>Ga0116224_10000740_pt1 | contig 24549 bp, 17 predicted proteins | sample Sb_taG_9_FD_89699 | JGI IMG/M metagenome (GOLD analysis project Ga0116224, IMG submission 89699) | Peat soil microbial communities from Weissenstadt, Germany - Sb_50d_b_LC metaG | ecosystem: Environmental > Terrestrial > Soil > Wetlands > Peat | place: Germany: Weissenstadt | collected 2010-09-21 | reverse complement strand
GTCGGCTCGCAGTTCTTCTTCCTGGGCAGCGACGCGCTCATCTACCACGAGGCCGAGCTGTGGGGTGCCGCGTGCGCGCTGGGCGCCTTCGACTTCCTGGTCGCCTTCCTCGTCGCGCCGTCCCGCCGGTCGCTTCTCGGAAGCGGGCTCTTCGCGGGGCTCGCCATCTTGACCCGGGGTTCGGTCGGGGCCGGGCCGGTCGTCGCGCTCGGGGTCGTCGGCCTCGTCTACGGCGGGCTGGCCGCCGCCGCGGCGGTCCGGGCCCGGCGGGCCGGGGTCCGAGCGCCGGTGACCGGGGTCGAGCCGGGGCCGCACCGGCTCCTCGCCCGGCTCGGCCTGCCCGAGGTCGCTCGTCGCGGCGCGTGGGCGACCGGGCTCCTCGTCGCCGCGGCGCTCCCGGTGGTGCTGTACGTGGTGCTGAACGAGCTCAAGTTCCATACGCTGGTCAGCCTGCCGCTCGAGCACCAGGTGTTCACCCAGGTGAACCGGAACCGCCGGATCACCCTGGCCGACAACGGCGGCAGCCTGTTCGGGCTGAAGTTCGTGCCGACCGCCCTCGTCCAGTACCTGCGGCCCGACGCCCTGTCGCTCAGCCGGCTCTTCCCGTTCCTCGCCTTCCCCCCGAAGGCGGTCGTGGTGGGCCACGTCCACTACGACACCCGGGACTTCTCTTCCAGCCTCACCACCTCCATGCCGGCGGTGATGGCGATCGGGATCGTCGGCCTCGTCGCGGTGTTCCGGCGGCCCCGCCCGGGCCGGGGCTCGCTCGCCGCACTGCGGCTCCCGGTCCTCGGCGCGGCGGTCGGCACGGTCGGGGTGTTGACGATCGCGTATGTCGCCAACCGCTACCTGGCCGACTTCCTGCCCCTCCTGGCCCTCACCGCGCTCGCCGGCCTGCCGGTGCTGCGCGTCGCCTGGCGGTCGTGGCGCCCCGCCACCCGCCGGCTGGCCGCGGCGGCCCTCGCCGTCCTCGCCCTCTTCGGGGTCTGGGTGAACGTCGGGCTCGCGCTGCTCTACCAGCGCGAGCTCCGGCCGTCGGTCCCGATCGTCCAGCGCGCCGGCTTCGTCGCCTTCCAACAGCGGCTCGACACCGACCTGTTCGGGAGCGACCGGCCCGAGGTGACCGAAGTGGCGGCGCTGCCGGCCCCGGGGCCGCCCGGCGCGCTCGCCATCCTCGGGCGCTGCGTCGCCCTCTACCAGTCCGACGGCAGCGACTGGGAGGCGGTCGAGCGGTCCCAGGCGGCCGGCCACTACCGGCTGCGGGTGGTCTTCCCGGCCCGGGCCCCCGGCCGGTTCTGGCCGCTGCTCGTGAACGGGACCCGGGACCACGCCGACTACCTCGCGGTCCAGCCGCTCGGCCCCGGCCGGATCCGCTTCGCCTACCTCTTCGAGGGCTTCCACCAGGGCTGGGTCTACGGACCGGCGGTGTCGGTGACCCCCGGCCGTCCCTACGTGGTCGACGCGGTGTTCGACTGGCGCCTCCCGCAGGTCGAGGCCCACCTCGACGGGGCGGCGATGCTCTCGGCGCGCCTCGTCCGGCCGACCGCCACCTTCGACGTCGGCGTCGACCCCCTCGGCGGGCCGGCCGTGGCCCGGTTCCCGGGGGGACTGCGCCGGCTGCCGGTGCCCACCCCCACCTGCTCGGCGCTCCTCGGCCGCCTCGACGCGGCGGGACCGGGTTAGCGGTCGGCCGGCGACCCCGGCCCGTCGGGGGCCAGCTCGAACAGGTACTGGTAGGCGAAGAGGCCGGGCCAGAGCGCCACCAGGGCCCGGTCGACCGCCGCCACCCACCGCCACGACGGGGAGCCGGCGCCGGGCCGGGCGCCCCGGGAGGTCACCTCGACCGGCACCCCGACGGCCCGGCAGCGGAGCACCCGCCAGCCGGACTTGGTAGCCAGGCGCTCGAAGCTGCGCCGGGTGAAGAACCGGAGGTGGCCGGCGTCGAGGATGCCGCGGCGGTCGTAGTCGAAGCGCCCGGCGGCCACCCGCAGCCGCGGGTACCAGTGGGCGAAGTTGGGGATGCTGGCGAGCAGCCGCCCGCCCGGGGCGAGCCGCCCGGGGAGCTCGGCGAGGAGCCGCTCGGGCCGGGCCACGTGCTCGAGCACGTCGGCCGCCACCACGACGTCGAAGGGGCCGGGCGCGGCGTCGCCGAGGCCGGCGTCGAGGTCGGCGGCCACGAACTCGTCGACGCGCTCGGCCACCTCGGGGAGGGCCTCGATGTCCACCCCGGTCACGCGGTGGCCGAGCTTGCGCAGCCGGCCGGCCAGCTCGCCGCCCGAGCAGCCGAGGTCGAGGATCCGTCGGGGCGGCCCCTCGGCCAGCCACGACTCGAGGACCCCGTGGCTCGTCCCGGGGCCCTCCTTCCACTCGTAGGTCTGGCTGGAGAACGCGGTCTCGCCGTTGCCGAGGCCCATCTTGTGGGCCCGGTAGCGCAGCGCGTCCAGCGTGACGTCGGCCGCGTAGCGCAGGCCGTTCACGTAACAGATCTCGTCCCCGTAGTAGGTGGGGATGGGCACCTCGTTGATGCGCTGCCCCGACTCGATCAGCTGGATCAGGATCTCGGTGTCGAAGTCGAACCCGTCGGAGTTCTGCTCGAAGGGGATCCTGGCGAGCGAGGCGACCCGGTAGGCCCGGAAGCCCGAATGCCACTCCGACAGCGAGGTGCCGACCAGCGCGTTCTCCACCCGGGTGAGGATCCGGTTGCCCACGAACTTGTACCGCGGCATGCCGCCGCGCCGCGCCGCCCCCGGCTCGAGCATCCGGGAGCCGAGCACGACGTCGCACTCGTCCCGCTCGAGCGGGCCGATGAGGTCCTCGAGCCGCTCCGGCGCGTACTGCCCGTCGCCGTGCAGCAGCACCACGATGTCGAGCCCGTGGTCGATCGCCCAGCGGTAGCCGGCCTTCTGGTTCCCGCCGTAGCCGAGGTTGTGCTCGTGGCGGACGACGGTCATCGGAAGGTCCTTGGTCAGCGACTGGTAGCCGAGTCCGACCAGGTAGGTGGTGTCCTGACTGTGGTCGTCGAAGACGAGCACGTCGGCCACCCGGCCCCGCACGCTCTCGGGGATCCGGTCGAGGACCGGGGCGAGCGTCGCCGCGGCGTTGTAGGCGACCACCAGGATGCCGATCCGCGCCGTGTCCATCAGTGTCTCCGCCTGCTCACCCGCCGGGCCCCAGAGCTTGTCCGCCTCCCTGCGACGGTGTCCACGTCAGGTGATCGCCAGCATCCGCTCGAGGGCGACGCGGGCCGAGCGGGCCGTCTCGGGGTCCACCGTGATCCGGTTGCGGACCTCCCCGTCGACCAGCCCCTCCAGGATCCAGGCCAGGTGGGGGGCGTCGATCCGGAACATGGTCGAGCAGGGGCAGACCAGGGGGTCGAGGCAGGAGATCTGCTTGTCGGGGTGCTCGTCGGCGAGCCGCTTGACCAGGTGGATCTCGGTGGCGATCCCGATGGTGGCGCCGGTCGGGGCGGCCGCCACCGCCCGGATGATCGCGTCGGTCGAGCCGGTCTCGTCCCCGAGCACCACCACCTCGTGCGCACACTCGGGGTGCACGAGCACGATGCCGTCGGGGTGGGCCCCTCGGAACGCGGCCACGTGCTCGGGGCGGAAGCGCTGGTGGACCGAGCAGTGGCCCTTCCACAACAGCAGGGTCGTCGCCTTCACCTCGGCGTCCTCCAGCCCACCCATGGCGAACCGGGGGTTCCACACCGCCATGTCGGACGCGCCGTAGCCGAGCTCGAAGCCGGTGTTGCGGCCGAGGTGCTGGTCGGGGAAGAAGAGGACCTTGTCGCCGGCCGCCTGACCGGTCCGGTCGGGGTCGAGGGCCCACCTGAGCACGGCCCGCGCGTTGGAGGAGGTGCAGACCGCTCCGCCGTGGGCGCCGACGAACGCCTTCAGCGCCGCCGACGAGTTCATGTAGGTGATCGGCACGATCCGCTCGACGTCGGTGACCGTGCCCAGCTCCTCCCACGCCTCCTCGACCGAGTCGAGGTCGGCCATGTCGGCCATCGAGCAGCCCGCGTTCAGGTCGGGCAGGAGCACCTGCTGGTGCTCGGCCGTGAGGATGTCGGCCGACTCGGCCATGAAGTGGACGCCGCAGAACACGATGAACTCGGCGTCCTGCTTCGAGGCGGCGGTCCGGGACAGCCCGAAGGAGTCGCCCCGGGCGTCCGCCCAGGCCATGACCTCGTCGCGCTGGTAGTGGTGGCCGAGGATGAAGACTCGGTCGCCGAGCGCCGCCTTGGCGGCGCCGATCCACCCGGCCAGCTCGTCCGGAGACGCCGTCGTGTAGCGCTCGGGAAGCGCTCCTTGGAGTCGGATCATCTGTAACCCCCTGTGGGGAGGCTCCGATGTGACCGGCGGGGACAGCCTGGTCGCCCATCCGCGGGGTTGTCGGTCTCAGAGCCGCTATGTAGCCGGGGTACCAGGCCGGCTTCACCCAAGTCTACGGCCCGGGGCCCGATCGGGGCGCGTGGCGCGTCACCGGCGGGCGCGAGAGTGGGGGAGTGAAGGTCCGGCCCCCGACCAGCACGATCCCCGACGCCCCCGGCTCGTACCAGTTCCTCGACGCCGACGGCCAGGTCCTCTACGTCGGGAAGGCCAAGTCGCTCAGGCACCGCCTGCCCAACTACTGGGCCGACCCGGCCGCGCTCGCCCCCCGGACGGCCCAGATGGTGGCCCAGGCCGAGCGGATCGAGTGGGTGGTGGTGGGCACCGAGGTCGACGCGCTCATCCTCGAGCACTCCCTGATCCAGGCGCACAAGCCGCGATTCAACGTCCGGCTGAAGGACGACAAGAGCTATCCGTGGCTGGCGGTGACGGTCGACGAGGAGTGGCCGCGCCCGGTGGTGTTCCGCGGTCGCAAGCGCAAGGGGGTGCGCTACTTCGGCCCCTACGGCCACGTCGGCGCGCTGCGCGAGACGCTCGACCTGCTTCTCCGCAGCTTCCCGATCCGCACCTGCTCGGAGGCCAAGTTCAAGCGGCACGCGCGGCTCGGTCGGCCCTGCCTCCTGTACGACATCGAGCGGTGCTCGGGCCCCTGTGTCGGCGCGGTCGAGCCGGAGCGCTACGCCCAGATGGTCGACGACCTCATGCGGTTCCTCTCCGGTGAGACCGCCCCTGTCTTCGACCGCCTGCGGACCGAGATGACGGAGGCCTCCAACGCGCTCGAGTTCGAGCGGGCGGCGCGGCTGCGCGACCGGCTGGTGGCCGTGCGCAAGGCCGCCGAGACCCAGCAGATGGTGTCCGACCGCGCCGAGGACCTGGACCTCGTCGGGGTGGCCGAGGACGAGCTCGAGGCCGCGGTCCAGGTCTTCCACGTGCGCCGGGGCCGGGTGGTCGGGCGGAGCGGGTCGATCGCCGACAAGGTCGAGGACCTCACTCCCGAGCAGTTCGTCGGCCGGGTGCTCCAGGAGCTGTACGGGACACCGGGCGCCGAGGTCCCCCGGCGGGTGCTCGTCCCGGTGCTCCCGGAGTCGCCCGAGGTGCTCACCGCCTGGCTGTCGGCACTGCGCGGCGGGCCGGTGCACCTGGCCGTGCCCCAGCGCGGGGAGAAGCGGGCGCTGCACGAGACGGTCACCCGCAACGCGGCCGAGGACCTGACCCGCCACCGGCTGCGGCGTTCGGGGGACCACAACGCCCGCTCGAAGGCCCTCACCGAGCTCGAGGCGGCGCTCTCGCTGCGCCAGTCGCCGCTGCGGATCGAGTGCTTCGACATGAGCCACCTGCAGGGGACCGACTACGTCGGCTCGATGGTCGTCTTCGAAGACGGCCTGGCCAAGAAGTCCGACTACCGGCGCTTCATCGTGAAGGGCGTCCCGGGCAACGACGACTACGCGGCGATGGAGGAGGTGCTCACCCGGCGCCTCACTCACCTGCTCGCCGAACGGGCCGAGGCCGCGGCCCGCCGGTCGGGGGGGACCGAGGACGACCTCACGCTGCGGCGCGCCGCGGCCCGGAGGCGGTTCGCCTACCCGCCCCAGCTCCTCCTGCTCGACGGGGGCAAGGGCCAGCTGCACGTGGGCGAGCGGGTGGTCCGGTCGCTCGGCCTGGACGGCGAGATCGAGCTTGCGGCGCTGGCCAAGCAGTTCGAGGAGGTCTACCGCCCGGGCGATCCCGAGCCGATCCGGATCCCCCGGGGGTCCGAGGCCCTCTACCTCCTGCAGCGGGTCCGCGACGAGGCCCACCGCTTCGCCATCACCTTCCACCGGGAGCGGCGGGGCAAGCGGATGACCAAGAGCGTGCTCGACGGCATCCCGGGGCTCGGGCCGGCCCGCAAGAAGCGCCTGCTCGCCGCGTTCGGCGGCGTGCGGGCGGTCCAGGCGGCGACCCCCGAGGAGCTGGCCGCCCTGAACTGGCTACCCGACGCGGTGGCCGCGGCCATCCTCGAGCGGGTGTCGGGGGTGGGCGCGGCCCGCCGCACCGGCTGAGCGCCCATCCGCCGCCGCCCCGCCCCATCGACAAGACTGGCCTCTCGCATGGGCGAGTTCCTCGTCGTCACCGGGATGTCGGGAGCCGGCCGCTCCACAGTGGGGGCGGCGCTCGAGGACCTCGGCTGGTTCGTGATCGACAACCTCCCGGCCGCCCTCATCACCCGGGTCGCCGACCTCGCCGGCCGGGGCGGGGTGGAGGGCGATCGGGTGGCGCTCGTCATCGGGCGGGCCGGCGCCGAGGCCCACGAGGACGTGCCCCCCATTCTCGACACGCTGCGCCGGTCCCGGCACCGGGTCCGGGTGCTGTTCCTCGACGCCCCCGACGAGGTGCTCGTCCGCCGGTTCGAGGGCACCCGCCGCCGCCACCCGGTCGAGGCGCGCGGCGTCGAGGAGTCGATCGCCGACGAGCGCAAGCGCATGGAGCCGCTGCGAGCCGAGGCGGACATGGTCGTCGAGACCGGCGAGCTCAACGTGAACCAGTTGCGGGCCCGCATCCTCGAGCTGTTCGGCAACGAGCCCGGCATCTCCTCCATGCAGACCTCGATCGTGTCGTTCGGCTTCAAGCACGGCATCCCCCTCGACGTCGACCTCCTGTTCGACTGTCGTTTCCTGCCGAACCCGTTCTGGGTCGAGGGGCTGCAGCCGTTGAGCGGAGAGGCCGCCCCGGTGCGCGAGTACGTCCTCGGCCAGCCGGAGACCCAGGGGTTCCTGGACAAGGTGGTCGACCTGCTGCTCTCGCTCGAGCCGGCCTTCGTCCGGGAGGGGAAGTCGTATCTCACGATCGCCTTCGGCTGTACCGGGGGCCGGCACCGTTCGGTGGTGCTGGCCGATGCGCTCCAGGCCCGGCTGTCCGAGGGCGGCGTCCAGGCGACCGTGTTCCACCGGGACATCGACCGGTGAGCGGTCCCCGCGTCGTCGCCATCGGCGGCGGCCACGGCACGGCGGTCACCCTGCGGGCGGTGACCCGCTACACCGAGCGGGTCACCGCGATCGTCTCGGTGGCCGACGACGGCGGGTCCAGCGGACGGCTGCGCGAGCTGCTCGACGTGGTGGCGCTCGGGGACATGCGCAAGTGCCTGGTGGCCCTGGCCGACCCCTCCACCCCGCTGGCCGGCGCGTTCGAGCGACGGTTCGAGGAGGGGGAGCTGGCCGGGCACGCCCTTGGGAACCTGGTCCTGGCCGGACTGTGCGGCGCGACCGGCGACCTCATGCTCGCCGTCGACGAGGCCGCCCGGCTGCTCGGGGCGGTCGGCCGGGTCCTGCCGGCCACCACCGAGCCGGTCGTCTTGAAGGCCGACGCCGGCGGCGAGGAGGTCGAGGGCCAGGTGGCGGTGTCGCGCGCCGGGCAGATCCGATCGGTCTCGCTGGTGCCCGGCGACGCCGGGCCGCCCCGCGCCGCGCTCGAGGCGATTGCCGAAGCCGACCAGATCGTGATCGGGCCGGGATCGCTGTACACGAGCGTGCTGGCCGCCGCAGCCGTGCCCGAGCTGGCCAGGGCCATCGCCGCGAGCGAGGGCCGTCGGGTGTACGTCTGCAACCTGCGGCCGCAAATCCCCGAGACCCAGGGCTATGACGTGGGTCGGCACCTCTCGGCGCTCGAGGCGCACGGCGTGCCGGTCGACGCCGTGCTCTGTGACACCTCGGCCGGGATAGTGCTCGGTTCGGTGTCGATCCCGGTCACCGACGTGCGGCTCACCGATCCCGCCGGCCGGGTCCACGATCCTGGCAGACTGGCGGAGGCGCTGGCGGGTCTGCTCGGATGAGCACCCGTGCTTTTCCAGACGCACAGTCCGATGGGGTGTCGGCGACGATGAGCTCACCGTTCAGGCGGAACGGGCGGCCTCGATGACCGTCCGGGTCGGGATCAACGGCTTCGGCCGCATCGGCCGCAACTTCCTGCGCGCCGTCATGCAGGCCGACGCCGACATCGAGGTGGTGGCGGTGAACGACCTCACCTCGGCGGAGGTCCACGCGCAGCTCCTCCGCTACGACTCCACCCACGGCCCGCTCCGATCCCGGGTCGATGTCGACGGCACCGACCTCGTGGTCGCGAACCGGCGGATCGCGGTGCTGTGCGAGCGGGACCCGGCCGCACTGCCCTGGGAGGACTTCGGGGTCGAGGTGGTGATCGAGTCCACCGGGATCTTCCGGTCGCGTTCGGAGGCGAGCGTGCACCTGAAGGGCGGCGCGTCGACCGTGATCGTGACGGCACCCTCCGAGGACGCCGATGCCACCATCGTCATGGGGGTGAACGACGCCTCCTACGACCCGGCCCTCCACCACGTCATCTCGAACGCGTCGTGCACCACCAACTGCTTCGTGCCGATGGTGAAGGTGATCGACGACGCCTTCGGGATCGAGGGCGGGCTGATGACCACGGTCCACGCCTACACGAACGACCAGAACCTGCTCGACCTGCCGCACAAGGACCTGCGCCGGGCCCGGGCCGCCGCCGTCAACATCGTGCCCAACTCGACCGGGGCGGCGCGCGCCACCAAGCTCGCCCTCCCCGAGATGGCCGGACGGCTCGACGGGACGGCCCTGCGGGTGCCGGTCGTGTGCGGCTCGATCACCGACTTCACGGTGCTCGTGGCGCGCCGCGTCACCGCGGAGGAGGTGAACGCGGCGTTCCGGGCCGCCGCCACCGAGGGGCCGCTCGCCGCGGTCCTCGAGTACACCGAGGACCCGATCGTGTCCACCGACATCATCGGGAACCCGGCCTCGTGCATCTTCGACCCGAGCCTCACCCAGGTGCAGCCGGTCGGCGACAAGACGCTCGTGAAGGCCAACGGCTGGTACGACAACGAGTGGGGGTACTCGAACCGGCTGGTGGACCTCGTCCAGCTGGTGAGCGCCCCGCGATGAGCCCTCGGGCCGCGCCCCTGGCCGGTCTGCCCCTCCTCGAGGACCTTCCGGACCTCGACGGCCGCCGCGTCCTCGTCCGCACCGACTACAACGTCCCGCTGCACGACGCGGGCGGGCGGACGGTGGTGGCCGACGACTTCCGCATCCGGGCCAGTGTCCCGACACTCGAGTGGCTCCTCGAGAGGGGCGCCCGGGTAACGGTCTGCTCGCACCTCGGGAGGCCGAAGGGCGCGCCGGACGAGCGCTGGTCGATGGCCCCGGTGGCCGACCGCCTGGCCGAGCTCTGCCCGGGGGTGGAGCTGGCCGACAACCTGCGGTTCGACCCCGGCGAGGAGGCCAACGACCCCGCCTTCGTCGCCCGGCTGGTCGACGGCCACGACGCCTACGTGAACGAGGCGTTCGGGGTCGCCCACCGGGCCCATGCCTCGGTGGTGGGTCCGCCGCGCCGGCTGCCGAGCGCGGCGGGGCGCCTGCTGGCCCGGGAGGTCGAGGTGCTGGGCGGGCTGCTCGACGCGCCGGCCCGACCGTTCGTGGTCGTTCTTGGCGGGGCCAAGGTGGCCGACAAGCTGGGCGTCGTCCGCTCGCTGGCCGCCCGGGCCGACGTCGTCGCGGTCGGCGGCGCGATGGCCTTCACCTTCCTCGCCGCCCTCGGCCACCACGTCGGGGCGTCGCTGGTCGACCCCGACCATCTGGAGGACTGCCGGGCCCTGCTCGAGTCGGGGACAACCCCGATCCTGCTCCCCACCGACGTCGTGGCGCTCGAGCCGGGCGGCCGGGGCCTCGGCTCCGCGCCGGTCGGGGTGGACCGTCCGGCCGACACCAAGGTGCTCGGAGCCCACATCCCCGACGGCTGGCAGGGCCTCGACATCGGTCCTGAGACCGCCCGCGCGTTCAGCGAGGCGGTGTCGGCGGCCGGCACCGTCTTTTGGAACGGCCCCCTCGGGGCGTTTGAGGACGAGCGCTTCGCCGAAGGCACCCACACGGTGGCCGAGGCGGTAGCCGCCTGCGCCGGCTACACGGTGGTGGGCGGAGGCGACAGCGTCAGCGCGATCGACCACCTGGGCCTGGCCGAGCACATCGACTTCGTCTCGACCGGCGGAGGCGCCTCGCTCGAGCTGCTGGAGCACGGCGACCTCCCGGCGCTCGCCGCGCTCCGCGGCGCGCCGAACGCCCCCGGCGCCTCCTGAGCCGACGGTGAGCCCGAGACGTTCGACCGGGGCCGGAGCGCGCGCCCCGGGGCGCCGCCCACTCGTCAGCGCCAACTGGAAGATGCACCACGACCACATCGTGGCGCTGCACACCGTGCGCGATCTCGGTCTGCGGCTGAAGGGGGACGACGCCGCGCTCGTCGAGGTCTCGGTCCACCCGCCGTTCACCGACCTGCGCACCGTGCAGGTGCTGGTCGAGGGGGAGGGCCTGCCGATCGCCCTCGGGGCCCAGCACTGCCACCCCGACGACGAGGGCGCGTTCACCGGCGAGGTCGCGGCGCCGATGCTGGCGCGGCTCGGGGTCCGCTACGTGATCGTCGGCCACTCCGAGCGGCGCCGGCTGTTCCACATGTCCGACGAGGACGTGGCGGCGACGCTGCGGGCGGTCCGGCGGCACTCGATGACCCCCATCCTCTGCGTCGGGGAGACCGCCGAGGAGCGCGACGCCGGGACCACCGAACGCCGGCTCGAGGTCCAGCTCGCCGTCGCGCTGGGGGCGCTCGAGGTGGCCGACCTCGCCAGCCTGGTGGTGGCCTACGAGCCGATCTGGGCGATCGGCACCGGCCGGGCGGCCACCCGGGTCGACGCCGCCGACGCGGCGTCCTTCATCCGCATGAAGGTGGCCGAGGCCGGCGGGCCGGAGGCGGGGGAGGGGGTCCGGGTCCAGTACGGGGGGTCGGTGAACGCCGAGAACGCGGCGGACTTCCTCGCCGAGCCCGACATCGACGGCTTGCTCGTCGGGGGGGCCAGCCTGCAGGCGGCCGGCTTCGCCGAGGTCATTCGGGCGGTCGGCGGCTGCTACCGTGCTCCTGCCCCCTGACACGTGATCGCAACGTTGCGGTCCCGGCCTGCCCGAAGGAGCCTGCGGTGCTGACCGTGGTGTACGTCGTCGTCGAGATCATCTCCGCGTTCTCGCTGGTCTTCCTGATCCTCATGCACTCGGGCAAGGGCGGCGGGCTCTCCGACATGTTCGGGGGCAGTGTCGGGGCGGCCGCCTCCGGCTCGACCGTGGTCGAGCGCAACCTCGACCGGATCACCGTGACGGTGGCGGTCGTCTTCGCCCTCAACTCGCTCACCTTGGATCTCCGGTTGCAGTGAGCCACCGGGGACGCCGCCCGACGGGGCGGCGTCGGGTGGCGATCGGGTGCGTGCTGGCCGCGACGCTGTCGGGGTCGCTCGCCGCGTGCGCCGGGCCGGCCGCGACCCCGACGACCACCCCCATCACAGAGGTCCCGGGGGTGGGCGGGACGGTCGCAGTCGGTATCGACCAGGCCCCGACCGGCTGCAACCCCAACACCGCGACCGGCAACACCTACGCAGACGACCTGGTGCTCTCGAGCGTGCTGCCAAGCGCCTTCACCGTCGACGGGCAGGGACAGTCGGGGTACGACCAGGCCCTGATCGTCCAAGCCGAGGTGCAGTCGACCTCGCCAGAGACCGTCGTCTACACGCTCAACCCGAAGGCGGTGTGGTCGGACGGGACTCCCATCACGGCGACCGACTTCATCTACGCCTGGCAGCACCAGCGTTCCGTCCCGCTCGGGTCCTCGGGCGGGGACGCGGACGTGGCCAGCACCGCCGGCTACGACGACATCTCGACGATGACCCCGTCGAACCGCGGCCGGACCCTGACCGTGGTCTTCTCGACGCCGTACGCGGACTGGCAGCGGCTGTTCAGCGACCTCTTGCCGGCCCATGTCCTGGAGCACGCCGGGTGGAGCCCGCCGTGCTCCTCGGTCGACCCGTCGGTGGACCTGTCGGGCGGTCCCTATGAGATCGCGAGCGTCACCAAGAGCGCGGTCACGCTCGTCCGCAACCCTCGTTGGTGGGAGCAGCCGCCGAAGGTGGCCCGCATCGTGGTCCGCTTCGCGAGCGGTCCGCAGCAGTTGGCCCACTGGATGTACGAGCGGGAGATCGACGTGGCCGCGCCCTCCTCGTTCGACGCACCCTTCCTGCAGGAGGTGACCTCGATGCCCTTCGTGAAGAGCGCCCTCGACGTCTCGGACACCTTCTTGGAGCTCGAGTTCTCGACCACCGGCACGGCCACCGCCGACCCGCTCGTGCGACAGGGGATCGCCTATCTGATCGACCGCCAGGACCTGAGTGACAAGGTGGCCGGATGGGCCGACGTGGCGATCGCCCCCTCGGTCAGCCACCTCTACTCCCAGGAGCAGAACGCCTACCCCAACTCGCCGGCCCCGGTCCCGGCCAACGCGACGACCACGACCACGTCGACCACGCAACCGGCGTCGACCGCGGTCTCGGCGGCGACCTTCCCGACCGGCGCGGACCTCGACCTCGCCACCCGCGACCTCGTGGCCGCGGGCTACTCCCACAACGGGAACGGCCAGTGGGTCGACTTCACCGGTCGGCCCCTCGCGCTCCGCTTGGCGGTGGACGAGGGCGACGGCTGGGCGGCCCAGGCCGCCGAGTTCCTCGCCGACCAGCTCCGCAGCCAGGGGGTGACCGTGAGCACGCTGGCCGAGCCCGACGCGGCCGGGACCGGGACCGCGCTGTCGGAGGACCGGGCCGATGTGGCCCTCCTCCCGCTCGCCGCCGGCCCCTATCCCACCGAGACGAGCGCCTGGTACTCGCCGTTGCTCGATCTCCCCGGCAGCACCGGAGCGGAGGACTGGAGCGGGTACGCGTCGGTGAAGGTGGACAACCTGTTCGCACTGGCGGCCACCCAACTCGATCCGGTCACCGCCCAGCCGATCTACAACCAGATCGACCAGCAGCTGTGGACCGACATGGTCGCGTTGCCCCTCTTCGCCGAACCGGTCGTGTTGGCCTGGTCGGCGTCGGTGGCGGGGGTCACCCCGGGGCCGTATGGGGCGGGGCTCTTCTCGAGCGTCCTCACGTGGGCGCGCCTCGTGAGCGAGCCGGCCAACTACGCGGGCACACCGAGGCTGCCGTCGTGACGTGCGGCCCAAGGGGAGGCACGTAGGGGCTGGAGTACAGTCCTCGGACGGCTCATTGGGGTGAGCCGAGAGGTCGGAGTGGCGGAATAGGCAGACGCGCCAGCTTGAGGGGCTGGTGCCCGCAAGGGCGTGGGGGTTCAAGTCCCCCCTCCGACACCAGTAGGGGATGGCCTCCAACGACCGCTCACCACGACTCAAACCGCCAATGGCCCTTGGCACGGAAATGAGCGGATCGCTCCTCTACCTCGAACCCCACTCCTTATCCCGGTAGTAGAACCGGTCGGCATCCAGGAAGAGGCAGGGCACTCTTGTGAAGTTTGGCGGGTGCTGTGTTAGAGGGAGCGCACGTACCCGCCACCCAAAGATCGCCCCAGTACGGTACTTCGGGGGCACTCTTCCCAACCACTGCAACCCGACCGCTGTCCGGCAATACCGTGCTGTCCGTTTCAGCGCATCGGAGTAAGTCCGGGGGTTTCGGGCGCCCTCGTCGAAGACCGTCAAGACTGCTCCCAGTAGAGGAGCGACCCGTGACTCAGGTGGTCGACGCCCGGCGGACGAGTGCGAGCGGCGGGACGTTAGGTCCTGGAAGTACAGAGAGGTGAGCACGATGAGCAATGAAGAGGCGGCACCTGAGACGAAGGGTGTTACAGCGGAGTTACTCGCAACTGTTGACCTTGGCCCTGAGATCAAGGGCATGGCGGGGCGTCAACTTCGAATGCGTATGTTCACCTTCGAGCCTGGAGCCGTCTTCGGCCCGATTCACGACCATAAGGACAGACCAGGCATCGTCTACATACTGCAAGGAACGATCACTGACCACCGAAATGGAGCCGCTACGGACTACGGGCCGGGAGTGGGCTGGCCCGAGGATAGGAACACCACCCACTGGCTTGAGAACAGAGGAACGCTTCCGGCGGTGGAGATCTCGGTCGATATCACCCCGTTTGCCCAATAGGTTAAGGCGCCCTCGTACATCGTCACCCTCGATCCGGCGTCGGGTGCGGTCATCGATTCTGACTTCACGAAGGAGGCCGCTACTGCCTGCGTAGGTGCCCCAAGACGCCGGAGCGTCGGCGCCACCACACACGTTGGGGCATCATCGGGCCGGACGGACACAGGGCTGAAGGCTGCGCAAGTCGCCGGGCCGCGAGGCGGGCGACCCGCGCCGGGCAGTACCCAGCATCGACTGCGGCTCCAGCGAGGCCGCCCACTCGGTTCGCCAGACGGGCGGTGTGCTGAACGAAGGAAACGGCCCTCCGACACGCGCGGTTGCACACGCGGTCGGTCGTGTCCCGCGATCACAATTCCTGGTCGGGACAGTACGTGATCGAAACCCCGGGTTCGGCGTCGATCTTGGCCTTGTGCTTCACGGGACCATCAAAGGCTCCATACAGAAATCGACGGCGCGACAGAAATCACCACAACGATCGGCCGGAGCTCGTGGACGACTGGTCGAAGGGGAGCGGGTGGTCCGCTTCCGGGGGCAGGCATGGCGGACCCACTCGGTGCGTCCGACCGGTGGGCTGAGCATGGCAAGGACCCACACCACGCACGGTCGATGCTCTGAAACCCATGGGATCCGGGCCGCTGAGCCGGGAAAGCGCTGGTGCCGGGCGCTACCCTGCAGATGAGGGGAGCGGAATATGCCTGTGTTCATGGTGGAGCGGCAGTTTGCCGAGGATCTCGAGGCCAGCACCGAAGCCGCTGATGGCATCAACCGAATCAACGAGGAAGAGGGGGTCCGGTGGCTGTACTCGTTCCTGTCGGCAGACCGCCGCAAGACGTACTGCCTCTACGAAGCGACCTCCCCGGATGCCATCCGTCAAGCGGCCCTGCGGGCGGGCATCCCCGCTGACGTGATCGTCGAGGTGACGAGCCGCCTCTTGCCCGACGGCTCGGCCACGACCGTCTGAGGCGGGTCGCCGAGCGCCAGTGGCCGCCGCCGAGGCCTGGCCGGCCCCACCTCTGTCGCCCCGCCTCGTCGCGAGCCGGCAGGCGCCCTTCGTCGGTCGGCGACAGGAGCTCAAGATCCTCGAGATCATGTGGGCCGAGGCGGAGGCAGGTCGCCGCCAGGCACTCTTTGTCGGCGGCGAGCCCGGGGCGGGCAAAACCCGGCTCGTCTCCGAGGCGGCCGGGACCCTGCACGACGCCGGTGTCGCCGTGCTGGTCGGGGTTTCGACGCGCGACGGCGCCGTTCCCTACCAGCCGTTCGCCGAGATGCTCGACCATCTCTTCGTCAGCACCCCGGCCGGCTCGCTCGGGACCGTGGTGGGCGGCGCCGCGCACGACCTGTATCGGCTGTCGGCCGAGGTCGCGAGACACAGCGTGGTCGAGGCACCAGAAGCGGGGGAGGTGCGCCGCGACCTCTTCGACGCCGTCGCAGGCCTGTTCCGCCGATTGTCGGCCGACCGGCCGATCGCCATCGTCCTCGACGACCTGCACTGGGCCCAACTGCCCACCCTCGCTCTGCTCGAGCATGTGCTCCAGGCCTGCCCGGACACGCACATGCTGCTTCTCGCCACGTTCCGGACCACTGCCCCCGACCGCTCCGAGGAGGTCGCAGCCCGCGTCGCCGACCTGCACCGGCTGGAGGGGGTGCGCCGGGTGGACCTCGACGGCCTGGACACCGACGCCATCGCCGAGTACGTGCGTCTCCGCACGGGCCTGCCCTTGGCCGAGCTGCGCACCTCTGCCGCCTTGCTCCGGGACCGCACCGCGGGGAACCCCTTCTTCCTACGCGAGGTGTGGGCCGACTTGGAGCGCCAGGGCGGCCTGTCCGCCCTCCGCTCGCCCCATCGGGTGCCGGCGTCGATCGGCGACAGCCTGGCCGCCCGGCTGGCCGGGCTCAGCCAGGAGGTCCGTCACCTGATCGAGTTGGCGGCCATCCTCGGGGACAGCTTCGACATGGCCACGCTGGTCGCCGCCGGCGACAGCGAGCCGGGGGTGACTCTGGCCCTGCTCGACTCGGCCATCGCCCTCGGCCTAGTCGAGTCGGGGTCCGAGGGCCAGGAGCTGTCCTTCGTCCACGCGCTCACCCGCCAGGCAGTCCTTGACCGGTTGCCCCAGTCGCGGCGCATGCTGCTTCACGCCCGGGCCGCCGAGGTACTGGCCCGCCAACCCGAGGGGGCCGCCCTCGTCCCCCGCCTGGCCCACCACTACCTCGCCGCCCACGTGCTCGGCTTCCACGCCCAAGCGCTGCGCTACAGCCGGGAAGCCGGTCGCTTGGCCGAACGGAGCCTGGCCTTCGAGGAGGCCGCCGGCTGGTTCGAGCGGGCGGCGTCGCTCCCGGAGTGCGACCCGCTCCTGCGCTCCGAACTGCTGCTGGCTGCGGCCGCCAACTACGTGCGGGCTTGCCAGTTCCCCGAGGCCCGGGGCATCTACGAGTCGCTGGCGGCGATGGGGGAGCCCGACCTGCGGTTGGCGGCCGCCATGGGCTACGAGGAAGCCACCTGGCGACCCGGCCTGATCGGCTCGCGCGCCGCCGACCTGCTCGTCGAGGCCGTCGACCAGTGCGGTCTGTCTCCTCAGGACCCGCGTTACGCGCGGGCCCTGGGCAGCCTCGGGCGGGCCCTCGCCCTGGCGGGAGAGCTGGGCCAGGCCCGCCAAGTGAGCGCCCACGCCGTCGAGGTCGCCCGCGCTTGCGGCGACGATGGCGCGCTGGCCCACTGCCTGACCGCCAGCCTGTGGCAAGGGACCACCCCCGACGTGGCTGACGTCCAAATGGCCCGAAGCGTCGAGGTACGGCGCTTGGCGAAGCGGAACCACGACTACGAGACCTTGGTCGCCGCCGCCAACTTTGGTGCCATGGTCAGCTACCTGAAGGGGCAGCCGGACGATCTGGCAGCTGCCATTGCGGACTCGGAGCGAGCCGCCCGGGCGACCGGAGAGCCGTATCTCCGGCACGTCTACTGCTGCCTGGCCCACGCCGCGGCCTTCCTTCGCGGCGACTTCGCCGCCGCCCGCCGTTGGACCGACGAGACCGTGAAAGAGAGCGGCGCTTCTGGCGACGACATGGCCGAGGGGCCGCACAGCACCCAGATGTTCATGCTCGCCCGCGAGACCGCCGCCCTTGGACGGTTCCGGCCATTCCTCGACGGCAATGAGGCTCTGTCCGGTCGCTGGGTCCCCGGGCTGCTCGCCCTCTACACCGAGCTCGGCCTCGAGGCGGGCATGCGCCGCACCTTGAACCATCTGCTCGAACGCGACCTGTCGGCCCACATCGGCCAGGCGCAGTGGCCCATGGAAATGGTGTTCATGACCGAGGCCGCCCTCGCCGTCAGCGACCTCGACGCCGTCGCCCAGCTGAGCCCGTTCCTGGCCGCGCTCGCGGGCACCAACATCGCCGCCGGCACCCTGATCGCCACGTTTGGAAGTGCCGACCGCTATCTGGCCCGTGTGGCCGCGGCCACCGGGGACGGCGGCGCCGCCGAACGCCATTTCGCCGCCGCCCTGACCCTCGATCAGGCGACCCGCGCGCCGGTCCACGTGGCCGAGACGCTGACTCACTACGCGCTATTCCTGGCGGACACGGGCGAGGCCGACCGGGCCCGCCACGCCGCCAGCGAGGCCCGCGCGCTTGCCACATCCGTGGGCCAGGGGCGGGTCCTGGCCCTCCTCGGACGTCTGCCCACCGATCCCGACGCGTACGGCCCCGACGGGCTGACCGACCGCGAGATCGAGGTGCTCCGGCTCCTGGCCGGCGGGCTGAGCAATGCCGAAGTTGGCATCCGGCTTCACATCAGCGCCAACACGGCGGCCAACCACGTCCGGTCCATCCTGCAGAAGACGGGTTGCGCCAACCGGACGCAGGCCGCCATGTACGCCAGTCGCCATCAGCTGATCTGACGACGATGCGGCCGGCTACCCCGGGTAGTCGGATCTGACCATTGGCCGGACCAAGAGAAAGGTCAGGATCGGTCATGACGGCGGACGGGCTCCTCCGTACATTGACATGACAGTCCGTCAGAAGGAGCGAACCGATGACGAGCATCCCCGACACCTCCGAGCTTCGAAGCCACATGGCCGGCCAGGTCATCGGACCCGACGACCCCGACTATGACGACGCCAGGTCGGTGTACAACGCCATGATCGACCGCCGGCCCGCCCTCGTGGCCCGGTGCCACAACACCGCCGACGTACGGGCCGCTCTCGCGGAGGGGCGCCGGGCCGGGTTGCCCATCGCCGTGCGCGGCGGAGGCCACAACGGCCCGGGGTTCGGCACGGTCGATGGAGGGTTGGTCATCGACCTGTCCCCGATGCACGCCGTCGCCGTCGATCCCGACCGACGAACCGCTCGGGTCGAAGGCGGGGCGATCTGGAGCATGGTCGATGCCGCCACCCACGCGCACGGCCTGGCCACCCCCGCAGGGATCATCTCGACGACCGGAGTGGGCGGCCTGACCCTTGGAGGGGGCCACGGCTATCTCTCTCGCCGCTTTGGGCTGACCATCGACAACCTGGTCGAGGCTGAGGTGGTGTGCGCCGACGGCCGGATCGTGACTGCGTCGGAAACCGAGAACCCGGACCTCTTCTGGGCGTTGCGGGGCGGCGGTGGCAACTTCGGAATCGTCACCGCCTTCACGTTCCGCCTCCACCCGGTCGCGACCGTGGTGGCCGGCCCGACGGCGTGGCCGCTGTCGGAGGCAGGCGATGTGTTGCGGTGGTTCCGCGACTTCCTGCCTGCCCAGGACGAGGAGCTCTACGGCTTCTTCGCCACCATGACCGTCCCCCCGGTGGATCCATTTCCCGAGCCGTTCCATCTCCACAAGGCCTGCGCCATCATGTGGTGTTACTCCGGAGACCCGGCCGGGGCGGACGTGGCCCTGCGCCCGGTGCGTGACATGTCGCCCGCGTACGACGGGATCGGCAACGCGCCCTACCCGGCCGTGCAGCAGGCGTTCGACGGGCTGTACCCCCGCGGGCTTCAGTGGTACTGGCGAGGGGATTTCTTCCGCAGTATTCCCGACGAGGCGGTGGCAGCCCACGTGGAACACTCCGAAGCGCTCCCCACCATGCACTCGACCATGCACTTGTACCCGATCGACGGGGCCGTTCACCGCGTTCCAGAGGACGCCAGCGCCTGGGCCTACCGCGACGCCACTTTCTCGGAGGTCATCGTTGGCGTCGACCCCGACCCCGCGAATGCCGCCCGCATCAAGCAGTGGACCGTCGACTACTGGGAAGCCACCCATCCGTTCTCGGCCGGCGGGGCCTACGTCAACTTCATGATGGATGACGAAGGTCAGGAGAGGGTACGGGCCACCTACGGGTCAAACTACGACCGATTGAGTCGCATCAAGGCAGAGTACGACCCCGACAACATCTTTCGGATCAATCAGAACATCCGGCCGGCTGGTTGACGCGCTGTCGACCCTCTCTAAGGCGATCGAGCATCCTGTCGAACAGGGGGTCTCGAAGTCGCCCGGTGGCCTGATTGTGTCGAACCGCATCGTGTGCTGAACGGAGTAAGCGCCCCTCCGACCCCTTTCTGACCTGCTCAGATGATGCTTCCTCACCGATGTAGAAACACAAGACGTGGTGTCACTCCTGCTGTTGAGCACACGATGAGGGTTGTCGACGACCACACGACGCCCGCCATCGGTAAACGGCGACCCGCTGGACACCGGCGTCCATCTCGTCACCAGGTCCGACCGGGATGCGCGGGGTCGTGGTGCGAGCATCGCCACAGTCGGGGGGGGTCCCACACTGGATCGGGGGCCGAAGTCAGCCTGAGCTAGATGAAGTGGTCGGGGAAGTGCACCACGCCACTGGCCGGCCGTCTACGTCGGGGAGCGCGACTCCGAGCCGAGCGGCCAGACTCGGGGCAAGGTCGATGATCTCGAGCGGAGGTAGCGCGGCACCGGGCTCGATACCGGGACCGGTGGCGAGCAGGAGGCCGTCCGGGCGGTGGTCACCCGTCCGCCAATGCGTGTACGGCACGTGGACTACGCCAGTCTTGGGCGACCAGACCGTCTCCACGCTGACGTCGTGGTTCCAGTCGATGAGGAGGTCGGGAAGGGCGTCGAGCGCCTCACGCCGGTAATAGTCCGTCGTTCGGGCCACTGATCGCACTACCGGCGCACCGGTTTGTGTATTGACGATTCCGAGAAGGTCTTCGGTCAGCTGACTGCAGACGGCATCGAACTCGGCACCGGGCTGGACCCGTCCGCTCGGCTCACGCCCGGCGAGGTTGATCCGCACACCACCGAATACGGAGTTGTTGGGGCTCGGGAAGAAACGTTGCGCGGCTCGCTCCTCCGGTGTGCACTCCTCGCTGCTCACCGGCGCTGGCACGCGACGGAGCCGGCGGCGGACCAAGCCCATGGCGGGAGGTTCAAGCCATCGGCGGACGGGGGTGGGGACATGAGGCCAGCCCAGCCTCGCCAACTTCATGGGCACCGAGTCGGCGAGTCCTCCGCTCGCAGAGTGGTCGAGGCGCCGGAGTAGCTCGGTGAGGAGGTGCGTGCCGTCGTAGTGCGGACCCATCCCGTGACTCAACAGGACGAGGGTCATCGTGTCGTTGTCAACATGCTTGAGATGCGCAGCCACAGCTGCGTCGAGCCGCTCATAGACGGCCTCGAGAGGATCGCCCAGGTCGCCGGCGAGGACGGGGTCGTGCCATGGGTGGGTTGGGTCATGCAGGTGCCAAGATTGGTGGCCGATGCTGTGGCTGTCACCGAAGACCGTGACGAAGAGGTCCCAGCCACCTTGACTCAGGTAATGGGTGGACAGCTGCCGTTTGCGTTCGATCCCATCCAGCAAGCCCGCCAGAAGGGCCCGCTCCTCGTCGGGCGTCCGATGCGGCCCGGCGCGGTACACGTAGTCGTCCGGAGCGAACTGCTTCTCTTCAAAAGGGTCGACGGTGAGGATGGGGTGGAGGCCGAACCGCTCGACGATCTCGCCTGCGAGTGACCGTGGCCAGGTGTGGAATCCGAAGTGTCGGTCGTGACAGCCCCATTCCACGACCGCGATCCCGTTGACCGGCATGCTGACCCGAGAGTGGGGCACATCGAGCACCGCGACCCGCTGGCCCGCGCTGCTCAGAACCTCCCAAAAGGGCACGCCCCGCAGGTCACGGGGGCTTGACAGGCGACGCTCGTAGGTTCCGGCTGCGACCTCCTCCCAACAGTGGAAGTGAGTGCGGGCCGCGGAACGTGCAGTAAAGAACGTCGTCCATAGCGTCCCCACGAAGAGCCCATAGGGGTTGCGCACCTCGCACGATGCCCACTCGTCCAGGAGCCTTGCCAGGGTCGGCAATTTGCCCCGGGCCACCATCGAGCGAACGGTTTGTGGGTCGCAGGCATCGAGGGCGACCAAGAGCGTCTTCGCCCGGCTGGTCATTGGGCGGAGGTGCCGTGTGAGTTCTTGGTCTGCACCCGTTCCGAGTCGGCAAGATGCGACTCACCACCCGACAGCCGGTTGGGGGCATCGGTGGAGTAGAAGCAGGCGATCGCGGGGAGCACCAGTGGGTCACGGTGTGCGGTGATTCGCAGCAGCAGGTCCCAGTCGCCCATCTCCCGGAGATCCTCGTCGAAGATCGCTTCTGCGAGTCCCGCGCGGTGGGCGACGGCACCTATGTCGGCGAGGTTGCCACGGAGGAGCGACTGGCGGTCGTAGGGGCGGAGGAACACCGTGGGCAGGGAGCCGGACCCCTTCCCGTTGACGCGCTCCCAGTCGTCAACCACGAAGGCGCCATACAGGGCGTCGACCTCAGGGCGCTGCTCGAAGGCCCAGACGACTGCCTTTAGCCATCCGGGATGCATCGTGTTGTCGTCATCGAGATAGGCGACGATCTCGCCTGACACGTGGCGCAGCCCCGCGTTCCGGGCTCCGCACACACCGCGATGATTCGTTCGGAATGAGTGGATCCGGGGGTCGGTGAACGAGTCGATCACCGACGGAGTGTCGTCGTCGCTACCGTCGTCGACGATCAGGAGTTCCCAATGGGCGTAGTCCTGCGCCAGCACCGAGGCCACCGCACGGGGTAGGAGAGCACTACGGTTTCGGGTCGGAAGCACCACCGAGATAAGCGGAGAGTCGGAGAGCCGGGCCTGTGCTACCCACGCCATCGTCGCTCGGATGTTGGCCAGCCGCTCGAGGACGGCGAATCGGTCTTCAGCCGCCACCGAGCTGAAGCGGAGATTGGCGAGGTCGGCCTGGAGGGCTTCCAGCCTGCGGTACAGGGCCTGGATCGACACCATGACGATGCCGTTTGCGTCGACCACACTGATCCTGCGGTCATTGACACCCAGCCCAAACGCGGCCGCGAAATCCTGCGCCGTGGGACCCAGATGCAGGACCTGCGCCGACTCCCCCTTGTAGTTCCAGGTACTGATCGGCAGGGAGGCCAGCTTCTCAAGGACCTCCTGGCCCATGACGGGCGCCTGTCGCGCGGGCGTCTGCGCGCGCTTGCGCCTAAACAACATTCCCAAACCAACCCAAAGCGCCGCTACGAGATGACAGGGACGATGTGTTCCTTTGCCGCCACGTGGCTAACGATTCCAATCTTGCTGGGTTGGCAGCCTCCACACGCCGATGATACGAGACGGGCATGACTCTCGGATAGGCGAACCGAGCAGGTCACGAGTGGAATCGTTGACGCTTAGGCGCTCCGATCAGTGGCGACGTACGGGAGGCTCCGGACATCGCCTGGCCGAGTAATTGGCTCCGACTCGCTTGAGGGCTGGTGCCCGCAAGGGCGTGGGGGTTCAAGTCCCGCTCCGAGACGACCTCTGAGCCCGGAGCAGTCCCTCCGTCAGCGTTCAAAGGAACCTCGACGCAGATTGCTGGCTGCTTCAATCGGGGGACAGTTCCGGTCGTCGATGCTGTTGCTCGCGGGCAAGACGAGTCACGAGTTCGGCGGCGGATCAAGGGATGAGCTCTTCGTTCTCGCGGGCTGATCCCACGCCTCCCCGGATCTACCCGCTCTGGGAGTGACGATGCATCTCTCCAGCGTGAGCAAACCATTCGGCTCGTGTCGGAGGCGGCACGTTCGCTTGCTCCATCGCGGGACCGAGTTGGTTCTGCATGAATTCCTCCTGAGCTGCCTTCGACTCCCACACTTCAACGACAACGAGTTTGTTGCCGGACTCGCCGGCCACGTGATGGAGGAGGGGAGGTGGCCAGTCCCCTGAGCCTGTGGAGGGATCGACTTTGAGAATCCCCGCCACGTTGCGGTAGAGCTCGACCGCTTTGGGCGTCTCGAACTCGAGGACGAGAACATCGGGCATGGCAGTGTTTCCTTTCAATTGGGGGTCTTACAACGAGGTGGAGGCCGTCCCGAGTCCTTGGTCTTCCTGAAGAGGACATCACCGTTGATCCTCTTAGCCTCGATCCACCGATGAAGTAGCCGAATAGAGGGTCGCGTATCCGCGGAAAGTGCCTCCCTGCCTGGGAAAATTGCGATGCCTAAGTCGCAGTTCTCACCAGTTCGGGGAGGCACTTCCAGTGAGCTCAGTATCGCGCGGTCTCGACCGGATCTCGGTGACCTTCGACGAGCCGACCCTTGTCGCCGACGCCGGATTGATCGTGGTGGCCACGCTCATGGTCCGCTTGGGTCTCGAGCACCTGGTGAACCAGACGGTCCGACTGGTCGGTCGAGTGGGCGGCGCCAGACCCGGTCGCAAGGTGTTGACCCTGGTGACTGCGATCCTCGCTGGTGGGACCCACATCGATCATGCTGATCGTCTGCGCGCCGGTGCGACTGGGCGAGTGCTGCCGTTCCGCGTGATGGCGCCCTCCACGCTCGGCACCTTCCTGCGTGCCTTCACCTTCGGCCATGTTCGCCAGCTCGACGCGGTGATCGCCGAGGCGATCCGTCGGGCATGGCGCTTCGGTGCAGGCCCGGACGAAAAGCCGATGACGATCGACCTTGACTCGACCATCTGCGAGGTCCACGGCAAGCAGAAACAGGGAGCCGCCTACGGCTACACGAAGGTCTTGGGCTACCACCCGATCCTGGCCACGAGAGCCTCGACCGGTGAGGTGCTGCATGCTCGGCTGCGCAAGGGCTCGTCGCAACGGGGCACGAAGCGCTTCTGCCAAGAGCTCGTCGCCCGGATCCGGCGCTGCGGGGCGAGCGGTCCTTTGACGCTGCGAGCCGACGCCGGGTTCTTCAGCTGGGACC
>Ga0116224_10000736_pt1 | contig 24618 bp, 15 predicted proteins | sample Sb_taG_9_FD_89699 | JGI IMG/M metagenome (GOLD analysis project Ga0116224, IMG submission 89699) | Peat soil microbial communities from Weissenstadt, Germany - Sb_50d_b_LC metaG | ecosystem: Environmental > Terrestrial > Soil > Wetlands > Peat | place: Germany: Weissenstadt | collected 2010-09-21 | reverse complement strand
GTAGGTCAGGCTTTCCAGCCTGACAAGGCTCAGAGTCAGGCTGGAAAGCCTGACCTACAATGCGTTTTTTTCGTGCCGGGGTAAATATTTCTACAGCGGAAGGAGTTTCACGTGGGGCCGGCGTGCCATCCATATGTTCTCATGTGACTTGCGAGCGATCCCAACGGCGTGGTCTCGGGGGCGTTGCTGATGTAGTACTTGATCTCGGGCACGGGCTCCAGCGACCGCCGCACCAGCAGCCAGACCGGCGGGCCGGCCGCGCCGTGACGCACCGCCCAGACCCGGACCGCGGCGAACTCGAACGCCAAGGGTCCCTTTGTCCCCTGCGCAACCAGGAGTGTCCGCCAGGCCGCAGCGGGCAAGCTCGCCCCAACCTCCTTCACCGAAATACTCTTGCGCTCGGGACAGATCATCAGGCCCTTGATGTAGGTGAAGGCGTTGTCCTGGGCTTGGACCTTCCCGAAGGTGGGGGCAAACCGCTCGTGGAAGTCGACCAGGCGCTTGGCCGCTGCGCGCACGTCGTCTTTGGTCATGGAGGCTCCCTCCTGACTGAACCAAGGATTGACGACGAGCTGGCCAGCTCCTCGATGTTGTGTTCACAGCCTACCTGGACCCCTTAAATTGCGCAAGCACGTTTTGCTGCGTATGAGCGATTTCTTCTTCCGCTGTAGAACTACTCACGAGCCAATTCGTTGCGTTTCGGCGAATAGGCCGCGTCATCGACGGCGCGGACCACGCACTCGTCCGGCATCCCCCGCTGCCCCGGATCCGAATGCGTACTGAACAGGCCGAACCGGCCCGGCCGACTGCGGGACCGCGGGCGTCAGTCTCCGAGGATCCGGCCGTCGCGCATTCGGATCACCCGATCGGCGGCGGCGGCGACTTCCTGGCTGTGGGTGATGAGGACCAGGGTCAGTCCGTTCCGCCGGCTGAGGTCGTCGAGGAGGGCCATGATCTCCCCCTGCGTCACGCTGTCGAGGTTGCCCGTGGGCTCGTCCGCCAGGAGGAGGCACGGGTCGTTGGCCAGGGCCCGGGCGATGGCGACCCGCTGACGCTCGCCCACGGAGAGGCGCGTCGGCAAGTGGTCCCGGCGGTGGGACAGTCCCACCTCATCGATCAGCCGGCTCGCCCGCTGGGCACGGGCGCGGTGGCCCCACGACGACTCGAACATCGGTACCTGCACGTTCTCGACTGCCGAGAGGGTGGGGAGCAAGTGGAACGATTGGAAGACGAAACCGACCTGCCGGGCGCGATAGAGGTCACGGTCGATCCGGGACAAGGGCTCGTCCCGGAAGTAGACCTCTCCCTCGGTGGGCCTGTCCAGGCCGCCGAGGATGTGAAGGAGGGTGCTCTTGCCGCAGCCGCTGGGCCCGACGATGGCCACGGACTCCCGTTCCGCCACCTCCAGGGACACCCCTCGAAGGGCCTGGACGTTGCCGTCGGGATAGATCTTGGCCAGCCGCTCGGCGCGGAGGAGCGGGGCCAATCCGACCGCCGGTTCATTCATATCGCAGTGCCTCGCCGGGGTCGAGTGATGCGGCCCGGATCGCCGGGTAGAGTCCGCCCAGGACGCTGAGCAGCACGCCCAGCACCAGGCCGAGGAGGAGGACGGCCGGCGGGAGATGCGGATCGATGAAGCCGCGAGCCGTGGGCGCCAGCAGGACCGCGCGCAGGCCGAGCACCGCCAGCATCATACCCAGTGCCGCTCCGAGCAGGCCGAGGACCAGCGCCTCGCCCAGGATGAGCTCGAGCACCCGCAATCGCCGCCAGCCGAGCGCGCGGAGGATGCCGATCTCTCCAGTCCGCTCGAAGACCGCCATGATCATTGTGTTGAGCATGCCGACCGAGCCGAGCAAGAGCGCCAGCGCGGTCGTGGCCCAGGCCATCACCCGGGCCAGCCGCATCTGCACGTCGCGCTGCACATAGTCCCGCCCCGGCGTGGCGGCGACGCCCGGGGTCTCCGCCTCGATCCGGTTGCGAAGAGTCGCGATGGCGTCCGAGTCGGAAGAGCGGCCCTGGATGACGAAGCCGGTGACCTGGCCCTCCCGGCCCATCATCCGCTGGAGCGTGGCCAGCGGTACAACCAGGGCGCCGCTGTCGAAGAGGCTGTCGCTCTCGTAGATGCCGATCACCCGGAACGGCTCCCCCGCCACGTCCAGCTTGTCGCCCACCTTCTTGCCCAGGTTCAGGGCGAGCACGCGCCCCAGCATCGCCACGTTCTTCTCGCCCCGTTCGAACGCCCGGCCCTCGAGCATCCGCAAACCCCGGAAGAGAAGGCTGCCGCTCTCCCACCCGTTGATCAGGGCGCTGGCGATGCCCGCCTCCTCGAAGCCCACCGTGTCCATCAGTGTGGCTGCCACCTGGGCCACGCCCTCAGTCCCCCGCAGCTTGTCGCTCAGCTTCTGGTCGAGGTTGCTGGAGAGTTGGTTGCTGATCCCGGCACGGACGACGAGCAGGTCGATCCCCTTGCCGGCAAAGATGGTCAGGAACGATCGCTCGAAGTTCGAGGCGATGCCGACGAGGTCGAGCACCGACGCAATGGCCACGGCCAGGCCGGTCGCTGTCAGCAGAGTGCGAGTCCGCCGCCGCAGCAGGTTGCGAAGGATCAGGGTGATGAACCGCATGAAAGGAGTCCCTCGGGGTCGGCCCGTTCTTTCCCGGCGGGCCCGGTCAATCCGGGACCCGGCCCACCAGCACGTAACCGACCCCCCGCCAGACCTCATGGTACTGGATATCGGGCAGGACGCGGGAGGCGATCGACCGGACGTTCAGGCCGCGGAGCCGTTCGACCATGTCGGTGAACCCGTCGCCCAGGTGCATCAGCCGCGAGACGAACCAGCGATCGAGCGCCGGCATGCCGAGCTTGTGGCCGAGCATCCGGTCAGTCAAGTTGGGCAATTCGTCGGAGATGACGATCGGGGCGCCCGGCCGGGCCACGCGGACCATCTCACGGAGTGCACCTTCAGGGTCGTTGAAGTAGTTGAAGGCGCCGATGCTCAGCACGGCGTCGAACTGGCCGTCTTGCAGCGGCAGCGATTCCGCCTCCCCCTGGATCAGGCGGACCGGGCGCGTCTCCGCGCGGGCCTGGCACGCCCGGAGCTGCGACCAGGTGAGGTCGATCCCCACGACCTGCCAATCCAGAGGCATCCACGGAAGGTACACGCCGTCGCCAACAGCCACGTCGAGCAGCCGGAGATTAGGTCGATCAGGAAGGTGCTTCAGCACCTGGTTGCGGGCGCGGCGCTCTCCGCCGTTGCAGAACCAGGTGAACTTCTCCCAGAACCGGAACCTTGGCCAGAGCGGGCTGTCGTAGAACTCCTGGGCCACTCCGTTGTTCTCCTCGGCCCGTTCCTTTATCACGAGGATGCCGTCGCGGATGGGGTAGCCGGCCCCGCAGCCCGCGCAGGACAGCGTGGAGGGCAAGGCTGTCAGCGTGCCTGTGCAGGACGGGCATCGCAGTGAATGGAGATCGCCGGCCCACGAGGAAATGTCCCCGTCTGCCTCACATGTATGGCTCATGAAGTCCTCCCCGTCGATTGGATTCCGATCGGTCCGGATAACGAATGCAAGGCCGGATTGACCAGGCAGTAGCCGAGGCGCATCCAGATCGGTAGCCTCGCCGCATCGGGCCAGGTCTGGGCGGTCACGGCCTCGAGGTCGACGTCGTACTGCCAGACCATGTCGATGAACGCGGTATCGAGGCCCAGCAAGCGGAGCCAGGCCTTGTCGAAGGACGGGAAGCCGACGACGTGGCCCAGCCCCGCACGGTGCATCCCCGGGGCCTCGTCGGCGACAACGACCGGTCCGCCGGCCCGCGTGACCCGACGCATCTCTCGGAGGGCCGAGGCATGGTCGCCATAGTACGTGAACCCGCCGATTGAGTAGCAGGCGTCGAAGGTCTCGTCGGGGAAGGGCAGCCGCTCGGCCTCGGCCCAGGCCAACCGGCCCCGGAGCTGGGGATGGTGCTGCTGGCAGGCCACGAGCTGCGTCCGCGCGATGTCGACCCCGTAAATCGTCCACGAGGCGGGCAGGAACCGCAGGTTCTCCCCGTCGCCGATGCCCACCTCGAGCACCCGCGCGTCGGGTCGATCGAGGGCCACGACGTGCCGGAGGATCGACATCCTCGCCCGCTTGGCCCCCCCCTGGACCGACAGGAACAGTCGCTCCCACTTGCGGAACCGGATCCAGCCCGGTCCGTCGTAGAACGCGGCGACGATGCGGTTACGCCCCTCAAGCGGGCCAATCGCCTCGAGGACGCCATTGTCCTGGGGGTGCGGACGCCCGCACGCCGGGCACGCCCCGGCCCCGTGTAGAGCGGTCCGACAGTTCAGGCAGCACGCCAGATCGGCCAGCGGCGGCAACGCAGCTTCGATGGTCTGTGAGGACATCGGAGACTCCCCTGTGGATCCGCACCGTTCAGAAATCCACGACCAGGGCCTCGGGCCCGGCCTTGCGCATCATCCAGTCGAAGATGCGATCGGGCATGACCCGTAGAAGGGCCAGGCCGATCCGTAGCGAGAATGGAAAGACGCAGTTCCGGGGACGCCGCAGGACGGCCCGCGCAACATGCTTTGCGGCCTGCTCGGGCTCGAGCATCCTGACCTTCCGCTTGTAGGGGACGTTCGTGCACATCGCCGTCCGGACAAACCCGGGGCAGACCGTCGTCACGGTGATTCCCCGCTTCGCCAGCCCGGGACGCAGGGCCTCGAGGTAGGCGATCAGTCCGGCCTTCGAGGCCGAGTACGAGATCATCCACGGGAAGCCGCGATAGCCCGCCATGCTCGCGACGCCGACGATATGGCCACGACCGCGGGCGAGCATGCCGGGCAGGACGGCCGCGATGCACTCGGCAACTCCGAAGAGGTTGACCTCAAAGGTCCTCCGGAGCGTGTCGAGGGCGAGGTCGGGAACCAGAGTGAGCGTCCCGAACCCCGCGCACGCGAGGACGACGTCGACCGGCCCCTGGGCCGACTCGATCGCCCTGATCGCGCGGCGCAACGGCTCTCGCTGGGAGACGTCCGCGACCTCCGCGGTGAAACGCGCGCCGGCCGCGCTGAGCTCCGCGGCCACCTCCTCGAGGCCCTTTGGGTCGATGTCGATGAGGCCCAACGGCACGTTCACGCGGGCCAGCGCCATGGCCGTGGCGCGGCCGATGCCGTTGGCCGCGCCGGTGATCAGAACGTGGGGCTGCTCGCTCATGGGTAGACCTCTCGAGTCTTCTCGGAGTGGATCGATTCCAGGAACTCGCGCACCGCCTCGACGAAGCCCTCCGGGTTCTCCTCGGGGGCGCGGTGCTTGGCCCCGGGGATTCGCCGCCCTCGACAGTCCGGCAGGTTCCCGATCAGGAAGTCGGCCGTAGAGAGAAACGGGGAAGCCTCGCCGTAAAGGGCCAGGCAGCGCTGGGAAACGCTGGAGATCAACTCGGTGGAGAGCCCGGCGATGAGCTTGGAATCGTGGCCGCAGGTGGTCTCGGCGAGCCGTAGGACTCGCCTCCAGCCAGGCAGTCCCACCGCCTGGCGGAACCGGAGGAGACGATCGTCGTCGAAGTGGAGGACCTGGTCGAAGAACGTCGTCAGGTCGTACCACGTGTCGGACGAGAGGGACACACCGGCCTCCTCGGCCTCCTGGCGGAAGTTCTGCCAGTGTCCCCAGCGGCTCAGGTCCTCAAGATGGCGTAGGGCCGGGAAGTAGGGGTCGGAGAGGACCAGGGCCTCCACCCGCTCCGGCGCAAGCACCGCCGCGTGTACGGCGATCACTGCACCGAAGCTGTGCCCAACCAGCCTCGCCCGGTCGATCTCCAGGGCGTCGAGCAGGGCGATCAGGTCGCGGGCGTGATCGAGCGACGTGTATTCCGACGGCGGCGCGTCGCTGTAGCCGTGCCCGCGCAGGTCGTAGGCGGTCACGCGGCTCCCCTCCGCCAGCACCTGCATGGCCCGGCAGAGGAACCAGATCGAAAGGTCGCCAGTCAGGCCGTGGATCAGCACCACGTCGGGACCGGCACCCGAGCGTTGCACATGAAAGGTCAGACCGTTGGCAGTGATTCGGGGCATGGTCTCGTCCGCGGTCGAGGAAGAGTTCGTGATCGGAGGACGCAATCCATCAAAGATGGAGTTTAAGGAATTCGATCAGTTCGCCGATGGAGAGGTCGCGCTCTTGGCGGCTGCCGAGGTCGGCCATGAGGCGGTCGAAGGGGACCGGCCGGCCGTAATGGCCCTGGATCGCCTCCCCGAGTACCACGGCATCGATCGACGCCAGGCCCAGGTCGGCGAAGAACCGAGTCTCCGGGGCGATCGGCTGGACCGGATCGACCCCGAGGGCATCGCGTAACAGGCCCCTCAGCTCCGCGAGCAGGGCGGCATCGGAAGTGGCTGCGGTCGTCATCGTTCAGTCCTCTCCTCCAGGGTCCACGCCCAGGCATGGTCACCGCGTCGATCGGTCCGCACTAGGAGAATCGTCCCCGCGAGTTCCCGGCACGCGGCGGCCGAGCGGGCGCGGAGCTCGACTCGCGTCAGGCCCGTCTCCGGGTCCACGCCCAGGACCGCCGTCTCATCCGACCCCGCCTCCGGTCCCATCCCGCCCGCCTTGGCCGCCGCCTGCCTGGCCGCGAGCAGGCGGGCGATCCATTCGCACCGGGCTTCGCCCGTCCATGATGCCAGCAAGGCTCGTTCCGACACGGTGAAGGCACGGGCCTCGAAACCGGTCTCGCGGCCGCAGACCGGTTCCACATCGATGCCCACCCGGGCCTTGGGGTCGTGGGCCGCGAGGGCGACCGCGACGCCTTCCGCATGAGCGATCGACACGGCGGCCACGGCCCCGTCTCCAGATCGGTCGCGATCGACGAGGATCGGCGAGCCGGCCGGATCGGCCGCGAGGGCGAGATCGGCCGGGTAGCGGGGCGGCAACCCCCGAGCCAGCCAGATCCGACGCGCGGCTTCCTTGGCCGCGATGCGGCCCCAGAGCCGATGGGAGCGCCGGATCTCGGGCCCCCCGAGGGCGAGGTGCGACGCACGCTCGTCGGGGCCGAGTTGGATCCACTCCAGGACGTCTCGCCACACGGGACGGGCCATGTCACCCGGCGGGGCGAGCCACACGGCGCAGGCGTCGTGGAGCGGGATGCCGGCCAAGGGCAACTCCTCGCCGATCAGGACCGTGTCGGGTGCGCGGAAGACGTCACGATACCGCGCAGGCCAGTCGAATCGCCAGTCTTGCCAGTCGCCGATGTGCATCCAGACGCGGCCGTCGGGACGGATCAGCTCGGCATCCACCCGCACGCAATGCCGCTCTACCTCGAGGATCCGGATCCGGCATGCGATCGGTGTCCCGACCGCCGGCGCGGGGCCACGGATGGAGAGGCGGCCCATTCTCAGGGGGAAGAGGACGTCACCCCGCTCGAGGCAGTCCAGGCCCCAGCAGCCGAGCAGGTGCGTGAACGTGTCCAGCACGATCGGGTCGGTGTGGAACGCGGCCGGTCGCCCCGGAGGGAGAAGTCCCTCAAGGGGGAGCACCGTGATCGTGCCGGAGAAGCCGTCGGGGCTGATCGGCCCCAGCGCGGTGAGGGCCTGCATGGGAGGGCCGTGGAAGAGCCATCCCTCGTCGTACAGCCCCCGGGCCGTGAACTTGCTGGGCCGCGCGTCTCGGAGCTGAAACGGCTCCGGGTCGATTGAATCAGATCGCCGTTCCGAGTATTGTGCGGTCCCCTCGAATACGAGGCGGTCCTCGCCCTGCTTGCGGAGAGTGAGCGAGACGCGGACCCGGCGCGGATCGACGGAGTCGCATTCGCCTCGCAACTCGAGGACGCCCTGGCTCTCGAACTGGACCCATCGGAGGGCGCGGACGTCCCGCAGTCCCTCCAGGACCAGGCCGGGGGGGACGATCAGCGAGCCCACCTGCGCGACCATCTCCGCCATCATCGTGAACGGCAACACCGGCAGCCCCTTCAGCTCGGGCTCGATGGCCGAGACGTGGCGGCCACCCAGAGTGTGGTTCTCCGCCACCGGGTCGCCGCCCGCCACAAGGGGGTATTGCGTCACGATCGATCGCCCCGGCCGCCATTCCCGGATCGTCCCGACCCAGGGGCCCGGCTCGGGCCCGCTCCGCAGGGACGAAAGGTCGGGATCGGAGTCGTCGACCGGCTCGTCTTCGGTCGCGGGACTGGGGGCGTCCGAGGCATGGAGATAGGCGCCGACGACCTCGCCCTGGGTCCGCAGGAAGTCGTTCATCGTCTCCAAGAAGCCGAGCATCACCTCCTCGTCCGCGTCGCATCGCCCCTCGGGCCGGCCTACGGCCAGGGTGGCCGGTTCGAGGTCCGGGAGACCGGCCGAGGCGATGGACTCGACGGGGATCGTGAACAGTTCGCGGAACGGGTCCGCCGGCGTATGTGTGTTGCCATGATCGTGCCCATTGCCGTTCCCGTTGCCGTCCTCGCAGGGATGGTGAGCATGGTTATTCGTGGGCGTCCACGAGGGGGACACCGATCCACCGCGATGGCCAGATTCCTCAGGATGATCCAGGGTCTCCGGACGGCTCGCGGGCCGATCGCGACGGGCGAGCCGAGAGATCACGGACTCGGAGAGCCGCATCTCGGGGAAGCCGACCTCGATCCGCATACAGGACCGATCGGGCGCGGGCGGGGCGTCGAGGTCGATGTGCGCCGGTCGTCGCCGGGCGTAGAGGTAGGAGGGGTCGAGCGGGAGCCCCTGGGCAAAGAGGGACGCGACCAGGTGGTTGAGCTGGTTGGTGCCGGACCTTCGCGGCAGGTTGGCGGACACGGCGTATGACGGACGGCCGCGGAGGATGTCCTCCACGTAGCCGCAGAGGTTGCCCCGGGCGCCGACGTCCACGAAGACTCGCAGCCCGTCACGGTACATCGCCTCGATGGTCACTCGAAAGCCCACCGGCCGCGTCCACTGGGCGACGGCGAGGCGGCGGATTCCGGCGATCGAATCGGGTATGCGTTCGGCCGTCGCACACGAGTAGACAGGGACCCGGGCCGGATGCAGCACCAGGCTCCGATAGAACTCGTCCAGCGGTTCGATGACCGTGGCGAAGCCCGGCGTGTGGTAGGCGCGGGCGAAGGGGAGCTCCTCGCAGAACACGCCCCCGTCGCGCAGCCGGGAGACGACCCGATCGACTTCCTCGGGCGATCCCGCGAGGACCACCTGGTGCGGGCAATTGTCGATGGCGATGGCGACCGAACCGCCCATCTCCCGGCAGATCGCCTCGACCCGGGCGCGGTCGGTCCCGGCGGCGACCAGGCGGGCGGACGGGATCGCGCCCGTCGATTCGAGCCGCCGGAAGATCGCGGCGAGCCGGGCCAGTTGCCGCTCATGCTCGCCTTCGGTGGAGATCACCCCCGCCGCCGCGAGGGCCTGCAGCTCGCCGCTGCTGTGTCCGGCCACCGCGTCGGGCTGCAGGCCAAGCCGCGTCAGCACCTGGAAGAGGGCCCACTGGGACGAGAGCACGGCGGTGACCGCCGTGTCGGTCGCCCAGAGCGCCTCGGACGACGGGTCGGCCGGCGCGAAGAGATGCCGGCTCGGCGGCACCTCCTCCCCCGACTCGAAGGCGATCCGATCGGCCTTGTCGAGCACCGCGCGGAGCTCGGGAAAGTGCGGGCAGAGGTCGGCGAGCATCCCCGGATACTGCGAGCCCTCGCCGGGGAAGAGGAAGGCCAGGCTCCCCGCCACACCGAGCGGTTGCTCCCAGAAGTAGAGCCCGCGGGCGTCGCGCACCTGCCGGCAGGATGGATCGCGGAGCCTTGGCTCGATCGCCCGGAGCCGTTGGATCAGTTCTTCACTCGAACCCGCCACGATTCCCAGCCGGGCCCGTCCCGCCAGACCGAGGTGATCCGTGTTGAGGGTGAAGGCCAGGTCTCTCAGGCGAGGGACGTTCCCCCCCTCCAGTCGGTCGCGGAGCTGCCGGACGCGATCGGCCAGCACGGAGCGGTCGGGGGCAGCCAGCAGGAAGGCCTCGCTGTCCCAGTCCAGCATCGCGCCGGGCGTCATCCCGTCGGCCGACGCGGGATGCTCCCGTAGGATCGCGTGGCCGTTGATCCCGGCGAAGCCGAAAGCGTCGACCCCGGCGCGGCGAGGAGTCCGGGGATCGCCCTGGATCCAGGGGCGGGGCGAGGCTACCAGCTCGAAGCCGCTCCCCTCCAGGAGGGGGTTGGGCCGGTCCGCATACCGGGTCGGCGGCAGGACCCGGTGGTGCAGCGACAGGGCCGTCTTGATCAGCCCAGCCACGCCGGCGGCGGGCATAGCGTGGCCAATCTGGGACGACACGGCCCCCAGCACCCTGGCGCCATGCCGCCCAGGGGGAAAGACCGCACGAAGGGCCCGCAGCTCCGCGCGGTCGGCCGCCGGCAACCCCAGGCCATGGCCCTCGACGAGGCCGACGGTCGACGGCTCGATCCCGGCAACCCGGTAGGCCCGGCGGATCGCGCGGGCATGCCCCCGTGCGCTCGGCGCAGCCAGTCCCTGGCCCCGGCCGTCGCTGGCCAAGCCGACCCCCTCGAGCACCGCGTAGATCCGACGCCCCGCTCGCTCAGCGTCGCAAAGCCGCTCGAGGACCACCACGCCGACCCCCTCCCCGGGGATCAGGCCGTCTGCGTCGGCCGAGAACGGGCGCGACTCGCCGGATCGCGAGAGTGCGCGGAGCTGCTGAAAGACGAGCGGGAAATCGACGTCGGCCTCGAGGTAGACGCCCCCCGCGATCGCCAGGTCGGCCCGACGATCCAGGAGCGACCGGCAGGACAGCTCTAGCGCCGCAAGCGACGAGGCGCTGGCCGCATCGACGACGAAATTGGCCCCCTTCAAATCGAGTCGATCCGCCAGCCGTCCCGCCGTGGCGTTGGTGAGCTGCCCCGGGATCGTGGCCGCCTCGAACGGGGGCAGGCTGGCCTTCAGGTCCCGCCGCAGAAGATCGAGTTCCTCCGATGTCCATTCCGGGTGGAGGGCGGCAAGCAGGCCGACGGTCTGGGCGACGATCCGGCCGTGCTGGAGCCGGAGGAGGTTGCCGCGGTTGAAGTAGTTGCCCCGCCCGATGACCGCATCGACCCTCAGTCCGGCCAGGGCCCCGGCATCGAGCCCGGCGTCGGCGAGGGCCGCGTGGGCCGCCTCGAGGACGAGGAACTGTTCCGGCTCGCCCCCCGCCACGGCCAGGGGCATGATCCCGTGCGCGGCGGCGTCGAACACGATGGGCGCATCGAGGTAGCCACCCCGTCGGCCCCCGACCCGATCGTTGGTCTCCGGCTCTGGATCGTGGAAGGTCGAGAGGGGCCAGCGATCGGCGGGCACCTCGCGTGTGCAATCCCGGTTGGCCAGGATGTTGGCCCAGAACGAGAAGAGGTCGGGCGCGCCAGGGAACCGGCAGCCGAGGCCGATCAGCGCGATGTCGTAGGGCTTTCCGCGCCTCATTGAACGGCCTCCGCCTGCGGACGGGCCCGCCCCAGGGGCCCATCCAGGCCTCCCAGGGTGTTTGCCAGGAGGACCTCGACGTCGCCCTTCCGACCGCGGACCAGCTCGTCCATGAGCGCGGCGGCGCCGGCCTCGGGCGCGATCATCCCCAGGCCCCGGGCACCAAGATGGACCTCCAGGTCGGAGACCATGCCGACGCCCGACCACGGCCCCCAGATCGGGGCGACGACCCGGCCGGGCCAGCGGCGGTCGAGCCAGAGGGCAAGCTTGTTTAGCGCCTCGTTGGCCGCGGCATAGTCTGACTGCCCGGGGTTCCCGAACCGGCCCGCGACCGACGAGAAGAAGACGGCGAACCGGAGAAGGTCGGGACGGATCAGCCGCACCAGGTTAAGCGCCCCGTCGAGCTTCGTGCCAAGCACGCGATCAAACGCCTCGACCGACTTGTCGCGGATGAGCTTGTCCCTGATCAGCCCCGCACCGTGGATCATCCCCACCGGCTCGCCGAACCGCCGACGCCAGTCGGCCATGACCCGTTCCAGGCCGGCCGAATCACGCACATCGACCTGGGCGTACTCGACCCGGGAGCCGAGGGCGCGGAGCCGCTCGAGATTCCCTCGGATCTCTCGCGCCCGCCGCAGCGCCCCGTAGGCCTCCTCCAGATCCGTCGGCATGACCGGCCGGCCCGAGCAGCGGAATTGCTCGTAGAGGGCCGACTTGAGCTCGGCGGCGCCGGTCAGGCCTCGGATTGCGTCGTCGTCGTCCGCGGGCGGCGGGGGTGTGGTGCCGATCAGCAACAGGGTGGGCCGCCATCGCCGGGCCAGCGCGGCGGCCACGTGGGCGGTGATGCCGCGGGCTCCGCCGCTGATGAGGACCGGCTCGCCCGCGGCCAGCGCGATCGGTGCACCTGCGTCGCCCAGGAGGGCGGCCACTGGCTGCAGCCGGATGCGCCGACCATCCAGGTAGCCGACTTCGGGCCAGGCGTCGTCGAGGAGGGCCTCGGCGAGCAAATGATCGGCCAGCCGCGTCGCGTCCTCGCGCGGGTCGAGGTCGACCACCCGTGCCCGCACCTCGGTCCACTCCCGGGCCAGGGTCTTCACCAGCCCCGCGACGCCCCCGTTGCCCGGGAAGAAGTCGGCCGAGGCGGGCCCTGCGGTGCCGAGGCCGCCGCCCATGGCCGTCGCGGCGATCAGGCAGGAGCCGCCGGCGTCGGCCGCCCTTTCGAAGTCGTCGGCCATCGCCTTCGCCAGGAGGAACAGGCTCCGCACCCCGGAGGTCGTGCGATCGGACCAGGCGGCGAGGTCGGTCAGTCGGAGGCTGCCGGCTCGGAGCGACACGAGGTCGATCAACCCCGACAGCGGCCCTTCCCCCCTTGCCCGGCGGACGGCCTCTTCGATCGCCGCGGGCGAAGTCCAGTCCAACCCGGAATCGGCTCCCCCCATCGTCAGGACCTGGATGCCCTGCGATCGGAGGCCCGAGGCCAGTGCGGCCGCGACCCCGCCGTCGTCCCTGGTCAGGAGCACCGTACCGCCCGGAATGAGTCCGACGTGCCGGTCATCCAGGGGCACCTCCACGACCTGGAGGAGGGATCGCCGCACCTCCCCGTGAGACTTGCCGCTCGGCGGAGTACTATTCGCGGCCCGATCGGGCGCCGTGGGAGGCGTGGCGGTCGGCCGGTCGATCAGCTTCTCGACGCGATCGACGATGGCCCCCAGGGTCATCGCGCGGGTGAGGCTGTCCACGCTCTCCGGGAAGGATTCGCCCAGTTGCGGGAAGGCGTCGCGGAGCTTGCCGAGGATCTCGACCCGCTTGATCGAGTCGATCCCGAGGTCTGCCTCGACGTCGAGTTCCAGTTTGAGCACCTCGGGGGGATACCCCGTGCGGTCGCGGACGATCTCGAGGAGTTTCGCCTCGATCGTCGCCCGTGTCGTGGGGGCCTGTGGAGCGGGCGGCGATGCTACGGCGATGGGCGTCTCGGCCGCCCGGCCGACGACGGCCGCGGGTGGAGGCCCATTCTGCACGGGAACCGGGGCGGCGGGCACGAGGCCGTTGGTCGCGGTCGGCATGGAGGCGGGCGGCTCCGCATGGCTCGCGCGAGCGGAGGGCTGCCTGCCGGAGACGTAGGCGAGCATCGTGGCCCGCTGGACATCGAGGAAGGTCTGCATCGTCTCCTGGAACGCGGCCAGGACGCGCTCGGACGCCCCGCCCGGACGCTCGGCCTGGGGAATCGGGGACGGCGAACTTGCCGGCGCGTGCAAAAGCCTGCCGTTAGCCGGATGCGCAGGGGCCGTTGGTGTCGGCTCTTTCATGATGGTCCTGACCGGGATGTCGGGAGTGTGTCGACCGTTGCCGATCTTGGGCGGCGGGGGTGCAAAGGCCTGGCCCAGCCTCCGAGGTTCCAGGGCAGCCAGGGGGCGGGAGCGGCTGCCGTTGACCATCCATGTCGAGGGAGCGAGGGGCGGCGAACCGTCGCCGGAGGGGAGTGCCTTTGGATCCAGCGGCGTCAGGGACCTTCCCCGCGTGAGCGGCTCGAGCCGCATCCCCACGCCCGCCACGACCAGGCGGGCCAGGGCATGCAGGAGGCTTGCAAGCCCCGGCCGTCCGGTCGCGTCGGTGGACACGGCGAGATGGGGTCGCTCGCCCAAGATGGAGCCGACCAGGGTTGTCAGCACGTTCCCCGGCCCCACTTCCACGAACACGCGGGCCCCTAGTTCGTGCATCGCCTCGACCATCTCGGCGAAGCGGACGGGATGGGTCACGTGGACGCCGAGCCGGCGGGCGATCTCGCGCGGATCGGACGGATGGACTGCCGCGTCGAGGTTCGAGAAGACGGGCCGGTCGGGGGCCGAGGTCAGTCGCTCGGCGGCGAGCCTCGCCAGCGGCTCGCACGCGGACCGCATGATCGGGGTGTGGAACGCGCATGCGACTGGCAAGAGACGGCCGCCGATGTTACCGGTCCGAGCCCGGTCGAGGCCCGCCGCCACGGCCTCGCGCGGGCCGGCGATCACGGTCTGCCGCGGCCCGTTGAGGTTCACGACCCGGACCTCGGGCTCGTCGCCGATCAGGCCGGCGGCGACCTCGGGCCCGGCCGAGAGGGCAGCCATCGCGCCGGGGTGGTCACCGGCGGCATCGTGGAGCAGGCGGCCCCGGCCTTCGGAAAGCTCGGCCAGCCCGACGGCATCCATCGCGCCGGCCGCGTGGAGGGCCAACAGCTCGCCATAGCTGTGCCCGGCGACCATGTCGGGCTCCATGCCCAGTTTCGCCAGCAGCCGCGCCATCCCGAGGCTCGCCGCGCCGATCGCCGGCTGGGCGACCTCGGTCGCACGCAAGGCGTCCGACTGGTTGCGGCGGGTCTCCTCGTCGAAGGCCGGGGGCGGGAAGACCAGCGGCCCGATCGGTTCGCCCCCTCGGGCCGCGAGTGCCGAGTCGAACAGCTCGAACGCCCCGCGCACCTCGTCGAACAAGACCGCGAGGTCGCCCAGCATCCCGACCGACTGCGACCCCTGACCCGGGAACAGAAAGGCGACCGGCTGGTCCGCGAAGGGCGGCCGTTCCGCATAGAAAAGGCCTCGGGCGTCGGTCAGCTCCGTCCGACCCTCCCACAGGGCGGCCCGCGCGGATTCCAGCCTCGCTGCCAGGTCCTCGTGCGAGGTCGCGACGATCGCGAGCGTCGGGCCGGTCGGGCCGGCACCGGAACGGACTGCCAGGCCGTGGGCCAGGTCCTTCAGCGGGAACCTCGCGCCCTCGGCAAGCCTTCCCGACAGATGATCGAGGTCCCGGAGCAATCCCTCCCGATCGGACGCCGACCAGACGAGCAGTTCGGCCGGCCAGTCGCGGACCACCGGATCGCGACGCGCGACCGGATCGCCCCCGTAGGCTTCGAGCACGGCGTGGAAGTTCGTGCCGCCGAATCCGAAGGCGCTCACGCCCGCGCGGCGGAGATGATCCTCCCCGATCCGGTGTAGCCAGGGTCGCGCCTCCACGTTGAGCCGGAACGGCCCGTCACGCAGATCGAGCTGCGTGTTGGGCGTGGCGATGCCGATCGTCGGCGGCAAGACCCGGTGATGGAGAGCGAGCGAAGCGTGGATCAGTCCCGCCAGCCCCGCCGCGCACTTCGTGTGGCCGATCTGCGACTTGACGGACCCGACCACGCACGAACCCGGTCTCGCCCGGCTCCTGCGGAATAGCCGGGTCAGGGCCTCGATTTCCACGACGTCGCCGACGGCCGTTCCGGTGCCGTGGGCCTCGACGTAGCCGACCGTGGCCGGGTCGATCCCGGCCTGCGCGTAGGCCCTCTCGAGGGCCCGCACCTGGCCTTCGAAGCTAGGCGCGGTCAGGCCCCGGCACCGGCCGTCGCTCGAGGCGCCGACGCCCTGGATGACGGCGTAGATCCGATCGCCGTCGCGCTCGGCGTCGGCCAGCCGCTTAAGGATGACCGCCGCCACCCCCTCGCTGATCACGATGCCGTCGGCCCCGGCGTCGAAAGGACGGCACCGGCCCCGGGGGGAGAAGGCCTGCGTCTTGCTGAAGGCGAGGTAGGTGAATGGGTTCTGAACCGTGTCGACGCCCCCCAGCACGACCATGTCGGCTGCGCCCGTCGCGAGTTCGCGGACGGCCAGGTTCAGGGCCGCCAGAGACGACCCGCAGGCCGCGTCCACCGCGTAGTTGGCCCCGCCCAGGTCCAGCCGGTTGGCAATCCGCCCCGCCGTGACGTTCAGGAGGAATCCCGGGAACGAGTCCTCGGTCCACTCGGGCAGAAGTCCCCGACAGCCCTCCAGGGCGGCCGTCCCGCCTCCGGGCGTCACCGTGTCGAGCATCGGCAGGTAAGAGCGGAAGGCGTAGCCCATCGCCACCTGGGCCGCGCCTCCCCCCATCCCCAGCACGACGGCCGTCCTCTCGCGCGGGAAGGGACGCCGTGCATAACCGGCGTCGGCGAGGGCCGAACGCGTGACCTCGAGGGCCAGCAACTGAGCCGGCTCGATCGAGGGGAGGCTGGTCGGCGGCATCCCGTAGCGCAGGGGGTCGAACGGCACGTCGGGGAGGAAGCCGCCCCACTTCGACGAGATCTTGTCGGGCGCCTTCGGGTCGGGGTCGTAGTAAAGTCGCCAGTCCCAGCGGTCGGGGGGGACTTCCGTGATGTTGTCAAGGCCCCGCAGCGAGTTCGCCCAGAAGGTCTCGACGTTCCTCGCGCCGGGGAACACGCACGCCATCCCCACGACGGCGATGGCCGCGGGGTTCGGCGCGGGGGTGGGCTCTCCCACGGCGAACGGAGCGTGTCTCTCGATGCAGCGGGTCGCCCCGGAGGTCACGTCCTCGTGCAGCTCGCCCACAGACACGACGCCTTCGCGCAGGGTCGCGACCTGACCGAGCATGTAGAGGCCGTTGGTCGCCTGCTCTTCGTCGGGGACGGCGACCAGCAGCGAATTTGCTCCCCGGCTCCGATCGACACCCTTGGCGGCGATCCGCAGTCGACCGGCGTTGAGCCGCTCGAGCGTCTCCCGGATCTCCTCGTGGGGTTTCCCCAGCACCAGGAGACGCTGCCGCTCGGCCGCGAAGCGGTCGGCGAACGGCGTCGGGCTGACCCTCACGAGATGCCCCGGTCCGGTCTCCAGCAGCACGGTCCCGCGGCACCGCAGGGCCTCATCCTGGAACCGCGACACGATCGCGCCGGTGAATACCGCCTCATGGGTGAAGAGGTAGGCGGTGCCCATGAGAATCCCGATTTTCATCCCCCGCGCCGCCAGGTCGCCGGCCAGCGCGGCCACCGCGGCGGCCGAGCGTGCGTCGTGGATCCCCCCCGCGAAGACGACGCTCAGAGTCTCGGCGGCGATCCCCGCGTCGATCGCCCGCTCCAGGATGCCGCAAGCCTGCTCCCAGAGCACGAAGCTCGATCGAGGCCCCACGTGCCCGCCGCATTCCCGGCCTTCGAGCACGAACCGCCGCGTACCCGCCCGGAGGTACTGATCGAGCAGCCCCGGGGAGGGGGCGTGGAAGTAGGTTGCGATCCCCTCGCGTTCCAGTTCGGCCGCCTGGTCCGGTCGTCCTCCCGCGATGAGGGCGAAGGGCGGATGCGCCGCCCGGACCGCGGCGAGGTGCTCGAGCAGGAGCTCAGGCGGGGCGAAGCCGAGCAATCCCACCCCCCAGGGAAGTCCTCCTACCTGTCGGGCCGTCTCCGCCAGCAAGTCTTCGACCGCCGGCCGGGCCAGAAGCGCAAGGGCGACGAACGGCGTGCCCCCCTCTCGCGCCACCGCCGCAGCGAACGGGGCCACGTCGCTCACCCGGGTCATCGGGCCCTGGAGGATCGGGTAGCGGCTGCCGTGGGACTTGGCCAGCGGGGCATCCTCGGCAAGCGGCCTGACCTGGGCGGCTCCCTCGAGACCGGCGGCGATGGCGCGCTCGACGGCCCGGACGATCCCGGCGGCCGTGACGTACCGGTCAGCCAGGTCGGCGGCCAGGGCGGCATCCTGGCCGGCGGGCCACGCCTGCCCCGGTCCCCAGCCCACCTCCTCATCGACCGCGCGGGACCATGCCTCCGCGCCCTCCCTTGCCGCCTCCTTCAGCCGGGCCAACACCGGCGACATCCGGGGCGCGAAGACCCGGAGGGCCGGCCCCCCTTGCGGCTCGATCAGCGACGGCTCACTGCCGTCCCACGACCCGAGTTGCCTGCGAACCTCCTCTGACAGGGGAGACTCGCGCGCCAGCAGCAGGGCCCCGTCCAGAACCACGCCGGCCGCCCCAGCGGCCATGCAGCCGGCCGCGACGCGCGGACCGATCCCGCCCCTGACCCAGACGGGCCGATCGGTCCGGGCCAGCACGGCCTGGAGCAGGATGAACGACGAATCCGTTCCGACCCGTCCCCCCGCCTCATTGCCCACCACGATCAGGCCATCGGCACCCGCCCCGAGTGCGGCGATGGCCTCGTCTAGCGAGAGCACCTCGCACACCAGCCGACGCCCCGACGCGTGGACCCGCTCCGCGGCCTCCGCCCCGTGCCCCTCCAACCACGGCCCGACACCGATCACGAGCTCCATGCTCGGTCCCGCCACCGTGAGCCAGTCCCCGGAGAGTTGATCCGCACCCGTCCGGATCGCATACGAGCGCACCCCGAAACGCTCGATCCCCTTGAGGAACTCGATCCTCAGATTCGTCCTCGTCATCCCCAGGACGCCGAGCCCCCCCGCCCTCGAACAGGCGATCACAAGTGCCTGGAAATCAGGGCCTTCGGGTGCATACCCCAGTACTTGGTGTCGGTGCCATTGCATCGTGTGAGCTTCCTCAAAGTCGCATGCGCCTCTATTGACTATACCATTTGGAAAACTTAGGGCGTTTCGGTTAAACAGAAAAAATGCATGGCTTATGACTACGATCCTTGCGGTGCACATCGGTGTGTGACGGTCTCATGCAATGGAGGAATTCAGGACAGACGGCTCGGCCCGCTTCGGGCAAAATAAACGGCTTGACGTGGAATCGGAACTACGGTAACTGTCGCCAGGGTAAGAATTGAATCCGACCACCAGATCGTCAGGGCTTGTTCGTGTGGAGAAACACGATCCAGGGCGGCACTCGAAGCCGCAGGAACCGATCGAAAACCGCAGCCTGACATAGGATGTCACCATGCTTGCGAGCACATGGAAAGGCGTACTTATCGCCGCCTATCTGCTGATCGTCGAGGCGGTTCATGCGGGTGGAGATGCGTCGAGGTCGGAACCCCGCGGGCCCGACCGGGTGGCCCTGGTGCGGATCGCCCCGGGGACCCTGATCGCGAATCGGCCGCTGAGGTCTTGGAGCCATTTCATCCTCGAGTCGCTCCCCCGCCTTGCGTCGGGTGATCTCGCGACACTCCCGCGTTCGGCTGCCCGGACGGCTGGGCTGTTCCGGACGGTCATCCTGGCCGACGTCGGCCGCTCGACCGACGATGAGCAGCGATTCGTCCTGCGGAGGATCGGGGTGAGCCTGTGCGTGCCCGACCACCAGGGACACGACGTGGTTGTGACCTCGGAGCGGGTCGAGCGACTGAATGTCGAGCTGGGCGTCATGGACAAGGTCGTCCTGAAGGCCGCCGAGGCGGAGTTGCTGCGCGGCCGGATCGTGGCGTCAACGCCCACGTTTGCCCTCTACCGTGCGCCGGCGGCAATCGCGATCGGCGATGCACATCATGAGATGCTACTCTCCTACGCCTTCCTCGTCGATCCGGACAGCGGGGCCCTGAAGACCCTCGTCTGGGCGCAGGACGCCTCGAACCGCGATGCGCCGCCGCCCGGGATACTCGTGCAGTTGGCGCCGCATCTCATCTTCGATTGCCCCATCGACGTGAAGGCCCGGCGGTTGCTCGGGGCGGTGCCCGTCTCCTGGTCGTTCGCGATGTCCGAGCTCCCACCCGGCCGCCAGTTCGACCTGGCCGGGAACAACGCCCGGCTCCTCACCGTGCGGGCCCCCCGCTCGATGGAACCGCGGCTCTTGGAGCAGGCCCTTCGAAAGACGATCGCTGGGCGAACCGCAACGGCGGAGACGGTTACGGTCGGGGCTTCCGGAGCTCGCGACGAAGCCGGCGGATCTGGTCCTGGGCGATAGGGGCGAACTTCGACCTCAGGATGGGCGCACCCTGGAACCACGCTTCGGGTTCGCTGAAGGCCGCATGCGCCTCGACCAGGAGCGCCCCCTCGGGCTGAACCAGGCGGCTGATGCTGGCATAGCTGATGCTCCCCCCGATCGGCTGATCGGTGCCGGGGTGGCCTTCGGGGTCGAGACTTCGCCATCGGTTCGCGAACGGACCCGTCGCATCGAAGGCCGGATCGGTCCGGGTCGCGATCACCAGGGACTCGCCGCTCCTGGATGCCTCGACCTCCTCCGTGGCCTCCAGCTCGATCCGGTCGAGCAGTTGGGCCTTCATGTGCGCGTACCATCGGGAGCGGTCCCTCCCGCTCAGCGTGGACCGGCCGCTGGGCCCGAGCTCCTCCGACGTGAGGAGCCGGTCCTCGAACCGCATGTTCGCGACCTCCACCGCCTTGCCGCTGGTCCGCGCCGCCACCTTCATCGGGTCGAGGGCCGCGAGGTCGCTCCGGACCACGAACCAGAGGTCCACCAGCCTTACCGTAACGCCGTCCGTCTTGAGGTCGTGCACCTTCATGACGAACGGAGCCGTCACCGAATCGCGGAGCAGATCGTCGAGCGCCCGCTCGGAGCCGCTAACCCCGAGCATCGCCGCACGCTGCTGATCGGCACTCATGCCGTCCTTCAAGAGAGGGGCGGGCAACGTGACGTTCTTTCCGGCGAGCTTCACCCCGTCGCTAAGGGCCTGCGCATAGACTGAGTTCGCCTCATGCGCCGGTTGCTGGGCGATACCCGCCGGCTGCGCCCCGAGACCGCACAGGACGAGGAACACGGCCAGGCACGTCGTCCAATCATGCCGATTGCAACGATCGCGAGGGCAAGTTTCGGGGCGATCCGGCCGATGATGGAGAGGAGCCTTCGTCCCCGGGCGGACGGAGGGTTCATCGTCCCAGCGAAGAGAGCCGTTCATGAATGGTCCTCGTCTCACTTTCCTCGCCTGTGTTCGGGGCCTTCCGGTCGCGCTGGCATTCCTGTGTGGGTGCCAGCATCCAATACCTGTGGTGGGACATTTCCAGGGGACGGCCGGCGTGACGGCCCAGGCCGACGTCCGGGGCGAGATGACGGTCAAGCTCCCCTCCGCGGTCGACCCCGGGCCGATGGTGCCGTCAGTGGTGCAGCCTGCGCGGGGGCCGGCCCCCGCGGCCCGGCTGGCGGTGATCGACGTGGACGGGTTGATCCTTAACCAGAACCTCGAAGGACTCTACGACTCGGGCGAGAACCCGGTGGCCACGTTCCGCGAGAAGCTCGAGGCCGCCGCGAACGATGGTCGAGTTTCGGCCATCGTCCTGCGGATCCACAGCCCCGGCGGCGGTGTCACCGCGTGCGATATCATGGCCGACGAACTGGATCGATTCAAGGCCGCCACGCGCAAGCCCGTCGTCGCCTGCCTCCTGGACGTCGCCACGTCCGGGGCGTACTACCTCGCGGTCGGCGCCGACCGGATCCTGGCCACCCCGACCTCCCTCACCGGCGGCATCGGTGCGATCTTCAATCACGTGAACCTGCAGGATGCGATGGCCCAGTTCAATGTCTTACCCGACCCGATCAAGGCCGGGAAGCTGATCGACATGGGCAGCGTCACCGGGCCGCTCGAGCCCGAGCCCCGGGCCATCCTCCAGGAGACGGCCAACGGCTTCCGTCAGCGCTTCATGGACCGCGTCGCGAGCCGTCGACAGAAGCTAACGGAGGTAGATCGCCGCCTGCTCCAGGATGGCCGAGTCATCGCCGGGCCTAGGGCGCTGGAGGTCCATCTCGTGGATCGGCTGGGCTATCTCCAGGATGCGATCCACGAGGCGGAGGGCCTGGCCGGGATCCGGGATGCCGAGGTGGTGCTCTACCACCGGGCCGGGACGCCGGCCCGCTCGTTCTACGCGATCCGCCCCGCGCCGCCCCAGTTGAGCGAGGCGATCCCGTTCAGCTATCCTGGCCTCGACCGCACCAAGCTGCCGACCTTCCTCTACCTCTGGCAGCCGGACCCGACAATTCCGCGGACGTCGCCCCGATGACCGACGAACCCCACGCCCGAATGAGCCCCGACCCCGAGCCCTCGGAATGGCCCGTCCTCGTCACGGGGGCGGGCGGATTCGTGGGCGGGCACATCGCCCGTCACCTGGCGGCGGCCGGACATCGGGTCCGCGGGCTGACGCGGACACCCCCCCCGGTCCTCCCGGGAGACCCGGACATCGACTGGTTGCTCGGGGACCTCCGCGACCCTAACTTATGCAGGCGGGCCGTGGCCGGGATTCGCGGGGTGATCCACTCGGCCGCCTGGGTCAGCCTGGGCCGGGATCACGGCGGGCTCAGCCAAGCCGTCAACGTGGAGGCGACCTGCCGGCTCCTCGACGACGCCCGGCAGGCTGGCGTGGGGCGCTTCATCATGACCTCCACTCTCCACACGCTGGCCGCCGGGACGGAGGCGACCCCGGCCGACGAGATGACTCCCTGGAACCTCGAGTGCGTCGATTCCCCCTACTGCCGGACCAAGAGGGAGGCCGAGGGGCACGTCCGTCGGGCCAACCGACCGACCTTCGAGACCATCATACTCTGTCCCGGCATGGTCCTCGGCCCCCGCGACCCGAAGCCGACCTCGACACGGCTCCTCCGCACCATGGCCGGGACGCACGTCGCGGTGGTCCCTCGGGGTGGCATCCCGATCGTCGACGCGAGAGTTGTCGCGTTAGCCCATCGACGGGCGCTCACCGACGGCCAGCCCGCAGAACGCTACGCGGTGGTCGGCCCCTACCTGAGCTACGGGCAGCTCGCCCGGCTGGTCGGCGAGGTCGCTGGCCGCCCCCGGACCGTCATCCTCCTGCCAGACCCCCTCCGGCGCCCGGCCGGGGCCTTCGCCGCCCTACTTGACCGCCTCGGCCTCGCCACCGAGTTCACCACGGCCACCGTCGCTGGAGGCTTCCTCCCCCTCCACGTCTCCGGACGCCGCGCCGACGCCTGCTTCCGCCTCGAGCATCCGCCTGCCATGGACACGATCCGAACCGCGCTGGCTGCGGACCGGCCGGCATGACACGCGAGCGTCGTCCCGGCCTGTGCAATCCTTACGTCCTCCAGAGAGAGACGTCCCCGTCGGGACGAACCTCGGAAGGAACTGGTGGCGGACGTCGCCCGAGAGAATAGGCCCCTGAGTAGTTCTACAGCGAAAGAAGTTTCACGTGGGGCCGGCGGGCCATCCATGTGTTCTCATGTGACTTGCGAGCGATCCCAACGGCGTGGTCTCGGGGGCGTTGCTGATGTAGTACTTGATCTCCGGCGTCGGATCGAGCGATCGCCTGATCACCAACCACCCCTGAGGGCCGGGTTTGTCGTGCCGCCTCTGCCAGATCCGAACCGCGGCGAATTCAAACGCCAACGGCCCCTTGGTCCCCTGGGCAACCACGAGCGTCCGCCAGGCATCGGCGGGCAAGCTGGCCGCAACCTGCTTCACCGAAATCGACGACTTGGGCGCAGGCCTCGTAGGAATCTGGCCGCGTCCACAGTAAGCCGGCACCGACATCGTTGGGTCGGTCGTCCACACGTGGGTGGTGACCGGGACCTCGACAACGTACTTCTGGCTCAACCCCTCCAACTCGTCGAGGAATTGACCGTTCCGCCCGTAGAGTTCGTCGGCGGTGATCCATTGCAGCTGGACCGAGTCGTGGACCACGACACTCCGGATCAGATCCGCGGCGATCTCTGGTTTGGTCCGGAACTCGATTCCAGGGGGCACATGGGCCGCGTTCCTTCGCTCCTTGCTCTCCTGGGTCTGCTCGCACCAGTGCTCGGGCAGAAACAACTTTTTCTTCCGCTGTAAAAATATTCACTGCTTCTGCCTCACCGCTCGGATGACTCGCGGGTGCTTTTGCAGGTCGTAAATAGTCGGGGCTGCGCGCAGCTCGGGGCAAGCTTCGATCAGCGCCCGGACAGGCTGCTCCTGGGCAGTGCCGATCTCCAGGATCAGGTGCCCGCCGGGGTTGAGCAGGGGAATCGATTGCTCGATCAAGCGGGCGACCACGCGCAGACCGTCGGGACCGCCATCAAGGGCCGAGTGGGGCTCGTGATCGCGCACCCCGGGCTCCAGCGTCGGGATTACATCGGTCGGGATGTAAGGGGGGTTGGAGACGATCAGATCAAAAGGAGGCTCCGCGGCGACCGGCTCGAGCAGGTCACCCAGGCGGAAATCGATGCGATCGGCCACGCCGTGCCGCGCCGCATTCTTGCGGGCCAATGCGAGGGCGTCCGCGGAACAATCAATGGCCACGAACCGGACCGAGGAATGCTGATGCGCGCAGGCGATGGCCAGGCATCCTGATCCCGTACCCACATCGACGGCCCTGGGTTGATCCAACGACCTGGCCATCTCGAGGAACTCGACGACCACGAATTCCGACTCGGGACGCGGGATGAGGACGGCCGGCGAGACTTCCAGGGCCAGCGAGTAGAATTCCTTGCGGCCGACAAGATAGGCCACGGGCGCCCCCTCGGCCCGGCGGCGCAGCAGGTCGCGAAAGGCGCCTCGGTCTCGTTCTCCGACCTCTTCCTCGTAATGTGTGTAAAGCTGCACGCGTTGCCAGTCGAGCACGTGCGCGAGCAAGACCTCGGCATCCAGCCG
>Ga0116224_10000734_pt1 | contig 24625 bp, 23 predicted proteins | sample Sb_taG_9_FD_89699 | JGI IMG/M metagenome (GOLD analysis project Ga0116224, IMG submission 89699) | Peat soil microbial communities from Weissenstadt, Germany - Sb_50d_b_LC metaG | ecosystem: Environmental > Terrestrial > Soil > Wetlands > Peat | place: Germany: Weissenstadt | collected 2010-09-21 | reverse complement strand
CGGTCGGTGGATCGTTCCAGGTAGCCCCGGAGGGGCGGCCGTCGTTAGCCAGGGGTTTCAACCCCTGGGCCAGGGCGACGCCGGCGGTCCGTGGTAGCCCCGGAGGGGCGGCCGTGGCACGCCGATGCCGGCCACGGCCGCCCCTCCGGGACTACCGAGGAGAGGATTTCGCACCGGATCCCAGGGGTTTCACCCCTGGCTAACGACGGCCGCCCCTCCGGGGCTACCTCAGATCGTCACCAACCGTGCTACAGTCTCACATTCTCTATCAGAATAGCGTTGCGATTGCTTCGCCTATTGCTTGTGTTGCGCGCCCCAGATACAATTGGAAAGGAGTAATTAAGGAGGCGCCATGTCTACGCAGGTTTCGGATTTCTCCGAGGGAGTTGTGCCAACCGCCGCAGAAGCCCGCCTGGCGCAGGAGTCCCTGCAGCATCTGAAGCGGGCCCTGGAGTCGCACCAGGCGGAGCTGCGCCTCTGCGTTCGGGACGACGCCGGCGAAACCATCGTTCTGCCAATCCCGGCCGTGCGGCTGCTCAAAGACATCTTGTCGGAGATGGCAAAGGGCAATGGTGTTACCCTGCTGCCGCTTCAGGCCGAGTTGACGACCCAGCAGGCCGCTGACCTGCTGAACGTCTCGCGGCCTTACCTGATCGGTTTGTTGGAAGAGAAGAAGATTCCCTATCGCCTGGTAGGCAAGCACCGCCGGATTCGTCTCGAAGACGTGCTGGCGTACAAGCAACGGGACGACCGAGAGCGCCTCAAGGTGCTGGGCGAGTTAGTGGCCCAGGCCCAGGAACTCAACATGGGCTACTGATCGTGCTTCCCCCCACGGCCCTCTGCGACGCCTGCGTCCTCTACCCGGCACCGCTGCGCGACCTGCTGATGTTTCTCGCCGTCAGAGGCCTTTTTCGGGCACGCTGGAGCGACACCATCCACGAGGAGTGGATGCGCAGCGTCCTGGGCAACCGCCCGGACCTGAAGCGCGAGCAGTTGGAGCGGACGCACGTGCTGATGAACACCCATGCCCGCGACTCACTCGTGACAGGTTTCGAGGGCCTGATCGACTCGCTCAGCCTGCCCGATCCCGACGACCAGCACGTTCTGGCCGCGGCCATCCAAGCCGGGGCGGAGGTCATCGTCACGTTCAACCTGGCGGACTTCCCCCCGGGGGCCCTTGCCAGCCACGGGATCGAAGCCATTCATCCCGACCTATTCCTCTCCAGGCTGATCGAGGCCGCCCCTGATGAGTTCTGCGCGGCGGCCAAGCTCCAGCGCGCCAACTTGAAGAACCCCCCGAAGTCCGTGGCAGAATTCCTTGGCACGCTGGAAGCGTGCCGGCTGCCGCGGACGGTCGCTCAGTTGCGGGCGGCCGTGTTTCTGCTCTGACCCCCTGTAACCTGGGACACCGATCCTGTCGCAGCGCAAGCCCTGGCCCCGTCCCAGCCGGTTACGACCGCGGGCATCGCCGGCCGTCTCACGACGTCGCGGAGCCGAGGTTGCCGAGGATGGCGGCGGCCTTGTTGGCGTCGGCGGTGGTGTCGAAGGCGGCGTAAGCGACGAAGTGGCCGCCGAGCACGGCCATCGTCAGCCCCTGAAAGCTGATGCCCGCCTTGGCCCATTCCTGGGTGACGTGGTGCGCCAGGCCGGCCTCATTGTCGCCCTCGATGCGCAGCACCACCGGGTCGTGCGTCTCCGCCAACCCGGCGGCGCGGGCGGCCCGCACCTGCGACGGGCCGGTCACCGGGGCGACGTACAGGAGGCCGGTACCCGGCTTGTTCGGCAGGCGCTGCGTAAAAACGAACTCAAGGTTGGCGTCGGCCTCGGCCAAGGCCTTGAGCTTCGCCGCCGTGCCGCCGGCGCGGTCGGCCACCTCGCCCGCCCAGAGGTGAACCCGATCCAGTTTGAATCCCATGACTGTCCCCTCGCAAACGAATGAAGTGTCAGCAGCGATTATACTAGGGGCGACGTGTCGCGACACCGCGGCGCCCCGGCCGCGGGCCCCACCCCAGGACAAAAAAGGGGCAATCCGTCGCGGCTTCGGATTCGTCGCAAATTATCGTTGCGGTGGAAGCGCCGTCGGGTCACAATAGACCGTCGGCGGAAACCTTGCGCCGTGAGCATCCTCGTTCTGGAGGGGTGGGTATGAAGCGCTTCGTCGTGGCCTTGGCCTTACTGCTGGGCATCTACGGCCTCGCTCAGGCGGAATCCGCCTATGTCATCATCATCTATAACCTGAGCGTCCCCAAGGAAAAGAACCCGGGCCCGAACCAACCCGGAGGATTCCCGGGCATGCCCGGCGGCATCGGCGGCATGATTCCGCCCGGCGGTGCGGCCGGTGCGGGTGGCATGGTTCCGCCCGGCGGCATGGGTGGCGTCCGTCCTCCCGGCGGCATGGGCGGCGTGGCGCCTCCCGGCGGTGGGCCGGGCATGGGTGGTGCGGTGCCCCCCGGCGGGGTCGGCGGCGGCGCAGTGCCCCCCGGCGGTATGGGTGGTGTAGCGCCTCCGGGCGGAGGCGCGGGTGGCATGGTGCCCCCCGGCGGCGCGGCGGGGGCGGGCGGCATGGTGCCTCCCGGGGGTGTGCAGCCCCCGAGCGGCTTCGGCGGCGGCAGTATGCCCCCCCAACCAGGTATGGGCGGCGGGATGGGCGGCATGGGCATCGGCGGCATGGGCATCGGCGGCATGGGCATCGGCGGCATGGGCATCGGCGGGTTCTTCCAGGGCGGCAACGGCGGCCAACCGAAGCAGGAATTCACCCCCTTGCTGGCCATCGCCGTCGTCGAGGTGGAGCACGTCAAAGTCCTCCCCGGCACCGGTGGTGTGGTACACGTCACGCACAAGTGGAGTCCCCGCCACGGCAGCTACATCTTGCCGGTGACCCTGGACAAAAAAATCACCGCGACAATCCTGGATAAGCGCGTCAGCGTCCACGCGCGCTACGACGCCCAATACAAGGACGCACACAAGGACAACAAACCGACCCCCGACGGGCTCTACCAGTTGGCCGAGTGGGCCCTGAAGCACGACCTGCTCGATGAGTTCGTCACGGTCATGGGCGAATTGGCCGCGAAAGACCCCAAGCACGAGGCGGTCCTGGCGTTCCAGCAGGTGGAGAAGGAGATCGCCAAACCCATCACCAAAGGCGATGCCTCGGACGTCTGGCGGACGAAGGTGCTCGACGGCTACAAGGTCGAGAAGAGCGCCCCCCATTACGCCCTGCTGCACAACCTGGACGCGGCCAGGCCGGTCGAAGTGACCAACCGCCTGGCCCGGCTGGAGAGCAATTACCGGGCCTTCTACTACTGGTTCGCGCTGCGGGGCAAGGTGCTGCCGGTGCCCGACCAGCGCCTCGTTGTGGTGCTGGTGAAGCTCACGGACGAGTTCAAGCGGCAGCAGCAGATTTTCGAGTCGCTGCCCTCGGTTTCCGACGGCTTCCTGGCCCGGCGCGACAACCTGGCCATCTTCTCGCTGGCGCGGACGGACGCGGCCTCGGAAGCCCTGGCGAAGAACACCAAGTCTCTCTGGGATCAGCTGACCACGGACCGGGACACGACCCTCAAGGACTGGCCGAAGGGGGTCGATCGGGTGAAGCTCAACCTTGGGCCGGGGGCCGAAATGCAGACCATCGCCCTGCTCGAGCGGGCGCTGCAGGACGACGCGGAGATTGCGGCGGTGACCCACGAAGGGACGCGCCAGCTCCTGGCGGCGACCGGCCAGCTGCCGCGCAACGTCGCGGTGCCAGAGTGGCTGCAGTTCGGCTGGGCATCGTTCTTCGAGACCCCGAAGGGCTCGCCGTGGATGACGGTGGGCACGCCCAGCTCGACGCTGCTGCCGGAGTTCAACTACCTGGGGCAGTACAAGGCCGCCGCCAAGGCGAACAAGCTGGAGAAGCAGCGCCACGTCATGCTGCTGAAGGTCATCACCGACGCGTACTTCCACGAGTTCGCCAGGAACCCCAAGAGCGAGGACGCCCGCCTCAAGGCCCGGACGCTGTCCTGGGCGCTGACGTACTTCCTGGCCAACAAGAAGCTCGATGGCTTGATCAGCTACCAGGAGCACCTGAAGAAGCTGCCGCGCGACCTGGAGTTTGACCCGGAGACGCTCCAGCTGACCTTCGCCAAGGCCTTCGACTGCCTCAACGCCGCGAACCCCAACGTGGTGGACCCGGCGAAACTGGACAAGTTGGCCAACCAGTGGCACGACTACATCATGTTGGCTTCCACGGAGAGCGAGCAACTCTTCACGGAGATGGCCAAGGCGCAGGCCGAGCTGAAGAGCAGCAAGACCCTGCCCAAGCCGAGCGATGCCCCGGCCCCTCGGTAACGGGACTCCCGTCGTAACCCGCAGCCGTCGTCGGCCTCGCTTGCCACCCCGCGAGGCCGCCGGCGGCTCTTTTTGTTGGCAACGGGGTTCTCCCCTCTCCCCTGAGTACAGGGGAGAGGGGAGCAGCGCTGGAGTGTTAGCTTGACCGGGTGGGCTCGTCTGTGGTTGCAGGGTGCGCGTCGGGTCAGTTGAAATGAAGCCAAGGCCCGCCGGCCCCGGAAAGGAACACGTCATGAGTGCCGCATCTCGTTGCCTCTGGTTCGCCCTGGCGTTTGCGGTCCTGGCGCTTGTGGCTCGCGCCGCGGATGACGAGCCGACCCGGCCGGCGCCGCGCAAGGAGAACCCGGTCTGGATGGAGCGACACGCGGCGCTACTGGCGCGGGCGAAGAAGGGGGCCGACGTGGTCTTCCTGGGCGATTCGCTGACGCAAGGGTGGGAGGGGCCCGACGGCGCGGAGGCGTGGAAGAAACACTTCGAGCCGCTGAAGGCGGCCAACTTCGGCGCCGGCGGCGACCACACCGAGCACGTCCTCTGGCGCCTCACCGAGGGTAAGGAACTGCAAGAGCTGAAGCCGAAAGTCATCGTGCTACAGGTCGGCGGCAGCAACCTGGCGGCCAACTCCACGGACGAGATCGTCGATGGGGTCACGGCTGTCGTCAAGGAGCTGAGCGCGCAGAAGCCCGCCGCGAAGGTGCTGCTGATGGGGTTGCTGCCGCGCGGCGCCAAGGCCGACGACAAGTTCCGCAACAAGATCAAGGAGGTCAACAAGGGGCTGGCCCAGCTCGACGACGGCAAGAAGGTGCGCTACCTGGATCCGGGGGCGAAGTTCCTCGACAAGGAGGGGGACCTGACCGAGGACCTGATGCCCGACGGCCTCCACCCGTCGGCGGAAGGGTACGCGGCCTGGGCCGAGGCGATCAAGGCCCCACTTGAGGAACTGCTTCGTTAGTCATTAGTCATTAGTCATTAGTCATTAGCGGGGCGGTTACCCGCTAATGACTAATGACTAATGACTAATGCTGCTCTCGACGGCGGCGGCCGGAAACGGTAAGGTGAGTCGTCGTTTTCCCTTCGCCGCCCGCCAGTGAGGTTGTCATGATCGCGTCGCGCCCCCCGACGCTGCCGGCGGAGACGGCCGAGCCGGAACCGCCGCGGCCGCGCCACTCCTGGGTCTTCAAATTCCGCTGCGCGTTCCGCGGACTGAAGCTCGGCATCCGCGGGCACAGCAGCTTCTTCGTCCACTTTTTCTTCGCCGCCCTGGTCGTCGTCGCCGGCCTGGTGCTGCGCTGCCAGGCGCTGGAGTGGTGCATCCTGCTGGGCTGTATCGGCCTGGTCATGACGGCGGAGCTGTTCAACAGCGCCCTGGAGACGCTCTTCCGCGGCCTCGACGAGGCAACCCGGGAGCGCGTCTGGCCGTGCCTGGACGTGGCCGCCGGCGCCGTGCTGCTGGCGAGCATGGTTAGCGCCATCATCGGCACCATCATCTTCGTGCGGCAACTTCTCAACTGGCCCGCCTGACCTCATACAATCTCACCAGCGTAAACCCAGCCGCTTGCGGCTTCGCACGGCCTGCGAAGCCGCAAGCGGCCCCCCTCATCGCACCCGGATTTCCGCATGAAACCGATCCTCGATTGGCTCAGCAAGAACCAGGGCGCCTGTGTGCGCGACCTGGCCGAACTGGTGGCGATCCGCAGCGTCAGCACCGACGGCGAGCACCAGAAGGAGGTCGGACAGTCGGGCGAGCTGACCTGCGAGCACATGCGCCGCGCCGGCCTGACGAACGTCGAGGTCCTCCGCTGCGGCGACTCCAACCCCTACGCCTACGGCGAGTGGCTCGGCGCCCCCGGCAAGCCGACGGTCTTCCTGTACGCGCACCACGACGTGCAGCCGGTCCACGAGGAGGACGTCGAGAAGGGCCGCTGGCAGTCGCCGCCGTGGGAGCTGACGCCGCGCGGCGGCCGGCTTTACGCCCGCGGCTCCGCCGACGACAAAGGGGCCATCACCGCCGAACTCGCCGCCGTCAGCGCCTTCCTCAAGACGAGCGGCAACCTGCCGGTCAACGTCAAGGTCCTCGTCGAGGGCGAGGAGGAGGTCGGCTCCAGCAACCTGATGAGCTTCTTCAACCAGTACAAGCAGCGCATCGAGTCGGACGTGATCGTCGTCTGTGACACGGAGAACATCGAGACGGGCCAGCCGAGCATCACCTACTCGTTGCGCGGCATCGTCGCCCTGACGGTGGAGGTGGAGAGCGCGAAGGGGCCGGTCCATAGCGGCATGGCCGGCGGGGCGCTGGCCGACTCGGCCCTGGCCCTGAACGTGATCCTGTCGCGGCTGTACTGGAAGAACGGCAAGCTGCCGGTGCCCGGCCTATACGACGGGGTGCGGAAAGTGACCCCGGCCGAGCGGCGCACCTTTGGCGCCCTCCCCTTCGACGAGGCGAAGATGCGCAAGGACACAGGCATCCTCCCGAAGGTAGCGCTGGCGACGGAGAAAGGCACCTCGGTCTACGAGCAGACGTGGCGCAAGCCGGCCGTGACGATCATCGCCCAGGAGGCGTCGTCGATCAAGCAGGCCTCGAACCAGGTGCTGCCGCGGGCGTCGGCCATCGTCAGCTGTCGCATCGTGCCGGATCAGGATCCGGAACAGGTACACAAGGCGCTGGAGGCGGTGCTGACGGAGGATCCGCCGTGGGGCGTCAAGGTGACCGTCGAGCCGATGGGTAAGCCGGTGAAGTGGTGGATGACCGACCCGACCGGCCCGGCGTTCGAGGCGGCGATGTCGGCGATGAAGGCCGGCTTCAAGAAGGAGCCGGTCGGCATCGGCTGCGGCGGCTCGATCGGCTTCGTCGGCCCCCTGGCGGAGCTGCTCGGCGGCGCCCCGGCCCTGCTGCTGGGGATCGAGGACCCGCGGAGCAACGCCCACGCCCCGAATGAGAGTCTGCACCAGGGCGACTGGTTCAAGCTGATGGCGTCGCTGGCGCACCTGTTCCAGAACCTCGGCAACCTGCCAGACGGCAAAGTGAAGTGATGAGGTGGACGATGCCGAAGGCAGCGATCAAGGTGCGGCCGCAAGATGCCGGCCGGCGCATGAGTTTGGACGAGTTCGATACGGCGGAGGGGCAACCCGGCTATGTGTACGAGTTGAGCAAGGGGATTGTCCTCGTGTCTGATGTCCCCAACAGGCGACATCTCGTACAGGTCCAGGAAGTGCGCCGGCAGCTGATGGTGCATCAGTTGCAACACCCCGACCAGGTCAACATGATCGCCGGCAGCGGAGAGTGCAAGATCCTCATCGGCGCGGAGGAGTCAGAACGGCACCCCGATGTCGCCGTCTACAAGCGCCCCCCGGACGACGAGGACAACCTGTGGGCGAACTGGGTCCCCGACATCGTGGTGGAAGTCATCTCTGCCGGCTCGGAGCATCGCGACTACGTCGAGAAGCGCCAGGAGTATCTGCTGTTCGGTGTACGCGAATACTGGGTCGTGGATGCCGACAGAGAAGAGGTGCAGGTACTGCGGCGGCGGGCCGGGCGGTGGACGGAGCGCGTCGTGCGGCCTCCAAAGGTCTACACAACGAAACTGCTGCCGGGGTTTGAATTCCACTGCGCCACCGTGTTCGAGGCGGCGGAAGCAGTTGGGGAGTGATGCGGTGGGTGAAATGAGGTTGACATGGTCAAGACGACAATCACGGTCGGGCCGCAGGACGCCGGACGGCGCATGAGCCTGGCCAAGTTCGATACGGCGGAGGCGCAGGCGGGCTACCTGTATGAGCTGAACAAGGGGATCGTCATCGTGTCTGATGTGCCCGATCGACGCCATCTCGCACAGGTGGATGAGGTGCGCCAGCAGCTCTCCGTCTATCGTGCGGCACAGCCAGGCCAGATTAACACGATCGCGGCGGGCAGTGACTGTAAGATCCTGCTGCCGGAGGAGGAGTCAGAACGGCACCCCGATATCGCCGTCTACAAGCGCCCGCCGGACGACGAGGACAACCTGTGGGCGAACTGGGTCCCCGACATCGTGGTGGAAGTCATCTCTGCCGGCTCGGAACACCGCGACTACGTCGAGAAGCGCCAGGAGTATCTTCTCTTTGGCGTGCGCGAATACTGGGTCGTGGATGCCGACAGAGAAGAGGTGCTGGTACTGCGGCGGTGGGCCGGGCGGTGGACGGAGCGCGTCGTGCGGCCTCCAAAGGTCTACACAACGAAACTGCTGCCGGGGTTTGCATTCCACTGCGCCGCCGTGTTCGAGGCGGCGCGGGCTGTTGGAGGGTGACGCAGTCCCCGGACACCGACCGTCGCGGGGGCGAATCAAGGGAACACCAGCGTGGTCAGATCGCGCCCGCCGTAGACGACACGGGCGACCTCAATGCCGCCAGTGATGATGCGGTACAGGATGAGGTACTTGCCGACGGGGAAACTCACCAGTCCCGGCGCCAAATCGTCCCTCTTCCTACCCATGCCGGGGAAGCGGGCCAGCTGCTGACACTGCCGATCAATTTGGTCGGCGAGTCGATCCGCCGCGGCGACGCTGCGCTGGCCGACCTGCGCCAGGATGTCGATCAGGTCAGACTCGGCCTGCGTGGTTCGTGTGACTTGCGGCATCGGCACTCTCCTCCTGACTGGCCAGACGTTCCCGCACCTTCGCCTTGATGGCCTCGAAGTCGAGCGGCGCAACCTCGCCCCGTTCGGCCTGCGCGAGGCCGACCAGCGCCTTCTGCCGCAGTTCCTCGGTATTCACTTTATGCAGGGCGTACTCGTCCTTCAGCAGGTAGAGCCCGTGAATGAGCGCCTCCTCAGGCGCCAACAACAAGCCCTTCTCGACCATCTCCGCGACGAGTCGTTCCAACTCCTGCGGCAGTGTGACTGTCAGGGTCATGGCAACTCCTCCTCGATGATTCGGACATCGTGCGCAGCGTAGCGAATCCGGCGCCGCGTGTCAAAGTCGATCACGCGGTCTCCACGTTTGCCGCCTTCCGCAAGCCGAAGCGCTCGACGCCCAGCTCGCGCAGGCGGAACTTCTGCACCTTGCCCGTGACCGTCGTTGGGTAGTCCTCCACGAAGACGACGTAGCGCGGCACCTTGTAATGGGCGATGCGGCCGCGGCAGAAGTCTTTCAACTGCTCCTCCGTCAACGACGCGCCAGGCCGCAGCCGCACCCAGGCGCACACCTCCTCGCCGTAGCGCTCGTCGGGCAGGCCGACCACCTGCACGTCGAGGACGGCGGGGTGCGTGTGCAGGTACTCTTCGATCTCGCGCGGGTAGACGTTCTCGCCCCCGCGGATGATCATGTCCTTGATGCGTCCGGTAATGCGGTAGTAGCCGTCCGGCGTCTGCAGCGCCAGGTCGCCGCTGTGCAGCCAGCCGTCGGGCGTGATCGCCGCCGCCGTCTCGGCCGGCTTGTTGTAATAGCCCTTCATGATGCCGTGCCCGCGCCCCATTAACTCGCCCTGCTGCCCCGGCGGCAGCGGGTCGAGCGAGCCTGGGGCGACGACGCGCACCTCCACGCCGGGGATGGGCCGGCCGACGGTGCCGACGCGGTGCTCCAGGTCGTCGCTCGTCGCCGTCTGCGTGAGGATCGGCGACGCCTCGGTCAGCCCGTAGCCGATGGTCAGCTCGCGCGCCCCCATCCGCTCCCCGACCGCCCGCATCACCTCGACCGGGCAGGGACTGCCGGCCATGACGCCCGTCCGCAGGCTGCGCAGGTCAAATTCCGCGAAGCGCGGATGATTCAGCTCGGCGATGAACATCGTCGGTACGCCGTAGACCGCGGTACACGCCTCGTCCTGAATCGCCTGGAGCGTGGCGAGTGGGTCGAAGGATTCGGCGGGGACGACCATCGCCGCCCCGTAAATCGCACACGTCAGAGTGCCCATGACGCAGCCGAAACAGTGATAGAACGGCACCGGGATGCAGAGGCGGTCGCGCTCCGAGAAGCCCATGCGCTGTCCGACGTAGAAGGCGTTCATGAGCAGGTTGCGGTGCGTCAGCATCGCCCCCTTCGGAAAACCGGTGGTGCCGGAGGTGTACTGGATGTTGACCACGTCCTGGGGCCCCAGGTCCGCCGCGCGCCGGTCCAGCTCCGTCTCGCTGACCTCATCGGCCCGCGCCAGGAACTCGCCCCAGCCGAGCATGCCGGGGTGCTTCGCCTCCTGGATGCTGACGACCTGGCGGAGGCGCAGGCAGGCCGCCGAGCGCAGCCGGCCGGGGGGACAGGACACCAGTTCGGGACACACCTCGGCCAGCAGGTCGAAGTATTGAGAGGTCTTGTAACGGTCGGTCAGCAGCAGCGCGGTGACGTCGGCCTGCTGGAGGACGTAGCGCAGTTCGTGGGCGCGGTAGGCGGGATTGACGTTGACGAGGACAGCGCCGACTTCGGCGGCGGCGAACTGCACGATCACCCACTGCGGCCAGTTCGTCGCCCAGATGCCGACGTTCTCGCCGCGGCGGACGCCGAGGGCCATCAGGGCGCGGGCCACCCGGCGCACGTCGGTGCGGAACTCGGCGTAGCTGCGGCGGTACTTCAGCCAGGGGAAGACGAGGGCGTCGCGGTCGCCGTGGGGCTCGGCGGTCTGCCGCAAGACCTCGGCGAAGGTCAGCCCATCGACCCAGGGATGTTGGGCGTCGGTCATGGCGGGATTCCTGTCGTTTACGTTTCGCGCTCGCGCCGCGCCGCGGTAGAGCAGGAAGTCTACCGCGGCGCGGCGCGAGCGCGAAACGTAAACGAGGCTCAGAACAGCGTGCGCTGTCGGTGTTTCGCGAGCAGCGCCTTCGCCAGCCGGCGCTGCGGGGCGCTGACGGGGTAGTCCGGCAGGCGCTCCGGTGGCACCCACAACCCCTGCCGGTAGAAGTCCGAGCGGAACTCGCCGTCGTCGGCCTCGGCCTCGAAACAGACCATCGAGATGCGAAAACGCGTGACGCCGTGCCGTAGCGTCAGCAATTCCGGGCCAATCGCCACCTCCAGGCCGGCTTCGCGCCCCAGCCGAACGGCCGCCTCCTCATGGGACTCGCCGTCGGCGACTGGGCCGTGCGGGAACTCCCACAGGTTGGCCCAGCGGTTCGCCGATTCCGGCCGCTGCACCAGCAGTACGTCCGTCCCCCGGCGAATCACGACGGCCGCCTCGCGAACCTCGGTGATGGCAGGCGGTGGGGCCCTGGCCGGGATCTCGGCCTGAAGTCCGAGCCGCCGGGCCACACAGTCGGGCGCCAGGGGACAGTCATCGCAGCGCGGTGCCGCCGGCGTGCAGACGAGGGCGCCCAATTCCATGAGCGCCTGGTTGAAATCGCCGACGCGCTTGTCGGGCAGCAGTTCCTCCGCGGTCTGCCAGAGCCAGTGCTGAGCCGGGCCGCGCCGCGGGTCGTCGCTCCGGCCGAAGAGCCGGCACAGCACGCGCAGGCTGTTCGCCTCCAGGGCCGGCAGGCGGCGGTCGAACGCCTGCGAGAGGACGGCCCCCAGCGTGTAGCGGCCCAGGCCGGGCAACTGACGCAGGATGTCCGGATCGTCCGGGATGGTCCCGTCGTGTGCGGCGGCGAGCTGCCGGGCGGCGCGGTGCAGGTCGCGCGCCCGGCGGTAGTAACCGAGTCCCTCCCAGAGGCGCAGCACGTCCTGCTCCGGGGCGGCGGCCAGGTCGCGGAGGGTGGGGAAGGCGTGCAGGAAGCGCTCGAAATAGGGGACGACGGCGGCGACCGTCGTCTGCTGCAGCATGACCTCGCTGACCCAGATGCGGTAGGGGTCGCGGTTGCGGCGCCAGGGCAGGTCACGCCGGGCCGTCTCGAACCAGGAAAGGACGCGATGCCGGACCCGGCGGCGCAGGGAAGGAGAGGGCCGCCCGGCGTCCTGGGGCGGCCCCGGCAGTTGGGCAAACTCCACGCGAATGACCTCGGTTCCGAAGGCCGGCGGCTCACTGCCCGCCGCGCGGCCGCTTCATGTACTTCTCGAGGATGGCCTTGGCGGCGCTGGACGTGTTGCCGTCGGCCTTCTTCTTGTCCTTCTCCTTGTCCTTGTTCGCCGCCTGGCCGTCGAGCTGGGCCGGCGCTTGCAGGTCCATGACGGTGCTGCCTTCGGGCACCTCGGCGGCGGCACCGGAGGCCGGCGCGGAGTCGTCCTGTAGCGACAGGAGCATGGCAGCGATCTCGTCGTCGCTCCCATCGGCGCCGGCCGGCTTCTTGGCCGGGGGCGCCGGGGTCGGGCGGTTCACCGCCGGCGGCGCCGCCGTCTCGACGCGGATCCCGAACAACAGCGGGCCGACCTTCAGGCGGTCGTCGTGCTGGACCTCGACCTCGCCCTTGACCGGCTCGTCGTTGACGAAGGTACCGTTGGTGCTGTCGAAGTCGCGGAGGAAAATCTTGCCGTCGCGCACCAGCAGGGCGCAGTGCCGCTTACTGATGACGGCGCTGGCCGGCCGGAGGTGGCATTGGGGGTCGCGGCCGATCACAAACTGGGACAGGGTGATCGGGATCACCTTGCCCTCGGTCTTGCCCGGCGTAAGGACGACCAGACTCAACTTCATGAGAGGACCTCATTCCCGGCAGGGATCTACATTGATCGAAGCGATACGGGTCGGGCACTTCACGGGCCGAAGCTGCGGCGGAAGCGCTCGGAAACGCCGCGTCGCGCTTCGTCTCGTTCGGGCGACTGAGGATGTCGTGGCGCGCCGCACGACCATTCCTTAGGTGCGATGATGCGAGTCTCTGCCCATCGGCGCCCGCCGCAAGTCAGCCGGTCTCGTTCCGGCCGGCAGGCGTAGAATGAGGCGAAGAGACTGCAACCTTGAGACGGAACTATTGTAGGCGGTGGGGCCTGGCTGATGCAACGGAAAAGCACGACCGTGCGACCGGTTTTTTCTTCCCTGTGGGTGGGGCTGATTCTGCTGGCCCCGGCCGGGTGCGGCGGGCCGGCGGCCACCGCGCCGCAAGCGGCCCCGCGCCACTTCGAGGGCGTCACTCTCCAGGTTGCCGTGCCCGATGGGGAACCGGCGAAGACTGTGGTCGAGCGCTACGGGCGAGACTGGGCCACGCGCGAGGGGGTTCGCCTGGAGGTGACGCCCTACGAACCGGCGGCCGGCCCCGACGCCGTCGAGGGCGCCGACCTGTGGCTGATCGAACCGGCGTCGCTGGGGCGGTTGGCCGCGGCCGATCGCCTGGCGCCGCTGCCCGACGAGTACCGGCGTGAGCGCCCGGGCGAGGAGGGGGGGCGCCGCTACGAGTGGGGCACCCTTCTGCCGCTCTACCGCGAACGGCTGCTGCGCTGGGGCGACCGGGCTTACGCGCTGCCGGTGCTGGGGGAGGCGCCGCTTTGCTTCTATCGGCTCGACCTGTTCGTGGACCCGGCCACCCAGGCCTCCTTCCGCGCCCGCTACCAGCGTCAGCTGAGCCCTCCCGCGACCTGGGAAGAGTTTGCAGGCCTCGCCGAATTCTTCAACGGCCGCCCGGGGACGAGTCCCAGCCTGCCGCCCCTGGGAGGAGATGACGAGATCGACCGGCAGTTCCACGCCCTGGCCGCCAGCTGCGCAGTGCGGGCGGCGGGCGGCCACAACCTGCCGCGCGACCGCGACGCACGCGGGGAGTTGTTCTCCTTCCATTGCGATTTCGCCACCGGCGAGCCGCGCGTGGCGTCCCCCGGCTTTGTGTACGCCCTGCGGCTGATGCAGCGGCTCCAGGCCTGTCGCATCCCCGCGGACGGCAAGCCGGGGCCCGAGGCGTTCGCGGCGGGCAAGGCGGTGCTGTGCCTGGCCGACGCCTCATGGATCCGCCGCTTCCAGAAGGGCCCGACGAAGCCGCGCTTCGGCGTCTGCCGCGTACCGGGGAGCCAGCTCGTTTTCGATTACGCCACGGGCAAGCCGGAGTCGGTGGCGGGCGGCAACTATGTCCCTTACCTGGGGGCGGCCGGCTGCCTGGGTGTGGTGCCGCGCGACGCCGCCCGGCCCGAGGCGGCCTTTGCCCTGCTGGCCGAGTTGAGTGGGCCCGAGAAGGCGCGGCAGATCGCGATCGAGCCGGAATGGGGCGGTGGCGTCGTCCGCCGCGACCAGCTCTCCGACGCGGGGGGCTGGTCGTCGTTCGGCCTGGACCAGGCGCAGACCACCGCCCTGACGCAGGCGCTGCAGCAGACGCTGGCGCAGCCGGGCCTGGCCAACCCGGCGACGCGCCTGCGCCTGCCCAGGGAGGCGGAATACCGCGCCGCCCTGCTCGACGAAGTGCGGGCGGTGCTGGCGGGCAAGAAGGACGCGGAGGCCGCGCTGAAGTCGGCCGCGGAGCGCTGGCGGGCGCTCGGCCCAGCCGAGGCGCGGCGCGTGGAGTATGCTCAGAGTCTCGGCCTGACGCCGCGGGGCGGATAGTTTAGCCGCCGCCCTCGGGGCGGCGCGGATTTATCGGTTCGCGAAACGATCAATAGGCGGCGAGATCGCCCACCGCGTCGTTCAACCGCTTCAGCGCCTCGTCCCCATCTGCCAGCGTCATCGCGGCGCAGAAGCCGTGATGGCACGCCGCCCCGCCATAGTCGTGGAAGTAGACGCCGTGCCGGATCGCCGCCGCGATGAAGCGCAGCATGGTTTCGCGCTGGTGCGTCAGCGCGTCGCGGTAGTTGCACACGGGCCCGGCCACGCCGAAGTAAATGCCGAAGCGCGCCCCCAATCCCTGCACCCGCGCCGCGATGCCGTGCCGATCGAAGACAGCTTGCAACCCCGTGTATAAGCGATCGGCTACGGCGTTGATGTGTTCGTAGAAGCCCGGCTGGCGGTAGGCCGTCACCGCCGCCAGGGCCGCCGCCACCGCGACCGGATGGCCGTTGTACGTGCCGCTGTGCTGACAGTCGCCGGTCGGCATCAGGCGCTCCATGACGTCACGCCGGCCGCCGAAGACGCTCAAGGGGAAGCCGCCGCCGACCGCCTTGCCGAGCGTACACAGGTCGGGCGTCACGCCGAGGTATTCCTGCGCCCCGCCGGCACACATGCGGAAAGCGCTCAGCACCTCGTCGAAGATCAGCAGCACGTCGTGGTCGCGCGTCAGCCGGCGCAGGGCGTCGCGGAACTCCGGCGTCGGCAGGATGCAGCCGGCGTTGTAGTAGATCGGCTCGCAGATGACGCAGGCCAACTCGTCGGCGTGCCGGCGGATCGCCTCGGCCAGCAGGTCGGGACGGTTGTACGGCACAAGGACGAGGTTGTCGCCCAGGCCAGGCGCGATGCCGGTCGAGCCGGGGTAAGCCGTCGGCGCCGCCTCGGGGCCGAGGCGGTCGGCGGGCGTGCCGATGGCGAACATGACCTGGTCGTGGTAGCCGTGGAAGTTGCCTTCGAGTTTCAAGATCTTCGGCCGGCCGGTGAAGGCGCGCGCCAGGCGCAGGCAGTGCATCGTCGCCTCGGTGCCGCTGCCGGTGAAGCGGACGCGCTCGCAGCAGGGGATCGTCTCGCACAGGAGCCGGGCCAGGTCGGTGTGCAGTTCATTCTCGTAGGAGCAGGCGGCGCCGCGGGCCAGGACCGCCTCGACGGCGCGGCGCACGCCGGCGTCGCCGTGGCCGAGCAGGGTGGCCCCGTGGCTGCAGCAGAGGTCGATGTACTCGCGGCCGTCGAGGTCCCAAACCCGGCAACCGTCGGCGCGGTCGAAGAGCATGGGGTGGCCGATGGCGCGGTTGAGGCGCGTCGAAGCGGAGACCCCGCCGGCGAGGTAGTCGCAGGCGCGCCGATACTGCTCGCTAACACGGCTCATGGCGGCGCTCTCCGCGCCGCCCCGAGGGCGGCGGCTAAACGGTAATCCTACTCCCCGCAGACCTCATCGAGCACGTCCTCGGCGACGTAGATCGGCACCTTGGCGGTGACGGCCAGGGCGATGGCGTCGCTGGGGCGGCTGTCCACCTCGACGTTTTCGCCGTCCAGGCGGATGCGCAGCTTGGCGTAGTAGGTGTGGTCGCGCAGCTCGCTAATGTAGATGTCGCGCAGCTCGCCGCCCATGTTCTCGATGACGCTGGCGACCAGGTCGTGCGTCAGCGGCCGCGGCGACGGCATCCCCTTGACTCGCCGGTCGATGCTCGTCGCCTCGAAGATGCCGATCACGATGGGGAAGCTGCGGTCTCCCTCCACTTCCTTGAGCATGATGACCTGCTGGTCGTGGACCTCGCTGATGATGATCCGCTTCAGCTCCATGTGAACAGGCACGGCAGCCTCACTTTCGCCGGGACGGTCGCGCGGGGGGCGAGGGAGCGCGCCAATTCAGCGGGAAATACGAGTCTATTGACTTCGCGGGAACACGGCAACCCGAACCGCATTATAAAGGCCGCGGGGAAAACGGGTCAAGGAAGGCCAAACACCCACTATTCACAACCGATAACAGGCGATACATTCCGCCGGGTCGTCCCGGCGACCGCCGGGCCGTCACCGGGACCATTTTTTTCTGATTTTCCTCTGGACAACTCTGCCCCGTTCGCCGATAATGTCAAACATGATGAACATTGACATGATTCGACGGCCTTGGTGTTGTTCTCGCCCCTCCTCTCCGGCGATGTGACCGCATCGGCCCTGCGGCCGAATGATCCGTCCTGGCGAGCGACCCCACCCGCTCTGCTCCTGATTGGTGCCGACCCACACGGTGGGAGGCTTTCCTTCCTGCTGACAGCGTCGTTGACCGGACCAACCGGAGACACGTCGAGAGCCTTTACCAAGGATCCCGATGTCCCTTCCAGTTGCCGCTCCGGCTCCTTGCGGCGCCGACGGTCCTCGCGCACCTCCCCTCACTCCCGGCCCGGTCGCCCGTGTCGTGGATTGACCCAAGCTCACTGTAAGGAGAAAGTTCATGAAGTCCCCAGTCGTAAGTCCGCGCCAGGCGTTTACGCTGATCGAACTGCTGGTGGTGATCGCCATCATCGCGGTCCTGATCGGTCTGCTCGTCCCCGCGGTCCAGAAGGTACGCGACGCCGCCGCCCGCACCGAGTGCCAGAACAACCTCAAGCAGCTCGGCCTGGGCTTGCACCTTTACAACGACGCCAATGGCGCCTTCCCCCAGAACCACCGTCCCCCCACCGCGTCGAGCAACAGCGTCCGTGAGCGCTGGTTCACGCACATCCTGCCATACATCGAAGAAAACGCCCTGTATAGCCGGTACGACGAAACCACCAACTGGGACAGCGCCACCAACCTGCCGGTCACATCGACGGCGCTGAAGATCGCCCAGTGCCCGGCGGCCCCCCTGCCCACTCGCCTGGACGTCGATCCGGCGTCCGGCGGATACGGCAGCACCCCCCTCGTCGCGGTGACCGATTACGCCGGCGTCTACGGCGTGCATCCGTACTTCATCGCGGCCAACAGCGGCTACCCCACGATCGCGGCGATCCAGAACCCATTCGGGATCATCACCAACAACGTCTCCGCGACCGGGGAGACGACCCCGGTGACGATTACCGACATCAGGGATGGCACGTCGAACACGCTTCTCCTCGTCGAATCCGCCGGGCGCCCCTTCCTTTACAACCAGGGCGGCATCCGGCAGGGCCTGGATTTGACGGTGAACGGCGTGAACGGGGGCGGCTGGGCGCGGCCGGCCAGTGAGATCTGGATCGTCGGCTTCGCCGACAAGGCGGGTACGATCCCGGGCGGCCCGTTCACGGTCAATGCCGCCAACGGCATCAACACCGGGGGGGCGTACCCCTTGACGGCCCCAGTCAACCTGGGGACGGACGGCACCGGCCAGATCTACGGCTTCCACGGCACCGGGGCGAACATCCTCCTCGCCGACGGCTCGGTCCGCCTGATCGACCAGAGCGTCTCGCCCGTCGTCATCGCCGCCCTGGCCACCCGGGCCAATAACGACATCGTGCCGAAGTACTGAGATGAGTCATTAGTCATTAGTCATTAGTCATTAGCGGCCTGACTAATGACTAATGACTAATGACTAATGGAAAGGATCTCGGGGTGAGTAGTGAACCGGTATTGGGCCCTTACGCCCTGGCTCCCGCGCAGACCGCCTGCCTCCTTGTCCTGCGGCGCCTGTCGGACCGGCTCGGTGCGCCTGGGCGCCCCTTAGCCGGCGACCCCGACCTGACCCTGCGGGCGGCGCGGCAGGCCGTGCGGCATGCCTGGCTGGCCCTGGAGATCGCCCTGGCCGGGCCGCCCGTCTGGGGCCGCATCCGCAGTTTCCTGTCGCCCGCCCAGGGCAACGTCTTCCGCCAGCAGATGGACGCCCTGCTCGACCTGCTGAGCCTCGCCGGCCTGCGGTACGACGATCCCGGCGCCCGCCGCCGCTGCGCCGCCGAATTGCGCGACGCGCGCCAGGCGGGGCTCAGGGTCGTGGACAACCTGGATGAGGTGCTGCCGGAGTCTGGGACATCCCGCCTCGACGGCGCCGCCGGGATCGAGGATCCCCAGGAGCGAGAACGGTACGCGCTTGGGGAGACGGCCCGCGCGCTGAGGCAAGCGGGCTATCCCGAGCTGGCCCGCCTGGCCGGTGTGTACACGCCGTGGGGCGAACCGCTTTTCCTGGGAATGGTGGAGTATTTCCTGTATCGTTGCTGGCGAGCGCAGCCGGAACTGGCGCGGGACCAGCCCGACCTGCCGGCGGATCATCCCGGGGGCTGCTGGCGCTGCCTGGAACTGACGGCCCGTCAACTCGACGAGCGCGGCGAGGAACTGGAGCTGCTCCTGGACCAGCCGGAAGAGGCCGCGGCGGCGGGCCAGGGGCCTGATCGCGAGGCGGTGGAGCAGTTCTTCCAGCTGGGGCTGTCCCGGTACGTCCACGGCGAGTATCAGCAGGCGGCGGTGCATTTCACCGCCGCGCTGAAGATCGATCCGACCGACGCCCGCGTGTACACCCACCGGGGCGACGCCTACCGGCTGCAGTGCGAATACGAGCGGGCCATCGCCGACTTCCACGCGGCCCTGCGCCTGAGCCCGGTGAACCCCTCCGGCCTGGTCAGCCGAGCCATCGCCTACCACTTCAGCGGCGAACACGAGCGGGCCGTGGCGGACTGCGGGGCAGCCCTCGAGGTCAGTCCGAACAGCGCCACCGCTTACCGCATCCGCGCGGCCGCGTATGCCGAGTTGGGCTCCGCCGACCTGGCCTTGGCCGACCTGACCACGGCCATCACCCTGGCCCCCGAGGACGCCGAGGCCCACCACCAGCGCGGCGTCCTCTACCGCGACCGGCGCGACTACGGCCGGGCCGTCGCCGACTTCGACCGCGTCCTGGCGCTCAATCCGCATCACGTTCCCACCTACCTGCAGCGCGGCTACGCCCACCGCTGCCGGGGCGACCACGGCGCGGCCGTCCGCGATTACAGCGAGGTGCTGCGCCATCATCCCGGCAACGTGCTCGCCTACACCGGCCGGGCGCTGGCCTATCGGCTCAAGGGCGACGCGGAGCGGGCCCTCGCCGACTACACCGAGGTGCTGCGGCTGGAGCCCGACAACGCCCGTGCCTGCTGCGGCCGCGGCGTGCTGTACCGGGGCCGGGGCGACCTGGGCCGGGCGCGGGCCGACCTGGACGAGGCCCTCTGCCGCGAGCCGAAGAATTGGATCGCCCTGTACCACCGTAGCAAGATCTTCCTGAGCGAGGGCCGCTTCGCCGAGGCCCTGGCCGACCTGACGGAAACCCTGGCCCTCCACCCCACGCTCGGCGTCGCTTACCTGAGCCGGGCGGTGATTTACGACCGGCGCGGGCAGTACCCGGAGGGGTTGGCGGACGGCACCCGGGCCGTCGAGCTGGACGCCCGTTCGCCGGCCGCCCGCCTGATCCGCGGGGTCATCCACGGCCACATGGGGAATTACGCGCCCGCGATCGACGACCTGACCGAGGCGATCCGGTTGGACCAGCGCTTCGCGCTGGCCTACTCCGAGCGGAGCACGGCTTACACCCTGCAAGGGGAGTACGACCGGGCCCTGGTCGATTGCAACCAACTCCTCGCCCTGGAGCCGGGCAACGCCCAGGCGTATGCCAATCGCAGCATCGTCTATCATTTCCAGGGAAAACTGCGGAGGGCCCTGGTCGATTACAGCCGTGCGATGCAGATCGATCCCCGCTGCCTCATGACCGGGTGGACCCCGAGCCCGGGGGAGAACGCCCGCCTGCAGACCACGCAGCGGTTGGCGGACTACATCGACGGCCTGCGCCACGAGGCGTCGGCCGCGGAGGCCCCGCCGCAGGACAAATACCGGATCGTGCTCCAGCCGCCCCTGGCCGTCGTCGCGCCGGCGCGCCCCCGGCCGGGTCAGGCGCCGGCCGAACCGAACGAGACGGCCGCCCAGCCGGCGGCGACTGAGCAAACCACCGTGGAGGGTTCACCCGCACCGGCGAAGCAGACCCGACGCCACAAGCCGGCGGCGCCGAATGCCGGCGCGTCGGCCGCGCCGGCTGCGGCGGCGGTGACGGTGGAGAGCGTGATCGACGAACTGCTCGCCGACTCTCCCGAACCTCCCGCGGCGGCCGAGCCGTCGCCGGACAGTGGGTCAAACGGCCCCGCGGCTGGGGCACCGCCGACCCCCTCTCCGGCCAACGTGGCGGATCCGGCCGCCGCCGCGCCGGCACGGCCTCTCTACCGCCCGACGCGGACCCGACGGCCGGCGCCGAAACTGGACGCGGACAAGCCGGAGGGCTTCCTGAAGCGATGGCAGAAGCCGGGCGCGGTGGCCGCCGGCATCTCCATCCTGGTGCTCCTCTATTTTGGGTACTCCGTCCTCGGCACGGCGCATCACGTCCGCGCCCATCCCGCCCACGGCCAGGTGCTTTTTGAAGGAAAACCGACGCCCAACGCCAACGTTCTCCTCGAGCCGATCTGGACGAAGACGCCGGACTTTCCCGCGCCGCGCGCCGTCGTCAAGGATGACGGCTCCTTCACCCTGGGAACCTACGGCAAGGAGGATGGGGCGCCGCCCGGCGAATACAAGGTGCTGGTGCAATGGTTCGTGAGGCCGAACACAGTGGAGGTCGAGGGGAGCGGCCTGCCCAGAAACGTCCTTCCGACCCGCTACGGCCGATTCGACACCTCCGGCCTGACGGTGCGGATCCAGGAAGGGGAGAATGACATTCCCGCTCTCAAGTTGACGCGCTGACGTTCGCGGCCGCCAACGGCCGAGATTTTTCTCGATTTTCCTCTGGACAAGTCAACCTCCGAAACCGATAATGCTAAACATGATGAACATTGACATGATTCACCGGCGTTGCTGTTGTCCTTTGTCGCTCTCGTCTCCCGCCTGTCCCCACGGGGGCTGTCCGGCCCGGCTCTGTTGACGCCGACGGGCGCCCCTCTTCAGGCCCGGGAGAGTGCGACTCACGGGCCGTTTTCGTTTCCATCCGAACACCCTCGATCCGGAAAAAGTCATGGGAAGTAAAACGCTGATCGTCATCGCCACCGTTGGGGTCCTGGGGCTGGGGGCGTGGTGGGCCGTCGGACGGAATCCGTCCGGTTCCGGCACCGAGCTGCTCAACGTCTCCTACGACCCCACGCGCGAGTTGTGGCAGGACCTCAACCAGCAGTTCATCGCCGACTACGAGAAGCAGACCGGCACGCGGCTGACCATCCGGCAGTCGCACGGCGGCTCCAGCAGCCAGGCTCGCGCCGTCATCGACGGCCTCGACGCCGACGTGGTGACGCTGGCCCTCTGGTCCGACACCGACGCCATCCGTCAGAAGGGTCTCATCAAGGACGGCTGGGAGGAGCGCCTGCCGCACCATGCGCTGCCGTACTTCTCGACCATCGTCTTCGTCGTCCGCAAGGGCAACCCGAAGGGGGTCAAGGATTGGCCCGACCTGGTCCGCGGCGACGTGAAGGTCATCACACCCGACCCGAAGACGTCCGGCAACGGCCGGCTGAGCTTCCTGGCCGCGTGGGGCTCGGTCCTTGCCGGCGGCGGGACGGAGGAACAGACCCGCGCGTACGTCACCGATCTGTACCGCCGGGTGCCGGTCCTCGACAGCGGGGCGCGCGGCGCGACGATCACATTCGCCCAAAAAGAGATCGGCGACGTTCACCTCACCTGGGAGAACGAGGGGTACCTGGAGGCGGAGGAGTCGGGTGGCAAACTGGAGGTGGTCTACCCGGCGGCGAGCATTCGCGCCGAGCCGTACGTCGCCGTGGTCGATGCCAACGTGGACCGCAAGGGGACGCGCGAGCGGGCCGAGGCGTACCTGAGCTTTCTCTACACCGAGGAGGCGCAGGAGACGATTGCCCGACACCATTACCGGCCGATCGACGGGAAGGTGCTGGCGAGGCACGGCCGGGAACTGCCGCCGATCACGTTGTTCCCGGTCACAGCGGTCGCCGCCGGCTGGCAGGAGACGCAGCCGAAATTCTTCGCCGAGGGCGCGGTATTCGACCAGATCGACACGCCGCGCAAGTGACGCCGAACTCCGTCAATTCCTTCTCTGTTTAGCGGCGGGTCGCAGACCCGCGGGTCTGCGACCCGCCGCTAAACAGCATAATCTGGGAGAATCCGACCGATGGTTGCCCCCCGAGTTGACGTGGCACTTGACGGCGAAGAGTTGCTGGCGCGCCTGACGACCGCGGCCTACTCCGTGGCCCTGCGTCACGGCCTGAAGGCACCGTTCATCGACGTGGAACTGGCCCTGTGGCGCGAACTGCGCCGGGTACTGGCCGACGAATTCTCCGCCGCAGCGCTGGCACCGCGCCTGTGGGTGGACGCGGCGGAGGCGGTGGCATGAGCACCGTCAACCGGCGCATCCTGCCGGGGTTCTCGCTGAGCCTTGGCTACGCCGTGTTCTCCCTCAGCGCTCTGGTGCTGATCCCGCTGGCGGCGTGCTTCCTCAAGGCGGCGTCGCTGACGTGGTCCGAGTTCTGGGCGGCGGTCTGGAACGAGCGGGCGCGATCCGCCTACGCCCTAACGTTCGGCGCCTCGCTGGCCGCCGCCGTGGCCAACGCGGCGCTGGGGCTGCTCGTCGCCTGGGTGCTGGTCCGCTACAGTTTCCCGCTCAAGCGGCTGTTCGACGCCCTGGTCGATGTGCCGTTCGCCCTGCCGACGGCGGTGGCGGGACTGGTCTACTCCAGCCTGTACGCGCCGAACGGCTGGCTGGGGCAGTACCTGGTGCCTTGGGGCATCGAGGCGACCTACTCGCGGTTGGGGATCGTGCTGGTGCTGACCTTCACCGGCTTCCCGTTCGTGGTGCGGACGGTGCAACCGGTGCTGGAGGGCCTCGACGCGGACGTGGAGGAGGCGGCCCTGCTGCTCGGGGCGACGCGCTGGCAGACGTTCCGCCGGGTGCTGCTGCCGGCGCTGACGCCGTCGCTGTTGACCGGCTTCGCCCTGGCCTTCGCCCGCGCCCTCGGCGAGTACGGCTCAGTGATCTTCATCTCCGGCAACAAGCGCGGCGAGACGGTCATCGCGCCGGTGCTGATCGTTCGCCGCCTGGAGGCGTTCGGCTACGCGGAGGCGGCGGCCATCGCCGGCGTGCTGCTGGTGACCTCATTCCTGCTGCTGGCGTGCATCAACCTGCTGGAGCGATGGGGGAGACGATATGGGGCTTAAGACCACCACTCCCGTGCCCGTGCCCGTGCCCGTGCCCGTGCCCGATTCTGAACCGGGCACGGGCACGGGCACGGGCAGGGAACAGGACCGATGGGGGCAGAACGACCCACCCCTGGTCCGCTGGGGATTGACCCTGGCGGCGATGGCCGTCGTGTTCGTGCTGATCGTGATTCCGGTGGTGAACGTCTTCTCCCAGGCGCTGGCCCAGGGCCTCGGCACCTACTGGCAGACGATCGTCCTCGACGCCGACACGCGAGCGGCCATCCGGCTCACCCTGACGGTGGCCCCGATCGCGGTGGTGCTGAACGTGCTCTTCGGCGTGTCGGCCGCCTGGGCCATCGCCCGCTTCCGCTTCCCGGGACGGACGCTGCTGGTGACGCTGATCGACCTGCCGTTCTCGGTGTCGCCGGTGGTGGCCGGGCTGGTGTTCGTGCTGCTCTTCGGGCTGCAGGGGTACTTCGGCCCGTGGCTGCGCGACCACGGCTTCAAGATCATCTTCGCCACCCCGGGACTGGTGCTGGCGACGGCGTTCGTGACCTTCCCGTTCGTGGCCCGCGAACTGATCCCGGTTATGGAGGCCGTCGGCCCCGAGGAGGAACTGGCCGCGGTCAACCTGGGGGCGAGCGGCTGGCAAATGTTCCGGCGCGTGACGCTGCCGAACATCAAATGGGGCGTGCTCTACGGCGTCATCCTGTGCAACGCCCGCGCCATGGGGGAGTTCGGGGCGGTGTCCGTATCAGCCCAATAAGTCTGGGGGAGAGCAGCTGCGCCGGGCTTTCTGCTGCGTAGAATGGAGCATGACCCTGGCGCTGCCTGACATCCCCGAATCCGAGCGCACCCCGCTTGTCCT
>Ga0116224_10000733_pt1 | contig 24673 bp, 23 predicted proteins | sample Sb_taG_9_FD_89699 | JGI IMG/M metagenome (GOLD analysis project Ga0116224, IMG submission 89699) | Peat soil microbial communities from Weissenstadt, Germany - Sb_50d_b_LC metaG | ecosystem: Environmental > Terrestrial > Soil > Wetlands > Peat | place: Germany: Weissenstadt | collected 2010-09-21 | reverse complement strand
GTTCCTTCGTCTGGCCGCAGGATAACCGGGGAAGGGAAATGCGGCAAGACACCCCTGGCCGCTGGGCTGGTTCAAACGCGGGTCGCGCTCTGCCCGTGCCCGTGCCACCTGAAACGGCCCGTTTCTGAACCATGCCTGGCCGCTTGCGGCTTCGCAGCTCCAACGTGCGAAGCCGCAAGCGGCTAGCGCCGCGCCGCCAGCAGCTCGCGCACCAAGTTGGTCAGGGCGGAGGGAGTGAATGGCTTCTGCAAGAAGGGGATGCCGTCGTCGGCCTCGTTCGAGGCGTAGCCGGAAACGTACAGCACCCGCAGACCCGGGAAGCGCGCCCGCAGCCGTCCGGCCAGTTCCGCGCCGGGGAAGTACGGCAGCACGCAGTCGCTGACCAGCAAGTGAATCGGGCCGGGGTACGAGGCCGCCAGGTCCAGCGCCGCCCGGCCGTCGCACGCCTCCAGCACCGTGTAGCCCTGCCGGCGCAGCACCTCGCGCACCAGGGCGCGCACTGAGTCCTCGTCCTCGACGACGAGAATGGTCTCCTTCGCCGGCCGCTGCCCCACCCGCGCCGGGCCGGGCAGCGTCTCCGCCCCATCGGGCGCTTGCGGCAGGTACACGGTGAAGAGGCTCCCCTGGCTCGGCGCGCTCGACACCTGTACGGTGCCGCCACTCTCCTTGACGATCTCCCAGACGTTGTGCAGCCCCAGGCCCGAGCCCTTGCCCGGTCCCTTGGTGGTGAAGTACGGCTCGAAAATGCGCGCCAGCGTCAACCGGTCCATGCCGCAGCCGCTGTCGCGCACCGAGAACATCACATGGGGGCCGGGGGTGTACGCCATCAGATACTCGCCGCCGGGCGCGGGCAGCTCGACGTTGGCGGTCCGCACGCTCAGGGTGCCGGCGCCAGCCAGGGCGTCACGGGCGTTGAACAGCAGGTTCAGGACGAGGTGCTCCAGGTGGCCGCGGTCGGCCAGCACCCACGCGGGGGCGGCCCGGAAGTCGCTCAGCAGAGTGATGGAGCGGTCGAGGACCACGTCGAACGCCCCGACCGTCTCGGCGAGCAGGGCGTTCAGGTCGAGGCGGCGCCGCGCCGGAGGGTCGCGCCGGCCCAGCATCTGCCACTGGCGCATCAGTTGGGCGACGCGCTCGGCCGCCCGGTGCAGTTCTTCGACCTCGGCGCGGCTGGCCCCCTGCGTCTCGCCGCGCTGGAGCACCAGGTTGGTGCGGCCCAGCATCAGCGTCAGCTGGTTGTTGACCTCGTGGACCACACGGGCGCCGAGCCGGCCGAGGGTTTCCATCTTCTGCGCCCAGCGCAGCTGGTCGATCGAGTCGGCGCCGAGCGCCAGGTGAGGCGCACCCAGCGATCCCAGCGCTCCCGGCAGCGACTGCGCCGGCCCGGGGGGCGGCGTGGCTTGCCTTCGCGGTTGTTCATCGTGCTCGGCCATGGGTGCCACCAGCTTAGCCAGTCGTCGCATAACCGCTCGCTCCCTCTCCCCGCGCCGGGATCGGCGCGGGGTGACTGTCATCGCCTCTTGCGACCCCCGAATTCGGCCGTCTTGACGCCCCTCAAACAACCACGGTCTCGTAGCCGGCGTGGACCGAATCGGCCCCCGCGCGCAGGCGGCCCACGACCCGCGCCGACAGCGACGCCCCGGTCAGGGCAGTCAGGGCGTCGGCCCGCTCGGGGCCGGCGCCGACGCGCTGGGCGACGTCGCGGATGCGGTGGTCCAGCGCCGACGTGCCGCCGCCGCGGAGGGCGCGGCGCACCACCGGCCTCAGGGCCCCTTCCAGCAGCCGCCGCAGCTCCGGCGCCGCGCTGGCGTCACCCCGCTCCACGCGCTGGGCGAGGGCCTCGAACTCGTTTTGCTTCGCCAACATCATCGTTTCTCCCGAAAAAGTCTCACAGGACCTCACCGCCGGTGCCGGGGCTCACGGGTTGGCCGGCGGGCGCGGGGTTTGCTCGATGGTAAAGTCAGCCGGCGCGGACGTCTGGGTGCCGTTGGTGGCCACGGCGGTGCAGAAGCGCGTCGAGTTGGTCGCGCTGGTACACGGCGGCAGCGTGAAGGTGGTCGAGAAGGTGCCGTCGGCGTTGACCGCGACGGCCGGCTCGGCCGTCTGGTCCACGGTGATCTCGATCTGCAGGCTGGCCGGGTTCGGGTCGCTGACGGTCCCCGAGACGGTGTAGTTCCACTCGGCCTCCTCGGTGACGCCCGTGATCGACGGGGTCGCCAGCCCTGGGGCGGGGGGGGTGGGCACGGGGGCCGGAGGAGTCCCTGGGGGAACGGTGTCGCCGGCCACCGGGGCCGGGGTGGCGGGCGCGGAGGTCGTCGCCGGGGCGGCGCTGCCGCCCGCGGCACCGCTCGGCGAGACGGTCGCGGGGGCCGGCGTCGCGGAAGGGGCCGGCGTCGCCGCAGGGGATGGTGTCGCGGACGGGGCGGTGTTGCTGGTGTCGGGTGCCGGTGAAGGATTGGCCGTCGGATCGCTCGTGGGGGAGGTCGCGGCGGCGCTGCCCGACCCGGACAAGGGATCGGTCTGCGCCGGGACCGACGTCGTCATGTTGGCCGACGGGTCCGGCGGCGGCGGCGTCAGGAACGAGGCGGGGTCGAGGGAGGACGGCGAGTCGCGCCCTTCCAGACGCTCCACCTCCAAACGGGCGCTGTACGGCCAGCGGGGGGCGGGGCGGCGCTTGCGACGAGAGAAGAGGCTCAGCACGACAAACTCCTTGGCAAGACGAGCGACGGCTTCAGGGATTAGACGCCGGTTGGGGAAACCCCCGTACACCGGGCGCAGAACGGCGTCTAACGGAGCGTAGATCAAAAACGGTCAAGGCGAGGGGGCGCAGGATGCCAGACCCCGGCAACGCGGACGTCGAAACCCGGCGTTCGCTCCCGTCGGGGATCCCTCAGACCGTCGGCTCGTCCATCATGAGGAATCGAGATCGGCCCGGGGGAATGGACATCGGTTTGACGTTTTTTGTTTTGCCAACGCAAGAGCAAATGTGGATTATTGTCGGAAGAGTCGGGCGCGGCGGAAAAGATAGGTAATCTGGGAAATGTGAGGCGAGGGGGGCGTCTGTTGAGCGGGGGCTCGCAGGGCCGCGTGGCCCTGCGAGCCATTCCGATCCGTCGCGAAAAGGACGGAGGAGCGATCACGGCCCGGGTGATTTCGATTTGGCCAGCCGCTCCAGCGACGCCTTGGCCTGTTCGCGCACCAGGCCATCCGGAGCGGTTTCGGCCAGCGACTTGGCGGCTTGCCGGGCCTCGGGCGTGCCGATCTTCTCCAGGGCGGCGAAGGCTCGCTTGAGGGCTTGGGCCTCGGACGGCCGGGGCGGCGCTTCGGGCGGCTTGGGTGGCCATTGCCCCCTCTGCCAGAGGATCAATTGTTCCTTGGTCATGTGCTTGGGATCAACGGGCAACGGCAGCGGGGCGGGCCGGTTGTCGAAGGTCGCCAGCAGTTCCTCGACGCGCTTCCGGACCTCGGCGGAAGGCTTGTTCTTTAGCACGCGCTCCAGGGCGAATTCCGCCTCGGGTCCCAGCGCCTGCAAGTGCCGGGACGCTTTCTCGCGAACCTCGAATTCGTTGTCGTCCAGTCCCTTGACCAGCTGGCGGACCCGTTCCTCCAGCTTCGCCAGCCGTTGCAGGCGGCCCGCCAGGTACGGCACAGCTTCCTTGGGCAACTCGCCGAACGCCTTGACGAACTCCTCGGCCTCGGCATCTTTCCGAAGAGCCAGTTCGCCCCACAAGGCGTCAAGCCGGAGGCGCGGCACGTCCCAGAGCTGGACAGTGTTCTCCGACGGCACGACGGCGAGCGTCTTGCCGTCCGGCGAGAAGGCAAAGAGGCCCGGAGTTGATCCCCGCCCGGGTTTCCGGAGACATAATTGCTTGCCTGTTTCGAGACTCCACAGACTGAAGCCGCGCCCTTCAAGAAGGGCCAGCACCTTGCCGTCCGGCGAGACCGCCCAGCGATCGACGCGACCGGACTCCATCGCCCTCCGCCAACGTATCTCGTCCTTTACCTCCAACAAGGAGCGGCTGTGCAGGACATACTCTACCGGGCCTCCCCGATACTCCTTTCCCCGGTCTATTTCGAGACGAAATAGCTCCTTGTCGGCAGCCAGGAAGTTACCCCACCCGAGTCTCGACTCGCTGTGGCCAGTCTCGACATTTCCCAGCACAAATTCGCCCTTCCCGCTCCCCAGGGCGATTCTCTTGCCGTCGGGCGAAAAGGCGACGGCAACGACCTCGTCGCTGCGACTGTCCAGCACGAATTGCCGCACCTCCTTGCCCGAGGCGACGTCCCAGATTTTGGCCGCGTCGTCGCGGCCGCCGGAGAGCAGGCGCTTGCTATCGGGGGAGAACGCCAGGGCCTGGATCCTGCCCCGGTGGGCCTCGATCTCCCGGATGAGCTTGCCGCTCGCAGGATCCCAGAGCCGCAGCTTTGCCGGGTCGCGCTTCCCAGGTTGCTTGGGAGGCCACTCGGGCCCGCAGCCCGTCGCGACGATTTCGCCGTCGGGTGAGTAGGCCACGGCGACCACGTCCGATTCATGCCACGGGAGCAGGTGGCGAACCTTGTTTGTTGTCAGGTTCCAGATGAAAGCGGTCGGGGGCCACTGCCAGCCCATGATGAGGCTTTTCCCGTCGGGCGAAAAAGCAAGGCTAACGGCACTGCCCCGATGCCACTCGAATTGAGGAGGAGAGTTCTCGGAGCCTGCCTGGGCGCGAATCTCCACGTCGCTGTCAGGTGGAGCAGCAAGCACCTTGCCGTCAATCGGGGAGAGAACGACGGCGAGGGTAGTGGTCGCCACCAGTTCCACGATCCAGGGAATATTGACGGTTGTTGTTCTGCTGGGAAACCGCATCGAGATGCCTCCCTTGGGCGAAAGCATCGGGCAATAACTCGATCATGCTGGATGCACCGGAGGCCCGCCGACGCGGCTGGGGAGCGGTCGGCGCAGCAAGCAACCCATCAGTCGGCCAGCGGATCGACTAGCCGGGCTGTCGGTAAGTTCACCACGGGGACGGATTGGTTCCGAAAGGCGGGGTGCTTGTTCAGCTCAAAGCGGAGGTACAGTGGGCTCCACGTGCGCCCGCCCAGGTAGAGACCCAGTCGATGGGCGTGTTTCAGGTGAGTGAGGGCGTCGGCGTCCCAGCCCCTCTCCAGTTCCAGTTTCCCGGCGGCGGCACACAGGTCGGCGATGTTCCCGTACAGCTCGGCTGACTCGGGGCAGGTCGCGACGGCGGCCGTGATCGCCGGGCGGACCTCGGCGAGGCGCCCGCGTTCGCCCTCGCTCACTTCCTGCCGCAGCAGAACCAGGCGGTTATGGCAGGCCGCCGGCAGGGGTGGGACCGACGCCAGCGCCCGCCCCAGGTTCTCCCGGGCGTCCCGGCGCCGCGAGGTGTTCAGCTGGCTGTAGGCCAGGTTATTGTACACCGCAGCCGTCCGGAACTCTCCCTCGATCGCGCGCTCGTTTTCGACGAGCGCGCCGGGCTGGTCGCCTTCGCGGCTCAGGCAGTAGGCGATGCCGGCCGTCAACCGCGCGTCGGGTGCCAGGCGGTTGGCCTCGCGGAACTCCTTCAGCGCCACCCGGAAGCGGCCCTGGCGCTGGGCGACCCGGCCGCGCAGGACGTACGCCTCCACCGAGTCCGGGGCGCGGGCGAGGACGCGGTCGGCCCGGTCCAGGGCCGTCTCGTTATCGCCGGCCGCGTAAGCCGTCCTGGCCTCTCGCAGCATGCGCTCGGCATAGGGGGGCCGGGCGGCCAGGTAGACGACGTCGCCTGACGCCAGCGCCAGGGTGAGGGCCCCGGCCGCGGCCAGTTTCCACGGGTGGCGCAGCAACCGGCGCAGGGCGCGGCGATGCGGCGCCAGGTCGCGGTGCAGGGCCGCCGCCACCGCGGCGGCGTCGCGCGGCCGGCGCTCGCGCTCGAAGGCCAGGCAGCTCGCGACGACCCGCGCCAGCGCCGGCGTCGCTTCCGGGCACAATCGCCGCAGCGATGGCGCCCCCTCCTTCTGCCGTGCCAGCAGGGCCGCACAATCCTCCTCGCCGGGCACGCCGCGCGGCACCTCGCCGAACGGTTGCCGGCCGGTCAGCAGCTCGAAAAGGATCACGCCCAGCGAGAACAGGTCGGAACGGGCGTCCACCGGCGCGGCCGTCGCGCGGTCCGGGCCGAACGTGGCCAGCACCTGCTCCGGCGACATGTACGGCAGGGTGCCGCCCAAGCGCTCGCGGCCGGCCTCCGGGTCGGCCGACAGGTTGAAGTCGAGGAGCATCGGCCGGCCGTCCGGGCACAGCAACACGTTGGACGGCTTGAGGTCGCGGTGGAAAATGTCGCGCCGGTGCAGGAAGGCCAGGGCGTCGGCGAGTTGGGCGCCCAGCAGACACACGCCCTCCGCGTAGGAGCCCTTCTCGAGCAGCGGGTGGGAGGGCGGGCGATCGCCGGCAGTGACCTCCGGGCCAGGGGTGGCGCGGGCGGCGTCGAGGATGACGCGGGCTTGCCGGGGCCGGCCCGTGGCGAAGGCCGACAGGATCCCGTCCAGCGTCGCCGCGCCCAGGTACGGCATGCACACCGCCGTCAGCCCTGAGCGCTCGTCCTTGCGCACCGCGTGGACCTTGACCACGTTGGGGTGGTCGAGCCGGCCGAGGGTTTGAGCCTCGGTGCCGCCGTGCGGCGACACCTTGACCGCGACAAGGCGGTCGCCCAGGTCCGGCTCGGCCGCCAGGAAGACCCGCGCGAACGAACCGCGTCCCAGCTCGCGCAGCAGGCGGAAGCCGAGGAACGTCTCTCCCTCGATCGGCCAGGGGACCTTCTCCTTCTCCTCGAGGAGGGCCGGGTTGGCCACAAGGTAGTCGTGTGCCTGGATGACGCGGCGCAGCGACGACTGGAAGGTCGGGAAGCGGGCGCAGAAGACTTCGGCGTCGGGGGTTTCGCCGGACTCGACCAGCCGGCAGTACTCGTCGTAGGCGAGGTCGAGGACCGCGTCCTTATCGTCGCGCAGCGGGGGGTTCCGGTCGAGGAACGCGCGCACGTCGGACGGCGTATCCTGGGGCCACAGCCCGGCGACGGCCGGCCCGTGCAGCAAACCGGAAGCCGGTTCTTGGCGGCTCATGGGGCGGGCTCCTCGTTGAGTTTCTCGAGCACGCGGCGAATGGTCTTCTCGTTGACGTTCAGTTCCCGGGCGATGTCTTTCTGCGTGTGCCCCTCGCGTAGCAGCACCAACATGCGCTGGTAGCGGGCGGGCAGGTCGGCCAGCAGGCGCTGCCACTCGTCGTTGGCGACGGCGACCTGGCTTGGCGTCGGCTCGCGGGCCCGCAGGCCGGCCGCCTCGGCCGCCACCGAGCCGTCGAGGGCGCGCTCACGGTTGACGTTGTACTTCTGCGTCTGCAACCGCTGCCGCACCGCGTCGATGACCTTGTTCTGCGCCAACGTCACCAGGAACGCGATCAGCGCCTGCGGATGATCGAAGCGGCGCTGGCGCGGCCTGGCGAAGAACGAGGCCCAAACCGCCTGCACGAAGTCCACCGAGTCGAACTTGGAGCGCAACTCCCGGTTCAACTTTCGCCGCACGACGCGCAGGATGTGCTCGCCGTAGCGGTCGAGCAATTCGCGGGCGGCGTCCTCCGACCCGTCGGCGAGGCGCCGCATCAGGTCGCCGAACTCGTCCTGACTGTCCGACATCGGACGTCCCCTCCTTCTAACGGCATCCTCGCGGTCAGCCCACCGGGGGATTCGGTCGGGACCAACGCGGCGACGATTCTCGGTGGGCGAGGGCTTGAAAGCTGTGGGGAGACGGTTCGGGGGGAGGCAGCCCCTTCCATTGCTCTATTTAACTCATGCGGAGGCGCCGGGACAAGCGAAAAGTTCCCCAACTTGACACCCGGTGGCCGGCGGCCGAAGGACCGGGACGATTTTCCCGCCGGGAGCCGGCGCGGACTTGCCTTCGCCGCCGCCAACCGCCAATCTAAGCAGCACGGTCGCCACGACGGTACGTGCGTCCCTTCCCCTTCTGGCCGGAGTTGCTGATGGCAGCCCCCGAGACAGTCGCCCCCGAGTCCCCGCAGGAGCACAAGCCCTACGTCCCCGACGAGGTCCAGCTGCCGGAGTTCACCTGGCCGTCGGTCCTCCTTGGGGCGGTGCTCGGCGTCATCTTCGGCGCCTCGTCGCTGTACCTGCTCCTCAAGGTCGGTATGACGGTCTCGGCGTCGGTGCCCATCGCGGTGCTGTCGATCACGCTGTTCCGCGTCTTCTCGAAGTCGTTCGGCTTCCGCCGGGCGACGATCCTGGAAAACAACATTGTGCAGACGACGGGGTCGGCCGGCGAGTCGATCGCCTTCGGCGTCGGCGTGACGATGCCGGCGCTCTTGCTGCTCGGTTTCGAGATGAGCTGGGTGCGCGTCATGACCGTGTCGGTGCTGGGCGGGTTGCTCGGCATCCTGATGATGATCCCGTTGCGGCGGGCGTTCATAGTCAAGCAGCACGGCAAACTGAAGTACCCGGAGGGGACGGCGTGCGCCGAGGTGCTGGTCGCCGGCGAGAAGGGCGGCATGACGGCGAAGATGGTGTTCATCGGCTTCGGCGTCGCCTTCGTCCACAAGTTCCTCGCCGCGGCGGGCAAGTTCTGGGCGGGCGAGCCCGAGCAGAACCTGTATACCGCAACGGCCGCCGGACAGAAGGTCGGCCTGAAAGGGGCGGCGATCGGCGGCGACCTTTCCCCGGAAATGATGGGCGTCGGCTACCTGATCGGGCCGCGCATCGCCTGCATGATGATGGCGGGCGCCGTGGTGTCCTTCTTCGTCATCGGCCCGCTCATCGCCACCTTTGGGGAGCAACTCGAAGAGCCGGTGGCGCCCGCCACGTCCAGCCCGGCGATCCTCAGCGACGACGAGATCACCTCGGTGAAAGGGACCGTCCTGGGGACCGACCGTCCCGGCGACAGGAACAGCTACTGGCGCGTGGCCAGCCTGGTGGGGACCGTGGGCTCTCCCGGGGGAGCGGGGCCGCTGGGGGCAAGCGCGTTACTCTACACGCGGGTCGAGGACAAGGGCCTTATCCACAATATGGGTCCGGGAGCGATCTACAAGTACTACCTGCGCTACATCGGTGCCGGGGCGGTGGCCGCCGGCGGGATCATCAGCATGTGCCGCGCCCTGCCCCTGATCCTCGCCTCGGTCCTCGCCGGCCTGCGCGATCTCCGCTCCAGCGCCGCGGGCGGCCCCGCCGCCGCCCGAACCGAGCGCGACCTGTCGATGAACGTCGTGCTGTTCGGCTGCCTGGGACTGGTGGTCGTGCTGGCGGCGGTCCCCCAGCTCGGCCTGGGCCTCAGCCTGGAAGGCATCCTCGGCGCGATCCTCATCCTGGTGCTCGGCTTCCTGTTCGTCACAGTGTCGTCGCGCCTCACCGGTGAGGTCGGCTCGTCGTCGAACCCGATCTCCGGCATGACGATCGCCGCTCTGCTGCTGACGTGCCTGGTGTTTGTCCTGGTCGGCCGCCGGGACGTTTCGGCGATGCTGACGGCCATCTCGGTGGCGGCCGTGGTCTGCATCGCCTCGTCCAACGGCGGCACCACGTCGCAGGACCTGAAGACGGGCTACCTCGTCGGTGCCACTCCCAAGTACCAGCAATTGGGCATCCTGATCGGGGCGATTACCTCGGCGATCGTCATCGGCGGCACGATGCTCGTTCTGAACACCGGCGGGACGCACTACACTACCCGGGGCATTCCGGCCGACACGAAGGTCGAGGTTCCCGTGGACGCCCCCGAACGGAAGGTCGGGCAGCCCTACGAGGGCCAGGACAACAACACCTACCACGTCGTCTTCTTGCGCGACAACTTGCCAACGGACGTGAGCCGGGGTTGGTATCTGGTCGCTAACGGGGGCTACCTGAAGTACCGCATCGACGTGCCCATCCAGCGGGAGTATGACGAGATGGACAACGGCGCCAAGGCGCCGGAGCGGTTCAAGGCGCCGCAGCCGCAGCTGTTCCAGATCATCACCGAGGGCATCCTCGGCGGCCGGCTCCACTGGGGCCTGGTCATCACGGGCGTGCTGATCGCCGTGGCCCTGGAGTTGATGGGCGTCTCGGCGCTGCCGGTCGCCGTCGGCATGTACCTCGGCCTGAGCACGGCGACGCCGATCTTCGTCGGCGGGCTGCTGCGCTGGCTGACGGACCGCTGGCGCGGCGTGTCGGCCTCGGAAGCCGAGTCGGAAACCAGCCCCGGCGTCTTGCTGTCTAGCGGCTACATCGCCGGCGGTACCCTCTGCGGCCTGCTCATCGGCTTCGCCGTGATGCTGCTGCCCAAAGGTGCGATGGAAACCATTGATTTCGGCGAGTACGTCAAGGGGTACGAGGACTCGGCCGGCGCCAAGATCATCGCCCTGGTCATGTTCGCCCTGCTCGGCGCCGTCCTGCTCTGGGTGGGGTCGCGGAAGGAGTCCGTCGAGGGCATTCCCGAAACCCCGGCGGAGTAAGCCGCTTGCGGCTTCGCACGCCCTGCGAAGCCGCAAGCGGCCTCAGTCTCGCAACCCGCGGAACGTCGGCTCCTCGCCTTCCCCGGGTTTGCCGGCGCCGCGATTGACGTCGCAGAACACGCCCGGCTTGACCCAGGTCACGCCCTTCACCTTCAGCCCGGAGATCAGCGGCTCCTCGCGCACCAGGCGCGACAGCCGGCTCATCAGGTCCTGGCGCACCTCCGGGCCAAGTCCCTCCCGGACCACGCCGACGAATTGCAGCCGGTCGCCGTCCATCGCCGCCAGGACCAGACCGGTCACCGTCGTGCCGTCCGTCTGGTAGCCGATGACCACGCACTGCGTCACCGCGCGCTTGTCGCCCGCGGCCGGCGCCGGGCTCGACGACCCCGCCGGCACGGCCGTGGCCTTCGCTTCCCGGGCCGCGGCGTCGGGCGAACCGTCCCCGGCCAGCACCTCGGCAACCTCCCGCAGGCGCTTGGCCTTCAGCGCCTCCAGCCAGTAGTTGAACCCGCCGACGACCGCCCCGCCGCAGACCAGGGCGATGAGGCACCATGCCCCGAGCCACACCGGCTTGCGCGTCTCGGGCAGGCGCCGCAACGTGGCGCGCCACAACCGCCCCGGCAGGATGACGTCCTTCGCCCCCAACCCCTCCTCGTGAGCGCCGACGATCAGCACTGCCCAGAGCTGCGCGGCGATGAGCCCGATGACGCCGAGCACCATCTGCAGCGCCGACCACAGGGCGCGGGCGAGGCACTCCTCGGGCAGCAGGTAGTCGGCCGCGACGGACACACCCGCCACGATGGCCACGCCGCCGAGCAGCGGCCAAGCCCAGCCGGGCATCCGCTTCATCGCCTCGCCGAACTCGGAGGCGCCCAGCACCGACGGCTTCTTCGGCGCGGCCTCTTCCGCCGGGGGGGCGATCTCTTTGCCTTCTTCCTCAAGCGAGCGGCAGTAGCCGCAGCGGGGGCACCAGCCGAGCCCGGTCGGGTTGGTTAGCTTGCCTTCGCAGCGCGGGCACACCGAGGGGTCGGCCGGCGCGGCGGCTTCGCCTTCGGCGGGGGGCTGGGGAATGGGGTCGTCGGCCGGCGGCGGCCGGCGCTTGGCGGCGGAAGCCATGCGTGAGCCTCCTGGACTGTTCCGGAAGTAGGTCCCGCTTGCCGAGCGGGACCAGACGAGGGGGTCCCGCTCGGCAAGCGGAACCTACCGCACTATACGTCACGCCGCCTCGCAGCGCCGCAGCAGCAGGTATTCCAGCAGCCAGACCAGCGTCGCCAGACTGCGGTCGTCCTGGTCGCGCCCCGGGTCGAACTCGGAGACGGCCACGCCGGCCACGCGCTCCGACCAGGCGGCGTCCAGGCAGCGCAGCAGCTGCTGGGGACTGAGGCCGAACGGCACCGGCTGCCCCACCGCGGGGAAAAAGGCGGGGTCGAACACGTCGCAGTCGATGTCGAGGAAGACGCGCTCCGCCCGCCGGCTCGCGTCGCGCACGGCGGCCAGTGCCCTGTCGGGGTCGAGCGCCAGTAGCTCGGCCGGCAGGGCCAGGCGGTAGTGCCGGGCGACGTGTTCGGGCCGCAGCAGCAATTCGCGGTGGCCGACGTTGACGACCGGGGGCAGCGGGCCAGCGCAGTGCAGGAGGAAGTTGCCGTGCGACAGCTCCGAGGTGCAGCCGGCGAAGTCGTGGATGTCGAGGTGGGCGTCGAGCTGCACGACCAGGCAGCGCTCGCCGAGGGCGGACAGTTCGTCGTAGAGCGGCAGGGCGCCGAGGTGGTTGCCGGCCAGCCACAGCAGGAAGTCGCCCCGGCGCAGGACCTGGCGCACCGCCTGCCGGCCGCGCCGGCGCCAGCCCTCGTAATCGGCCAGCGTCTCGAAGGTGAACTCGCGCAGGCGAAGCCGATCACTGTAGGCCGCGGCGCGTGTCGGCACCGTCTCGCGGCGGTTGTCGGCCAGCACCTCGCGCAGCTCGTCGCCCAGCAGCGCCGCCCCGGCGCCGGCCCCGGGACTGCCGAAGAGGTCGAACGGAAAGACGATGGCCGTGGTCCGTGGTCCGTCGTCGCTCATGATTGGTCGTCCGTGGTCGAAGACTCGCCCCCATTGTACAGTGGCGGGGGAGAGAACTGCTGGCCACGGACTACGGACCATGCAAGCGATCAAGGATTTCTATGTTGCGCCCGGGGTGGTGGTGACCGGCGACGTGGTGCTCTCGGCCGGGGTGAACCTGTGGTTCGGCACGATCCTGCGCGGCGACCTGGCGCGGATCACGTTGGGGGCGCGCGTCAACATCCAGGATGGGTGCGTCATTCACACCGACGACGGCGAGCCGCAGGAGCTCGAGCCGGGGGTCGTCGTCGGCCACCGGGCGGTGCTGCACGGCCGCCGCGTCGGCCGCGACACCCTCGTCGGCATGGGGGCGCTGCTGCTGTCCGGCTGCGAGGTCGGCGCCGAGTGCCTGATCGCCGCCGGTACCCTCGTCACCGAGGGGCGGCGCATCCCGCCGCGCTCGGTGGTCATGGGCGTGCCCGGCAAGGTCGTCCGCGAGATCACCCCCGAGGAGCTGGCGCGGACGCAGCGGATCGCCGCCAGTTACCTGGAGTTGGCGCAGCGCTACGCCCACGGCGCCTTCCCGCCGCCGTGGGGCACCTCCTAGCCGCTTGCCTCTTAGCAGGTCAAACGTGCTAAGCCGCAAGCGGCCCGTCGGTCGCGTTCGGGATTTTCCGACGGGACACCCCTCGAACAGTTTGCGCGCGAGATAAAACCCTTCGCAGCGGCCGGGAAACTTGCTATCCTCGACTCTGGGCGATTCGCGCTTGGCACCGTCTTAGTGGAAGCACCGCGGGACGCGGTAGGCTCGCCGGCTCAACGGGGAGACCGATGAGCATCCCCTCCGAAACCCTGGTTCAGTCGTTTCCCCTCCTGGGCGGCCCGAGTGCCGCGGAAGGGCCGGGGCGACGTTCCGACATCGACGCCAAGCAGGCCCGTCTCGCCACCCTGCTCGAACGGACCAAGTGCGACGGCTTGCTGATCCTCGACCCCGACAATTTCGCCTGGCTGACCAGCGGCGCCGTCGCCCGCTCCGTCCTCGATCCGGCCGCCCTGCCCGCCGTCTACTTCAGCGCCGAGCAGCGCTGGCTCCTCTCGGCCAACTGCTCCTCCCAGCGCCTCTTCGACGAGGAGATCGACGGCCTCGGCTTTCAGCTCAAGGAATGGCCGTGGCACCAGGGGCGCGAACAACTGCTGGCCGACCTGTGCCAGGGGCGCACGGTGGCCTGCGACGTTCCTTTCGGCAACCTGCGCTCGGTGGCCGGCGAGCTGCGCCTGCTGCGCCGCACCCTGACGCCCTACGAGCAGGCGTGTCTGCGGGCCCTGGGCCAGGTTGTCAGCCACGCCCTGGAGGCGACCTGCCGCACGATGAACCCCGGCGAGACGGAGCGCGAGGTCGCCGGCCAGGTCAGCCACCGCCTCATCCACCGCGGCACCCTGCCGCTGCAGGTCGGCGTCGCCGCCGACGGCCGCTCGCGCCTGTACCGCCAGTTCGGCTTTACCTCGACGCCGGTGCGCAAGTACGCGGTGCTGGGCGTGACGGCCCGCAAGTACGGCCTCTACGCGTCGGCCACCCGTTCGGTCAGCTTCGGCCCGCCGGAGGACACCTTCCGCGCCGAGCACAATGCCGCCTGCAAGGTGGGCGCGACCTACCTGGCCTCGACCTGGCCGGACGCCCTGCCGCGCGAGATCCTCGCCGCCGGCCGCCGCGTCTACGCCCTGACCGGCCAGGAACACGAATGGCGCCTCAACCCGCAGGGTCACGTCACCGGCCGTGCCCCCGTCGAATTGACCCTGATGCCGGGCACCGAAGAACTGTTCCAGGCCGGCTGGGTGGTGACCTGGAACGCCGCCGTCGGCGCCGCCCGCAGCTGCGACACCTTCCTCGTCACCGACCAGGGGCCGGGCGTTGTCACTCCGACCGAGCCGTGGCCCCTCAAGCGCATCCGCATCCAGGGCGCCGACTTCGTCCGGCCGGACATCCTGCAGCGCTGACGCCTCGTTTAGCGGCGGCGCTCGATTTATCGGTTCGCGAAACGATGAATCGCGGATTCATCGTTTCGCGAACCGATAAATCGACGGCCGGTAAACGACGCGATTGTTGGAGGGCACATCGGTTGATTCAGGTCACCAATCTTCGCAAATCGTTCGGCCCCCTCGTTGCCGTGGACGGCGTGTCCTTCGAGGTGCGGCCCGGCGAGACCTTCGGCCTGCTCGGGCCCAACGGTGCCGGCAAGTCCACGACCATCAACATGCTGTGCGGGGCGCTGCGGCCCGACTCGGGCCGCGTCGCCATCGACGGCGCCGCCGACCCGACCCGGCCCGAAGTGCGCCACCGCATCGGCCTGGCGCCGCAAGCGCTGTCGCTCTACGACGGGTTGAGCGGCGAGGAGAACCTGTACTTCTTCGGCAGGCTCTACGGGCTGCGCGGGGCACGGCTCAAGGAGCGCGTCGATTGGGCCCTGACGTTTGCCGGCCTCACCGAGCGGCGCCGTGATCGGACGGGCATCTACTCCGGCGGCATGAAGCGCCGCCTCAACCTGGCCTGCGCCCTCGTCCACGACCCGCCGGTGATCTTCCTCGACGAGCCGACTGCCGGCGTCGATCCCCAGTCGTGCAACCATATCTTCGAGAACATCGAAGGTCTCGCCCGCCAGGGCCGCACCGTCCTGTACACGACTCACTACATGGAGGAGGCCCAGCGCCTGTGCCACCGCGTCGCCATCATGGACCACGGCAAAATCCTGGCGCTGGACACGGTGGCGGGACTGATCGCCCAGCACGGGGGCCGAGCGGTCGTCGAGGCACGGCTCGCCGGGCCGGTGCCGGAGGGGGTCGCCCTGCCGGGGGCGCTCGACGGCGACCGGCTGCGCATCGACACCGACCAGCCGCTGGAGGAATTGGTCCGGCTGGCCGCCGCGGGGGTAAAAGTCGCCGCGATCCGCACGGAGGAGCCGGACCTCGAGGCCGTTTTCCTGGCCCTGACCGGACGGAGGCTGCGCGACTGATGGCCGCCATCACCCTGGCCCTGAAGGACCTGCGCCTGCTGGCGCGCGAGCCGATGGGGCTGTTCTGGATCTTCGTCTTCCCGCTGCTGTTCGCCCTCTTCTTCGGCACGATCTTCGGCGGCGGCGACGCCGGCCGCGGGGCGATGGCCGTCGCCGTCGTCGATGAGGACGGCAGCGCCGACGCGCGCGCCTTCGTCGCCCGGCTGGAGGCCTCGAAGGCCCTGAAGGTCACGGCCCTGTCGCGGGACGAGGCGCGGGCGGCGGTGCGCTCCGGCGACCAGGTCGGCTACGTCGTCATCCCGAAAGGCTTCGGCGACTCGTCGCCGTTCGGCGGGGAGAAGGCGCCGGCGCTGGCCGTCGGCATGGACCCGGCGCGGACGGCGGAGGCGTCATGATGCCCCTGGCGATGCTGGGCGGCGGCATGATCCCGCTGTTCGTGATGCCGGCGTGGCTGCAGACGGCCAGCAACTTCAGCCCGGTCAAGTGGGGCATTTACGCCCTGGAAGGGGCCATCTGGCGCGGCCTGGGCCCGGGGGAACTGCTGACGGCGTGGGGCATCCTGCTGGCGGTCGGCGTGGTCGGCTTCGCCCTGGGCGTCAAGTCGCTGTCGCGCCAGGATGCCTGAGCCGCTCGCGGCTTCGCAGTCAAACCTGCGAAGACGCAAGCGGCGGCGGACAACGGACCTACTCGCCCGCCCGGCGGCGTTGTAGGATGGCGGGCATGACCGACGGCCCGACGCAACCCGGCAGTAACGACCTCGCCGCCAAGATCGCGCGCCTCGTCGAGGAGCGCGGCTGGAACCAGAGCGATTTCGCGCGCATCACCAACCTCAACTTGCAAACCATCCGGCAGATCCTCGTGCCCAGCGGCGATCGGCGCCTGCGCAACGCCACCATCGGCGCCTGCGCCCGCGCCCTGGGCCTGACCGTCAACGAGCTGCGCACCCAGCCCATCGAACGGCTGCTCGGCCGCATGCACAACCCGCGCCCGGCCGAAGGCGACCCGGCCCGGCGCCGCCTCTACGAGGAGGCCACCCAACCGGAACTGCTCGACTGGCTCGAGCGCAACCCCGAGCGCGCCGGGAACCTCACCGCCGTGGAGATTGACGAGTTGCTGTCGCTCCAGGGGACCGGCGGGCCGCTCACGTCGTTCGGCGTCGAACATTTCGTCACCATCCTGGAGCGCAAGCGCGATCTTCTCGACAAGGTGCAGGCCATCGCCGGCACGGAATATCTCGAGTTCCTGGAACAGTTCGTGGACCTGGTCTACGACAAGGTGCAGCCTTACGCCGACAGACGGTGATTTCCCTTGTTGTTCGACCCTGTAGCGCGATCAGTGACGGAATCCCGGGGAGCGGTCGAGGCGGGTTGGAGCATTGCCTGCCCCGGCCGCTGGATTGGTCCGGCGACAGCCGCTTCCCCTGCCGGTCACCCGCGCGCCCGAGCCCCTGCCAGCGACGCCGCTCGTCCGTCGCCTTGGCCCCACCGGAGAATGGATTGCCTTGCGCGGCGCCCACACGGCCAGGCGCCACCCCGGCCGCGTCGGGCGTTCCTTCGCCTGGCGGGCTGTGCCAAGCGCCGTTTCGTTTCACGGGGGGGTGAAACGAATCGCGTTTCCCGATGTCCTTGTCCCTCCGCGACTTGCGCCGCCGAAGACCCATTCGTTTCACGCCTTTGGTAGACACACTTCGGGGGGGGGCAATGAAACGATTCGTCAGGGAGGAAATTCGGCCGAAGCGACGCACGGGGTGAACCTCCAGCTCAACCGGGGAGAGGCCCCGCTGACTGTCCCCCGGCTTTGAACGGCGACCGTGTCAAACTGCTGTCCTGGGACAAGGACGGCTTCGTCATCGTCTTCAACCTGCGCCAGCCGGGGACGATCCTCTCCTCGTCCGGCGAGCCCTTCCGCGGCTTCTTCCACACGCGACACCTCCCCGACGCGAGGAATCCGGCCGTCGTCGCCGCCACCGCGGCGCGTATCCTGACGGGAGACGAGAGGGAGGAACGGTGATGGAGAAGAACGAGCTGCGCGAACTGCTGGAAGGGGTCGGGTCGGGCCGGCTGAGCGTGGACGCCGCCCTGCAGCGCGTCGAGAGCGGTGCCGTCGCCGACCTCGGCTTCGCCCACGTCGATCTGCACCGCCGGCAGCGCTGCGGCTTCCCCGAAGTCATCTTCTGCGAGGGGAAGACGCCGGAATGGGTCGAGGGGGTGGTGCGCAAGTTCGTCGAGGCACGGCAGGACTGCCTGGCGACGCGGGTTAGCGCCGCCCAGGCCGAGCACCTGGCCCGGCAGTTCCCGCAGGCGCAGCAGGACCGCGTCGCCCGCATCTTCTGGCTGCCGGCGCCGGGGTGCGAGCCGCGGGCGCCGGCGGGTAAGGTCTTCGTGCTGACGGCCGGCACCAGCGACCTGCCGGTGGCCCAGGAGGCGGTGAACACGGCCCGGGCCCTCGGCGCCGAGGTGAAGTTGGTGGCGGACGTCGGCGTGGCGGGAATCCACCGGCTGCTGCGCTACCGCGAGCAGTTCTGCACAGCCGACTGCATCGTGGTGGTGGCGGGGATGGACGGGGCGTTGCCGAGCGTGGTCGGCGGGCTGGTCGATTGCCCGGTGATCGCGGTGCCGACGAGCATCGGCTATGGCGCGTCGTTCGGCGGACTGGCGGCGCTGCTGACGATGCTCAACGCCTGCCCGGCGAACGTGGTGGTGGTGAACATCGACAGCGGTTTCAAGGGCGGCTACGTCGCGGCCCTGATCGCCCGCCGCGCCGCCGGGACGAACCGTTGACTTGCCGCGACCCTTTTGCCGCGCCCGCATCTCGCAAGCCGCGGAAGCATCGGGTATCATCCGGTGATAGGCGGCCACTTTTATTGCGTCGGCGAAGGCCGAAGGCTCACGCCAAGGCGCCAAAAGGCAAAGGAAGCCTGAGCTTGGCCCCTTCGCGCCTTGGCGCCTTGGCGTGAGCTTCTTCTTTGCCGGTTTCCTTCATGACTGAGGACTACGCCTGATGTCGCCTTCTGCCGAGCCGCTGTTCCCCCCGCGTGGCGAGCGCGATTACGATGCCGCCGGGGTCGAAACCTTCCCCTGGCCCGCCGTCGCCGGGTACGACGACGTCCACCGCTGGATGGATCAGGGCCAGGCCGTCCACGCCGTCTGGCAGGTCCGCGACGCCTGGGAGGGACTGCTCAAGTTCCTGGCCACCCTGGCCGTCGCCGACCACCTGGCCGCCGCCCCTCCCGAGGACCCGCGCACCGGCCGGCTGCTCGCCAAGCTCCTCAAGGCCAACGGCCTGACCCTGAGTGAGTGGGCGGACCTGATCGAGGCAGACCCCGCAGGTCAAACCGTATTGCTGTGCAAGAGGAAGAGTTGGGGGACGTGAGAGAAGGGGCGCAAAAAAAACCCCGGGTTCATCACCAACTCAGAGGTTGGGAGAGGAATAGCCCGGGGACGGTCTACCTAGATAGTAGCAACAAGAGGGCGAAATGCAAGGCCCCCTGTTCCAGAAAATCCGCGCGTGCGTTTCTTCCCCGCGTCTGGACATCTATCGGCAGCCCGGGGATTCTGACTTTGACGTCATCGTCAGGTATTTGTGGAACGTCCAGCTGTGTGAGGCGCTCTATCCCAGCCTGCAGGCCCTGGAAGTCGCCTTCCGCAACAGCCTGCACGCGGCCGCCACGGGGCGCTTCCACAGCGAGTTCTGGTTCGACCCGCCGCCCAACCGGCTGGCCCGCTCGGAACAGGCCGACGTCACCACCGCCAAGGCCGACCTGGGGAAGCAGGGCAAGCCCCTCGAGGTGGGCCGCATCATCGCCGAACTGACGTTCGGATTCTGGACCAGCCTGCTGAACACCCGTTACGAGCGCGTCTTCTGGCCCTGGATGCTGTTGCCGACTTTCCCCGGCATGCCCAGGCACATCCGGACTCGCCACACCGTGAGCAAGCGCTTCAACGAAATTCGAGCGCTGCGCAACCGCGTGTTTCATCACGAACGGATCGCCCATTGGCCGAACCTGGCCCAGCGGCACGCGGACCTTGTGGAGGCAATCGGCTGGATCAGTCCCGAGGGCAAGAGACTGCTTCCGGCCATCGACCGCTTCGCGGAGGTGTATGCCGGGGCATGGACTCGCTCCGGCAGCAGGTCGGGCGAATCGTGTACGAGGAAGGCTACGCCATCTAATTCACGGGGCACTTCGGCGGCACGGAATCGATCGTCTGTGAAGAGCCGGGTCGCGCGGACGAGGTTTGCGGGACGGCCGATTGACGATGGGGGTCCGCCGCCGCGGAAGCGCGGGTCGGGATGAAATCGGTGTCAGTTCATTTTTGCCCGTCGGAGGGGCGAAAAATGAACTGACACCGGAAAAAGAAAGAGGACGCAGCTCATTCAGACGTTATGTCTGAACGCGCTGTGTGCCCTTATCCGCTGTGCCTTATCCGTTGACCTTCATTCCGGCTCCTGACACCTTTCTGCCCTCCTACGGCTTAGCTGCCGCAGCCTGTGGCACTTTCTCAGCCCGTCCTTCGGTTTTTTCCGGTTCTCCGTTTTCTACTTCAACCTCCGGCGCCTCAACCTGAAGCGGGAGGGAAGGCTCCTCGGGGAGGGGAGGGAGACCAGCGGCAGCTTCCTCGACGAGGGTGTCAGGCGGGGAAAGGGGACATAGTAGATTTATCCTGTGAAAATGTCCGATGTCCGCTTGCCCACTCCGCTACCCCATCGCGGTGAGAATGGCGTGCAGGACCTTGTCGGGAGGACAGCCACCCTCTTCCCAATTGGCACGCGGTTGCGACCAACTCCAGCGCTGCTGGGCTGCCGACCCGATAATCCGCACCGCGCCACCTTCAGCCCACGTTACCTCCAGCTGACCGGGCGACAAGGGCTGCGGATTGGCCATCGTCCCGCGATACGTCCTCTTCTGCAAGACGGCCTGGTTTTCCAGGTCGATCACGACCACACGGCACAGACCAGCTGGGCCGATGCCTGGCCTCAACTCAGTCCGACCACACTCCCAAAGTTCGATTCCCGCCTGCTCTTCTGGATTTGGCAGCGGCGGGTAGATATAGGCTTCTTCGACGTCCAGGTCCCCGAGCCGGCTCCCCCGGAACGGCGTCGGAGGTCCGCCCGGGCGGCCGCCGCGGTTAGCTAGCATGTCCCTGGCAATAGGATCGTGCGGCCCGATCACCTTTTTTTCAAACGGGTCCATCCCGAAGCCTTCCTCCTGCATCTTGCGGATTACGGCGTTCACTCGCCGGTACGCCGACCTCGTGGGCCCGTCCTCACCCACGAGGGGAGTTGCCAGGTAAAGGTACCAGTCGCCGCTTTCGCTTTCCTTCACCCAGCCGGCGGCAGTCACGGCAACCTCTTCGTGAGCAAGCCGCTCGATGAGGGTCTGCCCCTCTTTAATCTGCATCTCTACCAGTGCAGCTTGAGCCATGAGAGCACCCCGTGCTTCTTATCAGTAATGGCCTCGTAGAGGTTCTCGGCCTTCGCCTTCGTCGTGCGGGCGTAGCGGCTCTCCTCGGTCCATTCCTTGACGGCATCCCAGTTATCCAGCAGGTCAGGGTCGGCCTTCAAGGAGGCCTCGAAGTCAGCCTTGAGCCCCGCAAGGTCGAGGAGTTGCGGCAGATTGTGCGTCCAGCACTTCTCGGCAAATTTCTTGTCGGGAAACTCCTCCGACTTCATCAGTTTGGCGATGCAGGCCTTCAACGCACATTCCACGGCGTACCCAGCCAGGTAGTAGCCCGCTGACCAGTGATGAGCGACAAGGAGTACCTTGGCATCGCTAATTCGCTCTTTCGCGAGCCTCTGTAGCTCGGCCCTGTTCACCGCAGTGCCCCCGCCGCCCTGAATACCCACGCCATTGTACCAGAAAAGAAAACCGGACGCAGTTCGATTTGCCGCCCCGCACCGCTGGGTGCCGGCCGGCGGCGGCGCCGGTGCCGGACGAAGAAAAAGGTGTCAGGAACCTTTTTGTGTCTCTTCATCTGAAAAAGGTTCTTGACACCTTTTTTTCTCCAATGGCTGCCGCTGCTGGCCGCCTGGGTGGTCGCGCTGTTCGCCGCCGGCCTGCTTGGTGTCGTCCGCCACCGGGTCATCGACCCCGCCCGTCCCGAGACGTGGCCGGCCCCGCGGGCGAGCGCCCGCTGGCGCCGGAGGCCCGGCGGCTCGACCTGTGGAACAGCTACGCGCTCCCACTGGCCCTGTGCGCCTTGCTCGGCGTCGAATGGCTCGTTCGGCTGCTGAAGGGGTACGTGTGATTCTGGCGTTATCGTTGCCCCGGCCGGGCTGAGCGGGTAGGCTGGTTGCTGCGGGTCAGGCGGAAGGACCGGCACCAATGCCGCGACCGTCGCGCCGCGGCCGCAACCGAGGACGGGAGCCATGAGCAGCAGCGAACGACCCGCGATCCTCGTCGTCGATGACGAAGGGGAGATCCTTTATTCCCTGCGCGGACTTCTCCGCAAGGAATACGACTTCCACGCCGCCCAGAGCGGCTACGAGGGGCTGCAGGTTGTGGACCGGACGCCGGTCCACGTCGTCGTCGCCGACCAGCGTATGCCGGAGATGACGGGGGTGGACTTCCTGGCGCAGGTGCGGGCCCGCTATCCCGACGTCACTCGGCTGCTCCTCACCGGCTACGCCGACCTGCCGGCGGTGATCGATGCCATTAACGAGGGGCACGTCTTCCGCTACATCACCAAGCCGTGGGACCAGGACGCGCTGCGGCTGGTGCTGCGCGAGGCGTGCGAGGAGCACGACCAGGTCGCGGAGCGCCGCCGGCTGCTGACCGACCTCAACGCCTACCTGGGGCGCTGCCTGGAATTGCTAAAGGGACTCCAGGAGGGCAGCCGGGGCACGCTCACCCCCGAGGCACGGGCGGAGGCCGAGCAACTGACCCAGGGCGGGACGGCGCTGCTGGGGCGGATTGGTCCGGCGCTCCGGTAGCCCGCGCGATCATCTGTCACCCCGGCCGCGCAATGCCCAGTTTCCTCATCTTCGACTGCAGCGTCGTCCGCTTCAGCCCCAGCCGCGCCGCCGCCCCCGACGGGCCGCCGATCCGCCACCGGGTTTCGCGCAGCACAGCCAGGATGTGCTCTCGCTCCGCTTCGGCCAGGGTCGCCGCCCCGTCCGTTTCCGGCGCCGCAATCGGCTTCAAGTCCGCCGCCGCCACGCGCAATTCGTTCCCCGGCGACAGCAGCACGCTGCGCTCGATGAAGTTCGACAGCTCGCGCACGTTCCCCGGCCACGGGTAGCGCGTCAGCGCCGCCATCGCCTCCGCCGGGATCGACGCGATGCGCTTGTTCAATCGCCGCGAGTGCTGCTCCACGAAGTGGCGAACCAGCAGCGGGATGTCCTCGGGCCGCTCGCGCAAGGGCGGCAGCGTCAGCGGGAAGACGTGCAGCCGGTAGTACAGGTCGTTGCGGAAGCGCCCCTCGGCGACCATGCGCGCCAGGTCGCGGTTGGTCGCGGCCACCAGCCGCACATCGACGCGCTGCGTCCGCGTGCCGCCGAGGCGCTCGAACTCCTGCTCCTGCAAGACGCGCAGCAGCTTCGGCTGCAGCTCCGGGGGGATATCGCCAACTTCGTCGAGGAACAAAGTCCCCTGATGGGCCAACTCGAAGCGGCCGACCTTCTGGCTGACGGCCCCGGTGAATGCCCCCTTCTCGTGGCCGAATAGCTCGCTCTCCAGCAGGCCGCTGGGGATGGCGGCGCAGTTCAGCTTCACGAAGGTGCGCTCGCGGCGGCGGCTCAGGTCGTGCAGGGCACGGGCGATCAACTCTTTGCCCGTGCCCGTCTCCCCCTGGATCAGCACAGTCGAATCGCTCGGCGCCACGATGCGCACCTGCTTGAGCACCTCGCGGAGGCTACGGCTGTAGCCGACGATCTCCGCGGGGTTGTGCTCGGTGCGGATCTCCTCTTCGAGGTAGTTTTTTTCGTCGGCGAGCTTGTTCTTTAGGTCGGCGATCTGCCGGTAGGCCAGGGCGTTTTCGACCGCCAGGGCGATCTGCCCGCCGACCTGGCCGAGCAATTCCACCTCGGTCCCGGTGAACGCGGCCTCCTTGATGCGGCCGACGTTCAGCGTCGCCAGCACCCGGCTGCCGGAAATCAGCGGCACGCAGCACAAGAAGCGCATCCCCTCAGCGACGTGGGCGCGAGCGATCTCTGAGTCGAGGCGCTCCAGGGCGGCGCGGTCCAGGACGATCGGCCGGCGGGCCGCCAGCGATTGGCTGGCGGGGGCCCCCTCGAAGGGCGCCTCGCGCTCCTGCAGCAGCAACCCCTTGCCCCCGGGGAAGTCCAGGGCGTGGACGCGCCAGGTGTGCCGGGCCTCGTCGTACATGGCCAGGCTGGCGTAGTCCTGCTGCAGGACGCGCCGCAGCGAGGCGGCGATGGGGCGGAACAGGTCGCGCAAGTCGAGGTGCGAGACGACGGCGTTGTTGACCTCCAGCAGCAGCCGCAGTCGGTCGCGCTCCTCGGCCAGCTTCTGCTGGTAGCCCTGCGCCTCCTGGAAGTTGAGGGCGTTATCGACGGCGACGGCCGCCGCCGGGCCACCTGCTGGAACAGGTGCATGTCCGGCCCGTCGTAGGTCCGCGGCTGGCGGCTGGCGAAGTTGATCGTCCCCAGCCGCCGCTGCGCCGTCGTCAGCGGCAGGTAGTAGCCCGAGCGCATGCCGTAGCCGCGCCACACTGGCGTGACGCGCGGGAAGCGCGTCTCCTGCTCGTAGTCGGCGATGACCATCGGCTGCTGTGTCTGCCACACCCAGCCGCCCGGCGACTCGGCCGGCGCGGTGTTGGGGCCGAGGCGAACGCTCTCGGTCTGCCCCGACTCCATGATGTGCAGTCGCATGACGTTCTCGGTCGGGACGTGCAGCACGACGGTAATGAAGTCGAACGGGACGACGAGGCGCAGGCGCTGCGCCAGGTCGTGGAACAGTTCCGGGAGGTCGCCGTGACGAGTGATCGACTCCAGCACGCCGAGCAGAGCTTCGTAGCGCTGCAGGGCGTCGGCGTCGGCGGGGTCGGGGGTCATGGGCTTATTCTAGGGCGGAGGCAAAGGAGGTGTTGTTCGAGTAATTGCTCAGAGTCTCTGGGTGAATCTCAACAGCGCGTGGCGCAAGTCATTCATTGAAAATGAGTTACGACCGCTAACATCAGGCATGATTGTATTTTCTACTAACCTTCTGAGCAATTAC
>Ga0116224_10000727_pt1 | contig 24799 bp, 19 predicted proteins | sample Sb_taG_9_FD_89699 | JGI IMG/M metagenome (GOLD analysis project Ga0116224, IMG submission 89699) | Peat soil microbial communities from Weissenstadt, Germany - Sb_50d_b_LC metaG | ecosystem: Environmental > Terrestrial > Soil > Wetlands > Peat | place: Germany: Weissenstadt | collected 2010-09-21 | reverse complement strand
CGTGGTGACGACCAGCAGCCTCTCCACGACCGGGTCGCTGCGTCGGGTCGTCGAGGCTCCCGACCCGCCGGGGCGGCTGTTCCTCGTCACCGACCAGCGCTGCCCGCTGGCCCTGGGGTTGAAGGGCGAAGAGCACCTGGCAAAACTGCGCGAGGGGGGCGCCGGGCAGTTCCGCCATGTCGAGCTGACGCCGGCCGACGTCGCCGAACTGGACGCCCTGCAGGCGGTGGTCGGGCTGGCGCGATCGGGGGACCTGGAAGTCGAGATTCTTGCGGGAAAGCCTCGGCCGCTGAGCGCGACGGAGGTGACCGAGTCGCTGCACCGGCAGGGACGTTACCGGGCGGCGCCGCTGCTGCGCGACCTGCTCGGAGAGATGGCCCCGGCGCTGGCCGCCAAGCCGCCCGCAAGAAGAGGTGGCGTGGTTTCAGGTCCAGCCGCCGGGGAAGATCGAACCGAATCCGCCCCATCCCCAACCAATCCCCCCGACTGATCCCATCCACGGGAACAGCAGCGACGCGACGCTCACCGGCTGCAGATTGAACGGCAGGCGCACGCTCGGCGGGGCCACCGGCGACGACAGGCCGGCGATCAGCCGATTCGCGACCGGGCTCCCGAGTCCGGTGACGTAGTCATATCCCGGACTGGCGAGGTAGCCGTTGCTGCCGAGGACGACATCGTGGAAATCGCTGGCCGGGAGGTTGTAGAGTTGCGCCTGAGCCTGGTTGAGCGGGCCGAGGCCGACCTGCGCCCGCTGCTGGTCGGCCTGGGCGATCAGGCCGGCCCACTGCGGCGCGCCTGCGCTGGTGCCGCCGACCGCCTGCCAGGTGCCGCCCTGGTAGACCTGGACGCCCGTCTGCGGCGCCGCGTCGAAGGCCACGTCGGGGGTGGTGCGCCGCCCCGTGCTCTGTACGCCCTGCTGGTAGGCCGGCTCACTCTCGTACAGGCTCACCCCGCCGCCGCTGCCGGACCAGCCGATCTCGCCGGCGTATGTCCCCGCCGGGCCCGTCAGCAGCATGGTCCCGCCGACCGACAGCACGTTGGGCGACACGGCCGGCCAGAGGGTGCCGGCGCCGCTGTCGCCGCTGGCCGCGACGAACGTGATGCCGCTGTGACCCGGCGGTGTCGTCAGGATCGAGTCATAACGCAATTCCTGTGGGAACTCGGCGGTGCCGAAGCTCATCGACACGACCGACACGCCGGGCTGGTAGCGGGCGTAGTTGATGGCCGTCGTCAGGTCGCTGACGCTCGCCGAGTTGGCCTCGACGAGGAGGATGTTGGCCTGCGGGGCGGTCGCGTGGGCCCACTCCACATCGAGCGCCGTCTCCAGCGCCCATCCCGAGTCGGACGGCCCACTCGGCGCTCCGCCCGTCTGGTTGACGATTTGCAGGTTCGGGGTGGGCAGGCCGAAGGTGCTGTCGAAGACGCTGAGGTCCTGGGCGACGGTAGGGGAATTGTCGGCGGTCACGATGGCGATGGTTTGCCCGGCGCCGGTAAGCCCGGTCTGGTTGAAGCCGTAGGCCTGGGCCACCTGCGCCGGCGTGTAGCCGGCGGCGGCACCCATTTGGCCGAAGCGGTTGTAGGTAAGGGCCGGCGCGGCGCTGGGGACAGACGGCGTGTAGTTGTCGGTGCCGATCGCGCCGCCCGCGCTGACGGGAACGGCGTTCCGCTGCGCCTGGATGACGGCGAGCCGTTGCGCGAAGGGCAGGTTGAGGGCGTAGAGGGCCCGGAGGTCGCCGGAGCCGACACCGCCGACGGCACTGAGCATGATGCTGCCTCATGCGTCACGGGGCTTGCGACCCCTGTGCGTTGACGAGTTGGTAGGCGTCGGTCGCCTGGGCCACGGTGAAGGCGGACACGAGCGCGCGCTGGCGGAGGTTGTCGATCAGCAACCCCGGCAGCGTGGCCCCGTTGGCGGAAAGCCCGTCCAACTGGCCGAAGCGGTTGTACGTGGAGGCGATTGCGGCGGGGGACAAGGACGGAATGTACAGGTCCGTACCGGCTTGGCCGACTGGGCTCCCTGCGCCCACCGCTCCGGCGGCGCTGTCCGAGATGGCGGAGAGCGTTTGCAGCTTGGCCAGGTTGGCGGCATTCAGCGCGAGGAGGTTCTGCGAGTCCACGGCGTTGACAGCACCGAGCATGAGGACACCCCAGTTGAAAGGACGTGGGTCCGCGGCGAGTGCGGAGTCTCCCCGCGAGGAGGTCCGCTCACCGGTGAGTCTGATCCTTGGTGGAGCGATGAAGTGCAATCGCGATGCCGTCTTTTCCAAATGATGAGGTCGGCCTGGAGGGCGCGAGAGGGGGACGAAGCGTAACCTGAACCGGGGCTGACACTTGGGTCCGCGCCGCATCCGTCGCCCGACGAATGCGGCGCGGGCCTGGCGAAGGCGTTCTGTTAACCGGCGTTAACACGGTTTACATCAGGTGTTTCCGATTCACAATCCGGTTGCCGACCTCAGGGCTCCCGCCGGCTGACCGCTTGGGCCGCCTCGGGCGGCGGGTGCAAGCGGAACAGCGACGCGGTGCCGTTGGCGTTCGACGTCAGCAGGTACTGTCCACCGGGGCTGAAGGTCACGTCGTGGACAGTGCCCGAGAAGTGCCAGGTCGCCAGGCGTTTGCCACTGACGGTGCTCCACAGGGCGACCTGGTCGCCGGTTTCGACCGCAGCCGCCAGCTCACCGTCGGCGGAGAACACGACGGGGCCGCCCTCCTTCTTGCCCTGGAGGACCGCCTCGCGGACCGGCTTCAGTTCGCCAACGGCGTAGCTCATCTGCCAGACGCGCACGTGGTCGGCCTCGACGGTCGCCACGCGGCAGTCGGCCTTGAGGGCCTCCACCCACGCCACGCGCCCCGTACCCGCCCTCCGCGTGGTGATAATCGTCGGCGCCTTCACCCCGGAGAGGTTCCAAACGTACACGTAGCCTTGCTCGTCGCCGGACACCAGCAACTTGCCCTGTGTCCGATAGGCCATCGCACTGACCGCGACCTTGTGCCCCTTCAGGACACAGCGCTTCTTCGCCGTCCCCCAGCCCGGAGCCCAGACGTGAATCGTGCCGTCGAAGTTGCCGACGGCGAGCGACTCCCCGTCGTCGGCGAAGACGACCGACCGGCGACCCGGACGATCCTTGACCGTGTCCTCGAAGGGGATCAAGGGAGTCTCCGCATCGGGATTCGACAGGGCTCGGACGCGCACCCCCGTGTCCGTGTCGAGAAAGGCCAACGAGTTCCCGTCCGGGGAAGGGACGACCCATCGCGCGTCACCGGACCTCCCGCGGTCAAACTCCTTCGGCTTCTGGTCGGCGAGGTTCCAGAGGAGGAAGGATTTGTCCTGGCCGACGGTGACGACGCATTTGTCGCCCGGCAGAAAGGCGCCGCAGGACACTCCCTTCGCGTGACCGGCCAGCGGGGACTCGCAGCCACTCAGGGAATTGCTCGGGCGGAGGCCGATCCTTTGCTCGTCGAGGTACACGACGGCCAGAGACTTTCCCTTCGGGTCGAAAGCAACAGGCCGTTCGGGGTAGCCTTCCCTTATCGCGTCATAACCCGTAACCTCGCCCTTCGCATTCAGGTCCCAGTTACGGATCATCCCATCGGAGCCCCAGATTGTCCCCTTCGGCATGAATGTGAACGACTTCAACTCTCCCCATTCCCTCGGCCATTCCACCACCAACTTCACGTCCCCAGCGGTTCGCTTCCAGAGTGAGAGTCTGCCCTCGTGAAGCGTGGCCAGCGCCTTGCCGTCGGGCGCGAAGGCGATGTGCCCGTCGCCGCCGACCTTCGGGCACTCCCGAGGTCCCGTCCTTTTCGAGCGGCAAGAATCCGCGGACGACGCCGCAGAGACCGCCCCGGAGGACACGGCGATCGGCTCGGCCCCATCGACCGACCACAAGCGGAAGGTGCCCTGATCGCTGATGGCGGCCAACGTCTTGCCGTCCGGGGAATAGGCCACGTCGCCGACCGTCTTTTCGAGCCCCTTGAGCACGTCTCTGACGCTCGGCCGTCGCCGGTCGAGGTCCCACAGCTGCACGCGGCCGGTCTCGCAGCCGACCGCCAGCGTGTTGCCGTCGCCGCTGAACGCGACGGCGCCAGGCGAGTCGCCTTCCAGCTTGGCCCATAGCTTCGCGCCGTCCTTGCCGATGTTCCACAGGCAGACCGTGCCGTTGTCACAGCGCGCTGCCAGGCGCTTGCCATCCGGCGCATACGCCAGCGCTGCGACGATACCAGAATACTGGCCGTCTTCGGACGCCGTTTCGACGCGCAGCACTTCGCGCTCACTCACCGTCGTCGTGTCCCAGAGGCGCACGACCGCCAGGCCGCGCGACCCGCCGCCGCCGGCCAGGGTCTTGCCGTCGGCGCTGTAGGCGACGCAGGTCAAGTCCTCCCAGTGCCGCAGCCGCGCCTCGCCGAGCACGGCGACCGGTTCCTTCGTCGGCTGGGGGGCATCGACCTCCGGGGGCGGCAGGACTTCCCGGTTGGACGCACCCACCCTGACCAATTCGGGGGTCCACACGGCTGTGGTTCCCGCCGCGACGGGTTCCAGGACAGGTGGTGGCGGCGGAGGCGGAGGCACCTCAATACTGGCGAGCAGCGGCGGGGGCGCCGGCAGGGGAGGCAAGGTGGAGCGATCCGCCTGGGGTGCCCCGGTGGTGGAGGCATCTTCTGAAATGGGCGGCACGGGAACAAGGGAGGGCAATGCGATCGGCTCTTCGCGTTCCTTTGATAGCGCCGGGAGAGTTATCTTGACGGGTGGCGCATGTATCTTCGCGGGCGGGGCAATGACGCCCGCTTCTACTGCCTTTTCCGCGGGGGGCGATTGATGCGAGGTCGCTACCGACGCGACCGGCGCGGCTCTCATCGCTTCCTCCGCCCTGCGTCGGTCCTCGGCTTTCGCGTCGGCGTGTGTCGTTTCCGGCTCCGCGACTGCAACGGCTTTCGGCGGTCTCGTCGGGCCGCAGGCCTTCGGCAACCATCTGGAATACCCCAGGAACACGACCACCCCGACCCCGATGAGCAAGGCCAGGGTGCCGACCAGCAACGGCCGCCGGCGCCGAACTCGACCGCGCGGCGCGGGTGGGGAGGCGACCTGCCGCACCGGCGGCGACGGCTCCTCCGGCGCTGGACTCGCGATCCTCAGCGTGTTGAGGATCATCTGGCAGCGCTGGCATTCGGCCGCGTGCTCGGCGAAGCGCATCCACTCCGCTTCCGGAGCCGCGCTGTACAGGTAACGCTGCCAGTCGCCCACCTCGGGACAGGGAAGATCGGCCACCATGAGGCTCCCTCCGGGCGTGCTTGGACGGGGATGAGCGACGCCGCTCAATTGAAGCAGAGCCAATCGATGCTGCCCCACGGGTAAGTAGCAGCGGCCGCGACCGCCGGCGCCACCGGCACGGCCACCTCGCACCTCTCCGCCGGGGCGAGGGCGGGCGGCGTCGCCGTGATCGCCGTCGAGAGGTCCTTGCGCACGTCGCGCCACTCCCACCTGGCCACCTGCTGCCACAGCTTCCGGAAGTCGTTCGGCGACAGCAGGACGGTCACCACTTCCTCCTTCGACACACTGACCAGCTTGTAGCCGCGCTCGTCCTTGCTCAGGGAGAACTCGCGCGACCGCGACGGGTGCAGCGCCACCGTCGTCACCTGCCGCCGTTCCACGCGGATGCTGCTCGCCGTCGGCAGCGCTGGGGGCGCCACGGCGACGGCCTCGGACGCCGCGGAACGAGGGTCGCCGCCGTTGGGCTGCACGACGGTCTGGCACAGGCGCTGGAAATCCGGGTACGACAGCAGGACGTTGAGGACCTCGTCGCCCGTGACGCAGCTGACCTTGCAGCCGCGCGGGTCGCGGAAGACGAGGAAATCGCGGGGCTGACCGTCCTGCAGGTTGACGGTCGTGACGTGGCGCTGCTCGACGTGCATGGGTCTCCCTCCCTGGGTCGAAATGCTCTCCTCGGCCGGGAAGTTTATGAGAGGAGCGAAGTCGGTGTCAATGCCGCTTGCGGCTTAGCAATCTTTCCTGCGAAGCCGCAAGCGGCAAGAGGGTTGTTGATACAGTTTCTTAGCGTTCGCGCCGCCCCGCCGGCGGGGTTATAATGACCCTCATGCCAGGCAACTCCTTCGGCGAACTGTTCCGCATCACCACCGCCGGCGTCAGCCACGGCCCCGGCTACGTCGTCATCATCGACGGCTGTCCACCCGGCCTGCCGCTCGGCGAAGCCGACCTCCTGCCCGACCTGCGCCGCCGTCGCCCGGGGCAGTCGAAAATCGTCACGCAGCGCAAGGAAGAGGACGCCCCGGAAATACTCTCCGGCGTCTTCGAGGGCCGGACCGACGGCACCCCCATCGCCATCCTCTTCCGCAACACCGACCAGCACAGTCAGGACTACGGCGACATCAAGGACAAGTACCGTCCCGGCCACGCCGACTTCACCTTCGACGCCAGGTACGGCTTCCGCGACTACCGTGGCGGCGGCCGCTCCTCGGCGCGCGAAACGGTCTGCCGCGTCGCGGCCGGGGCCGTTGCCAAGAAACTGCTCGCCCAGCTAGGGGTGCGAATCATCGGCTACGTCAAGCAGGTCGGCTCCGTGCTCGCGAACGTCCCGGACCCGACGGCGGTGACGCTCGACCAGGTCGAGGCGACGCCGGTGCGCTGTCCCGACCCGGCCGCCGCCGCGAAGATGATCGCCCTGATCGACGAGGTGCGCAAGGACCAGGACTCGATCGGCGGGGTGAGCGAACTGATCGCGGTGGGCGTGCCGCCGGGGTGGGGCGAGCCGGTCTTCGACAAGCTCAAGGCCGACCTGGCCAAGGCGCTGCTGTCGCTGCCGGCGGTGACCGCCTTCGAGTACGGCGCCGGCTTCGCCGTGGCGACGGCGCGGGGCAGCGCGAACAACGACCTGTTCGTGCGCAAGGAAGGCCGCATCGGCACGGAGACGAACCGTCACGGGGGCATGCTGGGCGGCATCTCCAGCGGCGAGCCGATTGTCTGCCGCGTGGCGGTCAAGCCGACGAGCAGCCTGTCGCGGCCGCAGCGCACGGTGACGCGGAGCGGCGAGCCGACCGAGATCAGCACGCGCGGCCGGCACGACCCCTGCTTGCTGCCGCGCTTCGTGCCGATGGGCGAGGCGATGGTGGCGCTGGTGCTGGCCGACCACTGGCTGCGCTGGCGCGCGCAGTGTGGTGGGGTACATTGAGCACTCAGGAATCGTTTCTTTGAGCGGATACTCACCGGAGGGAGAGGGTTACCATGTCGGAGGTCATTGCCAACGGCACCGGGACGAGCACGGCCGTCGAACAACGGCTCCTCGACAAGGTGCGAAGCCTTCCGCCTGCCGCCCTGGAGGAGCTAGAGGTCTTCGTCGATCTCCTCATTTCACGGTCGGAGACGGGCTTCTACGCCGAGGGAGAGCCACCGCCCCCGAAGGTCGATTTGTCGGCGGACCAGGGGTTCCTGAAGCTGCTTCGCCTTCTCCCCCCGGGGGAGGCGCAGCTCCTCGATCAGTACGCGCTGATCCTCGCGGGCCGTGCCCTGAAGTGGAGCTACGACGACGCCGAGTCCCTGAAGGTCGCCGCGGAATTGATGGGGCGTGACCCGTTCCTCCGCCGCGAGGTGGAGGCGATCAATAAAGAATTCGCCTGTACCGACATGGACGGCCTGAAGGACTATTAATGGCCATTCAGCGCGGCGAAGTCTACTTCGTCAGCCTCGACCCGGCCGTGGGGCGGGAACAGGCCGGGAGGCGCCCCGTCGTCATCGTGTCGCGAGACGAGATCAATACCCTCCCCCTGGTCGTGGCCGTCGTCCCCGGGACGCGGGGGAGCCAGGTTCGCCTCGATCACTTCTCCAACGTCCGCGTCCCGGCCGGCGAGGCGAACCTGCCCCAGGAGACAGTCTTCCTGACCTTTCAGGTTCGAGCCCTCGATCACTCCCGCTTCCCGGATCCGCCGGTCGGTCGCTTGAGTGCCGCTCAGATGCAGCAGATCGACCGTGCCCTGGGATGGACATTCCGATTGCTGGCCGGGGGGGCGAACGTCCCTTGAGTGGCCCGCCACAAGGAAACGAACGGCGGGCGGCGTCGGACCTTTGCCACGCCGCCCGCCGTTCTCATTCCCCTCCTGATCCTCAGTGGATCAGCGTGACCGAGTAGCCGTCCTGCATGATGTTGCTGAACGCCTGCTGCAGTGCGCTGATGCGCGCCGCGCTGGTCCCGGCGTTGATGACCTGCGTCGTCGGCAGCGGCGTGCTCGGGCTGGCCTGGGTGCCGCCGACGTACTGGATCTGTTGCAGCAGGTTCAGCGCCGTCTGGGCGTTGCCGGAATACGGCGTGTTGAACAGGCTGCCGAAGGCCAGGCTGTAGATGCGCACCGGCTTGCGCGCCGTGGAGAAGCCGGGGGCGGAGGTGCTCGTGTCCGGCGAGCAGAGCCGCGTCGCTACCTCGATGGCCTCCAGGGGGGCGTTGGTCGTGTCGCCGGAGAGGTAAGGCGGGTATTCGTTCTTGACCGAACCGGGCGCGTCGTAGCGCACGTTGTAGTACGAATTGTACGGGCCCCCGTTGGTGAAGACCGAGGCCATGCTGCCCGGCTGGTACGCCGTGGCGCTGCAGACGCCGTCGGTCTCGAAAACGACCAACTTCTGCGCCCCCTTCCGCCCCAGTCCGCCGGCCTGGCCGTACGGCGCCGGGGAGGTGGCGAAGGTCCGCAGCGTGGCGTCGGACGTACACTTGCTGAACTGGTTGTAGGCCAGCATGAACCCCATCGCCGAGCAGGTTCCCCCGTACGCCCGCGGCACGTCCGTGATGGTCGTGTCGTAGGGCGACATCTCGACGGGGCTGGCGGGGTTCGCGAACATTTCCGGCGCGAAATAGAGCGAGTTGATGATCTGGTTGTAGTTCTGCCCCAGCGGCGAGCGGACGGCGTTGTAGGCCCCGGCCTGGAGGACGCCGGGCAGCGTGGGCGTGTAGCCGACCGGCGTGCTGAACGAGATCAGCGAAATCAGGTCGTTGGGGTGGTTGATCTTGATGTCGTCGATGGCCGCCTGCACGCCGGCCTTGCACTGCCAGGTCGGCGCCTCGTGGGCCGTGCCCGGCATCCAGTAGCGCGCCATGTTCATATTGCTGATGAAGTCCACCATCGTCATCGGCCCGAACCAGAACTGGGTCGATGGCCGCTTCGGGTTGTCGCGGTAGTCCAGGTAGCGGCTGTCGTTGAGCAGCGCCTGCACCGTCGCGTTGCCCGTCCCCACGGCGTTGATGTAGGTACTTAGCCCCGCCGTCGAGGGCCAGACGCCGGTCGGCGACGCCCCGGAATTCCAGCCGAACTGATCGACGTAGCCGGTCATGTTGCCCTTGTAGGCGTAGGTGGCGTACTTCACAGTCGTGCCGCCGTTGGTGGTGCTCCCGTAACCGCTCTGCTGGACGCCCAGCATCTCGTCGATGTACTCCTTCCAGAAGCGCAGGTCCTTTTGCGCCTGCGTGCCGGTCGGCAGCGGGTACGTCGGGGTGGTCGAGCCGGGGATGGCGGGGTGGACGGACGAGTTGATCGAGCTGGGGATACTCGAATAATACAGGATGCCGCCGGCCCGCAGCTGGGCCGGGAACGGGTTCGGCCCGCTGTTTTGCAGCCAGTAGACGATGGCGTCGTAGTTGATGCGGTAGGTGGTATCGACGTAGCTCTTCGTCGTGGTCGTCGTGACACTGCCGTCGGGGTTGGTCTTGCTGCTCGATGATGTGTCGAACTCGAACGACGTGACGGTCCCGGGGGTCTTGAAGGTGCCGTTGCCGGACCCGGTGGCGGTCAGGTTATTCTTGCCGTTCCACATCATGCTGTTGTTTTGCAGGGGCGCCACCGTCCCCACCACGGGGGCGGCATTCGGGGCCGAGGCCGCCGCCAGCACGGCCAGGCCGTTGAGGTTGTAGAACGCCCGGCCGTCGCGGATCGACAGAGGCGGGGGCGGTGGGGGGGGAGGGGGAGGCGGAGAGCCGCCGCCGCCACCGCCGCCGCCACCGCCGCCACCACCGCCGCCACCGCCACCGCCGCCGCCACCGCCACCGCCGCTGCCGCCGGTCGTGGAGCTGGAGCTGGTGGTGCGCGTGCCGAGGTAGATCATCTGGAAGAAGCGCTGTCGCCAATCCTTGGCGCCGTTGTTCTGCGTGTTCGCCGGGGCGCTGGGGCCGCGCGGGTCGGGTGGCCAAATGAAGAACGTCTTGCCCCAGTAGCTCGGGCCGAGGGTGTAGCCCTTGAACGTGGCCGCGTAGCCAGCGGTGGTGCTGCCGGAACTGGTGTTGTCGATGAACGGCGCCGCGGAGGAGGGCGTCGTGCTGCTCGACCCGCCGGAGCGGCTGAGGACCTCGTTGAGGTTGTAGGCGTAGGCCGTGCCGCCGCCCTTGTACAGCGGCATGTCGCCGCTGGCATTGGCGACCGAGGAGAACGCCGGCGTGGTCGCCCCGAAGGCCGTCGTGTCCTGGAAGAAGTCGTTGACGATCGCCGGGCCGCCTCCGGTCGCCGTGGTGATGTTGCACTGGTCGATCAGTTCCCCGGTCGGCGCCGTCAGGGTGGGGACGCTCGTGCCGCTCCAGCCGCGCCACTGGACGTTGTTGTTCGACTGGGCGCTGGCGTACTGTCCCCAGGTCGGGACGACCGTTTCGGGGTTCATCGACTGGGTGCGAGGGACGATGCCGGTGGCGTTATCGACCGGCGCCCCAAGGAGGCTGCCCAGGCGCATGGAGCCGGAGAAATCGATGATGATGGCCACGTCCACCGGCCGGTGCGCCGCCGTGGAGGTCGCGCTGACGTTGAGCGACGACAGCCCGGCCGCCCCGGGGTCGGTGCCGCCGCCCAGGCGCATGCCGAGGATGGGGGCGAAGTACGAGGTGTGGCTCGCCGTCACCGTGGACTGCACCAGCGACCAGGCGTCCTGGGGATAGTTGTTGTTCGGGTCGAAGTCGATGATGAACTGGTTTTGCGTCGAGTCGTAGCGGTACTTGCCGATGGCGATCTGCGCCTGGCTGCCGGCGAGGGCCTGGCCGAGGACCGAATTGCCGTCGGCCGCCGATTGCGCCGCCGGCAGGGCGCCGGCGTAGTTGTAGTTGGATGTCGAGTCGCCGGTCAGCGAGCGCGCGCCGGCGATGGCCGCCGTGTCCGCGGCGTTCTGGCACTGCGTCCGGGCCACCTGCATCACGCCGATGTCGATCGCCAGGGCCACGAACCCCAGCAGGGTGATCAGACAGACCGCCACCAGTGGCAGGATGGTTCCCGCCCGCGGCTGTCGTTTCGCACGGTATATCATCGCAATTCTCCTCTCTGTTCGCGTCCGACGGGGTGGTTCGGGGCCGGGCGGCGGGGGAGGCCGCTCGCCGGCGGTCGTCAGTTGCCTTCGCTGTACATGACCGACGTCGATTGCATGGTGACGGAGTTCGACTGGTTCTGGTACTCGGGGAGCAGCATAGCGGGCAGGAACAGGAGCGTCGGCAGGTCGGGCGTATAAGTCCCCGAGACGGTGACGACGATGCCGTCGGTCGGCGACGCCTGGGTCCAGTCGGTGAAGGTTTGCCCCTGCGTGTACACGGGGCCGTTTTGCAGGGCGACGCCGCTGACCGACACCTGGAAGTTCTGGAGTTGGCCGTCGAGCCCGCACAGGTAGGTAGTCGCCTGGGCCTGCACCTGGGCGGTGGTTCCGGTGGCCGTGTTGGCGATGGCGAAGCGGGCGCCCTCGCGGGCCGAGTTCTCCACCAGCTGCTGCATCATGATGTAGCGGCCCCACTCGTAGACGTTGAACAGCAGGAACAGCGCCACCGACAGGACCATCGCCGTCTCGACGATCGTGACCGCCGGCCGCGACGGTCCGCCCTGACGTTTGACGATCATGGGGAAACCTCCTGTTATTGCAGCGGCGCCGCCGGGATGGTCGTGGGCACGGTGATCGGTACGTCCGACATGACGTACCAGTCGGCGCTGGCGTTGATCAGGCTGCCGGCCGGCACGAACGTCCCGAAGCCGACGAAGCCGTAGTTCTTGGTGGTGAAGCCCCCCGAGGTGAGGTAGCGGGCGTTGTCCATCGGGTAGGCGACGGTGACGCGGACGTGGTCCATCTGCGGGAGGACGTTGCCGTTGTAGGAGGACGGGTTCAGGGGGATGTTCCCCGCGGTCACGTCCACGGCGGTCACGGTCACGTTGGGATTGCCGTTGCTGTCGGTGATCGGCAGGCCGGCGTTGCTGAGGTAGGTTGTCACCACCCCCTGCACCTGGGTCGTGGTGTACTTGCCGCTCGAGGCCTGTCGGCCGCCCTCGCGGGCCGCGGAGTTGACCAGCTGTTGCAACTCGACCAGGCGGCCCACCTCCCAGGTCCCGACGATCAGGACGAAGAAGATGGGCATGGTGATGAGCAGTTCCACCGAGGCCGTTCCGCCCCGGCGCTTTGGGGTACGCGGTGCTGGCATGGATCCTTCTCCGTGGGACAGCGACCGCCGGCGCGAGCGAGGCGCACGACAGGTGCGGTCGGTTGACGAGGCAGCGTTATTGAGGGGGAGACTCGCGCCGGCTCGGCACCGGCGAGGAGGACGGGAAACGGGGCCCGGGACGCGGGGCCATTCTTTGACACTATAGCTCACGGATTCCCGCGTGGAACGAGGGCCGGCCGGAATTCCGCGTCAGTAATCGGTCGTGACGAATTGCCGCCCGGCGACGTAGAGCATGGCGACGGTGAACACCAGCGACGACAGGATCGACAATTCCGGGTGGAAGTCGCCACGGGCCTGGACGTTTTGCAGGGCCACCCCCTTGCCGAAGTGGTGGCCGGCGTCGAGGGCGTCGAAGAGGATCAGGCCGAGGTCGGCCGGCTTCGGCAGCACCCAGTAGCCGCCCTCGACCAGCCACGTCAGCGACCCCGGCACCTGCTGCACGTCGGGCACGGCGGCGACGAGGTGCCGGCCGTAATTCATGCCCCAGCATACCAGCCAGAACAACAACGAGCCGATGACGCAGACCACGGTGCTGCGCGTGCAGACCGCCAGCAGGGCCGAGAAGCTGAAGAAGACGGCGAAGTGCAGCAGCAGCAGCGGCACGCACAACAGGTAGGCCATGTCCCAGACGCCGGTGCGCAGCCCCAGCGCCGCCCACGTCCCGCCCACGAAGACCAGCGCCTGGCAGCCGACGAAGGCCAGCACGCCGAGATACTTGCCCGCCAGCAGGCTCCAGCGCGGGGCCGGCTTGGCGAGCAGCACCGAGGCGGCCCCCGGCTCGAGGAAGGTCGGCAGGAAGCCGGCCGTCCAGATCAGGGCCAGCAGCACGCCCAAGGCGTCGGCGACGCCGGCGGCGAGGACCAGCTGGATGAAGCGCACGCCATCGCGGCCGTCGCGCGCCAGCGGCAGCCGCACCGCCCCGAAGGCCATCGTCATCTCGGCGCCGGCCACATCGACCCCCGCCCGGGCCGCCTTCTCCGGGTCGGCCTGTGGGTCGTTGGCCGGCAGGAACTCCGCCGGCCCGTCGCCGTGCTCCAGCGACAACTGGCCGTGGACGCTGACGCTGAGGCAGAAGAGGATGCACACGCCGCTGACGGCGAGCATCACCCAGGTAATGCCCGAGGCCCGCGCCTGGCGGAAGGTGTCGCGCACCAGCCAACGGATCGCGTAGATCGCCGCACTCAGGTTCATGCCACCGCCCCCGCGTAAAGCTCTTGCACCGCCTGCTCCAGCGGCCTGGCGCCCGCCGTCAACGACGCCAGAGGTCCGAGGAAGTTGAGCCGCCCGCCGACCAGCACCGCCACGCGGTCGCACAGCGCCGCCACGTCGGACAGGGCGTGCGACACCAGGATCACGGTCCGTCCCTGCTTCCGCCGCTCGCCGATGACCTCGTGGACCAGGCGGCGGCCGAGCAGGTCCAGCCCCTCCGCCGGCTCGTCCAGCACCAGCAAGTCGGGGTCGTTGAGCAGCGCCTGCGCCAGCGCCAGGCGCTGCACCATGCCCTTGCTGAAGCCGTTGATCGGCTCGCGGCACCTATCAGAGAGGCCGACGCGCTGCAGCAATTCGCCCGCCCGGCGGCGCACCGTCGGCTCGTCGAGGAGCGTCATGGCGCCGTAGTATTCGAGCAGCCCGGCCGCGTCCCAGTAGCGCGGGAAGGCCGGGTTCTCGTGGACGTAGCCGACGCGGGCCAGGGTGGCGGCGTCGTCGGCCGGCCGGCCGAGGCGCGTGACGCGGCCGGCGGTCGGCCGGCACAGGGCGAGGAGCAACTTGACGAGGGTGGTCTTGCCGGCCCGGTTGGGGCCGAGCAGGCCGAAGACCTCGCCGGCCTCGACGCGAAACGTCACGTCGGCGACGGCCTGCACCGGGCTGCGGCGCAGCAGGCCGACGCGGTAGACCTTGCTGACGCCCTCGAATTCCGCGACGGCGGTTGCGGACACGGCGGCACCTGCTCAGACGAAGGATAGGACGGACGGGGGGGCGCTTCCGGCGCGCATCCGCCGTCGGGAATGCGACTCGCCCCAACTATAGAACACGATCCCGGGGACGGCCCGAGGGGCGGGCGCTGAGGAATGATAGAATCGCCATCGGCCGGCTTGCCCCACGAGAGACGTGCCATGTCGGAAACATCCACGAGGCCGTCGTCCCGACGTCCCGTTGCCTCCGCCGGTCCGGTCGGCGATACTACCATCTCCCGCCCGCCCGCCACCGGAGAGCCTTCCCGATGCCGCGATCCCTCCTCGCCGTCCTGCCCCTCCTTTCCCTCCTCGTGCTAACGGCCGGCGCCGCCGACGCGCCCGTCCCTCCCGAGCGCGCCGCCGAGCGCATGAAGCTACCCGAGGGTTTCCGCGCCGCCCTCGTCGCCGGCGAACCGCAACTGGTCAAGCCCATCGCCATGACGACCGACGACCGCGGCCGCCTCTGGGTGGTCGAGTCGCACTCCTACCCCAACTGGATCAGCGACGGCCGGCCGGGCAAGGACCGTATCCTCATCTTCGAGGACAAGGGCAAGGGCAAATACGAGGGCAAGGTCTTCCTCGACAACGGCACCAACCTTTCGGGCATCGCCCTGGGCTTCGGCGGCGTCTGGCTGTGCGCCTCGCCGAACCTGTTGTTCATCCCGATCAAGGCGGGCGCCGACACCCCGGCCGGCCCGCCGCGCGTCGTCCTCGACGGCTGGAGCCTCCAGGCGAAGCACAACGTCTTCAACAGCCTGACGTGGGCGCCGGACGGCTGGCTCTACGGCTGCAACGGCATCCTGGCCACGTCCAAGGTCGGCAAGCCCGGCACCCCCGACGAGCAGCGGCTGCCGCTCAACTGCGGCGTCTGGCGCTACCACCCGACGCGCGACAAGTTCGAGGCGTTCGCCTGGGGCACCACCAACCCGTGGGGCCTCGACTTCGACGACCGCGGCGAGGCCTTCATCACCAATTGCGTCATCGAGCACGTCTTCCACGTGGTGCCGGGGGCGCACTTCAAGCGCATGTACGGCCAGGACCTCAACCCGCACGTCTACGGCCTGATGCCGACCTGCGCCGACCACATCCACTGGGCCGGCGGCGACTGGACCAAGTCGCGCGGCGGCATCGGCGCCCACGACGAGATGGGCGGCGGTCACGCCCACGCCGGGGCGCTGATCTACCTCGGCGACAACTGGCCCGATGACTACCGCGGCCATCTCTTTACGTGCAACATCCACGGCAGCCGCATCAACCAGGATTTCTTCGAGCGGAAGGGCTCCGGCTACGTCGCCCGCCACGGCAAGGACTTCCTGATGGCCCACGACGAAAACTTCCGCGGCCTGGTGCTGCAACCGGCGGCCGACGGCGGCGTCTTCGTCGGCGACTGGCACGACACCGGCGAGTGCCACAACAACGACAAGACGCAGCCTTGGGGCCGCGTCTTCAAGGTGACCTACGGCGACCCCGCCCTGGTCACGACCGACCTGGCGAAGCTGAGCGACGAGGAACTGGTCAAGCTGCAGCGGCACAAGGACGAGTGGCACGTCCGCCACGCCCGCCGCATCCTTCAGGAGCGCGCCCGCGACGGGAAGCTCGGCGCGGCGGTCAAGCCGGCCCTGCACAAGATGCTGCAAGAGGAGAAGGACGCGCCGCGCAAGCTGCGCGCGCTGTGGGCGCTGTACGCGGTCGGCGGACTCGGCGAGAAAGACCTGCTCGGCCTGCTCGATCATTCCCAGGAGGACGTGCGCGGCTGGACGGTGCGGCTGTTGGTCGATGACGGCAAGGCGCCGGACGCCGCAGTGAAGAAGTTCGCGAAGATGGCGAAAGGGGACAAATCGGTGGCGGTGCGACTGGCGCTCGCGTCGGCGCTGCAGCGGCTGCCGCTGCAGCAGCGGGAGGGGATTGCCACCGCGCTGGCGGCGCACGTCGAGGACGCCGCCGACGCGAACATCCCACTCATGGTCTGGTATGGGGTCGAGCCGGCGGTATCAGCCGATCCCGAAGTCGGCGCGGCCTGGGGTTTGCTAGTCAGGTCCCGACTCCCGATCGTGCGGCAGTACATTGCTCGCCGCCTCACCGAGATGGGAAGCAAGCAGATCGAAGGGCTCGTAGGACTGCTGCGAGCCTGCGAACTCTACCGTCTCGGCTATGCGTCCGCGAACGAACTCCAGGGCTTGCTGGCTGGCTCCGAGGTCGAGGTGCAGCGAGACATCTTCCGCGGAATGTACGAGGCGCTGCAAGGGCGGACGGAACTCCCCATGCCCAAGGATTGGGCGGCCATGTTCAAGGCCCTCGCGGAGAGCAAAAGTCCCGAAGTCCGCGAAAAGGCGCTGCTGCTATCGGTAATGTTCGGCGACAAGGACGCGGTAGCGGCGCTGCGGAAGACCATCGGCGACGCCAAGGCCGAGGAGGCGGCACGGCGGACGGCCTTGCAAACGCTGGTCGAGGCGAAGGCCGCCGACCTGCCGCTGCTGCGCGACCTGCTCGGCGACAAGATCCTGCGCGGGCCGGCCCTGCGGGCGCTCGCCGCCTTCAATGACGCCACGGTCCCGGCACTGATCCTGAAGCATTACGCCACGTTCACCGACGCGGAGAAGGCCGACGCCGTCGCCACGCTGGCCTCGCGCCCGGCTTTCGCGATGGCCCTGCTCGACGCGATGGAGCAGGGGAAGGTGGACCGGCGCGACTTGTCGGCGTTCACTGCGCGGCAGCTCCTGGCCCTCAACGACAAGGCGCTCACAGAGAAGTTGACGAAGGTGTGGGGCGCCGTGCGCAAGCCGCAGGACAAGTCGGCGCTGATGAACCGCTACCAGTCGGTGGTGCCGCCGGGTGCGCTGGCGAAGGCCGACCGCGCTCACGGCCGGCAGATCTTCGCCAAGACCTGCGCCACCTGCCATACCCTCTTCGGCGAGGGGGCGAAGATCGGACCCGACCTCACCGGCTCGCAGCGCGCCAACTCGGAGTACGTCCTGACGAAGCTGCTCGACCCCAACGCGGTCGTCGCCCAGGATTACCAAGTCACGATCATCATGACCAGGAGCGGCCGTACGCTGAACGGCCTGGTCAAGGAGGAGGACGCCAAGACGCTGGTGCTGCAAACGCAGAACGAGGTGATCCGCGTGGCGAAGGCCGACATCGACGAGCGAAAAAAGTCGCCGGTGTCGATGATGCCGGAGGGGCTGCTGGCGCCGCTGAGCGATGTGGAGGTGCGCGACCTGATCGCCTACCTGGCCGGGGCGGACCAGGTGCCGCTGCCGAAGTGAGGGCCGCGGCGCCACTCGCGGCCTTGAAATGGTTTCCATACAAGCCCGACGCGCCAGCGAGGGGGGGCCCTTCCTCGTCCCTCGCTGGCGCGTCGGGCTTGTATGGAAACAACTCCTGAGCCTGCGACCCCACGGGCGCTCGCAGTTGCACGCAGTTTCTTCGCTTCACGCCGCATGGCCGGCGGGCAGCAGCGTCGGCCCGTCGTCGATCAGCAACCGGGCCAGGCGTTCCACCTCATCGCGCAGCGCGTGGACCTCGCGCTCCTGGTGGGCGCGCTGGGCCGTGAGCGCCGCCACCTCCGCCTGGAGTTGAGCGCGGGCCGCGTCGGCGCCGGCCTTGCCCAGCTCCCACTCCGCCAGGCGCCGCGACAGCTCGGTCTCGCGCTCGGCCAGCGCAGCGACCTGCTTGTCGAGTTGCTGCGCCACCCCCTGCAAGCGCTTCCGCTCGGCGTCGAGGGCCTGCCGTTCGCGGTCGAGGTTGCGGCGGGCGGCGGCCGTCGGTGCCGCACAGCGGCGGCGCAAGCGCTCCAGGCGCTTCTCGGCGGCGGCGGAGTCGGGCGCCCGGCCGAGCACTTCCAGCCGGTACTGCTCCAGCGCCAGGGTTCGCTCGGCCAGGGCCCGCTGCTGCTGCTCCAGCGACGAGCCGTGGTTGAGACACACCTCCCACATGGCCGCGTACTGCCGGCGGGCGGCGCCGCAGCGCTGCAGCTCGGTCCGCAAAAGTGCGATGTCCTTCTTGCGCCGCTGCACCCAGCGGCGCCGCAGGTCGGCCAGCGCCTCCCCCTGCTGCCGGGCCGCCTCCTCACGGCTGTGTAACCCCGCCAGCAACCTCTCGCGGTCGGCGTCCCAGGCGGCCTCCCGTGCCGTCAGCCGCCCCTGCCAGGCGTCGAGTTGAGTTTGCACCTGCGTCAATTCCGCGGCGCGGCGGGTCAGGTCGGCCTCGGCCTCGGCCAGCCCCCGCTGGCGCGGTTCGAGCTGCCCCTCGCGTTCCTGCAATCGCCGGGCGGCCTCCTCCACCTCGGCGAGCGCCGCCAACTGCTCGGCACGCCATTCCTCCTGCGCCCGCGCCAGCCGGGTGAACTGTTCGAGCAGGTGCATCCGCTGGTCGGCGAGTTCCTGCGCCAACCCCTCCAGCGAGGTGAGGCGCTCGCGCTCCTCGGCGTCCAACTCGGGCTGGGCCGGCAGCGGCGCCGTTGCGGCCTCGGCCGGCGCCGCCGCGGGGGGGGCCAGGAGGGCAACGCGGCGCTGCGCCTCCTGTTCGTGGACCTTGCGGCGAAGGTTGCGGACGCGCGTCTCCAACCCTTCGGCCTCCGCCTCCAGCGTCTGCCGCGTATCCTCCCAGTACTGCCACTGCTCGGCCAGGTTGTTCTCGTTGTCGGACACCTCTCGGGCGCGGCGCTGCAGGTCGGCGTCCTCGCGGGCGCGCCGCTCCTCCCATTGCTTGTGCTGCCGGCGCAGCTCGTCCCAGCCGTCCTGAAGTTTTCGCCGTCCCAGCTCGATCTCGCCGTTGAAGCGAAGGCGAGCCTCCTGCTGCGCCGCCCGGTCCGCCTCCAGCTTGCGCCGCTCCTCCGCCAGCCGCTCCTCGCGCTTCTGCAAGCCCGCCTCGGCATCCCTCCAGTGGAGCCCGTGGCGGCGCTTGAGGCGCCGGTGCAGTTCGGTCAGTTGGCGGCGCCCGGCTTGCAGCTTCTCCTGGCCGGCCTGGGCCTCGCGCCGCGCCCGCTGCAGTTCGGCGGTCGTCTGGGCGACGCGCTTTTCCTGCTCGGCCCGCTCGTTCCGCAGGACCATGCGCCCCTCGCGCACCTGGTTCTGCAACTCCACGAGTTTGCGGCGGCGCTCCTCCAGGTGGGCGGAGAGTTGCCCCTCCTGTCGCTCCAGGGCGACGCGGCGCTGCTGCAGGCGGGTCTCCTCCTCGGTCAGCGCCGCCTGCTGCGCCGCCACGGCCGCCGCCTGGATGCGCAGCGCGTCCTTCTCGCGCTCGGTCGCCTCCAGCAGGGTGCGCAGGGCCTCGCGCTCGCTCTCCAGGGCGGGCGGCTCGGTGACCTCGGGCGCGGGGGAGAGGGCAACACGGAACTGGAAGGGTCCGACCGCGAGCATATCGCCGTCGCGGAGCGGGCTTTCCGCGATGGGCTGACCGTTCAGGCGGGTGACGGCTCCGTGCAGGCTGCGGACGATCATGCCGCCGGGGCCGGGGACGACGGCGCAGTGGACGGGGTGAACGCCCTCGACGTTGAGGCGCACGTCGCAGCCCTCGGCGCGGCCGAAGAGTGTCAGCGCGGCCCCCAGCGCCTTGCGGGCGCCGCTGAGGCGGCCGTTGACGACGACGAGTTCGCCCGCCGAAGGAGGTGGGTCGGGGCGCGGCGAGGCTTGCGGGGTGGCGTCCATGCCGGGGAGTCCTCGGGAGGCTGACTAGGGGCCCCTTCCTTTATCGACTCGCCGGCCGCATCGAGTTGAGACGGAGTAGGCGCGGGAGGCTGGGCAAGGCCGCTCGCGGCTTGGCGCTCTGCTAAGCCGCGAGCGGCTCACGGTCACGGTTGGAGGACGCGGTTGACTACCTTGACGATGTCGCCCTCGCTGCGGGCGGTAAGCCGTTCCTTCGGCTGCTCGCCGCCGTTGAACAGGAACAGCTGCGGGATGTAGTTGATGCCGTAGCGGATGGCAATGTCCTGAGCGTCATCGACGTTGAGTTTGCCGACCTTGACCTTGCCCACGAACTGGGTGGCCACCTTGTCGATGGTCGGGGCGAGGGCGCGGCACGGACCGCACCACGGGGCCCAGAAATCGACGAGTACCGGCTTATCGCTGTTGACGACTTCCTGGTCCCAATTATCCGTCGTCAGTTCGACCACGTTCACATTGGCCATCGATCACACCTTTCATGCTAGGGTCCGGCTCGGTTCGCCCCGCCGCGGGCCGGGGGAGAAGACGCCCTCATTATACCTGGCGCCATTTCTCCCGGACATCGCCGGGCCTGCGGGGCGTCGTGTCCACCTTCTTCGACGCCGGCCGCCGCCGGAAGTTACAGAAACGTCATTAGTCATTAGTCATTAGTCATTAGTCCCGAGGCAATCACGCTACGGACTAATGACTAATGACTAATGACTAATGACTAATGACTAATCGACGTACGGATCGGCATTGAGGTCCTTGAGGATCTCCTGCCGCTGCTTCTCGTACACCAGCAGATCGACGCGCTGGCGGTAGTGGCGCTTCTCCAGGCGGCGCTGCGCCTTGACGAACAGCCGGTGGTACGACTGCCAGTCGAGGTTGCCGCCGCGGGCGCCCTCCTGTTTCAGGTCCTCCTGGCGGTCGGGGCCGAGGCCTTCCAGCAGCTCGTCTTCCAGCGACAGGAAGAACTGGCAACTCCCCGGGTCGCCCTGGCGGCCGGCGCGGCCGAGGAGCTGGCGGTCAATGCGGATCGCCTCGTGGCGCTCGGTGCCCAGGACGTGCAGCCCCCCGGCGGCGGCCACGCCCTTACCCAACTTGATGTCGGTGCCGCGGCCGGCCATGTTCGTCGCGATCGTCACCCGGCCTGGCTCGCCAGCGTACTCGATGATCTTCGCTTCCTGTTCGTGGAACTTGGCGTTCAGCACCGTGTGCTCGATCCCCGCCGCCTGCAGTCGCTGGGCCAGTTTCTCCGACTTCTCCACCGAGCGCGTGCCGATCAGGATGGGCCGGCCCAGCCCGTGCAGCCGCACGATCTCCTCGACGATCGTGTCGAATTTGGAGTCTTCCGTCGGGAAGACGCGGTCGGGCCAGCGCTCGCGGATGACCGCGCGGTTCGTCGGCACCGCCACCACCCAGATCTTGTAGACGCGACGGATTTCCCACCAGTTCTGGGCGGCGGTGCCGGTCATGCCGGCCAGCTTCTTGTACAGCTTGAAGTAGCTCTGGAAGGTAATCTGGGCCGCGTGGTCGGCGGCGAAGGTAATCTGCACGTTCTCCTTGGCCTCGACCGCCTGGTGCAGCCCCTCGCGCCAGTGGCGGTCGGGCATCTTGCGGCCGGTGAACTCGTCGATGATGACGATCTTGCCCTTGTCGATCATGTAGTGCTGGTCGAGGCGGAAGCGGTAGTGCGCCTGCAAGGCGCGCTCGACGTGCTCGAACAGCTTGTCCATGGCGTGCGAGTGCTGGCCGGTCGGCGGGTTCGACCAGCGACACAGGCCGCGCCCCTCGTCGGTCAACTCGATCTTCTGTTTCTTCTCGTCGAAGATGAACTGCTTGTCACGCTCCATCGCTCGCGCCAGACGGTCGGACCACTGGTAGACGACCGACTCCTCGGGCGTGGCCGGCCGCGTCTGGCCGGCGATGATGAGCGGCGTGCGGGCCTCGTCGATGAAGATGTTGTCGGCCTCGTCCACCAGGGCGAAGTTGTGCTCGCGCTGTACCTTGGGGTCCATCGGCTGCGCGTAGCCGCCGGCCGTCCACGGGGCCCAGAACGGCGAATCGCGCCCCAGCTGCCCGGCGATCTTCAGCCGGTCGCGGAGGAAGTCGAAGCCGAACTCGCCGGCGGTGCCGTAGGTGATGTCGGAGCGGTAGGCCTTGGTCCGGTCCTGGTCGCCCATCTTCTGCTGCAAGACGCCGACCGAGAGGCCGAGCGAACGATAGACCGGCCCCATCCACTCGGCGTCGCGGTTGGCCAGGTAGTCGTTAACGGTGGTGACGTGGACGCCCTTGCCGGGCAGGCCGTTGAGGAAGGTCGGCAGGCAGGCGGTCAGCGTCTTGCCCTCGCCGGTGGCCAACTCGGCCAGCGCCCCCTGGTGCATGACGAAGCCGCCGGCGAGCTGCACGTCGAACGGCCGCATCTTCAGCAGGCGCGTGGCGGCCACGCACACCAGGCCGAAGGCCTCGGGGAGCAACCGGTCCAGCGACTCGCCGCCGCGCGCCCGGCCGCGCAGCCGCAGGCCGGTTTCCCGGGCCTCGGCGTCGGAGAGGCGGTCGAACTGCTTCTCCCAGTCGCGGACGCGGTCGATCTGCAAGGCGGCCCGGGCGAGGCGGCGCTGCGACGGGGTGCCGAACAGCGCCTTGACGTGGTTGAGCCAGCGCGGCCCGAAACGGCCCACGGCGGAGCGGCGCGGCACCTCGTCGGTGCCCTGGGTGGGGGACGTGTGCGGCACGGTTGTAATTTCCACGGCAAAACGACCTCGTGAAGCCGATCCCCCGGTCGGAGCCGTCGAGGCCAAGGCGTCCCGCTGCCAGCCGCCGAGGGGAGAACCCAGAGTAGTGTACGTCACCAGAATAGCAAAAGTGGCGCCTGACTCGATAGCATTATTCGGCCGGCGCGAAAAAAAACGCCACTCGTCGCGGTTCCTTGCCAGTTTTCTGAGCAGCGACGCTAGGGCGTCATGCCCCCTGCGCTGGGGTCGGAAGACGACGGCCCACCGCGGCGCCCTCCCCGTCCTCGCCCTCCACTCTTGCCGCCGCCGGACGATCGCTTCTCCTCACCGCCCTCGACTCGGGAGAGAAGGCGGAAGCTGTCGTACTCCCCTCGGGTGCCGACGAAGAAGGCGTACCGCGCCACACTCTCGGAGTTGATCCACCACAAGCCGACTTCCCTGTCCTTCGGCTGGGGGCTCACCGGGGTGCCGTCCGCAAACCGGGCCCGGATGTCGCCGATCAGCAGGCAACGGAGCAAGGGGGGGCCGATAACCTGGACAACACCCGAAGGCGCCATGACGCCGCTGAAAAGTCGTTGGCCCGGCGCGTTGGCCGCGTCCTCCTGAACGAGGACTTCCGCCTTGACCACGCCTCGGTAGCCGGCCGGCAGGACCAGCTCGATCACGGGGTGGGGCTCCGCGTACAACTCGACGACGAGACTCACGGGGCGCCGCTCCACCGCCTCGAACAGGTGGGCCGGCTCAAGCGCTTGAACCGCCGCGACGGGCAAGGTCTTCTCCGCGGACATGTAACCGCCGGCAGTAACGTCCACCGCGATGCCGGCGTCGCCGTAGGGCGCGGCTCGCAGCCGAGCAAGCCCGTCTTCTCCGGTCGCCCCAGAGCAGGCCGCCGGCGCGAACGGAGATTCGGCCAGGGGGTACGAAATGTGGACTTCGGCCCCGTGAAGCGGCTTCTTCGTCTCGATGTCCCTGACCAGGACGGAGACGGGCCTGTAGCCGTACAGGGTCTGGCACCCGGGGGCGAACGCGAGCAGGACGACCGCGAAGGTCAGGCACCCTGTCGGCCGACGGTTCGGCATACGCCACATCATCAGTTTGCCTCCCCGCTGCCCCTCGCCTTCCTTGGCGTGCCTTCCCGAGCGGACATCACCGCCAGAAAGGATAGGAGAGCGAAATAAGGGAGGAAGCTCCAGTAGGCACGGATGAAGTCGCCCATGACGGCCTCCCTTTTGACGCGCGACAGGTTCGGCCCCAAGTGTACGCCGTCGCCGTCGTCCCGCTGGTCGCCTGATGAAGCGGTGCGTGAATGACACGAGGCGAAGGGTATAGCGACGCGCCGACGCCGTGTCTACGTCATCGGGACGACGCCAACGGTTGGAGTCCGCTCAACGCCGCGCCCGCTTTGCACGGGTTCGTGCGATTAGCTCCTGGCCACTCGCGCGCCCCTGCCGCGCGCCGGGGCCGTCGATCATGACCGACGCTGACATCGCGCCCGTTCCTGGAGGAAACCTGATGAAATTGAGCCGCGCCAGCCGTTCCGCCCTGACAGGCCTCACCCACCTGGGGGGCGAGAAAATGGACGCACCCGGACGACCCGCGCCGTCGGCCGCCGGAGGTTGCCTCACGCCCGGAGCCGGCCCTTCCGCACGCGACTCCAATCAGGATGCCGTTACGGAGGAGTCCGCGAGGTCGAAGCATGAGGCGGACACGTCGCTGCCGGAGCGACGCCGCAAAGACATCTTCCTGGCCCTGGTGGCCGCCCAGGACGGTGGCGCGTCGGTCGCGGAGTCGCGGAAGCTCGTCGCGCAGCGCTGCCGCGTGAGCGAGAAGCATGTCCGGGGCATTGAGGAGGAAGGCGTAGAAAAGAATTGGGCCCTCCGGTAAATTTGACTGGGGATGCGACCCCTGCCGGCTTGGAGATCGTCCAGCTTATGGAGCGTTTCGTGCCAACGGTTTACGTCGATCCGGGGTGGACAAAGATGGGGGGAGCAGCTGCCATGACGGGGTTGCTACACCATCGT
>Ga0116224_10000722_pt1 | contig 24901 bp, 19 predicted proteins | sample Sb_taG_9_FD_89699 | JGI IMG/M metagenome (GOLD analysis project Ga0116224, IMG submission 89699) | Peat soil microbial communities from Weissenstadt, Germany - Sb_50d_b_LC metaG | ecosystem: Environmental > Terrestrial > Soil > Wetlands > Peat | place: Germany: Weissenstadt | collected 2010-09-21 | reverse complement strand
TCGGATAGCGTCAGGGTGCTCGGCCGGCCTCTGCGGAGGTTGAGCGGCCGCGCTGCGAACCCGTCCGCTGACGAACCGGATGCCTTAAAGGGGCAAGTCCGGATCTGTGGGAGGCGGCGGGGGTAACCCCGCCGCCGACCCGGCCGCAGCTCGTTAAGACAAGTTGTCTTAACGAGCTGCGTCCTCTTTGTTTTTCTCGCCGTCGCGTTCCTGGCGTAAGTTTAGCCGCGACCCGGAGGGGAACGCGATGTCACTTGCCCTCGATGAGGGCCCTCGCCTCCTGCCCGAGCAGCTCCAGCTCCAGGTTTTCCCACGGTTGTCCCTGATCCGGCCTGGGAGGGACGAATCGGGTGAGCGTCTTGCGGGCCTCCCCCGTCTCTCCCAGGCGGTGCTGTGCCATGGCCAGGAACAAGAAGTCCTGCATCGACGCCTCGCCCTTGTCCAGGGCGACCCCCTCGTTCAGCCGCGCCACCGCCTCCTTGTAATGGCCCGCCCGGTAGAGGATGGCCCCCTGCCTGTTCAGGACGGCATGGCCCTTGTCGGCGTTGAGCGACTCGACGATCCAGTCGCGCCAGCACCAGATGTGCCGCTGGAGGTAACGGTATTCCTCGCCCAGGCCAAACGGGTCGCTATAGCGCCAGATGTCCAGCCAGTGCCGCCCCCAGCGCTCGCCGTCCTGCGGCGAGGCCAGCAGGCGATCAACCACCTTGCTCGTAGGCGTCGTCCGAGCTGTCCGCGAGGAATGCCTGCAATTCCTCGCGCGGCGGCGGCAGCCCGACCAGGTCGAGCTACACGCGCCGGAGCAAGGTCGCTCGGTTGGCGGGCGGGTCAGCAAATCGTGATTGCTGGCGAAGAATATCCTTGACATGCTTGGGGCAGAGGAATAACATCCGACCTCTAGATCACCCGGCTTCCCCCGTTCGACCGATTTCGTCGTCCGTCGATAGGCATCGCCAAGGGGTAGCTTGTCCGCGAATTCTCTTCACGACTTGCTCGAAGAGGGAGGGATATGATGGAGCATTTCTGGAACCTGCGTCTGCAGTCGTATCCCATGGTAATTCGTGCAGCGGTCATCGCCTTGCTCTTCGTGAGCTGTCTTCGCTCCCCATCGCCCGCTGTCGCCCAAATTCTAGGGGGACCGAATCCCGTGCCTGGGCTGCTGCTCCCGAACGGCAACCCTACCGGGCCCGGGAATTTTCAGTACCCAGACGGGCAGAGCTGGAGTACGATCGGTGCTTACAGCCCCGCCAGGATCGCGCAACTCTCGGATGTTACAGCGACCCTTCAGGCGGCACTACAGGCCAACTCCGGCGGGAAACAGTGGACTATCAATTCCTTCAACTTGGCCGGCGACTACCAGAACCTTCAGTATTTCGCCTGGGCTGGTGGCAGTTACTTCACCAACGACCCGACACCCATTGGCACATTCGTCACACTCGACGCGAATGAAGACGCTTCCAACAAGCAGCGGTTGCCCGCCGTCTACCCGAACATTGGCGGTGCTGTGATGGGCCTCCAGTACGACGGCCAAGATACGTAACATTGGATTCAACTCGTCGGCACGACGGCCACTCCCACAGTTCCATCCTGGAGCGGTGGGGGACTGAACTGGTTTGTCGATGTAGCTCCCGGTAGCGTTATCACACAAACCGGCCCCTGGTACGACACCAATGGCGGCATGGCGAATGCCCAGTACTTCGTTGATGTCCCCGCCAGTGGCCCGAACGCTACTCTCAACACCGTGTTCTACACTTTCGCAGCGAGTAATTTCGATTCCAACACTCTCACGATAAATGTTGGCAATGCGGGTGTGAATTGGGGATGGAAGGAGCCCCTGCTGGATGCTACGGTGCCGGAGCCGAGCACACTTGCCCTCATGTCATGCGGAGGCATCATCCTCATCGTCGGTTATTGGCGAAGGAGGAGGCATCCTCTCAGCACTGCCCCTGTGCCGGCACTCTTCCGATCTGACCAGCAGTCGATTCGCTCTACGGTCCATCGTGGACTCTGATTCACGGTCCGGCTGATGCTGTCCGATCCGCAGCCGCGTTCGCCAGAACCTGCGCAACCCGGCTCGCGTTCTGGCGAATGCGACTACGGAACCGACCGGACACTACCAACCGGAACATGAATGAGAGAGACCGAGTGCAGGAGAGTTACGGGGAGGCGGATCATGTACCTTCGTCGGTGGACCCCAACCGTAAGAGGATTTCCGGTCGCGGTGCTTGTCGTGTCTATGGCTATCCTCTCGGTTTATTGCGAATTCCTCAGGAGTCCCCCGCAGGAAGATCCGCTGACCGAACCCTCACTGACCCTCGCTTCTGGTTCGGACAGTGACCCTTGCTCAGATGAGCCGAAACTGCCGGATAACTTCACCATCTCCACGCCATATGGTGACCTCGAGCAATTGGCGTTCAGGAGGCACGATCGCGACCCAAGGTTCAGCGTACAAGCGGAATCTCTGCCCGAGGGCGTTGTGGCCTTGGGTCCCATTCCCGCTGATGAACTCGCCGTCGCTATGGCGTTCCGCCGCGCACTCGCGCAAGCCCGGGATGGGGAACTGCACGTCGAATCCGGCAGCGGCATGAGCATTGTGACTGTCGGCCCGTTATTGTGCTTCGAGGACCGGCTGAGAGTTGGTGGCTACGCGCGCCACGGCCGCCTCATCACTGTGGAGATAATCCGCACGCCCTACTATTCCGGCCAAGTGAAGCCTTCACCGCGGGAACGGTCGTGGCGCCCGTTGGTCGTGGTTCCTTTGTTGTTGGGGCCCGGCTCCTATGAGTTGCGTGCCATTTGGCGCAACCTCGAAGAAGTTGTCGCGGACGAGCCTTTGTCTGCTGGGCCACTTGTCTGTTCGTGTGTGTTCACGGTCCCGAAAGGGACTATCCAGTCAAGAAAAGTGTGTGGTCACGGCGTCGAGGTTCGGGCAGTGGTGGACGCCTTGTGCCACGTCTCGCGGGACGTTAAACGAACTCGACTGAACGCCGGGCTGATGTTGACTAACCGAAGTGGGCGGGACCTTTCCGAGCTATCGGGTGGTTTCCTAGCGCACTTGAGGGCACTCGATGATCATCCCCTAAACTTCCGAGAATTCCCTCAATTTATCCTCCGCTGGCCGACGGCAGTGCCCATTGCCGCCGATCACAGCCATCTTTTTCTGCTCCGTTCCGCTTTTGAACCGGCGCCAGACGGCACCCTCACCCTCAGTGATGGGCTCGGCAGCTGGCAATGGGAAGGCGCCTCGGCGGGACGTTACGCACTAAGCATACGCTATTATTCCACCGATATAGTCGCAAAGCCGCTGCGTCAGCCTGATCCTATTTTTACCAGTGAAGTAGAATTTGAGATCGCGCGCGAGTAGCGGACGGACACGGTGGTCGCTGACGCCCCGGCGCACACACGCCATCCTCGAAATGCCGCCGGGCGGGCAGGAACTGGCAGCCGGGACCACGCTCCGCCTCGCCCGGGGAGATGGGACGGCTTCCGCCCCGCCGACCGCCGTCGCGTTCCTGGCGTAAGTTGAGCCGCGACCCGGAGGGGAGCGCGATGTCACTTGCCCTTGATGAGGGCCCTCGCCTCCTGCCCGAGCAGCTCCAGCTCCAGGTTTTCCCACGGCTGTCCCTGATCCGGCCTGGGCGGCACGAATCGGGCGAGCGTCTTGCGGGCCTCCCCCGTCTCTCCCAGGCGGTGCTGCGCCATGGCCAGGAACAAGAAGTCCTGCATCGACGCCTCGCCCTTGTCCAGGGCGATCCCCTCGTTCAGCCGCGCCACCGCCTCCTTGTATCGGCCCGCCCGGTAGAGAATGGCTCCCAGCGTGTTCAGGACGGCATGCTTGACCGGGACCGGGGCCTCGCTCACGACCAGCTCGGCCAGGGCGACGAGCCGCGTGTAGTCGCCGACCGCGTCCGGACCCAGGGCACAGACCCAGGCGACGTTGATCGCCACACCCAGGTTCGGCTTGGGGCTCGTCCTGTCGAGTCGTTCGAGGAAGGTGGCGCAGAGCTTGCGATACCCCTCCCTGTCGTCCAACTTCAAACGCACCAGGGCATGGTGATGCCAGGCCACGGGCGAACAGGGTCCTCGCTCGGCGGCCTGGGTGTAAGCCGTCGCGGCCTTCTCCCACTGGCCCCGGGCGAAATGCTCCTCCGCCCGCTGAACCAGGAAGTCGCTGTCGGCCCCACCCCGTACGGCCCGGTCCAGGTCCGCTTCGCGCTCGCCCTCCTTGCCGAGCTGGCCCCAGACCGCGGCCCGGTCGGCGTACAGGTGCCAGTCTGCCGGGGCGGAGGCGATGACGCGGTTGAGATACCACAGGGCGGCCGGCCAGCGCTTGTCCCCCTGACAGGCGGCGGCCCGGTGCCGATACCAGCACAGCAACTGTTCCGGCGAGGCCAGCTCCAGGGCCCGGGCGTAATCGGCCTCGGCCCGGTCGAAGCGATCCTCGGCCGTCCAGGTGCGGGCCCTCCGAGCGAAGGCGAACCAGCCGGCGTCCGGACCCGCGGCCGCGATCAGGCGGTCGAGGTGCCAGCGGGCCGCGAACGGATCGTGCTCCTGCTCAGCGTCGCGCGCCCGGGCGTCGTGGAAGTCCCGGTCGCTGACGGAGCCCGCATACGCGCTCTCGGCCGAGCCTTCCAGCTCGACGAGCTTCTCGCGCCGCTGCCGCCATTCGCCGGGGTCGAGCGGTACGACGGCCTGGCCGTCGCCCATCTGCTGCCCGGTGCGGACCTCCAGGCGCAGCCGGAGGCGATCCGGGTCGTCCTCGGTCGGGGCCGGCAGCGGCCAGCGGCGCGTGTCGCCGTCGGCGGCGGTGGTCAGGAACGACCGGCCGTCCGGCGCGAAGGTCACGGCGACGAGCGAGTGTCCCTGGACCACGGGGGGACCCAGCGGCTTCTGGGTGGCCCGGTCCCAGAGGCGGGCGCTGCCGTCCGCGTAGCCGGCCAGGATGTATCGGCCCGCGGCATCGGGGCTGAAGACCGCCACGTTAGCCCGTACCGGGCAGGGCATCGGCGCGCCGACCGGCTTGCCGGACGCCACATCCCCCAGCCGCACCGTCCCGTCCGTCGTGGCCAGCAGGAGGGTCGTGCCGTCCGCGCTGAAGACGGCACTATTGACATTCGCCAATTCGGTGATCGGGGCGCCGAGGGGCTGGCCGGTGGCGGGGTCCCAAAGCCGCACGTGGGTTGCGGCCGCCGCGAGGAGGTGTTTCCCGGAGGGACTGAAGCGGACGAACCCGGTCGGCCCCGGCAGCAGCTCCCCAACCCGGTGGCGCCCGGCCACGTCCCACAGGAGCACGCCGGGCTGCTTGGAATAGTCATGGGAGCGGGCGACGGCGAGCGTTTTGCCGTCCGGGCTGAACGCCAGGCTCAGGACGATGTCCTCCTGGAACAACGGGACGCTGATCCGTTTCCCCGTGGCCGTATCCCAAAAGTGGACGGAGGAATCGAAGCCGCCGGTGGCCAGGAGCGTCGAGTCCGGGCTGAAGGCCATCGCCGACACGTAATTGACGTGGGGCAGCGGCGCGATCAGACGGCCGCCGGCCGCGTCCCACAGCCGGGCCTCGCCGACGGCGTCGTCGCCGCTGTGGCTCGACGTGGCGAAGAAGCGGCCGTCCGGGCTGTAGGCCGTCACCCGCACGGCCGGCCAGGTGTGGCGGAACGGCCCCTCCTCCCCGCCGGCACACAGCGCGGGCTGGCCGGTGGCCGCGTCGGACAGGCACGCGAAGCCGTTGTGGCCCCCGGTCAGCACCCGCGTCGCGTCGGGGCTGTAACTCGCCGCGTTCCGCTCCAACCAGCGCTCGCCGTCGCCGGCCGCCCAGGCCGCCTTGAGGAAGGTCTCCTTGCCCTTGGCCGCCGGGCGCGAGAGGGGTCGGGCCAGGCGACAAACGTGGATCGCCGCCGACCCATCCTCCCAGGCGCTCGCCGTCACCAGTGACTTGCCGTCCGGGCTGAAGGCCAGGTCGTAGACGAACTTCTTGTCCAGCGGCAGCGTGCCGACGAGCTGATAGCCCCCCGCGACGTCCCACCAGCGCAGGATGCCATCCTTGCATCCGGTGACGATGGTCCGGCCGTCGGGGGTGAAGGCGGTCACATAGACGGCGCTGGGATGCCGCATCGGCGGCCCGGTGGGCTTGCCGGTGGCGGCGTCCCAGAGCTGGGCGGTGCCGTCCCAGCTGCCGGTCAGGACGCGCTTGCCGTCGGGCGAAAACGCGACGCCCCAAACCGCACTCGTATGGCTCAGCGGCTGACCGATCCGCTTGCCCGCGGCCAGGTCCCAGAGGTAGGCCGCCGCGGGGGCCGCTTCATCCTTCCACTGCTGCGTCGCAGTGGCCAGGGTCTTGCCATCCGGACTGATCGCCAGGCCCCGAAAAAGAAGGTTGTCGAGCCGGTCTCCCTCGCGCACGAGACGTCCGCTGGAGGCGTCCCACAGCCGGACCTTCCCGTCGTCGCAGGCGGTGACGAACTGCTTGCCGTCGGGGACCAACGCCAGCCCCCGCAGACCCGGGGGGTGCGTCAGCGGGGGGCCGAGCGGCAGGCCGGTCGCCCCGTCCCAGCGCTGGACCTGCCCCGGCCTCCCTTGCGGCGGGCGGGTCCCCGTGAGGATCATGGCCCCGTCCGGGCTGAGGGCGAACCGCCACACATTCTCTACTTGCAGGAGGGTTTTCTGGTCGCCCGTGGCCGTCCCCCCCACCCAAACGGCGCCGCCGTCGAGCGTCAGGAAGTGCCGGCCGTCCGGGTAGAACGCACACTGCGCCACGGCCCGCGGTGGCTCCAACGCCACTTGCAGCCCGTGCGCCTGGCTCGTCCAGGCCGCCAGGTTGGTGCGGATCACCCGGGTCAGGTCGCGGGCCTCCGGCGGCGCGACCTTCAGCGCCTCGAGCATCCAGAACAGCCCCTCGCCCACCTCGCCCTGCTCGGCCAGGGTGACGCCGCGGTCCAGCATGACGCCGGCCAGCACCTGCTGCCCCTCGTTGCGGGCACTGACGGCCTTGTCGCGCTGGACGGCGGTCTGGCGCTCGGCATCGATGACGTTTTCTCTCTCCGAATCAGCTTCGCGGCGGCGCTGCTCCGCCTCGCGCCATTTCCAGGCGATGCCGGCGACGCCAAGCGCCAGCCAGAGGAGGAACAGGCCGGCGAGGGTGGCCAGGGCCGGGTTGCGCCGGCACCAGCGCCAGAGCCTCTCCGCCTCGCTGACCCGCCGGGCGCGGATCGGCTTGTCGTCGGTGAAGCACTTGAGGTCCTCGGCCAGCTCGGCGGCGTTCTGGTAGCGGTGGGCCGGGTCGCGGGCCGACGCCTTGAGCACGATGGTTTCCAGGTCGCGCGGCACGACGGGGTTAATTTTGCGCGGCCGGGGCGGCTCCTCGTGCATCACCTGGTGCAAGAGCTTGCCGCGGTCCGACTCGCCGAAGGCCGGCCGCAGCGCCAGCAATTCGTAGAGCGTCAGCCCCAGGCTGTAGATGTCGCTGCGCCCGTCGCCCTTGCCCCGGAAGCGCTCCGGGGCCATGTAGCGCAGGGTGCCGACGACGTCGCCGCTGTTGGTCAGGTCCTCGCTGTCGGCCGCCTTGGCCAGGCCGAAGTCGGCCACCCAGACGATCCCCTGAGTGTCCAGGAGCAGGTTCGACGGCTTGATGTCGCGGTGCAGCGTCCCCTGCGCGTGGGCGTAGGCCAGCGCCTCCGCCACCTGGATGCCGACCCGGGCCACGCTCTGCCAGTAGGTCCGCCCCTCGTCGGACGAGGACAGCGAGCCCGGCAGGCCGGGGGACACCGTGAACGACGAGGACTCCTTGGCCTGTTCCTTGTCGTTTTGGCTCTTGACCTTCCTCGCCCCGACGGGGAGGCCGATCACGCCGGTCAGCAGCGATTGGGCCACCGCGGCGGCGGCGGAGTCGGCGTCGCGGCTGAGCGACGCGCCGGGGGGCAGCGTGTCGTCCGCGGCCGCCGGGTGCTGCCGCAGCCGCAGCAGCTCGGTCATGACCTGGTCGAGCCCCTGGCCGTGGATGAATTGCATGACGTAGTAGTGCGTGCCGTCGCTCTCGCCGACGCCGAAGACCGGCACGATGTTGGTGTGGTGCAGCCGGGCCGCCGACCGCGCCTCGCGCTGGAAGCGCAGCAGGTGCCGCGAGTCGAGCAGGGCGGCGGTCCGCAGCACCTTGAGGGCGACGTGGCGGCCCAGCGACTCCTGCTCGGCCTCGTAGACAATGCCCATGCCGCCGCGGCCCACCTCGCGCAGGATGCGGTAGTCGCCGAGCCGTTCGAGCTTGTTGGCCACCCCGGCGGGAGCGAAGGTGTCGTCCGTGGCGGAGTTGGCGACGGAGGCGGGGCGGACGCCTTCCAGCATGACCAGGGCGGGAAACAGCTCGCGGATGTCGTCGGCCAACTCGGGGTACCTCCCCGTGTACTCGGAGAGCGCCGGCCGTTCGCCGCGACGGAAGCGCTCGAGGAACTCCTCGGCCAGGGCCTCCACGGGGTTGCGGTCGGAGCTGGCGTCAGTCATGGGGAAACCCTCGCGGCGGCGGTCTCGGAACCCTGCTAGCAGTCGCCGAAGCCCGGCAGGGCGGACAGGATGGCCTTGAGCCTTTTGAGGGCGCGTATGTAGCGATTGCTGGCCGCGGACTTCCTGATGCCCAGGACCGCGGCCGTCTCGTCGTTGCTGAGCATCTCGAAGTGCCGCAGCGTCAGGACCTCCCGGTCGAGCGGGTCCATGCTGTTGAGCGCCTCCTGCACGCGGATCTGCGTTTCGGCCCGGATGGCGGCACGGCTGGCCGACGTCAGCCGGCCGAGGAGCTGGGCGGCTAGCGACACCGACGACGCCTGCGGCAGGGCCCCGCGGTAGAGCGAGACTTCCTGGCCGGCGTCGCGCATCTTGGCGCCGAGGTGCTGGCGGTGCAGGTCGATCAGCCGCTGGCCGGTGAGGAATCGTAGCCAGAGGTAGAACGGCATGGCCGGCTCGCGGGCGTAGTCCGGGAGGCGCCGGGCGAAGTCCAGGTAGGCCTCCTGGATCACGTCCGACGGGTCGAGCCGGCCCTGCAAGCGCCGGTCGAGCCGCAGCCGCACCATCTGCCGCAGGCGGTCCCGGTACAACCCGAACACCTGGGCGAGTGCGTCCTGGTCGCCGGAGGCGGCCCGGCGGATCAGCTCATCAGAGGTCGTTGAGTTATCGGTCATGAGAGCCAGCCGACAGAGTGCGGTCGCCGGGACTATCCCCATGAGGATAACCGGACGGCCAGGGCACCTGTCCACAGCAAAGCGCGGATTTTTCGACACTGTAGCACGATCGGTGGATCGTTCCGAGTAGCCCCGGAGGGGCGGCCGTGGTTAGCCAGGGGTTTCAACCCCTGGACGGGAGGTGCCAGCTGTCCCCGGTAGCCCCGGATCCCAGGGGTTTCAACCCCTGGCTAGCCACGGCCGCCCCTCCGGGGCTACCAGGCCGAGGAGTTCGCCCCGGATCCCAGGGGTTGAAACCCCTGGCTAACGACGGCCGCCCCTCCGGGGCTACCACGCCGAGGAGTTCGCCCCGGAGCCCAGGGGTTGAAACCCCTGGCTAACAACGGCCGCCCCTCCGGGGCTACCTCAGATTGTCACCGACCGTGCTGCAGTCTCGATTTTTCGGTTTCGGGGCGGTCGAGTGGAACTTCCCCAAGATGTGAACCGCTTGCGGCTTCGCACTTCCTGCGAAGCCGCAAGCGGCGCGGCCGTTACTTGCCGGCCTTCTCGATCACTTCCAGGACCGTCATGGGGTCCTTTTCCACGTCCTTCACCTCCGCCTTGTGGATCACCTTGCCGTCCTTGTCGATGACGACCGTCCAGCGCGCGATGCGCACGCCCTGCTTGATCTCGATATCCGAATCCGGGACCTTAGACTTGCCGCCCTTGGGGTCGCGCAGCGGCACGCCGAACTTCTTGGCGAGGGCCCCGTCCTCGTCGGCCAGGAGGGTGAAGTTCAGCTTGTGGTGCTTCTTGAACAGCTCGTGGTTCTTGGCGCTGTCGCCGCTGACGCCGATGACCTCGATGCCCTTGTCGGTGAGCTTGTCGCCGGCGTCGCGGAAGGCGCACGCCTGCTTGGTGCAGCCGCCGGTGAAGTCGGCCGGGTAGAAGTAGATCACCACGAACTTCTTGCCGACGTGATCGCCCGACTTCCAGGTCTTGCCCTGGTCGTCGGTCGCCTCGAACGTCGGAGCCTTGTCGCCGACCTTCACGCCCTCGGCCTCCTTCTTCTCCGCGGCGCGCCCCGCGGCGGGCGCCAGGACGAAGGCACCCAGCAGCAGCGCCGCCAGCCCCAGCTTGATCGCGATTCGCATGACGAACCTCCCTTGTGATGGACGACCACTGCCGATCAGTGTACGCGCCGTCCACTCCCCGGACACGGGCGGCCCCGGCGCGAAACCGCAAGCGGGGCTAAAGAAGGTTTTTCAGCTCGCCGATGAGCTTCTTGATGTTCCCAGACAGGATCGGCGTGCCCAGCTCCTTGAGGCGGTCGCGGAACCACTGGTTGACGGAGAAGTAGCCCGAGCTGGTCACCGCCCCGACCGGGATGAAGCGCACGCCGCCGTCCTTCAGCCCCTTGATATAGTCGAAAAGCACCTGGTTGCTGCCCCCCTCGAAGAAGTCGGAGATGAGCACCACGGCGGTGTTGCGCGGCTCCTCGATCTTGTTCGACGCCTCGATGAGGGCCTTGCAGATGAGCGTGCCGCCGCCGAGCTTGGTGCGCATCAGCACCTCGAACGGGTCGCGGACCCACGGCGTCAGGTCGAGTACCTGCGTGTCGAAGGCCAGCAGGTGCATATCGACGCGCGGCAGGCCGGCGAAGATCGACGCCAGGATCGTGCATTGCACCATCGCATCGACCATCGAGCCCGATTGATCGACGACGACGATCATGCGCGTCGGCGTCGTCTTCTTCGCGGTCTGCTTGTAATGGAGGCGATCGACGTAGAGCCGGCCGTCGTCGGGGTTGTAGTTAGTGAGGTTCTTCCAGATGGTGCGTTTGAGGTCGAGGTTGCGGAAGACGCGCTTGGGCGGTACCGAGCGGTCGATCTTGCCCTTGACCGCCTGCATCACCTGGAGGCGCAGCACCTCGGCGAGCTGCTCGATGTACTGCTGAATCAGGGCGCGGGCGTTCTTCAGGGCGTTGCCGGACAGGTTGCCCTTGTCGCGCAGCAGCTGCTCGACCAGGGGCATCGACGGCGACAGGCGCGCCGCCATCTGGTCGTCCTTGAGCACCTCGCGCAGGGCCATGCGCTTAATGAGGTCGCCTTCCATCGCCTTGAGGCCGCCCTGCAACTGCTCCTCGGAGATGAGCTGTCCCGCCCCGGTGCCGCCGGTCGAGGCGCCGGGGGCGCCGGTCCCGCCGGCGCGCTTGCCGCGCAGGGTGCCGGGGGCGTAGCCGAAGCACTCCTCGAAGCGGGCCACGTCCTGGCACCACTGCGCGTACTGCTGGGCGGTCACGCTGGCCGACATCGTGTTCGGGCCGAAGACGTTCAGCAGAAGTTTCGAGTAGCACAGGGCGCGGCGCAGATTGCCGTCGTCGGCGTCCGGCGGGGCGTCGGTTTGCGGGGCGCGGACTTTCTGCAACGCCTCGAAGTCGGGCTTCAATTCGGGATAGCGTTGGATCAGCGTATCGACGGCCGGCAGCGGGTCGAGGACCATCTCCGGGAGACCGACCGCGCGCGCCGTGGCGGCGGTCATGCCCTCGATGTTCTTCGCCGAGTCGGTCATGCCGTTGGCGGCGGCGAGCAGGCGCCAGTAGATGACCTGCCGCTGTTTCGGGGCGTCTTCGTCGGCGGCGGGTGTCGTCATGGTCATGCCTTCTTTCGCAGCAGGCGGCTCGCCCGTTCCTTGAGGATCACCAATGTCGGCTTCTTCTTGCCCGTCTTCGGCGGCTCGGCCGCGCCCATCCCGGTGAAGATCGATCCCTTCGGCCCGGCGACGGCCAGCGGCTGCACCGCCCACGCCCCGCCGTCGAAGCGCAGCAGGCCGAGCAGCATCGTGGAGCCCGCGACGTGCTCCGCTTGCAGCTCCGACGTGCCGCTGATCCGCTCCGTCGCCACGCGCAAGCTGACGCCGTCGCCCAGGTCGAGGGCCGTCCCCTCCTTGTTCGGCTTGTATCCTTCGAGCAATATCGGCTCGGCGATCTGCACCGGATGCCGGTCGAGGGCGGCGACGCTCGGCAAGGCGGGCGCGGCCCCCGGGGCCAGCCATTTCCTCGCCGCGTCGAGCGACGCGTCCGCCCCCTTCACTTTCACCTTCCCGTCCATCAGCAGGTCGCCGGTCGGCAGCAGCGTGGCGTCGTTGACGGCGAGCCCTTGCAGGTCCGCGACGGCCTTCAGCAGCGGCTCGGCCGGCTTGCCGAAGCACTGCCACATCTCCGACCCGCGAACCACGTCCACCTTGTACGAGGACAGCGTGACGCGCACCAGGCGCGGCTCGCTGCCATCCAGCACACCGTAAACGTCGGCGCTGACGAAGTAGCCGTGGTGGCGCAGGTCGATGCCCAGCGGCGACAGCGTCCCGCTCACCTTCTTCCCCGCGGCAGGCGCCGGCGGCCGCAGGGCGGCGATCATCGCCCGCGTCCACAGGTCGGCCCAGCGAAAGGCGGGGAGCGCCGGCAGCGCGGCGATGGGCATGGCGTTGAGCAATTCCTGGCGGAAGCCGGTCAGCAGGGCGGCGAGGCGCGTCGTCAGCGGCTCGGCCTGCAACTGCTCCAGTGTGGCGGCGAACGGTGCCAGCGTCTGCGGCTCCAGCTGGCCGAACCCGGCGATGGCGATCTCCATCAGCCAGTGCCGCGTGCTCTCCTGCCACACCTTGACCGGCTCCGGCGGGGCGACCGCCGGCTCGTCCGCGCTCTCACCGGAGGGGGTGCGGCCGAGCGCCTCGGCCGCGTGCTTCCGCAGGGCGTCGTACTGCGCCCCCTGGAGGGCGGCGCGGGCGGCGGCGAGCGCCGCGAAATGGCACTCGACAAACTCGTTCCGCGTCAGGGCCTCAACGGCGGCGCCGACGGCGTCTTTCAGCGGCGTTCCCGAACAGAGGCGGGCCAGCACTTGCAGCGACTGCGCCTGTTCAGGCCCGAGGCGCCCGAAGCCGACGACGAAGCAGCGGTCCAGCCCGGCGATGACCGCGGCCGCGTGGCGTACCCCATCCGGGACGCTGAGCAATTCCTTGAGGCCCATTGAGGATGTCCCTCGGCGGTGTCATTGGCCGACGAACCAGGCCATTTCCGGCACGGGGCCGGAAGCGCCGGCCAGCTCCACGAAGCGCAGGTAGTTGAGGAAACGGCTAAAGACGGCGCCGGCGGGCTCGGACTTGCGCGGGCCGCGCAGGCGGTAGACGGCCTGGAGGATTTGCGCCAGATTGGTCAGTTGCGCCGGGTCGCCCGGCAGTTGCAGGTAGCGGGCGACGCGCTCGGCGCCGAACTGCTTGACCGCCTCCTCGAGCAGCCAGCGGATGCGCTTGTCGGTGCCGGCGTCGGGGCGGTTGTTGTTGGTGCTGCTGTAGTGAGCGCCGCTGCCGGCTTCGAGGAAGGCGCAGTAAACGCGCTCCACGTCCGAGCCGCTGGAGACCACGCCCTGCACGCGGCCGCCGGCCAGCTCCACGAAGGGGACCGTATCCACGTCGCGGTTCGAGGCCGGCTCGGGGTGCGGAAGGAGGGCCGTGTTGTCGGGGGTGGCGGTCGCCATGACCGGAAGGCTCCGCGGAGGGTGAGTGTACCTGGATCGCCCTTGTGCCTCAGCCGACGGTCAAGATACGGCGGGTGCGCGGGAAATGCAAAGGAAGTTGTGCAACAAGTCCGCGTCGATGCATCGAGGTGGGGCTTGCGGGCATCACACGTTCAGCGTCGGCAGGGCGTCACAGGCGTCGCGCCAGGCGCGGCTGACGGCCTCTTCGAGGGCCATCTTGAGCAGCTCGCGCTGCAGCGCCTTGCCGGTCTCGGTCCGGTAGCGGCGGTCGTCGCAGCGGACGAGCAGGGCCCAGGTGTAGCCGTCCTGGCTCAGGCCGAAGCCGGCCTCCTCGGCGCCCAACTCGCGGAGGCGCTTGCGCGTCAGCTCGACCTCGCGGCGGGCCTTGACCTCGGCAATGTAGTTGTCGTTACCGAAGATGCCGATGACGGCCCCCTCGTCGATGAGGCGGAGCGGGCCCACGGTGTCCTCGACGAGGCGCACCGGGACGGCGCCGCGCTCGACGCCGGCCAGGTTCTTGCGGACGTGCGCCGCCAGGCCGGACGCGATGTCGTTCAAACTCCGCCGCAACATGGCTCACCTCCCGCGGATTGCGACCACGGTTGTTGCTGCACCTGAGTAGGCAGGAGAGCAACTCACGTGCCGCAATGCAGCATACCACGCGGTGAATTACTTCTTCCAGGCGAACTCGCCCGGGGCGACGCCCCAATCGATCCCGAAGTATCCCGCGAGGCGCACGCCGTCGCCTCCCTTGCTGAGCGCGTCGGCGTCGAGCACGAGACAATCGGGGTAGCCGGAGCCGCTCTGGAAGTACGGCCGCCGTTCGGTGAGGCGCATCCCCGGCAGGCCGGTGCCGGCCACGGCGGCCACGCAGGCGCGGTCGCTCCCGGGTCGCGGCCGCAGGAACAGGCACGTCAGGCCCTCGCCCTTCTCCTCGTGGTCGCCGACCGTCACCCGGCCGCGGCGCACCTGCACCGGACTGTCGCCGAGCAGCAGTGGCCACGCGCCGTTGCTGTCCGCGTTGCCGTACAGGATCACGTTGCGGTCGCGGTCCGCCGTCACGGCCGCGTCGCTGTCGGCCACCACGTCCACCGAGCCGTTACCGCGATACCAGAACGTCTCGGCGTCGAAGCGGGCGCGGGCCAGCGACCAGGCGTTCTCTTCCCTCGTCCCCTTCGTGCCGTAGACGAACAGCATACGGTTGCGGAAGGCGTCCTTGAACGGCCCGCAGCGGTGCGGCCCCTTCAGCGAGGGCGACGGCTCCTTGACCACCGACCATTTCTCGCCCGCGCGCGCCAGCCACAGGCGGCCCTTCTCCGGCCAGTCGATCCTATCGACCTTCTGCCCGTCCAGCTCGACGCCGAGCGTCTCGCCCGGCTTCAGCGGCGCCAGGTCGAGCGCCAGCCGGGCGACGTTCTCCGTCTTCCCCGAGAAGTGACGCTTCTCGGGGTCGCAGGCGATCTCCACGCGGCTGAACTGAAGGGCGTGTTCCTGGGCCTCGATCGTCAGCCACCGCGAGCGGGCCGAGATGCCGGGACTGGCGGTGACGAACTCGACCTTGCGGACCGTGGCCACGTCCGGCAGGGTGTGGCGGGCGAGGAACTCGAACAGCGGCGGCCAATCGACGCACTCGTTGCCCCACCAGTGGCCGGCGCCGGGGCGCTCGTAATAGGCGAAGTCGGGGTGGAACGCGCCAAGGAGGGGGCGCATTGTCCGCGCCTCGCTCACCGGCACGTTGTCGTCGGCGTCGCCGTGCAGGACGTAGACGCCGTGCTGGGCGGAGTTGCGGAGCAGGGACAGGGTGTCGCTGGGGTTCGTCGCCCGCAGCACCAGCTCCTGCGTCGCCGCCGGCTTGTCGGGCCTGGCGGACCCGGCGTAGGACCGAAAGCTGACCCAGCCGGCGCTGGGGGCGATGGCGGCGAAGCGGTCGGGGAAGGTGACGCCGAGGTGCCAGGTGCCGTGGCCGCCCATCGAGTGACCCGTCAGGTAGGTGCGGCGCGGGTCGGTCTTCAGCGACTTCTGGGCTAGCTCCAGGACCTCGATGGCGTCGAGGCGGCCCCAGTCCTCCCAGTCGAAGCCGAACGGCCGGCGGTTGGTCGGCGCGACGATGTGTGCCCACGACTTGCCGCCGTAGGCGTTGGCCTGGCCGATGGCCTCGACGGCGGCGCCGTGCAGCGTCAGCACCAGCGCCGGCGGCCCCTTCGCCCCCTCCTCCGGCCGCGCCGGTTGCACGGCGTAATACTGCACGCTGCCGTCGATGGCGCTGACGAAGGTGCGCTTGTAACTCTGTCCCGGTTTGCGCACGCCGAGCTTGATCGTCGCCGTATCGAGAGGCTTTTCCTCGCCCCTCTTCAGCAGCCTCAGCTCGACGGCACACTCGCCCTCCTTCGTGGGCGCCGGCCCCTTGATGACGAAGCCGGCCTTGCGCGTGGATAACGGCGGCAGCGACGGCAGGCGGGTTGTCACCGCGTCGCCCCCCGCGACCGTCGCCTCAATGGTCAGCCCGTCGAGCGTGGCCATCGTGGCGTTGAGGACGGGCAGTGCGACGTGGCTGCTAGTCGCCTCGCCGGCGATGAGATCCGGCTGCGTCACGTCGCTAACGTCGAACTGGGCAACCGCCTTCGGCGCCACTAGTCGAACGGCGACGCCCCCGGCCCGCGGCGACCCCTGAACGAGCAAGTCGTTGGTCCCCTTCCACAGCGCGACCGGCAGGTGGACGTAGCCGTGTCCGTAGGGGTCGCCGCAGCGCGGCTCGCCGTTGACGTAGCCGATCAAGTGGCCGCTGATTTCGAGGATCATGACGCGCTCGGCGGCGGACTCAATGGGGAAGTAAGCATAGCCGCCGCGCAGGGCCTCGTGAGCCAGGGAGCCGTTCTCGCCGACCTGGACCGTGTGCCAGGTACGCGGAGTGCCGTCGGGCCGCTTCACGGTATCGCCGGCCCTGGGCGGCACCCAGCTCCCGGCGATGATCTGCGCTTCGATGGGATCAACGGCGATGAGGCCGCGCCCGAAGCGACCGACCGGATCGATGACCAGCGCCTCGCGCGGGAGGATGGGCTTCGGCGCCTCCTCCGCCGGCAACCGACCCGGCCAGGACATGCAGAGCAGCAACGCAAGGCAGGCAGACCATTTCATGGGGTGGCCTCATGGGAATGGAACTTCGTCACGATACCCCGGCGGCGCGCGGGTGACAATCGGCGACTTTGCCGGGAATACAGGGTTTGCGGAATTCAGTCAGGCTCCCGGTAATGCCGATAATGCCACAGGAGCGTATGGGAACGGCCGGTGTGACGGAGGGGCGGCGATGGCGCGGCGGCGGAAGATGGGAAGTCTGGCCGGTGTGCTGGCCCTGGTGGCGGCGGGATGCTCGGCCTTGCCGGGGCGCGGGCTGACGACCTTCCCCGAGGGGCACAAGTTGACCGACACCGCCAAGGAACTGCGCGCCGCCTACCCGACTCCCCTGCCGCTGCCGAGGGAACTCGACAAGCGGCCGCTGCCGCCGTACACCGTCGAGCCCGGCGACGTGCTGCTGGTGCAGGCCGCCGACCTTGACTCTCCCCTCCGCCTGCCCGGCGACCAGCCGGTGATGCCCGACGGCACAATCACCCTGGGCCGCTACGGCCGGGTCCAGGTCGCCGGCAAGACGGTGGACGAGATCGAGGCCGTGGTGCGCGGCCTGGTCGAGGTGCAGCTGAAAGACGCCAAGGAGAAGGACGTCGGGCCAATCGTGGTGCGCGTCGTCACGCGCGTCAGCAAGGTGTATTACGTGCTCGGAGAGGTGAACGCCCCCGGGTCGTGTACACTCAACGGCCGCGAGACGGTCCTCGACGGCATCCTCGCCGCCGGCGGCCTGAACGACCGCGCCTCGCGGCGTTCCATCGTGCTGAGCCGGCCGACCCGGCCCGACGGCTGCCGGGTCGTCTTGCCGATCTGCTACCGCGAGATCGTCCAACTCGGCGACACCAGCACCAACTATCAGCTCCTGCCGGGCGACCGTATCTTCGTGCCGACGCGGACCCTGTGGGAGGAGATGCGCCACAACAAGCCGGAGTGCCCCCCGTGCGGCAGGGCGCAGCACGCCTGTCCGAACGGCACCGGCGGCAACGAGGGTGTCGGGATCGGCGACCCGGAGCACGGCCCTCCGCCTGTGGCGTTGCCGACGCCGAGGTAGACGGTGCCTCACCCAATCTTCTTCAGCAGCGTCACACGGCCGCTCTGCACCCACTCGACCACGAAGATGTTGCCGTCCTTGTCGAAGCAGGCGTCGTGCGGGTGGATGAATTTGCCCGCCTCCCACTGCTTCTCGTCGGCCCGCACCTTGAACCCCGCCAGCACCTTCTTGCGCCACGCCAGGTCGTGGATGTAGTTCGAGCCGTAGCCGTCGCCGACGTAGAAGCCGCCGTCGGCGCCCAAGGCCACGTTCGTCGGGGCGAAGCCGTTGACGTCCTTGTAGACCTTCGCCTCCTGCGGGAAGCTCTTGTTCCAGACGACCTCGCCCTTGAGCGTCGTCTTGACCACCGAGCGCACCGGCATCATGTTGCACAGGTAGAGGAACACCTCGCCGCCCTCGTTGCGCACGTCGATGCCGTGGCCGCCGAGGAAGAAGTCCTTGCCGAAGGAGCGGACGAACTTGCCCTTGGGGTCGAAGACGAGGACGACGTCGAGCGGTGCCTTGCCGTCGTGGCCCATGTGGGTGATGGAGACGAGGCCGGCCGCATCGACGCAAACGCCGTGCGTCGTCTGCCACGGAAAGTCGGCGGGCAGTTCGCCCCAGTTGTGAACGCACTCGTAGCGGTGTTCGCCGCTGCCGAGGACCGGGCCCTTGCTGCCGGCCTTGTCCGCCGCCCCGAGGAAATAGGGGCCAGTCGCGGCCAGGGCGGCGCCCGCGGCCGCCGTCTTGAGGAAGTTACGGCGTTGCATGGTGGGTGTCTCCGGTGGAATGGTGGAACGCCTGATGGGGGGCAATGGACGGCGGCGCGGCCCGGATTGCAACGCCCTACCGCAGCGACTCGCGCAGCCAGCCCGCGACGCGCTCGACGAGCCCGTCACGGACACCGGTGTAGAAATGGTCCGCCCCCGCGATCACCTCGGCCCGCAGCCGCGGGAAGCGAGCCGCGAGCCGGGCCAGCTCCTCCGGCGCCCCGGCGAAGGCCATGTTGTTCGCCACCTCGATTTCGCCGAGGGTCACCAGCGTCGGACACGGCAGGCCGATGACGAAGCGCAGGTAGTTGTAGCGTTCGTCCGGGCCGTACTTCTCGACGTAGCCTGCCGCAGTGATGACGTAGGGTAGCGGCAGCTTGACCTCCAGCAGCGCCGCGGGCCTCCCCGCCTGCACCAGGCGCTCGGCCTCGGCGTAGGTTTCGAGGAACTGCGGGCCGTTCGGGCTGGAACAGAAGGTCGAGTAGGACAGCCGCGGCGGCGACACGGCCAGCACGCAGGCCGGGGCGAGGTACGTCGAGAGCGCCGTCGCGTACAGGGCCTTCACGGCGCCCATGCTGTGACCGAGGAGCCCGACGCGCGGACCGGCGCGACCGCGAAGCCATTCGAGCCAGGCGACGAGGTCGTGGCGGCACTCGTCGGCAACCTCGTAGGCGGCGCCCTGGCGCCGGCCGCCCTTCGCCGTCACCGCCGTGCTGATGCCGTCGTGCCCGCGCGTGTTGACGCGCAGGACCCCGACACCCATCGCTAGCAGGCGCTCGGCCAGGGCGTCGAACAATGTGGAGCTGTAGAAGTTGCCGCCGGTGCCGTGGACGAAACAGAGCGCGTCCAGGGGCACGGCCGGGGGGACGGAGGCCGCCTGAAACATGCCGTCGAGGCACACGCCGTCGCGGGTGCTGGTCTGGACCAGGTCAACAATCACGCCGCACCCCCTTTCTCGGCCCGGGCGACGCTTCATGCATGTTGCCGGGCCGACCCGCCTTCCGGCAAGGGGAAACGCAGTCATTTTGTGTCCGTCCGGCGAACCGCGTTCTTGACCGGGGTGGTGTAATCCCTCCGAAAGGAGGGCACAATCATGGCCCCAGGCAGCACGTGGGTTGGCCGAGCTGCTGCTGCTGCGGTTCATCGAGGGGATGGCCGACGAGGACATCGCCCGCGTCACCCGCTGTCAGCTGGGCACGGTCCGGTCGCGAATCCACTATGCCAAGCGGGCGCTGCATCGCGTGAGGGAGGGGGCGCGCCAACATGAGTGAACAAGAACTGATCCGTGCGTTGCAAGAACTCGTCGCCCGGCACGCGCCGCCCCAGGTACAGGCCGTCGTAGCCGCTGAAGGCGTCGGCATGCAGGTAACCGTGGTAGTTGGCCAGGAACTCCTGCGGGCCGTCGCGCTTGCGGTTGACCGTGAAGTCGAAGACGTTGAACGGGTGGGCGGCGTCGCCCAGGTAGCCCCACAGGCGCGGCGTGCTCAAAAGATGAGTTTCCGGGTCCTGAAATTTCACCGTGGTGTCGTCGGTGGGCAGCGCCCGCGACTGCAGCACCACGCAGGCCATCAGGTCGTACAGCGGCCGCAGCAGGTCGGCACAGGCCCCCAGCCAGTCACACAGAGTTGAGCGGCGCAAAGAGAAGCCTTGTCGCTCGTAGACCCGTTGCAGGCGGTGCAGCGGCAGGTGGTCGGTGTACTTGCTGACGATCAGGTGGGCCAACAGGCCCGGCCCCGGCAACCCCTTGGCAATGGGCATCGCCGGCTTGGGCGCGGCAAGCACCACCGCGGGGGGCTCCGACGGCGGCAACGGTTGCGCCGGTGCCTGGGGCGGCGTGCCAGGCTCGCTGGGCCCCCGATTGGGGGAGTGCGGCTCGGGAGCGCTGGCTGTCGCCGCCGGCGGCGCCGCCGGCGGCGCCGGCTGGGATTGTGGTTGCCGCGACGGCATCGGCTCGGACTCCTGAGCTGGCTGGCGTTGCTGTCCCTGGGCGTGCGGCGGTCGGCTGCAGCACGGGCAAGCATACTTGTGGACGAAGTGCTCGATCACGAACAACGACGGCGGCCGATAATCGAGTTGTTCGCTCCGGTCCGTGCCGATATCGACGCGTCCCTGGCCGCAGCCCGGGCAGACGCGCTGGGCCTCGGCCAACTCGTGATGCCGCGGCTCGCGGGGCAGGTGGTCCGGCAGGCGACGGCGGCCATGCGGCCGGCAGCGCCGCTTGGGCTTCGCCGCCGCGGCCGCTTCAGCCGGCGCGGCCGCCGTGTCCTGGCCCGCGGCCAACTCCGCGAACAGCAGGGGTTGCTTGGGGTCGAAGCGTTCGCCACGCGGCCCGTACCGGCGGCGCAGCAGCAGGTCGATCCGGTGCCGCAGCGCCTCGTTGTCACGCCGGTGCTCGTGCAACGAGGCCAGCAGTTCCACTACCTGGCCCTTTTGGGGCGTAAGCCCGGGGCGCTGGACTACGCCCGGCCGCTAGCCGGCTGGTCGTTGCCCGGCGCCTTCGCGGCGCTGTGACGGCGGCTGGAAGAAGCCGATCCGAAAGGGGGGACACGGCAATACATCCGAGTCCTGCGTCTGCCGGAGAGCTACGACCTGGCCGCGGTGACGGCGGCCGTCGAGCGGGCCCTGGCCCTGGCGGTCGCCGACACCAACGCGGTGCGGCTGCTGCTGGCGCGGGCCCGGGAGCGGCCGGCGGCTGGCTTCGACCTGACGGGCCGGCCGCAGTTGTCGGCAGTCAGCGTACCGCCGCCCGACCTGCCGGCGTACGGCGATTTGACCTCCGGGAGGGGGGTGAAGCGCTGAAGGCGAAGCACGTACACGCGGCCGACATCGTCCTGCTGAGGCATCACCTGGCGGCGCTGTACCTGCCGACGGTCAAGGCCGAGTGCGAGCAGGTAGCGCGGCAGTGTGCGAGTGAGAACATCGACTACCTCGGCTTCTTGCTGCGGCTGTGCGAGCGTGAGCTGGGCGACCGGGAGCGGTGGGCCTGCGCGCGGCGGCTGAAGGCGGCGCGGTTGCCGCGGGTGAAGTCGCTGGACGAGTTCGATTTCACGGCCCAGCCGTCGCTGAACCGGGCGCTGATCGTGGAGCTGTCGCGGTGTGAATTCATCGACCGCCGCGAGTCGGTGATCCTGCTGGGCGGGCCGGGAACGGGGAAGACGCACGTGGCCATCGGGTTGGCCGTGGCGGCCTGCCAGCGCGGCAAGAAGGTGCGCTTCTTGCGGGTGACGGAACTGCTGACGCAGTTGTTGGAGGCACGGGAGGAGCGGGTGCTGGGCCGGCTGCGAGGCCAGTTGGCGCGGCTGGACCTGCTGGTGCTGGACGAGTTCGGTTACGTGCCGGCCAGGTGGGTGCGGGACTGCTGTTCGACGTGATCAGCACGTCATACGAGAGGACGAGCGTGATCGTGACGACGAACCTGCCGTTCGAGCGCTGGACGGAGGTACTGGGGAATGAGCGCCTTGTGGGGGCGGCGTTAGATCTATTGACACACCGCTGTCACGTGCTGGGAGCGACGGGGGAGAGCTACCGGCTGAAGGAGGCGCGCCGCGGGCGCCAGGCGTCCGAGGGAGGAGGTGCGCGGGAGAAGAAATAATTGAAGATGCCGAAACGCGAAGAGGGGAGGGCCCCGTTGTCGGCGTCCCCAGCCGTCTGCTAGTCCGCTGCTCTTCCTCGTAAGCTGGACCGCCGCCCAGGCATACTCCGCCATTTTTCCCAGGGGAAGACAGGCGACCTGGGACCCGTTGGGACTCCAGGCGGAACGCGAAGGATGGGCAATGGGACGTCGGCGTGGTGCTACTCGATGGACCCGAGGGTGTCGGCGCTGCGATGTGCGGCCGTCGCCGTCATGACTGTCCTCGAAGGGCTGGCAGCAGTGCTGTTGCGTGAAGGAGATGCGGTGGCCGAAGTCCGTGTCGTTGGGCCCCATCCGCCAGTGGTAATTACCGTCCCTGGCGTCCGTGATCCGCTGGTCGCAGTAGTCGCACACGACGACCGAGTTCGAGCGGCCATTGCGTTCTTGCATGACGAGCGGCATCGTCGTTTCTCCGGCGTTAAAGAGCATCGCACCTTTCTCACCATCAGCAAGGCTACCGGAGGCGACGGCGGTGGAGCAAAAGCAGCAGTCGGCAACGGTGGTGCCTGTCGAGCGTTGCACTGGCACGGTGACGTCACGAGCCCATCGCGATCGCATACGTCTGTTCAGTAGTCTCCGCAAACCGAGGCTGCTACAACGATTTCAAGGCCAGAACTCAGCAGGGGCTGGCACCGATTACGGCACCGAAAGGGCTTGAAACGGCACCAAATGGCACTAAAATCTGAGAAGAAGGCTAACCTTCAGGAACGCCGGAGTGAGACCGAAAGGCTTGTGAAATAACGGGTTAGGACGCTTGGGGGCGTAGCTCAATTGGTTAGAGTACCGGACTGTCGATCCGGTGGTTGCGGGTTCGAGTCCCGTCGCCCTCGCTGAAGCAGGATAAGGACTTACGTCAAATCGAAAACTGATCTGCCCGCGTGTGGCAGAGTTTGGTGGCAGAGAAATGCCCCCTTGGTAGCAGCCACTACCTCGGGGGCTGAAACGGACCTTCCGGCCCGGCTCATCGCTGGAGGGTTCACTGATGCCTCATCACGCAAAGCCTTTCTTCCGAACGGGTCGCGGCTGGTTCGTCCAGCTCGGCAAGCAGCAGATCAAGCTCTGTGACGGACCCGAAAATTCCGTGACAGAAGCGGCCGCGTGGGAGCGTTACCATTTGGTAATGGCCGAACACGCCGCCGCGCAGCCTGTCCCCAAAATGTCCCCAAGCTCAGGCCCGACCGTCCCGGAAATCCTCGACAAGTACCTCGACTGGTGCCAGAAGCACCGGGCCGGCCGCACCTTCGACTGGTATCGCGACCACATCCAGAGCTTCCTGAACGCGCTGCCTGACGCCGCCGCCCTGGCCGTGGCCGCCCTCCGGCCGTTCCACGTCATCGAGTGGGCCGACAGGCACGCCGACTGGAGCCCGGCCTACCGCCGCGGCGCCATCGTCGCCATCCAGCGGCCGTTCAACTGGGCGGAGGAGCTGGGCTACATCGCCGCCAGCCCGATCAAGAAGATCAAGAAGCCGCAGCCGCAGCGGCGAGAGAGCCACATCACGCCGGAAGACTTCACCGCCATCGCCGGCCGCTACGCCGAGGGCGATCCGTTCCGCGACCTGCTGGAATTCGCGTGGTACAGCGGCTGCCGTCCGCAGGAAGCCCGGCACGTCGAGGCCCGCCACGTCCAGCTGCAAGCGGAGTGCGTCGTCATCCCCAAGGAAGAAGCCAAGGGGAAACGGCGCCCCCGCGTCATCCTGCTGCACGGCAGGGCGCTGGAGATCATCAAGCGGCTGATGGCGGAGCATCCGCAAGGCAAGCTGTTCCTGAACGAGGACGGCAGCCCCTGGAAGCGCTTCGCCATCGCCAACCGCTTCGACCGGCTGCACCTGGCGCTGGGCATCGAGGCGCTGAAGGAGGAAGGCATCGCCATCCCGCCGCTGCCGCGGTTCAACCGCCGGGCCTACGCCGACAAGGCGGCACTGGCCGCCGCCCGGAAGGAACACCAGCAGAAGCTCCGCGAGCGGCGGAAGCAGATTCTCAGGCTGGCCAGGCAGCATGGGAGGAAAGTCGCCCTGTACGATGCCCGCCACGGCTTTGCACAGCGGATGCTGGAGAGCGGGGCGAACCACCTGGCCGTTGCTGAGCTGATGGGGCACTCGACCGGCCGCATGGTGGCGGAAACCTACAGCCACATGAACCGGGCGACGGAGCACCTGAAGGACACGCTCAGGAAGGCAGATGAAGATGCTTCAGGCGTGTAGGCGGACGCCGGGGAGCGGGCGGCGGGGTTTCCTGCCGCCCCTCCCGCTTCTGGCTGGCCAGGAAGCCGTCGAGATCGTCGTCGGCGATGCGAATGCAGCCTCTCTTACCGGGCAGGCCGAGGCGATGGTGAGCCAGCACGCCGGCCTGGCACCAGCCGTAAATGAGGGCCAGGGAAACGCCCGCCCGTTCTGCCGCCTGCTTGACCGTCAACACAATCCACCTCACTGGCGGCGCCGGCGCCGCTCCTGCTCCATCCACTCGATGTTCATCCGCATCATCTCGCGCTCCCTGCGCGCGCCTTCCCGGCCGAGGCGGATCAGGACAACCGCACCGAGAACGACGATGACGGCAAGCACGCCCACCGACAGGAAATCCACCGTAGGGTTATGAAGCGGATCAGCCCACAGCTCCGGGTGTGCCATGTCCTCGGAAATGCGCCAGAACAGGTAGATCGGGCCGCCGATGATGCCGGCGAGC
>Ga0116224_10000712_pt1 | contig 25044 bp, 21 predicted proteins | sample Sb_taG_9_FD_89699 | JGI IMG/M metagenome (GOLD analysis project Ga0116224, IMG submission 89699) | Peat soil microbial communities from Weissenstadt, Germany - Sb_50d_b_LC metaG | ecosystem: Environmental > Terrestrial > Soil > Wetlands > Peat | place: Germany: Weissenstadt | collected 2010-09-21 | reverse complement strand
CGCTCGCCATCGTCGATCGGCCGACGCCGAAGCCGCTATACCGGCAGGTGCTGGTCAAGGTCGTCGCCTGTTCGCTCAATTACCGCGACCTCGGCATCGTGCGCGGCACTTACCGCATGCCGGTGCGCGAGAATGTCATTCCGCTTTCCGATGGCGCCGGCGAAGTGGTCGAAGTCGGGCCCGGCGTCACCCGCGTCAAGGCTGGCGACAAGGTGGCCGGCTGCTTCTTCCAGCGTTGGGCCGGCGGCGAGCCGAGTCCGACCCTTCAAGCCTCGGCGCTCGGCGGCGCGCTTGACGGCATGCTCGCCGAATTCGCCGTTCTGGAAGAAGACGGCGTCGTCAAGATTCCGGATCACCTTTCCCTGGAGGAAGGCGCAACGCTCCCCTGCGCCGGCGTCACCGCGTGGGACGCCATCATGAACCACGCCAAGCTGATCGCCGGGCAGTCGGTCCTGCTGCAAGGCACCGGCGGCGTCTCCATCTTCGGGCTGCAGTTGGCGCATGCGATGGGAATTGTCGCCATCGTCACCTCGTCGAGCGACGAGAAGCTTGCGCGCGCCAAAGCGCTCGGCGCGGCCTTCGGCATCAACTACAAGACGACGCCGGAATGGGACAAAGCGGCGGTCGAATTCACCGGCGGCCGCGGCGTCGATCACGTGCTCGAAGTGGGCGGCAAAGACACTCTCACCCGCTCGTTCGGCGCCATCCGCCTCGGCGGCAAAATCAGCATCATCGGCAGCGTCAGCGGCGGCGCGACCGAGCTCAACCCGGGACTGATCTTCTTAAAGCGCGCCAACGTCCAGGGCATTTCGGTTGGCTCGATGCAGATGTTCGAGGCGATGAACGCCGCCATCGCGGCGAACGAGATCAAGCCCGCGATCGATCGCGTCTTCGGCTTCGATGAGGTAAAGGCGGCCTTCCATCACATGGCCGCCGGCGCGCATTTCGGTAAAATCGTCGTCCGCATCGCCTAACGCGAACCCGCCGTGCTATCCCGCGACCACCCGCGTCGGCGGAAACGCGACCTCGACCAACGTGCCGGCATTGGGCGCGCTCTTGATGGAAAAATGCGCGCGATTGGCCTCGGCCAAAGCCTTGGTCAGCGGCAAACCGAGGCCGGTGCCGCCCGAACCCCAGCTTCCGGCGACCGCCGTCTGCTGGAACGGTTCGAGCGCCGCCTCGACATCCTTTTCGCTCATGCCGACGCCGGTGTCGCGCACGCGCAACACCGCCTCGCCGTTGTCGGCAAATGCGGTCGATACGATCACCTGGCCGCCCGGCCCGGTGAACCTGATCGAGTTTGAAAGCAGATTGAGCACGATCTGGCGCAGCGATCGTTCGTCGGCCACGACCTGCGGCAAGCCGGGCGTGAGCGAAGTGCGGATGATGATGCGCGCGCGGCTAGCCTGCGGCTGCATGATGCCGACGCATTGCTGCGTCAATTCGTTGAGGCTGACATTGGCAAAGGTGAGATCGAGCTGGCCGGTCTCGATCTTGGACAGATCGAGCAGATCGTTGAGCAACGAAACGAGGTGCATGCCGGCGGCGTGGATATCCTTGACGTATTCGCGATAACGCTCGTTGCCGATCGGCCCGAAGCGCTCCCCGACGATCAACTCGGCAAAACCGGTGATGGTGTTGAGTGGAGTGCGGATTTCGTGGCTGACCTTGGCGACAAACTCCGCTTTGGCCGCCGAGGCTTTTTGCGCTTCGCGCGTGGCGGCGCGGAGCTCCTCCTCGGTCTTTTTGAAGGATTCGAGCCGCGTCCGCAGTTCGCGGAGTTCCCCCTGCGCGGCCGAGAGCGAAAGCGCAGTCGTTCGACGGCGCTCCGCCGCTTCGCCGTTGCTGAGGATAAGCGCCAGCGCCGATCCTTCACCCCACGGCACCGTAAACAGCCGGCCTTCGACCGGGCGGCGCTCGCCGCCGCTGGTCATGACCGAGAGCGACTGCGCACCGCCGCTCTGCGCCAAGGCGTCGGCCGCGGGATCGGCGAACAACGCATTGAGGCCGCCCGCCGCTGCCAGCGCCTCGAGGCTCTGATAGTCGCTTAATTCGAGGAAGTGGCGGTTGGCGTAAAGGAGCGCGTCCCGGCGGTAAATCAGCACACCGAGCGGAATGCGATCGAGCAGCCCCGGCGCGAAAGCCGGCATGCTTTGCCCGCTTTCACCGGGCGCAGCAGGCGTAGCCTGGGTCAATTCGGCCGCACCATTTTCGACAACGGAAGCTTCATTTCCGCCTTGCAGCCGCGCCGTCAGTTCCTGCGCAAGCTCGCGAAAGGCCTTGCGTTCCACCGGGCTCAGGCTCGGCGTCTTCGACTCCGGCGCCGTCGGGCGAAACGGCACGACATTGGCGGCGGCAGGGGCGGCGTCCGGCGCGGCGCGCGGCGCCGTCTCGGCAGCTTCCACGACCGGCTGCGAAGCGGCCGCGGGTTCGGCTTCGGCGACGATAGCAGCTTCGCTTTCCGGATGCGGCGCGGGCGGCGCCATGAAGCCGATCGGGCGTTCGCGCCGCGCCCTCGCCAATGCGTTGATGCGGGCGATGTCGCGGCAAACGCCGAAGCCGCGATAGCCGCGAAACTCGCGCTCGCGATCGAACACTGGAAGGCCGGACAGCTCGACCGGAAGCCGATCGCCGCCCTCGTCCACCGGCCAGGATAGGGTGATGCCGCTCCAGGTTTCGCGCGTCGCGACTGCACGCACGACCTGATTTTGCGGATCGAGCTTTAGCTCGTCCGCGATCTCGCTCCACAAGCGGCCGAATGCGGCGGTCGTCCGCGGTCCCATCAATTCGATGAACTCATCGGACCCCACCGCGAAACGGCCGACCGCATCCATCTGCCAGACGAAGCGTAACGGATGGCGGCGTTCGGCCATGGGCTCTTCAGGCACCGCGCGCGTCGTGTTCGCCGCCGGCGCTGCGGCCGTTGCGGCTGGAGTGGGTGTCGGCGCGGCTTCCTCCCCGGCCGCGGCGAATGTGACGGCGAGCGCGGTCGATGCTTCACTGCCGATACGCTCGATCGTGACCGGGCCGTGGCTCGGCGTCGCGCCGCTGGCGTCGCCAGTGGCCATGGCGCGCGAGGCGACGTCGGCCAGGCCGAGCACCGACAATGTCGGCGCCGCGCCTATCCGCCTTTGCGCCGCCTCGGTGGCATAGAGAAGCGTGCCATCGGGCGCGAACACCGCGAGCGTGCCTTGGCGATCGGCAAACAGGCGGCGCACGCGTTCGCGCAAGGTCAGCGCCGGTCCTGCCGGCTCGGTGGCGACGACGAGGATCGCCGGGCCGTCGTCGCGAGCCACACGCGAGCAGATACAAGTCAGCGCGCCACCGAAGCTGGCGCCGAAGCCGCGCAGGCGCTCGAGTCGCGCTTGTCCTGTCGCCGGAAGCGTTGCCGCGAGTCGGGCAATCTCAAATGCGGCCGGATGTCCGGCGTCGAAACGGCGCATCGCCCCTTCGCCCGCATTCGCCGCGCCGAAGATCGCGGCACCGACCGCATTCGCCCATAAGATCCGCGGGCCGTCGGTGCTCCACAGCCAGCAAGGCGCGGCGCTGGTCGCGCGATCGGCGAGCTGCGCCGCAAGTCGCGGATCGCGCGCGGCGGCGGACTCTAACTCCACGATCGGCATGCACCGGAACTCATTTGGCTAAGGATTTCTTAATAGTGCCGGGCGCCATCGGCGTCCATGCCAACGGCCTGTCTCGCCCCGGGCAAGGCGGGATAACCTTAATGGCGCCAATGGCTTGACGCGGCCCGAAGTTGGGGGTGCGCGTCGAATGTGAATTCGCGCTAGGATGCTGGTCGCCAGGGGTACGAGGAGTTGACGATGGCCAAGGAACCGTTCGAGCAATTCGCAATGCCTAACGAGGTGCGCGCTTTCGTCGAGCAGAGCGTGGCGCAGGCGCGAACCGCCTTTGACGGGATCGTTCAGGCGGCAAATACCGCGGTCTCACAGTGGCAGAGCCAAGCTCATGCGGCGCGCGCGGGAGCGAGCGAGATCGCGCACAAATCGATGGCCTATGCCGAGCAGAATATGACGGCGACGTTCGACTTCGCGCAGAAGCTGATGAAGGCCAAGGACCCGACCGAGGTCGTGCGGCTACAATCGGAGTATCTCAGTCACCAAATGAAAACGCTCACGAGCCAAGCCCAGGAGCTCGGACAAAGTGCTGCCAAAATAGTCATGGATGCTGCCAAACCGAAGACGTGAAGTGTTAATGAAATCTTAATTCATTCGAACCGCTTTTGAAAAATCTCAAATAATCAAGGCTTTGCGCTATTATTGTGCATCGCAATATAGTCTATTGCAATGCACCAAAATTGTTGCTATATAACTTGATGGCCCGAGCTTGCAGTGTGTTGCGTTCGGCTTCGGGGTCAATGAAACGCGGTGCCTCGTGTGACGGGCGGCGAGGCAGGCTAAGAGTTCGACGGTAAAAACAGCCCGAGAGCACGACAGCAAGGACGAGTGTCATGGCGGAAGCCGCAACAGCCCCGAAAGCGAAGACCACTCCCAAGCCGGCAACAGCCGGGTTTGAAATGCCGAAATTCGAAATGCCAAAATTCGACATGCCCAAGGTCGAGATGCCGGCCGCTTTCCGCGAATTCGCGGAGCGTGGTGTGGCGCAGGCCAAGGACACCTACGAGAAGATGAAGGCCGCCGCCGAAGAGGCGACCGACGTGCTGGAGACCACCTATTCGACCGCCACCAAAGGCGCCTCCGATTACGGCCTCAAGGTGATCGAAGTGGCCCGCACCAATACCAATGCCGCGTTCGATTTTGCCGGCGAGATCATGGCGGCGAAGACGCTGTCGGAGGTCGTCGAGCTCACGAGCGCGCATGCGCGCAAGCAATTTGAGGCGCTGACCGCGCAGAGCAAGGAGCTCAGCTCGCTGGCGCAAAAGGTTGCCACCGAGACCGCCGAGCCGATCAAGAGCGGCATGAACAAGGCGTTCACCAAGGTCGGTTGATCGGCGTTTTCAGCGTTCGTGTATCACGACCCATCGCGTGATGGGGCAAAGCCCGGGTTCTCGACCCGGGCTTTTGCGTGTCAGACGGGCGCGTCGGCTTCCACTTTTCCGGGTCATGCGCTACCTTCCGCGCGCCCGTCATCGCGGGCCGTGCAGCTGTAGCTCAGTTGGTTAGAGCGCCTGACTGTGGATCAGGAGGCCGGTGGTTCGAGTCCACCCAGCTGTACCAATTCATCAGCTCACAAACTGCCGGCCGTGCTGCGGACTGGCGTTTTTCGCGGTGTTCCGCGCGTCACGCGGCGATTCACGGCTGCTTTACCTTAACGCCACAGCACGCCGGGATAGCGAGGCAACCTTAGCTATTCTCGATTATCACGCAGATACATCGGCTCTATCCCTTTCAGTGAATGCAGTGACACGTGCCACGACATTGACGGCGTTGCGGGATGCGGTTTCGCCGGTGGCTGTCCGCGCGCCGGCGGTCGCCTATCGCGGGGAGCATCTTCGCCAATTTCCGCAAGACCTCAGCCTGCGCATCTACTGCGACTTGGGAACGATCGAGGACGAATGGCGGGCTTTTGAACGGGTTGCCGATTGCACGGCGTTTCAGACCTTCGACTGGCTCTCGACCTGGTATCGCCATGTTGGCCAGCACGAAGGCGTCCATCCCGCGATCGCCGTCGGCCGCTTCGGCGACGGCGACATCGCTTTCATCCTGCCGCTTTGCGTCACACCGGAGCGTCTGGCGAAGCGGCTGTGCTGGCTCGGTCAGGAACTGGGCGACTACAACGCGCCGCTCCTGGCGCCGGACTTTTCCCAACGCATCACACCCGACCGCTTCCTTGCCGCCTGGCGGGAGCTGCTGGACAACATGCAACGCGATCCACTGCTGCGCCACGATTGGATCGAGTTCGAGAAGATGCCGCAAAAAATCGGCGCGCAGATCAATCCATTCACCTATCTCGGCGTCACTCCCAACGCCAGCGGCGTGCATCTGACCAAGCTCGGCGACGACTGGGAGAAATTCTATGTCGCCAAGCGCTCGTCCGCGACGCGCCGCCGCGACCGCGCCAAGCGCCGGCACATGTCGGAATACGGCGAAATCCGCTTCCTCACCGCATCCGACACGGATGATGCCCGGCGCACACTCGAAATGCTGATGGATCAAAAAAGTCGGTCGCTGGCGCGCAAGGGCGTCGCCAACATCTTCGCCCGGCCCGGACATCGGGAATTTTATCTCGACCTCGCATCCAACCCGAAGACCCGACATCTGGTCCACATCAGCCGGATCGAGATCGGCACGGCCTGCGCGGCGGCCAATCTCGGCATCGTGTTCGGCGATTGCTATTACCACGTGCTCGCAAGCTTCGTGGACAGCGACGTATCCCATTACGGACCGGGCGCGCTGCATCTGCGCGAGTTGATGGCGCACGCGATCAAGCTCGGGCTGAAGCGCTTCGATTTCACGATCGGCGACGAACCCTATAAGCTGGAATGGTCCGATACCGACCAGAAGCTCTACGACTATTCCGAGACCACGAGCTGGCGCGGCTTGCCGGTGTCCTCGACTTCGAGCCTGCGGCGGCGGATCAAGCGCTTCATCAAACAGACACCCTTACTGTGGCGGCTCGTCTCCGATGCGCGCTCGGCGATCGGCTCGCTAACGCATCCGCCGCTGGCGCGGCCGCTCGGCCGCGGACCGATCGCTCCGCGGGTGTTGCCGGCGCGGCCGGCGATCGCCTGCGTCATGGGCGATATGGACCTGCTGCGGCCGCTGGCGCTGGCCGGTATTCCCTGCGCGGTGGTGGCGCGTCCGGGTGTTTCCTCGCTCTATTCCCGCTACGCGCAATCGCACATGGCCTGGGGAAACTATTCGGCCAACGTCAACGGTCTCATCGACGCACTCCTGAGCTTGGGCAAGGCGCAGGCCGAGCCGCCGGTGCTTTTTTACCAGGAGGACGGGCAGGTCTTGCTGGTCTCACGTTTCCGCGAACGACTGGCGCAAGCCTTCCGCTTCGTCGTCGCCGACGCCACACTGGTCGAAGACCTCCTCGACAAAGGGCGCTTTCAGCTGCTTGCCGAACGTCACGGCCTGCCGGTGCCGGCGGCGCGCCGCTTCGATCCGGGCAGCATCGAGGCCGCCGGCCTCGGCCTTCCCTTCCCGCTCGTCGTCAAGCCGCTGACCCGGCTCGACCGCTGGAACGATCGCTTTGGATTGCGCAAGGCGCTGTACGCTGAAAACGCCGACGCGTTGCAGAAACTATGGCCTCAATTGCGCGCCGTCGGCCTCGAATTGCTGGCGCAGGAATTCGTTCCCGGCGCGGAATCAAGCATCGAAAGCTATCATTGTTACGTCGATGATCGCGGCAGCTTTGCCGGCGATTTCACCGGCCGCAAGATCCGCACCCAGCCCTCGTGCTGCGGCCACACCACGGCGCTCGAAATCACTGATGTCGAGGATGTGCGCCGGCACGGCCGCGCCATTGTCGAGCAACTAGGGCTGAGCGGCGTCGCCAAGCTCGACTTCAAGCGCGATCCGCAGGGCAATCTTCGCCTGCTGGAGATCAACCCCCGCTTCAATCTCTGGCATCACCCGGGCGCCATTGCCGGCGTCAACATTCCGGCATTGGTCTATGCCGATCTCGCAGGGCTCCCGCGCCCGCCGACGACGCGGGTAAAGGCCGGCGTCCGCTGGTGCCGCGCCTGGAAGGATTTTCCCGCCGCCCGTGCCGGCGGCGTGCCGCTGACGACGTGGCTGCCCTGGGTGCTTGGCTGCGAGGCGAAGTCGAGCCTGTCGTGGGACGATCCGTTGCCGTTCGTGCGCTCGAGCCTGCATCGTCTCGCCGGTCCGCTGTTGGAGCGGAAGGAACAACCGGGAATTTGGCACGCGCGCACGCGAGCCACTTCCGGCACCAAGCCGTAATCCGCGGCCGTCACCGGCCGTCCAGTTCCCGCCGCACCAGAGCCGCGCCGGCGGCCATCGCCTGCATTTTGGCAAACGCGATCGTCCGCGGCAGGTATTTCATGCCGCAATCCGGCGCCACCACCAGCCGCTCGGCCGGCACGTAGACGAGCGCGCGACGGATGCGCTCGGCGACGAGAAGCGGCGTCTCGACCGTCATATCGGCGAGATCGATCACGCCGAGGATGATGGTCTTCGACGGCAACGCCTGCAGCACCTTGAGGTCGAGCCTGGGCTGCGCGGCTTCGATCGAGATTTGTTGCGCCTTGCAGCTTTCCAGCTCCGGCAGGAACGAGTAGCCGGACGGCTTGTCGTGCACCACCGCGGCATAACCGAAACAAAGATGCACGGCGGCCGTGCCGCTCACCCCGGCCAGAGCGCGATCAAGGGCCTTGAGCCCATAACGCCGCGCATCGTCCGGATGCTGCTGCATCCACGGCTCGTCGAGCTGCACGATATCGGCGCCGGCGGCGAACAAATCCAGGATCTCGGCATTGACCGCGGCGGCGTAATCAAGCGCCAGCGCTTCGGCATCGCCATAGAAATCGTCCTGGGCCTGTTTGCTGAGCGTGAACGGGCCCGGCAAAGTCGCCTTGACCGTGCGGCCGGTATTGGCGCGCAGCACCTTGAGATCGCGCACTTCGACCGGGCGCAGGCGCCGGATCGGCCCGACCACACGCGGCACCGATGTGGGTTTGCCGCTGCGATTGAGCGTCGTGCCGGGCCGGTCGGCGTCGATGCCGGCGAGCGCGGTGGCGAAGCGGTTGGAATAGCTTTCGCGCCGCTGCTCGCCATCGGTGATGATATCGAGCCCGGCCCGCTCCTGTTCGCGGATCGCCACAATCGTGGCTTCATCCTGAGCCGCTTCGAGCTTATCGGGCGCCACCAGCCAGAGATCGTCGGCGCGGGCGCGCGGCACCTGCTTCGACAGCCGCGCGCGGTCGATCAGCCATTCGGGTTGCGGGTACGAACCGACGAGTGAAGTCGGAAACAGCATCGGAGCCCCTTCATCCTCCCCAAAAACGGCGGGAGAGGATGATTAGGCTACTTCGCCTTCTCGTAGGGATAAATCAGGTCGCCGGTCTTCTGATCGGCGGGCGTCAGCACCGTCTGGTAGCTCATGCCGCGCCAGGTCTCGAGGTTCGCGGCGTCGGTAATGCCGTGATACTGCACCTGCAACGTGGTGCCTTTGGTCCATTCGCCGTCCGCGTTGAACTTAAAGTTTTCGGTCATGATGGTCGTGAAACTGTGGCTGTGCATGTACTCGGCAAGTTTTGCATCGTCCAGCGTTTTGGCACCCTCGACCGCCTCTCCGAGCAGCTGGAAATAGGCATAGCCCCAGCCGCCGAGGTAATAGCCGAGCGGATCGATACCTTCGCTCTTGGCGCGCTCCTGATAGATCTTGAAGAACGCCGCCGCCGGCGCCATCAACTTAGGCGACGGCACCCAGGTCTCGTAATTCACGATGCCGTTGAGCGCGGCCTTCAGCTTTGCCTTGAACACGGTTGCCTGTAATCCGACCATAGCGCCGCCAAGCATCTTCGGCGTGAAGTTAAGTTCGTTCGCCGCCGCCACAATGCCGACCGAGCTCAGCGGATAGGAACAAATCACAACGAGGTCGGCATTGGCTGACTGCAGCGCCCGAATAACCGGCGAGAAATCGGTGATGCCCGGCGGAAAAGTTTTGTCATAGATGACGTTGAAGCCGAAGGTCTTGGCGTTTTCGCGGGCCCCTTCGCATGCGTTACGGGCAAACTCCGCGTCCTCGGCCGCCAGCGCCACCGTCTGCGGCTTCGGCTTTTGCTGCGCGGCCACCTCGAAATAGCCCTCGGTGAACGCCTGGCTTGGCTTCGGCCCGGCGCCGATGACCGAGAAGTAGCGCGAATAGTGGAACTCCTTGTTGCCGTCGAGCGCGAACAGCCCGATGAGGAGCTTCCCCTTTTGCATCGCGACCGGAATTGCCGGGGCGACCAGGTTGGTGCCGTACGGGCCGTTGAGCAAGTCGACTTTGTCGACTTCGAGGAGCTTGGTGTAGATGCCCGGTATATTCGCCGGATTGGACTGGTCGTCGTAATTGACGAACTCTACCTTGCGGCCGAGCAGCCCTCCCTTGGCGTTGATTTCCTCCTGCCAGATTTTGGCGCCGAGCAGCGCCTGCTTGCCGTTGGGCGCGAGCGGACCGGTGAGCGCCAGCGAAAAGCCGATCTTGATCGGGTCGCTGCTCTGCGCGGACGCGGAAACGGGGGCCGCCGCCAGCGCGGCGCCGAGGAGTGCCGCGCCGAGCACGCCGGTGACGTCGCACCGTCTCGAAAAGTAGCCCATGATTTCCTCCCAAACCCCACTTTTTGTTTTCACCGGCGATCGCGAAGCGGCCGTTTTCGGACACGGCACGGCAGTGGGGCGCACAGCATGCACCGCTTCGGCATCCATGAAAAGAGCGGGGCTCGGGCTTTCGGCCCGCGCCCCGCAGCATCAATTCTCCTGCCGCGACTATTGCACTTTATCGGCCGGATAAACGACGTTGCCGGTTTTCAGATCGTCGGGAGCAACTACGGTCTGGTAGCTCATGCCGCGCCAGGTCTCGAGATTCGAGGCGTCGGTAATGTCGTGATACTGCACCTGCATGAACTGGGACTTACTCCATTCGCCATTCTTGCCGAAGCTGATATCGCCCATGATGGTCTTGAATTCATGGGTGCGCAGATAATCGGCGAGCTTGTCGTCGTTGATGCTCTTGGCGCCTTCGATCGCTTCGCCGATCAGCTGGAAGTCGGCGTAGCCCCAACCGCCGAGATAGTAACCGAGCGGGTCGACGCCGGCGGCCTTGGCGCGTTCCTGATAGATCTTGAAGAACGCCGCCGCCGGCGCCATCAGTTTTGGCGACGGCACCCAGGTCTCATAGTTGACCAGGCCATTGAGCTTTGACTTGAGCCGGTCCTTGAACACGGTCGCCTGCAATCCGACCATGGCGCCGCCCATCAACTTCGGCTTCAGCCCGAGCTCGCTCGCGGACTGCACAATGCCGACCGAGCTCAGCGGATACGAGCAAAATACCACGAGGTCGGCGTTGGCCGCTTGCACCGCGCGGACGACCGGCGAGAAGTCGGTCGTGCCCGGCGGGAAGGTTTTGTCGTAGACGATGTTGATGCCGTACGTCTTGGCGTTGTTGCGGGCGCCCTCACAGGCATTGCGCGCGAACTCGGCATCCTCGGATGCCAGCGCCACCGTCTGCGGCTTCGGATTCTGCGCGACCGCCGCCTGGAAGAAGCCCTCGGTGAAAGCTTCCCGCGGCTTCGGGCCGGTCGGCAGCATCGAGAAGTATTTCGGATAGTGGAATTCGGCATTGATATCGAGCGCGAAGAAGCCGATGAAGACCTTGCCCTTTTGCATGACGATCGGCATGGCCGGCGCGTTGAGATTGGTGCCATACGGCCCCATCACGATGTCGACTTTGTCGACATCGAGCAGCTTCGTATAGATGCCCGGCACATTCGCCGGATTGGACTGGTCGTCGTAGTTGATGAGCTCGACTTTACGGCCGAGTAGACCGCCCTTGGCGTTGATTTCCTCTTCCCAGATCTTGGCGCCGAGGAGCGCCTGCTTGCCGTTCGGCGCGAGCGGGCCGGTGAGCGCCAGGGAAAAGCCGATCTTGATCGGCTCACTCTGCGCCGAAGCGGGCGCGGGCGCAGCGGCGAGACCGGCGGCGAGAAGAATCGCACCTATTCCTCCGGCAACACCGCGTCGTGTCACGCGATAAACCATGGCATTCCTCCCAAATGGCTTTTTTCGATTCACCTACCCTGGCGGGGCGCCCGGTTTCGGGCACGCCGCGTCAGCGTCGGGGGCACAATGCCCTGCTTCCAGGTTCATGAAAAGAGAGCGAAAAGGAGCGTGGCAATCCGCCCCGGCGCACGGGCGGACGCCCACTAGTTGAAATTTAGCGGGGAAATGCCTCTTGTCGAACAGGGCCGCTTGGACTTAGCTTAGGATGATCGAGGAGGCGCGAGCTCAATCCGGGAGCGCTCCTCAGGTTTGATAAGGGAAACGACCATGGCCTGGACAACTCCGACTCTCGTCGAGATCTGCATCGGCCTCGAGATCAACGGCTATCTGCCGGCCGAGTTCTGATCCGCACGCTTCCTGTTCCGCGATCCCCGTGAATGGGGCGCCTGACCGCCATCGTCCTCGGCGCAGCGGCGGGCGGCGGCTTTCCGCAATGGAATTGCCAGTGTCCGGTCTGCCGGCTCGCCTGGTCCGGCGATCCGCGCGTGAAGCCGCGGACGCAGGCTGGCCTCGCCGTCTCGGCCGACTGCGAACACTGGATTTTGCTCAACGCTTCGCCTGACCTGCGCGCGCAGATCCTGGCTACTCCGGAATTGCATCCGCGCGGGCAATCGCGCGGCAGCCCAATCGCGGCCGTGGTCTTGACCGGCGCGGAAGTCGACCAGATCTCAGGGCTGCTGACTTTGCGCGAACGCCAGGCGTTCACCCTGTTCGCCACGACCGAAACGATCGCCGCGGTCACCGCCAGTCCGATTTTCGCCGTGCTTGCCGACGTGGTGACGCGAAAGACCGTGGAGCGTGATTTGCCATTTTCCCTGCCCGGCGGCATCGAGGCGGAGCTGTTTGCCGTTCCCGGCAAGGTCGCGCTCTATCTCGAAGGCGACGCCCCGGCGCTTGCCGCCGAGACCGGCGCCAATGTCGGCGTCGAAATCGTCTTCGGCTCCCGGCGCCTTGCCTATGTGCCGGGCGCGGCCGCGATGACGCCCGCGATGCGCGAGCGGCTCGCCCGCGCCGACGTCGTCTTCTTCGACGGTACGCTCTTTTCCGACGACGAGATGATAGTCACCGGCACCGGCGGCAAAACCGGCCGCCGCATGGGTCACATGCCGCTCGCCGGCGATGACGGGACGCTTGCCGCGCTCGCCGGCCTTGGCGACCGGCGTATCCTGACCCACATCAACAACACCAATCCGATCCTGATCCAAGGTTCCGCGGAACGGCGTAGGGTAGAAGCCGCCGGCTTCGAGGTCGCCGAAGACGGAATGGAGATCGTGCTGTGAATGCGTTGAGCGCCGAGGAACTGGAAGCCCGCCTGCGCGACATCGGCGCGCGGCGTTATAATCGGCTGCACCCGTTCCACAAGCTGCTGCATGGCGGCGCCTGCAGTAAAGGCCAGGTGCAGGCCTGGGCGCTCAACCGCTACTATTATCAGGCGATGATCCCAATCAAGGACGCCAGCCTGATCGCGCGCTGCGATGACCCGGCGACGCGCCGCGAATGGCGCAGCCGCCTGGTCGATCATGACGGCACGCGCGAGGGCGAAGGCGGCATCGCACGCTGGCTCAAGCTCACTGACGGACTCGATCTCGATCGCGACTATGTCGTTTCGCTGCGCGGGCTGTTGCCGGGAACGCGCTTTGCCGTCGACGCTTATGTGCATTTCGTCCGCGAAAAGGCCTTGCTCGAAGCCATCGCCTCCTCGCTGACCGAGCTGTTCTCGCCGGCGATCATCGGCGAGCGGATGGAAGGCATGCTCAAGAATTACGATTTCGTCACCGCGGAGACGTTCGCCTATTTTTCCCAGCGCCCGCCGCAGGCCGAGCGCGATTCGCGCTTCGCGCTGGATTACGTCAAACAGCATGCGCGTACGCCGGAGGCGCAGCAAAGCGTGCTTGCCGCGCTCGAATTCAAATGCGACGTGCTGTGGGCCATGCTGGACGCGCTCTATCACGCTTACGTCGCGCCGAAAGAGGTTCCGCCCGGCGCCTTTGTGCCGAAGGATTAAGGGATGAACGACACCGCATCGACCATCGCTCCCGAGGCGCGGCCGCATCTGCCGCGCGGCGTGCGGCTCGTGCACAACGAGGCGCAGGGCGGCTGGGTGCTGCTGGCGCCGGAGCGGGTGTTTAAGGCCGACGCCATCGCCGCCGAGGTGGTCAAACGCTGCACCGGCGAAGCGACCTTCGCCGCGATCGTCGACGATCTGGCCAAGACCTATGCGGCGCCGCGCGAGCGCATTCTCGCCGATGTGACGGCGCTGCTGCGCGGGCTCGCCGACAAGCGGCTGTTGGAATTGTGACGGCCATGGCGGGAAACGACTCCGCTTTGCACACTCCGCTCGGCCTCTTGGCCGAGTTGACCCATCGCTGTCCGCTGGGTTGCCCCTATTGCTCCAATCCGCTCGCGCTCGATCCGCGGCAGAGCGAGCTCGACGCGCCAACCTGGGCGCGCGTGTTCAACGAGGCCGCCGGCCTCGGCGTGTTGCAAGTACATCTCTCCGGCGGCGAGCCCGGCGCGCGGCGGGACCTAGTCGCCATCACTGCGGCGGCGCACGCCGCCGGCCTTTACACCAATCTCATCACCTCCGCGGTCGGCATTACCGCGGCGACGTTGCGGCAACTCGCCGATTCCGGCCTCGATCACGTGCAGATTTCCATCCAGGACAGCGACCCCGCGAGCGCCGACCGCATCGCCGGCTACGAAGGCGCGTTTGCACGCAAGCGCGCGCTCGCCGCCGAAGGCGTGAGCTTGAAAATTCCGCTGACCGTCAATGCCGTGATGCACCGCGCCAACATCGACCGCCTGGAAGATATGGTGGCACTGGCGCTCGCGCTCGGCGCCAGCCGGGTCGAGATCGCGCATGCGCAATACTACGGCTGGGCGCTGAAAAACCGCGCCGCTTTGATGCCGACCGCGGCGCAGGTCAAGCGCGCGGCCGCCGCGGTCGAGCAATTGCGGGCGCGGCATCACGGCGAGATCGTCATCGACGCCGTCATCCCCGATTATTACGCCCGGTTGCCCAAGCCCTGCGTCGGCGGTTGGGGCCGGCGCTCGCTCAACGTCACGCCGGGCGGACGGGTGCTGCCCTGCCACGCCGCGGAATCCCTTCCCGGCCTCGAATTCTGGTCGGTGCGCGAGCATTCGCTCGCCGACATTTGGGCGAATTCGCCCGCCTTCAATGCCTTCCGCGGCACCGACTGGATGCAGGAGCCTTGCCGAAGCTGCGCGCGGCGCGACATCGATTTCGGCGGCTGCCGCTGCCAGGCCTTCGCGCTGACCGGCGATGCGCGCGCGACCGATCCGGTCTGCTATCTGGCGCCTAATCACCACGAGGTCGCCGCGCTCGCCGCCGTTCAGGAGGACGCGCCCTACGCCTACCGGCGAATGTGACGCGCCTTTCCCCAGTGCGCGTTCGGCCTGTTGCGAATTTCCAACGATTTACCCTGTCTGGACCGCGCGGATTTGCGCTTTTGCCGATCCGCCGCGAGAGGATATAAACTCCCTCATTCTTGCTGCCGGGCACTGGCGCCGCCTTTAGGCCACGGGCGCGAGGAAGGGTAAGCATGACGACGCTTTCCATTAATGGAAGGTCGTACGAAGTCGACGTTGAGCCCGATACGCCATTGTTGTGGGTGCTCCGCGATACCATCGGGCTCACCGGCACCAAATACGGCTGCGGCATCGCCCAATGCGGGGCATGCACCGTGCACATCGACGGTGTCGCCACCCGCTCGTGTCAGGTGCCGGTCGGCACTCTCGGCGTCAAGGAAGTCACGACGATCGAGGCGCTGGCGCAAAACGGCCAGCTCCACCCCGTGCAAAAGGCCTGGATCGACCTCGATGTGCCACAATGCGGCTATTGTCAAAGCGGCATGTTGATGACGGTGGTGGCACTCCTGAAGCAGAATCCAAAGCCGACGGACGCCGAGATCGACGCGGCGATCACCAATATCTGCCGCTGCGGGACCTATCAGCGCATTCGCGCCGCGATCCACGCCGTGGCCAATGCCTGACAGTGGGGTTGCGATGATGCGCGCGGCGGGAGCCGGAGTCATTCTGCTCGTGATCCTCGCCGCAGCGGTTTGGCCTGCGGCCGCGCCGGCGGCTGAGCCGGTCGATCTGCTGCTGGTGCTGGCGGCCGACGTGTCGCGCAGCGTCGATACGGCAAAATTCCAGCTTCAGCGCGACGGCTATGCCGCCGCGATTTCCGATCCGCGCGTGCTTGAAGCGATCCAGTCGGGCCGCCGCGGCCGCATCGGATTGACCTTCATCGAATGGTCGGGCGCCGGCTCGCAGCGGGTGGTGATCGACTGGACCACCATCGCCGATGCCGAGGCGGCCAAGGGCTTTGGCGATCGTCTCCTGGAAGCGCCGCGTTCGTTCACCGATCGCACCTCGATCTCGGGCGCCATCGAATTCGCCATGGGCCAGATCGCGCGCGCGCCTTACCAGGCCGCACGCCGCGTCATCGACGTATCCGGCGACGGCACCAACAATGCCGGACGCGACGTGACGGCCGCGCGCGACGAGGCCTTGGCCGAGGGCGTGACCATCAACGGCCTCGTCATCCTCAGCGAGACGCCGCTTGCTTGGAATCCCGACCACACCAATCCGCCGGGCGGACTGGAGAATTACTATCGCGAGCATGTCATCGGCGGGCCCGGCGCATTCGTCCTGGCGGCGGAAAATTTCAATTCGTTCGGCCAGGCCATCGTCAAAAAGATGATCGCCGAGGTGGCGCAGGCGCCTTTGCGACCGTCGCGGCGCGTATCGACCCGCTGAACGGACATCCTTGCGCACCAGCGGAATTTGCCTTTTGCCGACAACCCTTTGGGCGGATAGACAAGCGGCGCCGGCCACGAAAGCGACACAGATGCCCGGCATGTTTGCGGCTCACCTGCCAAACCGTATAGTCCACTGGCTTTAGCGAACCTCGGAACGCCTCCTGTGACCGCGGCTACCGGCTTGAAACGCCCTGCTCTCGCCGTTGCCGCCGTTGTCGCGGCGGTCGTGGTCACGCTCTTAGCGCTGTCCTTTCTCATTCCCGTCGGCTCGGTGCGTGACGCCGTCGTCAAGGAGATCCATGCGGTCACTGGGCTCGACCCGGTGCTCCGCGGCGAGGTCTCGGTCTCGTGGTTTCCCTCCGGCACGGTGCGCTTCCACAACGTGTATCTCGGCGACGATGGCAAGGGCGAGCCGGCCGTGATCGCCGACGAATTGACGGCGCGTCTGCGCTATTTTCCGCTGCTCGCCGGGCGCGTCGAGATTGCCGACGTGACGCTAGTGCGGCCGACCATTACCGTGACGTTCCTGCCCGGCGGCCAATCGAATTGGTCGGGCCTGATCCGGTCGTTGGCGCAGGCGCTGCAACCCGATCCCGGCCGGACAGCTTCGTTCTCGGAGATCGGCATCCACGACGGCACGGTGGTCGTACACAAGCAGTTCGACGGCAAGGATACGACCGAGCGGCTCGACGGTGTGGACTTTCAACTTGCCTGGCCATCGATCTCGCGCAGCTTCGGCGCCAACGGACATTTCGTCTGGCATGAGGAGCCGATCGAGGCGAGCCTCACGCTCGGCGATTTTCTCGCCGCCCTGAGCGGCGAACGCTCGGGCGTCAAGCTTCGGCTCTCCGGCGCGCCGGTGAAGGCCGCCTTCGACGGCGCAGTCAGCGCGCAGCCGAGCTTCCGGATCGACGGCACGCTGAGCGTGGAAGCACCCTCGCTCCGCGACGCCTTGCGCTGGACCGACACCAGCCAATTGCCGTTCGGCGGCTTCGGCCGTTTCGCGCTCCGCGCGCACAGCATCGTCAGCGGCGGCGTGATCTCGCTGTCCAGCGTCAATGTCGAACTCGACGGCAACCTGGCGGAGGGCGTGATCACGCTCTCGACCGATCATCGCACGGTGCAGGGCACGCTCGCCGCCGACGCGCTTGATCTCACGCCTTATGTCTCGGGCATTCATATCCTGGCGGCCAACGCACGCAGCTGGGATCAACTGCCGATCGCGCTCGACGGGCTCGCCGACTTCGACCTCGACCTGCGGCTCTCCGCCGCCAGCGTCAAGATCGGCGGCGCGCAATTGAGGCGAACGGCGATCGCCACCAACATGCGCAACGGCAAGCTCGACGTCACCATCGGCGAGTCGCAGGCTTTTGCCGGCATCGCAAAGGGCTCGCTTGGCCTCGCCAGTATCAAGGCTGGCGTCGCCGTGACCTCGCATCTGCAATTTGTCGATGTCGATCTCGAGAGCTGTCTCGGTCAGCTCTTCGGCATCCGCCGGCTCGCGGGCCGGGGCAATCTCGCGCTCAATGTCGACGGCTCCGGATCCTCGGTGCTAGCGGTGACCAATACGCTCAACGGCACGGCGAGCCTCATGGCCCATGACGGCGCGCTCACCGGCATCAACATCGAGCAATTGCTGCGCCGGCTCGAACGCCGGCCGCTGTCGGGCAACGGCGACTTCCGCACCGGGCGCACCCCGTTCGACCAGTTCGCGCTGGCGCTGAAGATCGACCAGGGCCAAGTCTCGGTCGATGACTTGCATCTCACCGGCCCGACCGTGCGTCTTGCGGTCAGCGGGCAGGTCTCGGTTCCCACCCGCGATCTCGACCTCAAGGGGCTGGCGACGCTGGTCTCCGGCGAGACCGCCAACGAGTTCGATCTGCCGTTCGTTGTGCAGGGCCAATGGGATGACCCGATCATGCTGCCGGACGCGCAGAGCCTGATCCGCCGCTCGGGCGCCGCGGCGCCACTGCTTGAATCGATCAAGGCCCGCAATGCCGGCTCCGCGGTGCGCTCGGTGATCGATCAGCTGTTGGCGGCTCCTGCTGCGACCACCACCGCGCCGCCGGCAGCACCGGCGCCAGCGCCGAAATAGCCCGATTGAGCTGACAAATCGCCTTGCTTTGCGTGCCACGCAACGGCGGTTGGATTATGATTCCCGTCCACGAATCAGCGCGGGCTATCGTGCCCGCGACGGGGCCCGGATGTTCAACCGCCTCATTCGCACGCTGGTCAAAGTGGTGGTCGCTTCGCTGATCGTCGGCACGATCCTCGCCCATTTTGGCATCACCTCCGACGAGCTGATGAAAGCGGCCGGCCTGTCGTCCGACCGCGTCACCGAGCTGGCGCGTAACGGCGTCGCCTGGGCGTTGCCGAACCTGATCCTTGGCGCGGTGGTGATATTGCCAATCTGGTTTCTGCTCTATTTGTTCAGGCCGCCAGGCGAAAGCCGCGATTGAGCCGTTATCGCTACCGAACCGGCATGCCGCGCGCGCCGCTGAGCTTGGCGAGCAGCGAGGCGCCAATGACGGCGACGCCGACCACGGCGACCATAATGGCGCACACCGCGTTCATCTCCGGCTTCACTCCGAGCCGCACCTGCGAATAGATGCGGATCGGCAGCGTGGTCGCGCCCGGTCCGGTGGTGAAGCTCGCGATGACCAGATCGTCGAGCGAGAGCGCGAATGCCAGCATCCAGGCGGCGGCGATCGCGGGCAGGATCAGCGGCAAGGTTACCGCGAAAAAGGTGCGCAGCGGCGACGCGCCGAGATCCATCGCGGCCTCTTCCAGGCTCATGTCGAAATCGACGAGCCGCGACTGCACGATGACGGTGACGAAGCACATCGCCATGGTGGTGTGCGCGATCGCCACCGTCCAGAAGCCGCGATCCACTGCAATGGCGACGAACAGCAAGAGCAGCGACAGGCCGGTGATCACCTCGGGCATGACCAGCGGCGCATAGATCATCGCCGCGAACAGCAGCCGGCCGCGGAAACGGCCGAAACGCACCAGCGCCAATGCCGAAAGCGTCCCCAGGATCGTCGCCGCCGTCGCCGCCGTCAGCGCCAGGCGGATGCTGATGAACACCGAATCGAGGAGCGCCTCGTCTTGAATGAGCTCAGCATACCAGCGCGTCGACCAGCCGCCCCACACCGACACCAGGCGCGAGGCGTTGAACGAATAGATCACCAGAACGGCGATCGGCAGATAGAGAAAGACGATGCCGAGCGCGATCGAGCCGAGATTGAAGGTGGAAACCCTGCGCATCGTCATTCCCGCTCCAGCGCGCGCATCGCCTGGTTCTGATAGACGACGATCGGCGTGACCAGGAGACAAACAAGCAATACGGCGACCGCCGACGCCGCCGGCCAGTCCTTATTGCCGAAAAATTCCGTCCAGATCGTCTGCCCGATCATCGGCGATTGCGAGCCGCCGAGCAGATCGGGGATGACGAATTCGCCGACGATGGGAATGAAGCACAACAGAACGCCGGCCAGCATGCCGGAGGATGACAGCGGCAAGGTCACCAGCCAGAAGATCTTCCAGCGCGGGCAGCCGAGATCAGCCGCCGCCTCAATGAGCGACTCGTCGAGCTTCTCCAGCGTCGCGTAGAGCGGCAGCACCATGAACGGCAGGTAGGAATAGACGATGCCGATATAGATAGCGGTGTCGGTCGAGAGCCACGCCGGCGGCTCTTTCACGATCGACAGAGCCATGAGCACGTCGTTGAGCAGGCCGTCGCGTTGCAGAATGTTCATCCAGGCATAGATGCGGATGAGCAGCGAGGTCCAGAACGGCAGCACCACCAGAATGATCAGCACCGCCTGGACGCGGTGCGGCGTGCGCGCGATCGCGTAAGCGATCGGATAACCGATGACGAGCAGGATGAGCGTGGAGAAAGCCGCGATCTCCACGCTCTTCACATAGGACAGGATGTAGAGGGGATCGGAGCCGATCAGCCCGTAATTGTTGAGCGAGAGCCCGGAGAAAAAAGCGACCAGGCCGTGCCAGCCGGCGGCGAGCTCGAACACTGGCGTGTAAGGTGGCTGCGCGATCGCCGTCTGCGACAGACTGATCTTGAGCACGATGAGAAACGGCACGAGGAAGAAAACCAGCAGCCACGCATAGGGAATGCGCACCACCAGCCTCTGCAACACGAAGCGTCGCTGCTGCCATTTCATATCATCACCGTGTCAGTACGATCGCCGCTTCGGCCGGCCAGCTCAGCCAAACCTGCTCGTCGACGCCGGCCACGCGCTCGGAACGGCCGCCCACATTGGCGATCACGGCCTTGACCGGCGAACCGTCGCGGATGCGCAGCTTGTAGATCGAGACGTCGCCGAGATAACCGATATCGACGACGGTGCCGGCGACGCAATTGTCGAGGCCCGGCAGCGGCGGCTCACGGCTGATGCGGACCTTCTCGGGCCGCACCGCGACCCAGACCATCGTGCCGGGCTCCGCGTCCGGTTTGACCGCCACGTGCAGGCGGCCGGCCGCCGTTCCCTCGATGCTCAAGCCGTCGTCGCCGAGACGCCCGGCGAACAGATTGACGTCGCCGATGAAGTCGGCGACCCAGCGCGAATTCGGCTGTTCGTAGATTTCGGCCGGCGGCGCGACCTGGATGAGCCGGCCGCGGTCCATCACGCCGATGCGGTTGGCAACCGTCATCGCTTCGCTCTGATCGTGGGTGACTATGATGAAGGTGAAGCCGACTTCGCGTTGCAATTCCATCAGCTCGAACTGCGTCTCGCCGCGCAGCTTCTTGTCCAGCGCCGCCAGCGGCTCGTCGAGCAGCAGCACGCGCGGGCGTTTGACCAGCGAACGCGCCAGCGCGACGCGCTGGCGCTGGCCGCCGGAAAGCTCATGCGGTTTGCGGCCGCCGAAACCTTCGAGTTTCACCAGCGCCACCATGTCGGCGATGCGCCGGTCGATCTCGCGCTTCGCCAAGCCCTCCTGCTTGAGGCCGAAAGCGATGTTGGCCTCGACATTGAGGTGCGGAAACAGCGCGTAGTTCTGGAACATCATATTGACCGGACGCCGGTACGGCGGCACGGCGGCGAGATCGACCCCATCGAGCAGGATGCGGCCGGCATTCGGCCGCTCGAAACCGGCGATCATGCGCAACAACGTGGTCTTGCCGCAGCCCGACGGACCGAGCAGCGCGAAGAATTCGCCTTCATAAATATCGAGCGACAGATGATCGACGACCGCGGTGCCACCGAAGCGCTTGGTCAGGCCCTCGATGCGCAGCAGCGGACGCAGGTTCGGATCGGTCCACGGCGCAAAATCTTGTTTCGATCCGGCGATCTGCTACGCTCCGCTGCAAGACGGAAATCTCGCGGGCATTTCTAACGCAAATCGCGATGACCGACAAATGGCGGGATTTTGACGGTTATCGCGCCATGAAGCCTTCGAGCCCCGCCTGTTCAGCCGCGGAAAAGCGCAAGCCGAGCTTGGAACGGCGCCAAAGCACGTCCTCGGCAGTCTGCGCCCATTCCTTCGTCATCAAGTAGCGCAGCTCGGGGCCGGTCAGATCGGCGCCGAAACGCGGACCGAGATCGTCGGGCCGCGTCACGCCCGCCAGTACGTTCTCCACGCGCGTGCCGTAGGCGCCGACAAGCCGTCGCGCGTGGCCCTCGTCGAGGAACGGCCAATTCCGCCGCGTACGCGCGATTAGCGCCGGCGCCCCGTCGTAGACGAAATCGCCGCCGGGCAACGGGCTGGTCGCGGTCCACGGCCGCGAGCGCGGGAAGAAATGTGCGAGCCGGGCCAGTACGTCCTCGGCCAGACGGCGAAAGGTCGTGAGCTTGCCGCCATAGACCGTGAGCAGCGGCGCCACCCCGAAACTCTTGTCGAGCATCAGCTCATAATCGCGATCGATGTCCTGGGGCATTTTCGCGCCGTCGTCGTAGAGCGCGCGCACCCCGGCAAAGGCCCACACCACGTCGGCGGCCACGATGCTGGCGCGGAAATATTCGTTGATCAAGCCGCAGAGGTAATCGATTTCTTCCGGCGAAGGCGTCGCTGCGGCGGGATCGCCGGCAAAGCTTCGGTCGGTCGTGCCGATCAGCGTGAAGTCACGCTCGAAGGGAATGGCGAACACCACGCGGCCGTCGGGCGCCTGCAGGATGTAGGCGCGGTCGTGATCGTAGAGGCGGCGCACCACGATGTGGCTGCCCTTGTCGAGCCGGAGCCGCCGCGGCAGCGCCTGCCGCAGCACCGTTTCGGCCACCGTTTCCACCCAGGCGCCGGCGGCATTGACCAGGACGCGCGCGGTCACCACCTCGCGCGCGCCGCGCGCGTTGAGGATCAAGCGCCACACGTCGCCGCGCTCGGCGCGCACGCAGCGCGTGCGCGTGCGGATCGACGCGCCGCGCTCGGCGGCATCGACGGCGTTGATCACGACCAGGCGCGCATCGTCGGCAAAACAATCGGAATATTCGTAGCCATGATGGAAGCGGCGCTTGAGCGGCTGCCCCACTTCGTCGGTGATGAGATCGAGCGCGCGCGTTCCCGGCAGAATCTGCCGCCGTCCGATCAGGTCGTAGACGAAAAGCCCGAACCGCACCGCGATCGGCGAGCGGCCCGCAACGTCGAGCGGCAGCACGAAACGCAGCGGTCGGATGAGATGCGGCGCCATGCGCAACAGCACCTCGCGCTCGTTGAGCGCCGCGCGCACGAGGCGCAGGGAGCCATGCTCCAGATAGCGCAAGCCGCCATGGATCAGCTTCGAGGACGCCGACGACGTGCCCGAGCCGAGATCGCTCTGCTCAAGAAGCACGACCTTGAGCCCGCGCCCGGCGGCATCGCGAGCGATGCCGGCGCCATTGATGCCGCCGCCGATGATGGCGAGATCGTAATCGGCCACTGATTCTCCTCTACCGGCAAGATAACGCAAATAAGATAACGCAAATCGCGGCCTTGCCTCGTCCCGCGGATCGACGATGATGTCCGCAAAGGAACGCGCGATGGACTTTCGCGATCGTCACCTGGTGATCACCGGCGGCGCGGGTGCCCTCGGCACCGCTTTAGTCGAGGCGCTCGTGCATGCTGGCGCCGTCTGTCACGTGCCGTGCATCGACGAGGCGGAAGCGCGGCGCTTTCGGCTGCGCGAGCACAAGCACGTGGTGCTCAGCGTCACCGGCAGCCTCACCGACGAGAAGACCGTTGCCGGGCTTTACGCCAGCGTCACGCCACTCTGGGCCTCGATCCACCTCGCTGGCGGTTTCGCCGCCGCGCCGTTGCGCAATACCGACACGGCGACATTGCGCCAGCAGATCGACATGAATCTCGTAAGCTGCCTCCTGTGCTGCCGCGCCGCCGTCAGCGCCATGATGCGGCAACCGGCCGGCGGCGGCAGCGGCGGCCGCATCGTCAACGTCGCCGCCCGTCCCGGCCTCGAATGGCGAAGCGGCGCCGGCATGGCCGCCTACGCCGCGAGCAAGGCGGCGGTCGCCGCGCTGACCGTCGCGCTCGCCGAGGAGGTCGCCAAGGACGACATCCTGGTTAACGCGGTGGCGCCCTCGATCATGGACACGCCGGCCAATCGCAGCGCCATGCCGAAGGCCGACTACAGCCTGTGGCCCAAGGTCGAGGAAGTGGCGGCGACCATCCTGTTCCTCGCCTCGCCGGAAAACCGCGTCACCCGCGGCGCCATCGTGCCGGTTTACGGGAAGTCGTAACTCTCACACGCGTCATCACCGGGCTTGACCCGGTGATCCATCTTCAAACGAGACGAAAAATGGATTGCCGGGTCTTAGCCCGGCAATGACGATTTCCGTTAATACCCCGGCCAAAGGCCCGGCGTCGCCAGTTCAAGCAAATGGCCGTCGGGATCGCGGAAATAAATGCTCTCGCCGCCGCGCGGCCATTTGGTGCGGCCCTCGATGGCGACGTCGGCTTCGGCCAGCCGCGCTTCCCATGCCGCAAGCTCATCGGCGGCAATCGAGAAGGCGATGTGCACCGGCCCATGTCCGTCATGCGGCGGAATCGTGCCGCCGGGAACCGCAACGATCTCGAAGGAGCGGCCGCGTAAGAACAACAGCAGCACGCCGCGGCCTCCGACGTCATACGCGCACAGCCGCTGATCGCGATAGATGCTGTTGAGGCCCAGCAGCTGTTCGTAGAACGGGCAGGCGCGCTCGAACTCTTCGACATAGAGGGAGGTTTCTAGGACGCCGAGCAGGTTGGGCATGTTGAATTATCCAATTCGTCATGGCCGGGCTCGTCCCGGCCATCCACGTCTTCAACTCTGGCCTCAAGACGTGGATGCCCGCAACAAGTGCGGGCATGAGGGACTACCCCGAAATCGGCACGATTTCGCGCGTCGGCGCGCGCACCAGGCGGCTCACGGCGCCGGCGGCGACCACCGCGTGTTGCTGCGCATAGGCCTCGTGATTCTGCTCGATGTAATCGAGGTCGTAGAGGTAATTCACCATGAGGCCGCAGGACTGCGCCAGCGCGCGCTCGGATGCGTCGCCAAGCCAGTCGAGCTGCTCGAGGCGCGCGCCGTTGCCGAGATGGAAGCGGGCGACCGCATCGAGCGG
>Ga0116224_10000701_pt1 | contig 25241 bp, 25 predicted proteins | sample Sb_taG_9_FD_89699 | JGI IMG/M metagenome (GOLD analysis project Ga0116224, IMG submission 89699) | Peat soil microbial communities from Weissenstadt, Germany - Sb_50d_b_LC metaG | ecosystem: Environmental > Terrestrial > Soil > Wetlands > Peat | place: Germany: Weissenstadt | collected 2010-09-21 | reverse complement strand
TCGCGCTTGCCGATCTCGTCAACGCGCTTGCCACGCCACGCGGGCAACAGGTCGCCCTCTACAAAGTGCGTGACTTGATACAGCGAGGAGGCTTTGTTCTTGGACTGGTCACGCTTCAACCATTCCTCGACCACGAGCTCGAACGCCATAGCCGGGGCCTTCGCACAGCGGGGTCTTCGCCCTTGGCAATTGCCTCGCGCGTTTTCGCCACGCCTCGCGCGCATCGGCCAAGCTGATTGCGGGCCAACGTCCAAGCGTCTCGCGCCGCAGCTTTCCACCGGAACGATAGAACATCTGGAAGGATTTTGCGCCGCCGTGGCCAATCCGCAGCGCAAGCCCTGGATAGCCAAGATCGAAAATCTCTCGCTGTCCCGTTTCGGGCGGTTTGAAACGCTGGACGCAGGCTTCGGTGAGGTGCAGCTTCGGCATTTTGTCCCCTCCGTGGTAACAAGAGGTAACAAGAGGTAACAACTATGCCTGTTTTAGGGTGTGGTCAAATGTTATAAGGCGTTGCTATTCAGTTCCGGAAAACGCAAGCCAAGCAAGGGCTTTCAGGTGATTTGCCGTGTGGAATTGTTAGGCAATGTTTTTCAACGCTATGTAACCCGGATTCACAAGAGGAGGCTTAAGCGGCGACGCTGGTCGAGAAGGCTTGACGCGAGGGCTTCCGAGCGACATTAATCCCTGCTCGTGGTGATTTGGCCGGCCGGCTTGCAGCCACGTTAAACAAGTCGCTAAAAGGCCGTGCGAGCAATCCCGGTCTTTTGGCGAGAGCTAAAGCCCGGGTTTTTTGTGCCCGCGCGAGATCGAGGGAGTATCGCCCCATGGCGGCAAAGACGGATCAGAAGACGCCCACAAGCGCCTGGCGCCCGGCGACCAGGCTCGTGCATGAGGGCACGCTCAGAAGCCAGTTCGGCGAGACCTCGGAGGCCATCTTCCTCAACTCCGGCTACGTCTACCGAAACGCCGAGCAGGCCGAGGCCCGCTTCAAGGGCGACGAGGAAGGCTTCGTCTATAGCCGCTACGCCAATCCCACCGTGGCCATGTTCGAGGCGCGCATGTGCGCATTGGAAGGCGCGGAGGCCGCGCGGGGCACCTCGAGCGGCATGGCGGCGGTCGCTGCCTCGCTGCTTTCGCAGCTCAAGGCCGGCGACCATGTGGTTTCGGCGCGCGCGCTGTTCGGAAGCTGCCGCTACATCGTCGAAGATCTGCTCCCCCGCTACGGCATCGAGAGCACCCTGGTCGACGGCCGCGATCTTAGCGCCTGGGAAGCGGCCATGCGGCCGACCACGCGCGCCGTGTTCTTCGAGACACCGACCAATCCGGTGCTCGAGCTCGTGGACATCGAGGGCGTGGCGGCGATCGCGCATAAGGTTGGCGCGCTCGTCGTCGTCGACAATGTGTTCGCGACCCCGCTGTTGCAGCGGCCGATGCCGCTCGGCGCCGACATCGTCGTCTATTCCGCAACCAAGCATATCGACGGACAGGGGCGATGCCTCGGTGGCGTGGTGCTTGGCAACAAGGACTTCATCGAGGAGAAGCTCCACAATTACCTCAAGCATACCGGCCCCTCGCTCAGCCCCTTCAACGCCTGGGTGCTGCTCAAGGGTCTCGAGACGCTGCCCTTGCGCGTGGAGCGCCATGCCGCTTCCGCGGCGGCAATCGCCGATTTCCTGGCCGAGCGGGAGGTCGCACGCGTTTTCTATCCCGGCCGCGCCGATCACCCTCAGGCGGCGCTGGCCAAGCGGCAGATGCAGGGCGGCGGCCCCATGGTCTCCTTCGAGGTCGAGGGCGACAAGGCGAACGCCTTCCGCTTCCTGAATGCGCTCTCGATCTTTAAGATCAGCAACAATCTCGGCGACGCCAAGAGCCTGGCCACGCATCCGTCGACCACGACGCATCAGCGCCTGTCGCCGGAGGCGCGCGCGGAGCTCGGCATCTTCGACCGGAGCCTTCGGCTCTCTATCGGGCTGGAGGACGTTGAAGACCTCAAGGCCGATCTCGACCAAGCGCTGATTGCCGCACGATAGTCGTCGACGCCCGGTATGGGAGAGCTCCGGTCCGCACCGCACCTCCGCAGAATGCTGAGGCTTGGGGTGAGCGCCTTGCTTGCGGCATATCCCTATGTCACCTTTCGTAAACCACGGCCGTCGAGTGAGAATGACCATGTGCCGAAACATCAAGACGCTTCATAACTTCGAGCCACCCGCCACCGACGAGGAGATCCGTGCATCCTCGCTACAATTTGTCAGGAAGTTGAGCGGCTTCACTCGGCCTTCCCAAGCAAATCAAGTCGCATTTGATCGGGCGGTGGACATCGTCGCTGAGGCGGCACGTGAGCTGATCGACTCGCTCGTCACCAATGCTCCGCCACGCGATCGTGAGGTCGAGGCCGTAAAGGCACGGGCCAGATCGGCAGAGCGCTTCCGCTCTTCAGATGCCAATCAACGCCCCTAGCCCGCGACGAGTAGCGAGCACCAGAGCCCACGAAGACCCACAGGAGTTCTCTTGTCGGCTTCTCTAACGACAGCGCAGGAGCTGCTGAAGGCGCTTGTCGCCTTCGATACCACCAGCGCGAAGTCGGACCTCAAGCTGATCGGCTTCGTGCGGGACTCTCTCGATGGCCACGGCGTAACATCGACGCTGACACCGTCGCCCGAGGGTGAGAAGGCAAGCCTTTTCGCGACCATCGGGCCGAAGAAGCAGGGCGGCATCGGTCTCTCCAGCCATAGCGATTGCGTGCCGGTCGAGGGCCAAAGCTGGGCGAGCGACCCGTTTGCGCTTCAGCTCCGCGACGGCAAGCTCTACGGCCGCGGCGCCTGCGACATGAAGGGCTTCCTCGCCTGCGTGCTCGCTTCGGTGCCTCACTTCACCACGCGCCCGCTGAAAGAGCCGATCCACATCATTCTCTCCTATGACGAGGAGGTCGGCTGTTCCGGGGTGAGGCCCCTGATCGCGCGGCTAGGGCGCAACCTGCCGCGTCCCCGCGCCATTATCGTGGGCGAGCCGACCGGCATGGCGGTGATCGACGCGCATAAGCGCATCGACACCTATTCCACCATTGTCACGGGACGCGAGGCGCATTCCAGCATGCCACAGCTCGGGGTCAACGCGATCTCGATCGCGGCGGAGCTGATCGAGGAACTCGACCGCATCGGCGCCGAGCTTGCCGCCCAACAGGGCGATGACCGGTTCAACCACCCAGGCTCCACACTGCAGGTGGGCATGATCGAGGGCGGAACGGCGCCGAACATCGTGCCGAAGACCTGCCGCTTCCAATGGCAAGTGCGCAGCCTGCCATCCGCCGACCCAAAGACCGTGCCCGACCGGCTCGCGACCTTCGCTACCGAGAAATTGCTGCCCCGCATGCGGCGCGTGGCGCCTTCCGCTTCCATCGAGACGCGCCATGAGGGCGGCGTCCCCGCGTTTCTCGCCAAACCCGGCTCCGAGGCCGTTGCGCTCGCGCTTGCGCTCACCGGCGCCAACGGCACCCGCGCCGTGTCCTATGCGACTGAAGCGGGCCTGTTCGAGGAGGCAGGCTGCCCGACCGTGATCTGCGGCCCCGGCGACATCGAGCAGGCCCACGCCGCAGACGAGTTCGTCAGCCTCGCGCAGCTCGAGGCCTGCATGGCGTTTCTCTCAAAGCTCGCCGAGCAACTCAGCCAATAGTGCCACCCCACACCTCGCTAGGACGGGCGCTTAGGATTTCCCCTCTCCCCCTGCGGAAGCGGAATATCGAAGTTACTCCATGCGAAAAGGGTCTAAATTCAACCTGATATAGTCCTATGATTCTTCACGCCGATCATCCCAGGCAGCATATGGGTAGCGATTAAATCACCTACTCTGGATATCGGCGCCCGTGTCGAATAAGTGAACGGTCTCAGATACTGCTAAATTTACCAAAACAGATTCTTGAAGAGGTCGACTTGGCAGTGCGGGAGCAGCGCGTCACCCGATCCCAATTCTTACGCCAAGCCATCGAGCGCAATCTGCGCCATTACCAGAATGTCGAGCGCGCCATCTTCCGTCGCATTTATCAGCAGGGCATGAGCTAATCCCGCCAAAACTATCGCTCTATGAAGCTGCTTTGACGGCAAAAACGGCCGTACGCTGATGAAATAAGCTCGGCACGTCATATTGCCAGGGCGGCTTTCAACGCATGTCAACGCCGCCGAAAAAGCACGACGCTGCACTTTACTCAGGCAGGGGAATCAAGACCTGAAGCCGCAAGCCACGCCTTAAACTCAGAAAGCGACGGCACAGGATTTGGCGAACGGCCGCCTAGCGTGATTCGTGGTGTTTGTGGTGCCACCCCATTCAAATACTCGATCGCTTTTTCTCTCGATTCAAAGTCGTCTGAGCAAAGGGGTGGAAACCCAGGAACGTTACGCCTCGTAATGACTGCCCATCGCTCTGTTGGTGCGTCGGCCCGTGTGGTAGAGCGTGTAGTGACACGCGCCAACTCCAACACGAACAGACGATCGTCGCAGTACTCGCGCCCGTCGAAGTAGATCGTCGTTGTCATGAGGCCCATGTTGCAGCAATCAGCAAAACTCAGGCTACAGCAATCTGCATGAAGGGGCGAGGTGGGCGAGCCGGGCTGACAGTGTTCAACTTTTCACCTAAACCTAAGCCATGCCTATTCCAGCATACGAAGAGCTTATGCTCCCCGTTCTCAAGCTGTCTGTTTGGGAGTGTTGAATGCTTCGGTCCGCGCAGCGGGCTTTGAGTTTCATTTTGATTCAGAGCAAGGTATCTCGCACAACGCCTATTAGGGTCAGCGGTCTAGAATGGCCTCTTTGACTGAGGTGTAGAGCTATGCAGCATCTCCGAGCAATCCTTGTCACATACCTGGCTGCGATCTCGATCACGTTCATGGTTGCCGGACCAGCCATGGCAGGTTACAACATGTTTGTATTCGTCCCCCAAGCAGACTCTCCTGGCAACGACTATTCGAGAATAGACCATTTTTCTTTTGACGAGTGCGAACATAGTTGTGAGGTCGACACGGCATGTAATGCATTTACGTACAATCAGATCAAGCAAGTGTGTTTTCTAAAGCGCGCCGCTGCACAATGGACGATGATCACTCTCGGAGCAATCACCGGGATCAAGTTATCACCATTGCTACCGTCCGAGATTGATCAATAAGGAAGCGTCCCTGTGTGATTAGGCCGGCGCAACAGGTTCTTGAAGAACCCTCGAACTCAATGTCCGCTTTTCTCCTAGCTTCGGACCCCAGACCGAGAGCCCAACTTGGTCCGAGATGTGCCAGAAGCGGACATCGCCAGGTGCCACTCTCATGCCATGCCCAGGGTGCCCGTGGGACTTTCCTGTTAGCTATTCTTGAAAACTACCTTCGCCCTCTCACCGACACACCCCACGACTGTTAACCTCGATTCAGCCTGGGTGCCGTTGTCCCTGTCAGTAACCGGACCCGTTTTGGGGGGAACTGTTCATGACTGAGATCCGGGAAATTAAAAGCGCCTACCTCCGAGGAGTCATTCAGCAACGGGGCATCAACGATCAACAGGTCATAAGTCTCCTAATCGTTGAGCGCTATTTCCGTGAGCCAGAGCCCACTAATCCGGTCGTCACGCTGATGCTAAGCGCTATCGACCGGGACCACCCCGCCGAGGCAGCGGTCGTTCGTAGGGAGCTTGAATTGGTGAAAGCTGACCCCAAGGCGCAGACAAAAGAGAACCTAGCCACCGCCGATGCTAAACGCAACGCGCTTCAAGCCCGAGTTGCGGCAACGGGAAGAGTTTCGAAAAATTCCAAACGACAGCAGCTCACGAGTGGGGCGGCTCCGCAGACTGCTTCGTCCACGCAATCGGTTGAGGAACCTAGCCCCGTAGAGGTGATGAAGCCTTCGCTGGCCCTCGTCCCCACCCAGGGGAGCGTGGAAGAGCAAAGTGCGAATACCCCGTCGGCTTCTGTGTCACGAACCCTCCAAAGCCAGACAAAGCCGACGATCGCTCTGTAACTCAATATTCACCTAGGCCGTCGAGCTCCTCGGGGACGGCGAGGGCAGCGGGTGGCATGATGCGGACGGCCTCCGCGACCTTGGCGGCGGCATGGGCCCGGAGGAGGAGATGTGATCCGGCGCCCTGCGGAAGGGAAACCAGGATTCCGTTTAAGCCTTCCGCATCATCTTCTTCGCGATCCCCTCGGCGACGCTCCGCTCTGAAAGCGGAATGAATGGCTTGCTACTCCAACCCGGTCGCGATGAGGAAGGGTTACGCTCGCCAGGTTCGCACCGTGTCACAGGATGGGCGGCTATCTCTTGTTCAAGTCGAGCGGCCTCCTCTTCCCGCGTTTCACCAAGCAACACCCGCTTACTCGCCTTCCGCATGCGATTAGGTTGCGTGTTTTTAACGAAGCTCATCGACGTATCTCCAGATGTTGAAAGTTGGCTGCAAAGCGCGCGTGGTCGGCGGATACCGCTTCAACACGAAAGTTGGCGATCTCTTCAGCAAGTCGAGCGTCATCTTGTCCACGCGTCTCGCCGGTCCTTAGTGGCCACAAGGGCAGCGCTAAGCGGCTTGAAGACGGTTTATGCGTCTCTGATAGCGCGAACTGAAGCGTTAGACGGCTAGCTATTCAAGCGCGCTTCTTTTTGGGGCGGCGATGGCCGAGCGGGATTCCGAGTGTATGGGCCTTATGTCTCAGGGCAGCCGGGGTACGCTTGAGCGCTCTAGAAATGGTTTTGACGCGCGTTTTGTCTCTTGAGTGCTGTCTTAGTTCTTTCACCTCACCGCGCGTCCAATCACGACGAACAACACGCTTTCTCCTGGCAATAGTTTTGGCCATGACCTCTTCTCCTCTTTGATTCGCAAGTTCTATAGCACAACTTTTTGGCGTGCGCGTGCACTAGCGGTCCTAACTGACTTCCGCGGTGCAATGCCTCTGGTGACGTCCGGATTAGGTCATTAGCTGACGTCCATACGCACGGTCGATTTGGGCCGCTTAGTGCCATAAGCAGAAGTCGAGGGCTCGTCGCCCTGTTCGTGCCATCGACCGCCGCGAGCGCTCCCCTCAGCGCGCCGGCTGCCAACTACCGCTGCGGACCGCGTCGACTACCTCGCGAATCGAGTCGATCACGAGTTGAGGCTGTTCCTTGTGTATCTCGTGGCCGCTGTTCGTGTTCGTGATGTGCTTCGCATTCGGCACGAGCTTGGCAAGTCTTTCCTGTGCCTGTTTCTGCGCGGCGTCGGTGACGTAGCCGAAGTCTGGCGGAACATTGGCTGGGAGCGTGCCCGCAGCAATCATTGACGGGATTTGTGGCCCCCAGGGCCGGTCGGCAGACAGAACAATCAGGGGGAGTGGACGCGGTGACGGGGCGGCGCCGACTTGGTCGAAGCTGCGGTCCGGGTCGATCCTTTCAAGGGCTGGGTACAAGACCAAACTTTCGCGTATGTCGCCCTCCATCAGGATTCGCTGAATCGCCCACTGTTCAGGCGTCTCCGCATCCCGAAGTCCGTCGGTAAGGGCGTCGACGAGGACGAGACCGGACACGTTTTCGGGATAGATGCTCGCATAGAGTCTGGCGATCAGGCCGCCATAGGAATGCCCGACAAGCACGTAGGGACTCGCCTAACCAGCGGCATTCAGCAGGGCATGCAAATCGGCGACCGCATCGCCCGCCGTGGTCGGCTGCGGCACCGGGTCGCTCCGGCTCGGCTTCTCACCGACCGGCGTTCCGGGACGGTCGTAAGCACAGACCCGGGTGAACTTGGCGACCTCGGGAAACACCGTCGGCGCGGTTTTCTCGGCGATGCTCCAATCCTCGGCGGAAGCCTTCAGGCCAGCCACCAGCACGACGGTCGGCGATCCCGTACCGCGGCATTCGAGGTAAATCTTGCGGTCGTCGCCGATGTCGACGAGGTCAGCGAAGTCGGCAGGTGCGGAATAGACGGCCGTCGGGACGGCGACCGGGAGAAGAGCGGCGAGGATGAATGTGCGAAGGGACATGGCGCCGAACTCCGCTCCAGGTTCGAGGCAGTTGCGCAGCCGTCGCCTGGAAACTTTTCCGGGAACGACCTTACTGAGGAATCCAGCCGCGCACGGCGACATCTTACATGAAATGCTGCGACCGCGACCGGTTGCAGCGAATGGTGGCAGTCGAAACGCATATGGGCCGGCGGTAGTCATCCGGTTTAGCGGAATATCGGTTTCGCGACCGGGTTTTTCTGCCGTACATATCCAGTTGTTGACGCGGGACAACTTCCGCTTTGGGTCAGTCGGCGACATAAGCGGGCCACGCGCCGATGTCCGAAAGGGGCCCGGAACCAGACATTAAACCGCGCCGCGTGAATGTCGCCGAAGTGCCAGAAGCAGACATAGACCTGGCAGAGGGGCGTCGCTAACAGGAGGGCAAATTATTGACGGCCGAGAAGGGGGCGAATAAATCGGGAATGGGGAAGGAGTCCCCCCTTCAAAAACTGCCGAAAGGCTGATGACTCCTACCGCGTAATGTCAGGCGGTGGGAGTTTGAAACTCGCCCACGACTCTCGCCTGTGCCGGACGTCACGCGCGCTGTGGCAGCAAGCCATAAGGGAGCGTGCGAGCGCCATGAAGACCTTTGCCAGCCCTTCGTTCTTTCGCACCTTCGATCTTCTCTTGAGCACGACTAATCCCGGCAGAGAGCATTCCCGGGGGATGTTCGATAGCGTCGAGTGGGAGCGCGAAAGGCACAGCTTTGCGAGCCAGAACTACAAGGTTGCTCTCGAGGTCTTTACACTAGTGCACCCTGGTCGCGATGGCTGGAAGCTTATGGTGATAAAGGAGTTTTGGTGGGCCGGAACACAGAAGGATGTTCTAAAAAGCATCCGCCCTTGCCTTGTTCCGAGTTGGAACCCACAGCGCTACTCCGTTTCAATCGATCTGCTCTAGGTCGCGTTCGACCTGCTGGCGTCTAAACCACGCCACGCCATGGCGTTGCTGGCCCGGCCGCCGAGCGGGCGCGCCCCGTCCTTTAGGCCCGAACGACTCATGTCGATCAATCGGGCAGAAATCGAGTGCCGCAGCTCATCTGATTCGGGCCAGTCAGTCATGGCTGTAATCCCCCCGGAAGAGAACGAAAAATAGCCCGACAAAAATAGCCCAGATCAGGAAAAGTTCACAAATCACTTACGGCGGCGCCTAGTTTTTTGCGAGTCTCGACAACCTCCCCAGGTGACTTACTACCTCCCATCGCCTGTGCAATGCGCTGGCCCACAGCGTCACTCGCAGACTTCAGCGGGTTATCCGCCAGGTGTGCGTAGCGAGAATAGTCGAGCTGGTTGCCAAACGAGCTGCGAGTTATTTCCGTCTACACCTTGAGCAAAATCAGCCGCGCCGGTTTCGTAGCTGGGGCTGGCGTTTGATCCTCGGGTTTAGTTTTAGGATGGGTCCAGGAACTCTCCGGAGCCGTGAGTGCCACCATGTTCAAGCCCGTCAGAAATGCCGCGCCGGAGCCGACAGCCGCGACAATAGCACCTACGCGCAGTAGGTCCCGCATGATCAATCGGCTTGGCGTCTCAACCACAATTCGACCGAAATATGCAAGGAGCGAACTCAGCAACCCCGCTATTGCACCGGACCCAAATACCATCATGGCCCAGGCAAGCCTGTGAGCATCCGTTGTCGATTGAGGGGCAAAAGCGAGTGCCGTCAGTAGGACGAGGGCTGCGACCCCATTGAGCAGGATGACGTAGGCGAGGCCACGACTAACATACCGGTCTTGCTCTCGTTCTGGAAAAGGGTCGTTCATATTAGGGTTTTTGATCGGCAAGCGGTTAGTGAGGCTGATCTTCGGCCCCTGATTCTTTGCAGAGTCGTTTGACGTCGGCTTCGGCCTTTTCCCGTGTCTGGTAGACGTCCTTGCCAACCTTAGTAACGGTCTTGTCATTGCCCGTTGGCTCTATGTCGACGACGAGGCACTTTTTGTCGGATGAGCGAACGATCCACCAATTCGCGAGGGCCGGATCGGCGAAGGCGAGCACAAGAGCAGCTACCAATACAACCCTATCCATAAGTGGTCCGCTCCAATTGATCGTCGCCGCGAAATCGGGTACCGGCACCGCTATCCTCAGCTTATGGCATGAGGAGCTAAGCCGGAAACAGATAAGTCGCCGCGCTGAACTCAGATAGCCTAGCTCGTGAGATCTTTCGATGACCGAACAGTCCTCACCCGCACCATCATCGCGTCGCTCCCTTCGGCTCTTTGTGCTCGCCGCAACGGGCATATTCTGGCTTTACACCTTTCGCTTGATCGACGTGAATTCCAATCCTATGGGCGACGGCCTAGAAGGCATGGCGATCTTCCCATTCGGCTTTGTCTTCTCTGGGCTGGAAATGGGGCGAGTTCATGGGTATGCAAAGTTCAACACTCCCCCCGCAGGGGGGAGGGGGAAGGAGCAAGCGTCGAGGGCGGCGGCTAGCTCGGCTCTTCGGCTTCGGTGAGGGACGCGGGATCGAAGCGATAGCGGCTGTTGCAAAACTCGCAGGTCACCCACACCTCGCCGTCGACGACCATGTCCTTCAAATCCTCGCTGGTGAAGCGCCTGAGCAGCTCCTCGACCCGCGCCCGCGAGCAGCTGCAATAGGTCTCGAGGCTGAGAGCGGGGTAGGCACGCACCTGCTCCTCGTGAAATAATTGGTAGAGCAGCCGGTCGGGCGGCAGCAAGGGATCGAGCAGCTCGTGATCCTCGACTGTCTCGGCAAGCGTCCGCGCCCGAATCCAGTCCTCCTCATCCAAGGCCGTGTCGCCTGTCCCGCCATGGCCGCCTTCGCGGGTGAGCTTTTGCACGAGCAGGCCGCCCGCGCGCCACGTCCAGGGGCGTCCCCCCGCTTGGCCGGCGCGATAATGCTTGGCGACGGCGAGCTGGATGAAAGTGGGAAGCTGCTCCGATTGCCGGAAATAAGTATCGGCGGCCTCGGTCAGGCTTTCGCCTTCGAGCGGTACCACGCCCTGATAACGCTCCATCTCGGCGCCCCGGTCGATGGTCATGGCGAAATGGCCGTGGCCGAGAAGCTCGGATAGGGCGCCGTCGTCCGACACAAGCTCGGCAACGCGCTCGGGCGAAAAACGCGAATAGCCGCGCAAGCGCCCCGGCACCTGATAGTCGGCAACGAGCAGGTCGACGGGGCCATCCGTGGAGGCCTGGAGGATGAACTTGCCCTCGAATTTGAGCGAGGCGCCGAGCAGCGCGGTAAGCGCCACGGCCTCGCCGAGCAGCTTCGACACCGGCTCGGGATAGTCGTGGCGCGACAGGATGGTGTCGACCACGGGGCCAAGCTTGACCAGGCGGCCGACGACCTCGGCGTGCTCGGCCTGGAACGGCAGGATCAAATCATCCGTCGGGATGACGAGCTCGATGCGCTCGTCCGATGCAGGGTCCGACGGCATCACTTGGCCCCGGCACCCTCGACGCGACGGATTTTTGCACCCCGACGCTCGGCATTGGGACGCTCTCCGGCCGTGTTCCCGGCATGACGCGTGGGGTCGAGACGATTTGTGTCAAGACACCAGGCGAGAATGGCTTTCTGCACATGCAGCCGGTTCTCCGCCTCGTCCCACACCACCGATTGCGGGCCGTCGATCACCTCTGCCGTGACCTCGTCGCCGCGATGGGCAGGCAGGCAGTGCATGAAGACGGCGTCGGGCTTGGCGCAAGCCATGACGGCGGTGTCAACCTGGAAGGGCCGCAACAGATTCTTGCGCTTCTTCTTATCCTCGCCGTCGCCCATCGATACCCAAACGTCGGTCACGACGCAATCGGCGCCCTGCGCGGCCACATGGGGATCATGACCGACTTCGACGTCAGCGCCTTCCGCTGCCGCCCAGACAAGCAGCTCAGGCGCGGGCCTGAACTTCTTCGGGCAGGCGAGCTTGAGCGTGAAGCCGAGGCGTGCGGCGGCGTGCATCCAGGAGGTGGCGACGTTGTTGGCGTCGCCGAGCCAGGCGACGGTACGGCCTTCGATGGCGCCCTGCTTCTCCTCGAAGGTCATGATGTCGGCCATGACCTGACAGGGATGCGAGCGAACGGTCAGCCCGTTGATCACCGGCACGCTGGCGTGCTCGGCAAGCTCGAGCAAAGTCTCGTGCGGCCCGGTGCGTAGCATGATCGCATCTACGTAGCGCGACAGCACGCGCGCGGTATCGGCGATGGTCTCGCCCCGGCCCAATTGCATGTCGCCGCGGCTGAGCATGATCGAGGTGCCACCGAGCTCCAGCATGGCGACCTCGAAGGAGACCCGCGTGCGCGTCGAGGGTTGCTCGAAGATCATGGCGAGCACGGCGCCGGGCCGGACCCTCACGCCCTTTGGCACATCCGAGCGGCCCATGGCTTTCATCGCCCGAGCATCGTCGAGGATCGCGCGCAACGTTTGGCGGTCCAGGGAAGCGATATCGAGAAAATGGCTTGGCTGCATGGGGCGACTTCGGTCGTTGGCATCAGGCCTGGGCAAGCGCGCCGCTCTTCAAGGCGACGCAAGCGGCTTCGATCTTGGCGCAAGCCTGATCGATCTCGGTTTCGCCGACGATGAGCGGCGGCAGTAGGCGCACGACGTTGTCGCCGGCCTGCACGGCCAGCATCCGCTCGGCGGCCAGAGCTTTGAGCAGCAGCTGGTTCGGCACCTTGCATTTCAGCCCAAGCATCAGGCCCCGGCCGCGCACCTCTTCGATGATGGCGTGATGCTCGTCCTTGAGTCCCGCGAGACGCTGCTTCAGCCGGAGACCCATCGCCCCGACGTGATCGAGAAAGCCGGGCGCGAGCACCACGTCGAGCACTCCGTTGCCGACCGCCATGGCGAGCGGGTTGCCCCCGAAGGTGGAGCCATGGCTTCCAGGCGTCATCGCCGCGCCCACATCCTCGGTGGCGAGACAGGCGCCAACGGGAAATCCACCGCCAAGCCCTTTGGCGGTCGCCATGATGTCCGGGGTGATGCCCGCCCATTCATGGGCGAACAGGCGCCCGGTGCGGCCCATGCCGGTTTGCACCTCGTCGAGCAGGAGCAGGATGCCCTTCTCGTCGCAAAGCGCCCGCAAATCGCGCAGGAATGGCCATGACACCTCGCGCATGCCCCCCTCGCCCATGATCGGCTCGATGAGGACGCCGGCCGTGGCCTCGCCGACAGCGGCCTCCACGGCTCCGATATCGCCGGCCGCGACCTGATCGAAGCCATCCACGGGAGGCCCAAATCCCTCAAGGTGCTTCGCCTGTCCGCCGGCGGCGATGGTGGCAAGGGTCCGCCCATGAAAGGCCCCCTCGAAGGTGACGAGACGATAGCGCTCTGGGGCCCCGCGGCTCGCGTGATGGCGCCGCGCCACCTTGATCGCCCCTTCCATCGCCTCCGCACCGGAATTGGCGAAGAACACAAAGTCCGCGAAGGTCGCCTGGCAGAGCCTCGCCGCGAGCCGTTCCTGGCCAGGGATGCGGTGCAGGTTCGACACATGCCAAAGTTTCTGCGCCTGCTCCGTCAAGGCCGCGACAAGGTGGGGATGGGCGTGGCCAAGCGACGTCACGGCAATGCCAGAGGCGAAGTCGAGATAACGCTCGCCGTCAAGCGTGAAGAGATAGGCGCCCTGCCCGCGTTCGAAGGCAAGATCGCTGCGGGAATAGGTCGGAAGCAGGGCCGATTTCGACACGGGAGGTAGGTCCCAAAATAAAATTGCCGCCGGCTAGGCGGCAGCATGGAATTGCAGAGCTTTAGGTCTCGCGCCGAGGCCTGTCAATCAGCCGCAATGCACGCTCTATCCAACGCTCGTCCACGCTTTCATCCACTCTGGCATTTGTCTTCTCGCTAAAGAAGTGGCAGACTCACGTTTGTCCGGTGGAAAAGCGCGGGACCAAGCGTGGCGGACGCTTGCCGCGTTATCCTGGATAAAGTAGGTTAGTAGCCGCTCAGCCACAATATCTCGTGGATGCGGCGTTACGCCTGAGCGGCCGTTTCTCATCAGTAAATCAGCGTGACTGAACGCCGTCTCGCGACGAGACGGGGGGATTCTGAGTCGAAAATGAGGAGGCCAACCATGGCTTGGAATGATGAGAGGGTCGAATTACTGAAAAAGCTTTGGGCGGAGGGGTTGAGCGCCAGCCAGATTGCCAGCCGCTTGGGCGGAGTGACGCGCAATGCGGTGATCGGCAAGGTGCATCGGTTGGGACTGTCAGGGCGGGCAACGAGCTCGCGTTCGGCGAGCCCCAGGCCGCGTCGCGTACAGGCGCCGCGGCAACACCGCGTCCCCTCTTTGCTGTTCGGGACGCGCGGCAACGTCGCGCTGAAGCCCGTATTTGAGGAGGATATCGAGCCGGCGCCGGCACCGGTCGAGGAGCTCTATATACCGCCCGCCGAGAGGGCCAGCATTCTCACGTTGAAAGAGGCGATGTGCCGCTGGCCGATCGGGGATCCGGGCGAGGAGGAGTTCCATTTCTGCGGCCGCAAGACCTGCGCTTCGCTCCCTTACTGCGAGCATCACGCGAGGCTCGCCTATCAGCCGGTTCAGTCGCGGCGCCGCGAGAAGAGCGTCGCCTTCGGCTAAGTCCGAATTCGGTCAATCGGGGGGAAGGGAGGCGCCCGTTCGGCGCCTTCTTTCTTTTTGGCCGACATCGTTGCCTGTCATTGCCGCGACAGCGGGAATCCAGGATCCGCTGACCTTGCGACTCAAGATCAAGGCGGTGGTCACTGGGTCAAGCCCGGCGATGAGATAAGAGTCGTCGAACTGGTCTCAGACGGTCTCTTCCAGCTTGTCGCTGAAGGCGTAGCCCGCGCCGCGCACGGTGCGCACGGGGTCCCGCTCCGCGCCTCGTATCATCGCCTTGCGTAGGCGGCCGATATGGACGTCGACCGTGCGCTCGTCGACATAGACGTTACGGCCCCATACGGCGTCGAGCAGCTGGGCCCGACTGAAGACGCGGCCGGGGCTCTGCATGAGGAATTCGAGCAGGCGAAACTCGGTCGGGCCAAGATGCACCTGGCGGCCGTTCCGCGACACCCGGTGCGACTCCCGGTCGAGCTCGATGCCGCCCGCGCTCAAGACCGAGGCGATGCGCTCGGGGTTGGTGCGCCTCAGAATCGCGCGCACCCGCGCCATCAGCTCCGGCAGGGAGAAGGGCTTGACCACATAATCGTCGGCGCCGGTGGTGAGGCCCCTGATCCGGTCGCTCTCCTCGCTCCGCGCCGTGAGCAGGATGATCGGGATGGTGCGGGAGTCCTTGCCCGTCCTCAAGCGACGGCAGAGCTCGAGCCCGGAGATGCCGGGCAACATCCAGTCGAGCACAATCAGGTCCGGCGAGCCTTCGGCGATGGCCACCTCCGCCTCGTCGCCCCGATGCACGACATCGACCGCGTAGCCTTCGGCCTCCAGATTGTAGCGGAGCAGGAGCGCCAAGGGCTCCTCGTCCTCCACCACCAAAACCTTGGCTCTGGGGTTCATGCCGGCCGTGCTCAACATCTCAGCCCGCCGACCTTAGAGCGACGGGGGTCGAGCTCGTATTGTCGCCCTTCGGCCGTTGGTCGGTGATGGCCCTGCCATGGACGAGAAAGTACACGGTCTCGGCGATGTTGGTGGCGTGGTCGCCGATCCGCTCGATGTTCTTGGCGCCGAACAGAAGATGAGTGCAGAGCCCGATATTGCGCGGGTCCTCCATCATGTAGGTGAGGAGCTCGCGAAACAGCGAGTTGTACATGGCGTCGATGTCCTCGTCCTTGTACCAGACCTTCAGCGCGCGGTCGGCGTCGCGTTCGATATAGGCATCGAGCACCTCTTTCAGCTGGCCGAGCGCCAGCTCCCCCATATGCTTCAAGCCCAGCATCAACTGCTTCGGCTGCTGCTCACCCACCACGGCAAGCGCGCGCTTAGCGATGTTCTTGCCGAGATCGCCGATGCGCTCGAGGTCGGTGGAGATGCGGAGCGCCGCCATGATCTGACGAAGGTCGTAGGCGAGTGGCTGCCGCCGCGCGATCATGACGATGGCCTGCTCCTCGATCTCCTTCTCCAGCTCGTCGATGGCCTCGTCCTGCTGGATCGTGGCGCCCGCGAGGTCGGGATCGCGGCCTTCGAGCGCGTCGATGGACTGGCCGAGGACCTGCTCCGCCAATCCGCCCATCTTGGCGATCCTATTGTTGAGCGCCGAGAGCTCCTCTTCATAGGATCTGACGATGTGCTCGTGCGTTTCCATCTCTGGTCAGTCTCCTCGAATGCGCATGCGGCCCGGATTGGCCTGTGCTAGCCGAAGCGGCCGGTGATGTAGTCTTGCGTGCGTTCCAGCCTCGGATTGGTGAAGATTTGGGTGGTGTTGTCGAACTCCACAAGCTCCCCGAGATACATGAAGGCGGTGTAGTCCGAGGTCCGCGCCGCCTGCTGCATATTGTGGGTGACGATGGCGATGGTGTAATCGCGCTTCTGCACGTCGATCAGCTCCTCGATCTTGGCGGTGGAGATCGGATCGAGCGCCGAGCAAGGCTCGTCGAGCAGGATCACCTCGGGTCTGATGGCGACAGTGCGGGCGATGCAGAGCCGCTGCTGCTGCCCACCGGACAAGCTCAAGCCGCTCGCGTCGAGCTTGTCCTTGACCTCGTCCCAGAGCGCGCCCCGGCGTAGCGCGTCCTCGACGCGGGTATCGAGCTCGGCCTTGGGCAGCTGCTCATAGAGGCGGATGCCAAAGGCGATATTCTCATAGATGGTCATGGGGAATGGCGTCGGCTTCTGGAACACCATGCCGACCTTGGCGCGAAGCAGATTCACGTCCTGGCCCGGACGGAGGATATTCTCCCCGTCGAGCAGGACCTCACCGTCGGCGTGCTGATTGGGATAGAGGTCGTAGATGCGATTGAGGATGCGCAACAGCGTGGACTTGCCACAACCGGACGGCCCGATGAACGCCGTCACCTTGTTCTTGTACAAATTGACGTTGTTGTCCGCGAGCGCGCGATATGCGCCATAGTAGAAATTCAGATGGCGCACTGAGACCTTCGCTTCCAGGCCTTCGACGGCGGCAGGCGCCTGCTCTTTTACATCGGTATGAATGGCCAAACTCATGTCAGCACCCTCTTAGAGGCAAGCATGCGCGCCAAGATGCTCAAGCCGAGCACGGTGGCCGTGATGAGGAGAGCCCCGGTCCAGGCAAGTTGTTGCCAATCCGCGTAGGGGCTCAGCGCAAATTGGAAGATCACGACGGGTAGGCTCGCCATGGGAGCGTTTAGATTCCAACTGAAAAACTGGTTGTTGAGGGCGGTGAACAAAAGCGGTGCCGTCTCGCCGGTGATGCGGGCGACGGCAAGCAGCACACCGGTGGTGATGCCGGCGCGTGCGGCCCGATAGGCCACGTCGCGTATGACCAGCCATTGCGGGACGCCGAGCGCGGCAGAGGCTTCGCGCAAAGTGTTGGGCACAAGCAGCAACATGTCTTCGGTGGTGCGCACCACGACGGGGATGACGAGGATGGCGAGCGACACAGCTCCGGCCCAGGCCGAGAAATGCCCCATCCGGGCGACCATGATCTCATAGACGAACAGGCCGACGACGATCGAAGGCGCGCTCAATAGGATGTCGTTGATGAAGCGGACAACCATGGTGAGCTTCGAATAGCGGCCATACTCCGCCATATAGGTTCCGGCCAGGATGCCAAGTGGGGTGCCGAACAGCACGGCGAGCACGGTGAGGATCAGGCTGCCGACGATCGGGTTCAACAAGCCGCCAGCGCCGCCGGGAGGGGGCGTCATCTCGGTGAAGACGGAAGGCGAGAGCCCGCCCACACCCTTCACGACCAGGACGATCAGGATCAGCGCGAGCCAGGTCAAGCCGAACAGGGCAGCGCCGATCGACAACGCCGTCGCTATCAAATTGCCCCGTCGCCGGCGGGAATAACGTGCGTTTGCGAATGCCGCCGCCATGGTCAAACCCCTGCTTTCTGTGCGATGCGCATCAGCATCAGCCGCGCTATAGCGAGAACGACGAAGGTGATGAAGAACAGGATGAGGCCAAGCGCGACCAGCGAGGAAGTGTAGAGATCGCCGGTAGCCTCGGTGAACTCGTTGGCGATGGAGGCCGAGATCGTGGTTCCCGGCGCCATGATCGAGGGCATGATCCTGTGGGCGTTGCCGATGACGAAGGTCACGGCCATGGTCTCGCCCAGCGCACGGCCGAGGCCCAACATGACGCCGCCAACGATGCCCACCCGCGTATAGGGGATGACCACGCGGCGCATCACTTCCCAGCGAGTGCAGCCGATGCCATAGGCGGCTTCCTTCAGTACCGGGGGAACGGTCTCGAACACTTCCCGCGTGATCGAGGTGATGAAGGGAAGCACCATGATGGCGAGGATCAGGCCGGCGGTTAGCAGACCAATGCCATAGGGAGGCCCAGCGAAGAGCTGATTGAACACCGGTACATTGGCGAAGGCATCGATCAGGAACGGTTGCAGATGCGCCTGGAAGAACGGGGCGAACACGAACAGGCCCCAGATGCCGTAGATGATGCTCGGAATGCCGGCGAGCAGCTCAATGGCGATGCCGATCGTCCGCCGCAAGTGTTCCGGACAGATTTCAGTGAGGAAGATGGCGATGCCGAGGCTGACGGGAACGCCGATCAGCATGGCGATGAAGGAGGTCACGATTGTGCCGTAGATCGCCGGCAGGGCCCCGAATTTCTCGGTGACCGGGTTCCAGCTTTGCGAGGTGAAGAAATCGAAGCCGAAAGCGCGCCAGGCGGGCAGCGAGCCAATCACAAGCGAGATCATCACGCCTGCGAGGATCACCAGCACGGCGATGGCCGAAGCTTGCGTCAGGATGTTGAAGGTGCGGTCGCCGATGCGAAAGCGGCGCAGGATCCGGGCGCGCTGCTCGTCATTCCCGACCCGGACCTGAATGGGCACGGACTGAAGCGCCATGTCCATCCTCTCGGCCCCTTCTGCAGAAATGTTGCAAACCAAGTGGAAAATCGAGGCAGGAGCGGAAGGTGGCTGCCCCTGCCTCGATCGAGACGCCCTTTAGTTCATCGCGAAAACGGGCTTTCCGGCGGAGTCCTTGATCTTTGCCCACTCCCCGCGGGAGAGTTCAACAACGTTGGCGGGCATCGGGATGTAATCGAGCTCTTCGGCCATCTTAGCGCCGTTCTTATACGCCCAGTCGAAGAATTTGAGTGCTAGGACAGAGGCTGCCGCGTCTTGCGGAATGGTGTGCATGAGGATGAAGCTCGCCGCCGTGATCGGCCAGGAGGCCGCTCCGGGCTGTTCGGTCAGGATCACGCCATAACCGGGGACTGACTTCCAATCGGCGTTGGCAGCAGCCGCCTGGAACGACTTCATCTCCGGGGGCACCCGCTTGCCGTCCTGGTTCATCATGTCGGCGAAGGTGAGCTTGTTCTGCTTGGCATAGGCATATTCGACGTAGCCGATCGAGCCTTTGGTCTGGGAGACGTTGTTGGCAACGCCCTCATTGCCCTTGGCGCCGATGCCGGTCGGCCACTCGACGGCCGCGTCGGAGCCCACCTTGGACTTCCAGTCGGGGCTCACCTTGGCGAGATAGTTGGTGAAGTTGAAGGTGGTGCCCGATCCGTCAGAGCGGTGCACAACGGCGATCGCCACGGAGGGAAGCTCTACTTTCTCATTTAGCTTCTTGATCGCCGCATCATCCCATTTGGTGATCTCGCCCATGAAAATTTTGGCGAGGGTCGGGCCGTCGATCACGAGCTCGCCGGGCTTGATGCCTTCGATATTCACGACGGGCACGATGCCACCGATAATCATCGGAAACTGGATCAGGCCGTTGGCGTCGAGCTCCTTCTGTTCGAGCGGCTTGTCGGTCGCGCCGAAGGTGACGGTGCTGGCCTCGATCTGCTTAATGCCGCCGCCAGAGCCGATCGACTGATAATTGAGCCCATTGCCCGTGTCCTTCTTATAGGCATCGGCCCATTTTGCGTAGATCGGATAGGGGAAGGTAGCGCCTGCCCCCGAAATGTCGGCGGCGTGGGCGGTGGAGATGGTGAACGCTGCGGCTAGGCCGACAGCGGCCGCATAGGACATAAACCTCATCGTCGCTCTCCCTGTAGGGTGGAGATTTCCGGTTCCCATAGGAACCTCCGGCGGGGGACCCTTCCCCCACCGTCGGGGGAGCGTTAACGCCGCGCAATAACGCTACTATGTCACTTATGTGACAGTTAGATAACAGTGCCGGAAAGGCCCGGAAAATGGCCTGTGGACAGCGGGGAGCGGTGGGTGGGTGGCCTCGGCGAAGGCCGCCGGACTCCAGAGCAGCCGACGCTTGGCTTCTAAGGGAGCGCGTCCCGCCGGGGCGAGAAGCTCGTGTCCGGCTCGCGCCGAAATGACGAGCTTGATGTAGGCGACTATTCGGCCGCGGTTGCCTTGACCGGCAGGGCTTCGCGGGCCGCGTCGAGCAGCACGGTGAAGGACGAGCCCTTGCCGGGCCGTGAGGAAATGGCCAGCTCGCCGCGGTGACGATTGAGGATGTGCTTGACGATGGCGAGCCCAAGTCCGGTGCCGCCCTTCTCCCGGCTCGAGGCCACGTCGATGCGGTAGAAACGCTCGGTCAGCCGCGGCAGATGCTCGGGCGCGATGCCCGGCCCCTCATCGATCACGGAGATGGCATAGCGGCCGAGCTGCCGGCCAAGCGGAGGCGTATGCTTAGGCTCGAGCCGCACCTGGCCTCCCTTTGCGCCATAGCGAAGAGCGTTCTGCACCAGGTTCTGAAACACCTGCACGAGCTCATCGCGATCGCCGCGGACAATTGCCGCGCGGCCAAAGCGTCCAACCTTGAGGGCGCCGCCGGACTCCCGCGCCAGCGGCTCCAGCGTGTCGCGGACGTGATCCAGCACATCGTTGAGGTCGACGAGGCCGCTCGGGGGCACGTGGGCGTTCATCTCGACGCGGCTCAGCGAGAGCAGCGCATCGATGAGCCGCGTCATGCGAGAGGCCTGCTCGGCCATGATCGCAAGGAACCGCTCGCGCGCGTTGGGGTCTTCCTTGGCGGTGCCTTGCAGCGTCTCGATGAAGCCGCGCAAGGAGGCAAGCGGCGTGCGAAGCTCGTGGCTCGCATTGGCGATGAAATCAGCGCGCATCTGGTTGATGCGCTCCACCTCGGTCAGATCCCGCAACAGGATGAGGATATTGCTGTCCCGCCCGGGCCCGCGCAGCAGCGGCGCGACGGTCGCGGCCATACGCCGGCCCACGGGAACCCGCTCGGCGTAGGTCACGGTGACGGCACGCCCGCGCAAGGGGGCGGCGCTTACGGCATCCAGGAATTCCGGGGTCCGGATCACCGAGGAGATGTGACTGCCTTCGCGTAAGGACGCGAACAGGCCCCTCGCCGGAGCATTGCAGTAGAGCACGTGTCCCGCGGTATCGAGAAGGATGGCGGGGTCGGGCAAGGCCCCAGCCATGACCTGCATTTGCGAGACCGCGCGCGCCGACGCCGCCACATGCGCAAGGTCATGGGCGTTGGTCTCCTCGTGCTCATGGCGCGGCAGGAGCGCGACCGAGGTCACGAAGCCCAAAAAGGCGGCGATGGCGAAGGGCAGCGAGAGATGGGCGAGCACGACGAGCGACGCCATGATCACGGCGACCGCGACGATCAGCCAAAGCGAGGCCCAAAGCCGGGCTAGAAGCTCCTGACCGCCCCGTATGACCGCGGCGCTGGCCCGCGCCGGCAGGCTCGCAGATAAGGCGGGGGCGCCGCGTTTTGCCTGATCGCTCAATACCTTCTCCCCGCGACGAAGCGAATCATTAGAGGCATACTTCTATAAAATTGCGCTCGGATTATCACGCTTTTGCGACGGAGTACCGGAACTCTCATGACGAAGCGGTGACGGAGGCTAGCTCGCCTCGTTCCGTGTGCTGCTATAGTCGTTCCGGCCGAGGGGACTTGCAAGAATTGTGAGGGAAATGTCCAAAAACCTTCTGCTTGAAGATGTGGGGCCCGGCGAAGAACTGCCGGGCTTCGATATCGACAATCCGGTGCTCCTCAACGAGATCGCCGACAAGGCCCTGAAAAGCGGCGGCCTGCACATGGAACTGCTCCTGCTGCCGCATTATCTAGGAACGCGTTTTCAATGATCTTTGAGGAGGGTTCCATGAGGTGTGAACCAGCCTGCGTAACGCTCGTTGTCCTGCTCGCGGCGCAGGTCGCATTTGCCGACCCGCTTGTGCCCGACTCCCCGTTGGGCTGCCCCCCTTCGAAAACGGAGACGGTTAACCCTTTCGGAAACGCCTCGCTAGTCCGGGGGTGCGCGTTGCCGGCCCCTTCGATTCGCCATGGTCGGTCGCCTTCCTGCCGGACGGCTCGTTTCTCGTTACCGAGCGGCCTAGAAAGCTTCAACTGGTCAGGCTAGGCGACTGACGTCCAGCCCATCGCAGGCATCCCGGCGGTGCTGCCCCTCGGGCACGGGGGCTGCTCGATGTCGGTGTCGATCCCGACTTTGCCACGAATGGCATAATCTACCTCTCCTATCTTCACGGCGACGAGACATCCTCTACGCTCCCTCTACGCTCCGCCTGCTAAGAGGCAAATTGGATGAGCCGAACGCAACTCTCACCGAACAGCAAGTCATTTTCGAGAGTTCGCCGTCGGCCAAACCTGAGCTGCTTGGCGGGCGTCTCGCGCTCACCTCAGATGGATATCTCTTTACTTTCGCTCGGTGACCGGTGGGGCCGGGAGCTTGCCCAAGACCTCTCGATGACGCGGGCTCGATCATTCGCATCCGCACCGACGGCTCGATCCCGGAGGACAACCCGTTCCGGTGGCTGGCCGGTGCGCGGCCTGAAATCTGGAGCTATGGCCATCGCAATCCGGAAGGTCTCGCATTCGACCCGGTCACCGGCCAATTATGGTCGCATGAGCACGGGCCCCAGGGCGGCGACGAGCTCAATCTGATCATCAAGGGTCGCAATTATGGCTGGCCGGTCATCACCTATGGCGTCGATATTCCGGGCGCTCGATCGGGATGGGCAGCGCGCAGCCGGGCATGGAGCAGCCGGTCCATTATTAGGTCCCCATCTCTATCGCTCCGTCAGGGCTGGCGGTCGAAGCGGATCCGGCCAAGCGGGTCATCTGGATCGGCGCTCTTGCCGGACAAATGCTGGTCCGTCTCACCTTGGGAGTTGGTTGCGCGGTCAGCGAAGAGCATTTTTTCGAGCATCGGCTCGGCCGCATCCGCGATGTGCGCATCGACGCAAGCGGGGTCCTCTACGTTCTGACAGATGGATCTGAGGGGATGCTGTACCGTATCGAGCACTCGCCCGGCGATAGCGAGGACAGGGGTAAGCGCCCATTTATAGGAATGAGGGAGGTGGCCTCACCGCGTGAGGCCTTTGGCAGCGAGCTCGGCAAGATAGGACTGCCAGCGCGCCTCTCGGTGTTGCCCGAGCTCACGCAGATAGGTCCAGGTATAGAGGCCCGTGTCGTGGCCATCGTCGAACACGATGCGCGTCGCGTAATTGCCGACCGGCTCGAGCCGCGTAATGCGCACGGCCTTCTTGCCCGGCACGGTGACGCGCTGCTCCGGACTGTGGCCCTGCACCTCCGCGCTCGGGCTCATCACTCGCAACAGCTCGGCAGGCAGCGCAAAGCCGGCGCCATCGTCGAAGGTCACGGTGAGCAAGGCCCGGTCCTTGTCGACCTTGATCTCAATGGGCCAGGCATCGCTTGCCGCCATCGGACTTCCCTAGCCCAAGTCGATCTTGCCTTCGACCACGTGGTTGAGGCCGGTGCCAGGTGCCGTCAGCACCGCCTTCACCTTCAGCGTGCCCTTGCCGCCCAAGCCCTCCTCGCGCACCACGCGCTCGAGCGCCTGCTGCGAGGTGACGCCGACCTCTTTCAAGAACTTCCGCATCGACATATTGAAGCGCTGCTCGTCCATCGTCGGTCTCCTTGAGCGGCCATGCATGGTATGCAAAAGATCAAGCGCTATATTAGGCGCGAAAGACTAGCGCGGTCACGTTGGACGCGAGGCCAGCCACGAAACGGAAGACGGCGAGCGGGCGAAAGATGCAGCCGAAACGGACGGTCAAACGCCGCGACGGCTTCGCTGCCGCCCTGCGAGACGCGCACTACCGCAAGCGCGTGGTGAGAAGCGCCAAGGCCTATAACCGCAAGCCCAAGCCGCCGCCGGAGGACGCAAACGAGTGATGACGGCGCCCATGCAACCCATGATCGACCCGTTCGGCCGGCGCATCACCTATTTGCGCGTCTCGGTCACCGACCGCTGCGATTTCCGCTGCGTCTATTGCATGGCCGAGACCATGACGTTTCTGCCCCGGAAGGATCTGCTTACGCTTGAGGAGATCGATCGGCTGACATCCGCCTTCATCTCCAAGGGCGTGCGCAAAGTGAGGCTCACCGGGGGCGAGCCGCTCGTGCGCAAGAACCTGGTGTGGCTGCTCAAATCGCTATCTCGCCATCTCGGCCACGGCCTCGACGAGCTCACGCTCACCACCAATGGCAGCCGGCTCCACGCTTGCGCCGCGGCGCTCGCCGATTGCGGCATCGCCCGCATCAATGTCTCCCTCGATACGCTCGATCCGGCCAAGTTCAAGGCGATCACCCGCTGGGGCGACTTCGATCAGGTCATGCGCGGCATCGATGCCGCGGACCGCGCCGGGCTCAAGATCAAGATCAATGCGGTGGCGCTTCGAGGCGTGAATGAGGATGAGATCGAGGCGCTCTTGCGCTGGAGCCACGCCAGAGGCTTCGATCTGACCCTGATCGAGACGATGCCCATGGGTGAGACCGGCAGCGACCGGACGGAGCAATATCTGCCGCTGTCGCTGGTGCGGGCGCGACTGCAAGAGCGCTTCACGCTTACCGACATTCCCTACCGCTCGGGCGGACCCGCCCGCTATGCAAGCGTGCGGGAGACCGGCGGCAGGGTCGGCTTCATCACGCCCTTGACCCACAATTTCTGCGAGGCTTGCAATCGCGTGCGGGTGACCTGCACCGGCACGCTCTATATGTGCCTCGGCCAGGAGGATGCGGCCGATCTCCGGGGGCCGCTCCGGGCGAGCGAGGCCGATCATCTGCTTAACGCCGCCATCGACGCGGCGATCGCAGCCAAGCCCAAGGGCCACGACTTCGTCATCGAGAGGGGTGGGAAGCCTTCGGTCTCCCGCACCATGTCGACCACGGGCGGCTGAGCGTCCGGGGCGCTTGGCAAGTCTCTCGACGTGACCGTCACCGCGGAAGGCGTCGAGACCCAGGAGCAAGCGGCAATGCTTCGCGAATTCGGCTGCCCGCAGGTGCAGGGCTAC
>Ga0116224_10000700_pt1 | contig 25263 bp, 21 predicted proteins | sample Sb_taG_9_FD_89699 | JGI IMG/M metagenome (GOLD analysis project Ga0116224, IMG submission 89699) | Peat soil microbial communities from Weissenstadt, Germany - Sb_50d_b_LC metaG | ecosystem: Environmental > Terrestrial > Soil > Wetlands > Peat | place: Germany: Weissenstadt | collected 2010-09-21 | reverse complement strand
GTGTGGGAAGCTCGCCACGCCGAAACGGAGCGCCGGCGGGAGGAAGAGCGCACGGCCCTGCGCGCGGAGGCCGAGCGCCTTCAAAAAGAATGGGAGGCCCGCCATCAGGCCGCGTCGCAGGAACACGAGCAGCGACTCGGCGAGGAGCAGACGCGGGCCGCGGATCACCTGCGGCAATGGCAGGAGAAGTACACGGCGGTAGAGCGCCGGCTCGAAGCAGAGCGCTCCCTCCTCCAGACCCGGATCGGGCAACTCCGCGCTGAGGCCGAGGCGCTCCGCGAAGAGCGCGACCGGCACGCGGCCCACCGCGATGAGGCCGTCGCCGCCCGGCGGGAGGCGGCAGAGCGGGCCGAGGAGCATGTCGCCCACTTGGTGGAAGAGATCGAACGACTCGGAGAGGCCGCCGACGCTGCCGCACGGCGCGAGCAGGACCTAGCTGCCCAGCTCCAGGCGATCGAAGCGGAACAGCAGCAAGCCCTGGGCGCGCTCGGGGCCGAGTTGGTGACGGAGCGGGAGCGCGCCGGGCGCGCGGCCGAGGCCCATACCCTCGCCCTCGCGGAAGGGCGCGAGCTGCGCTCGCGGCTGGAAGCCATCGAAACGCAGTTCGGGGTGGAGCGCGCCGCCCGCCAGCATGAGGCGGACGGCTTGCGGGGCGACCTCGAAACGCTCCGCCGTGTACGCGATCAGGCCGCGGCGGAGCGCGACGAGGCCGCCGCGTTGCGCCGCCGGGACGAGGGGCGCTTCCAGGCCGAGGCAGCGCGCCTGACGGAGGCGCTGGCCGACGCCGAGCGGCGGCACAGCCTGCTCGCCGGCCAACGCGACCAGACCGCGGAGGAGGCCGAGGCGCTGCGGCGGCAACTCGAAGCTGCCCAGGGCGAGCTGACGGCGGAAAAAGAGCGGCACGCGTCAGCCCACGCCGACGCCGACCGCCAGCGCGGCGAGTTGGCCGCCCTGCGGCGCGACCTGGAGGCGGCGCGGGCCGACGCCGCCGAGGCGAGCGAGCGGGTCGCCCACGCCGCGGAGCAACAGGCCCGGCTGGCGGCGGGGCACGAGGAGTGGCGCGAGCAGCTCGACGCGGTGCGCCGGCGGCACGACGAGGAACGCGCCGGTCTGCACGCCAAGGCCGAGCACCTGCGCCAGCAGCGCGACGACGCCCTCTGCCGAGCGGACGGGCTCGCCACCGAGCGCGAGCGACTGGCCGCCGAGCGGCAGGAGTCGGAACAACACCTGGCCTCGGCGCGCGCCGAGGCCCGGCGGTTCCGCGAACACGGCGAGGCGCTGCGCGAAGCGCTGGCCGCACAGGGGCGCAGCGCGGAACAAGCCACGGCGGAGGCCGCCGCCCTCCTCGCGCGAGAACAAGACCGCGCCGCCAACGAGCGCCGCGAGGCGGAACGGCAGCAGTCCGCCCTCCGCGAGCAGCTCCAGCAGGAGCGGGACGCCTTGTGCGCGGAGGTCGGCTCGGCCTACGAGCGGGTCGCCCTGGTCACCCACGAGCGCGACGAGGCCCTCGCCAGCTGGGACGCGGCCGCGAACTTCCTGCGCGAAACCGAAGAGCGCTCTCGTATCAATATCGCCCGTCTCCTCGCGGCGCTGGATCAGGCCCGGCAGGAGCACGCGGCGCAGCTGCGGCGGCAGGAGGAGACGGGCCGGCGTGCGAAGGAATTGGAGGCGGAGCTGGCCGCCCAGCGCGTGCAGGCCGGCGCCCTCACCGGCGAGTTGGAGGCCGCCCGGCGGCACTTCGACGAGGAGCGCGCGCTGCTCCGGCGCGAGGCCGAGCGCCTCCGCGGCGAGGGCGACGGCTTGCGGGCGGAGCGCGACGCCCTGGCGGCCGTCACGACTCGGGCCGACGGCGAGCACGTGGCCGCCGTCAAGCAACTGGAGTCGCTGCGGGCCGAAGCCGCTCGCCACGCCGAGGAGATGACCGCCCTGCGGCGCGAGTTGGAGTCGGCCCGCGCCGAGCCGTCCCGCGCGACCAAGGCGAAGGCCCAGCTCGCCGCCGCCCGCGCCGAGTGGGAGCAGCAGCTTGTCGCCGCTCAGCGGCAGCACGACCAGGACAGCGCCGCCCTCCGGGCCGAGGTCGAGCGCCTGCGCCACGAGAGCGAGCGCGGCGCCGCCTTTGCCGAGGTCAACCTCTCCTCGCGCGCGGAAGAGATCTTGCGCCTGCGCGCCGAGGCGGCCCAGGCGCAGGAGCGCCACCGCCAGCAGCAGGAGGCGCTCGCCCGTCGCGAACGGGAATTGTCCGGGCAGGCGGAGGCCGCGCGGGCCGCCCTCGACAAGGAACGCGGCCGGGCCGCGACCCTGGGGCGCGAGCTGGAGATGTTGCGAGCGGAACTCGTGGAGGAGAAGCAGCGGGCCGCGACGGAGGCGGCGTTGCAGGAGCAGCTCGCCGACCTGACCCGGCGCTTCGAGCAGGAGCGCGCCGCCCTCCTTGGTGATAGCGACCGGCTGCGCCAGGAAGTCGAATCGCTGCGCGCGGAGCAAGATCGTCGGCCCGCCCCGGCCGAGCCCCTCTCCTACGGCGACGTTTCGCACCGCTACGACGACCTGCTACTGCGGGTCGAGGGGCTGCGGGGCGAGCTGGAGCGACTGCAAGGGGAGACGACGGTCGGCGGGCGGCCGGGCAGTCGGGGCGGCGTCCTCGGCCGACTGTTTGGCCGTGCGCCGGAGCCGCACCAGGCTGCCGACCCCGCGGGCCTCGGTCGTCGCCTCGACTCGCTACGGGTCGAGGTGGCCGTCGAGCGCGAGCGCGCCCTGCGCAACCTCACCGAAATGGCCAAGGCCGACCTGGAGCGGCAACTCGCCGACGCCCTGGCCCGCTTGCGCGAGGTGACCGAGCCCGCCGACCCGTCACCCCCGGTGGACGACGTGATTCCCCTCCCCTTCGGGGGGACGACCACCCCGCCGCCCGACGACCGGGAGTTCCTGGACCCGCCCGTGCCGGAGCGCAAGGTCAACCGCCCATCCCGACCGCGCCGCGTCGAGGACCTGTTCTGACCCCGCAGGGCGCGGCAAGTTTTCCGTGGGGGCCAGTACGGAGTACGGAGTACGCAGTACCGAGTACGGCGCAGGGCCAGCCCGGCACCGAGCCGTCGATGCCGCGTACTCGGTACGCGGCAGGTTTTCCGGGGGCCAGTACGGGGTACGGAGTACACAGTACCGAGTGCGGCGCAGCGCCAGCCCGGCACCGAGCCGTCGATGCTGCGTACTCGGTACTCCGTACTCGGTACTCCGTACTCCGTACCCCGGGTGCCACAATTCCCGCCTGCACAACAACGGGTTTGCCCTCGTCCCCTCGCAAGTCTTGCCACGCCCGAACCCGCCCCCCACAACCTTTTGCCCTGGCGATGGTGCTGCCCCTCCCTTACGATGGTGAGACGGTTGAACCAACCGCACCACCCCCGGATTCCCCTGCTTGGATGGAATGCCTTCATGACCCCGGACACCCAGCCTGAATCGCAGAATCACGGGGCGGGGCGCCCCACGGAGGCGTCCCGCGACCTGAACGAAACGCTGCCCTTCGCACCCCGGCAGGGAACCCTCTCCCCCGCCCCTCCGCCGCAGGAACGAGCCGAGGACCGCACGGAGGCTATCCCGGCGACGGAGCGAGACGCGACCTCGATGATGCCGCCGCGGCCGGCGGCGCTGAGCGAGGGCTACCAGATGCTGGGCCGGCTCGGCGGGGGCGCTTTCGGCGATGTCTACAAGGCTCGCGCCCCGGGCGGCTTCCCGGTGGCCGTCAAGGTCATCCACTGCCACCTCGACGACGCCGAGGCCCAGCGCGAGCTGAAGTCCCTGGAGGCGATCAAGGAGCTGCGCCACCCTTACCTGCTGCCGATGCACGCCTGCTGGGCCGTGGCCGGGCGACTGCACATCGCGATGGAGCTGGGCGACGGCACCCTGCGCGGCCGCCTCAAGGAGTGCCTGGCGCAGGGCAAGACCGGCCTCCCGGTGGAGGAATTGTTCCGCTACTTCTGGGAGGCGGCAGAGGCCATCGACTTCCTGCACCGCCACAAGGTGCTGCACCGCGACATCAAGCCGGACAACTTGCTGCTGTTGGCCGGGCACGTCAAGGTCGCCGACTTCGGCCTGGCCCGAGTCCAAGGCGGCCAGACCGTGGGGGGCGGCACGGTCTGCGGCACGGCGCAGTACATGCCGCCGGAGCTGTGGGACGGCCAGTGCAGCGAGCGCAGCGACCAGTACAGCCTCGCCGCCAGCTACGTCGAGTTGCGCCTGGGGCGGCTGCCGTTCCGCGGCGCGACCGTGGTCGAGTTGATGAAGCAGCACCAGGAGGGCGCCCCCGACCTGGGTGGGCTGCCGGAGGCGGAGCGGATGGTGCTGGCCCGGGCGCTGGCGTCGGACCGCGTGCAGCGTTACGGCTCCTGCGTCGAGTTCCTCAAGGCGCTGCGGGCGGCCCTCGTCGGCCAGATCCAATCCCAGCCGCCGCCTCCCGGCTCCCGGGCGGCCGCGCCGGGCCTGTCCGTGTTCACGCTGATGGTCCTGGCCTTAGCGGCGGGCCTGGTGGCCCTCGCCGTCTACTTCGCCTACACCTATTGGGAGCATAAGCAGGAGGGGGCCGATCCCATTTCCACCCCTCCCCCCGGCCAGGTGGATTAGTTTAGAAACTGTCTTAGCCGCTTGCGGCTTCGCAATCGTTCCTGCGAAGCCGCAAGCGGCAAGAGGGTTTTTCATACAGTTTCTAAACCGCCTTCCCGCTCAGAGTCGTCTGGCATTTTTCCGCGCCGCCGCGCAATAATAGCCCCCGACCCGGCGGTGTCGCGCTCGACACCCCTTCCTGTCTTCCCCCGGCGGGCGACCGCATCGGAACGCGGTTTCCTGCGACCCCCGAGGGCCAACGAGTGGCACACACAGTGGCACGGACGCTCCTTTTCGCCCTGTTTTCCGGGCTCGCCTTCGCCCTCCTGGGCGGCCCCTTCCCGTCGCGCTCCGCCGGCGACACGTCCCCCGCGCCGCCGAAGAAAATCGTCTACCTCGGTGGCGTGCTGTCTGACGAGGAAACGCTGGTCTTTACCTCGGCCGTGGCCGCCGCCGACCCCCAGGCCGTCGTCCTCTTCGACTCGCCCGCGACCTCGCCGTACCTGAAAGCCTTTCTGACGGCGTTCGACCCCGAGCGCGTCGTCCCGGTCGGCTCGTTCTGCGACGGGCTGGACGACCTGCGCAGCCGGTTGGGCCGAGCCACCGCCGAGCCGCTCGCCTGGGAAGGCCGGCCGCGGGCCCTGTGGGCCGCCCTTTTCCCGCGCGTCGAGCGCGTCGTCGTCTGCCCCGCTGAGCCGCGCGGCCCACTTCTCCAGGCCGCCTGCCTTGCCGGGTTGCTCAAGGCCCCCCTGTTCATCACTCACGACCGCGAGGACGAGGCCGACCTCCGACGCCGGGTCGCCGACTGGAAGCCGAACGAGGTCCACGCGGTCGGCGCCGCGGTCCGGGCCTGCCGGCAACTGGGCGAGGTCCGCGTCGTGCCCCTCGGCACCGAGCGGGCGGTCGCCGACTCCTGCCGGCGAGAACTGGCGAAGCGGGGCCCGGCCGCCACGCTCGTGGTCGCCAACCCGAACGACCTGTACGACGGCCGCGGCGGCATGTCCTCGCTGGCCCCCTGGCTGGCCCTGCGGCACGACGCCCCGCTGCTGCTGACCGACCCCGCCGGCGACGACGTGGAGGCCGTGGTCGCCGCCGCCCTGAAGCACAAGGAACTGCGTGCGGTCGATTCGGTCCTCCTCGCCGCCAACCGCCAGGCGGTGCCGATGCGCGTCCGGCCCAACCCGATCCCCGCCGACCACGACCCCCTCATCGAACTGGAGCCGCTCACCCCGGAGGGCAACGCGCCGTTCTCCTTCGCCGTGGGCCGCGTCTTCCACGACGACCGCTCGGTGGTGGCCCTGATGCTGGCCCGCCAGCGTCTGCTGGCCGAGGCGCGCGGCCCGCGCCGCGCCCTGATCGCCAGCAACCCCGGCGGCGGCCTGCCGCTGCTGGAGACGTTCTCGCGCAACACCGCCAAGGAATTCCGCAACGCCGGCTACGAAATCACCGCCAAGTTCCGCGGCGACGTCAGCAAGGACGACCTGCGCCGCACCCTGCCCGACCACGACATCTTCCTGTGGGAGGGCCACCACGGTACGCTCATCCGCGAGTTCAAGCTCCCCGACTGGGACGAGCCGACGGCCCCGTCGTTCGTCTTCCTGCAGAGCTGCCTGGCGCTGACCGAGGAGAAGGCGCAGCCGCTGCTGCGGCGCGGGGCGGTCGGCGTGATCGGCTCGCCGGTGCGGACCTATTCGGCCTCCGGCGGGGCCTGCTCACTGGCCTTCTTCGACGCCCTGCTCTACGACGGCAAGTCGCTCGGCGGCGGCCTGCGGCAGGCGAAGAATTTCCTCCTCGCCTACGCCCAGTTGAAGGAAAAGCGCCTCGGCAAGGACGCGAAGCGCGGCGGCGCCAACGTGCGGGCGGCCTGGGCCTTCACCCTCTGGGGCGACCCGACCCTGACACTGCCGCGGCCGGAGCGCCCGGCCGACGCCCTGTCCGGCGTGCGCCACGAGGTGCAGGGCAATACCATCGTCGTGTCGCTGCCCGACAAGACCCACGACAAGGTCGCCTCGAACAAGTTCCAGGTGGAGATGCCGCCCAACGCCCGCCTTGCCGGGTTGATCCGCAAGGAAGAGGACGATTCGGAGAAGCCGCTGGTCCCCTTCGTGTTCGTCGAGGTGTCGCTGCCGAAGGCCCCGACCGGCCGTGTCCCCGAATTACACGCCAAGGTGCCGCCCAGCCATTACGTCTTCTGCTGGGACGAGCGCCGCCGCACCGGCTACCTGCTCATCACGCCCCGCGCCCGCGACGAGAAGGAGCTGCGTTTCCGCGTCTCGTGGAAGGCAGAGGAATTGCAGATTGCAGATTGAAGATTGCAGATTTGCATTTCAATCTGCAATCTGCAATCTGCAATCTTCAATCGGAACAGAGGCCCGCCTCATGTCACGGACGACCCTTTGCGCGGCCACCGCGGCCGTGTTGGCTCTGCTCTCTTTGGGCGTGATGGCCCTGCGGCACCACGTCATGGGCGACGAGGTCAAGGTGCCCCACGGCCCTGGGACGTGGAAGGTCGCGATGGTAGTTCAAGGACGGAGTGAAGGGGACGCCAAACTGCTGACGCTGACGCCGCTTGACTTCGGCCGGCAGCACGTCGTCCGCGAGTCGTGCCAGAGCGCCGAGTTCCTCGACGCCGCGCCGGAGACGCGCCACGACAAGGCGCCGGAGGGTCGCCACCCCGAGCGCCGCCGCGTCCTGTGGAAAAAGCGCGTCGGCGCCGGCGACGGCCCGTTCCGGCTGCGCTACGAGTTCTACTGCACCGTCGATTCGCACCGGGCCAGCGCCCCGATGTCGGATCTGGCCAAGGCGCTGTCGGCCCCGCCGAAGCCCGGCCAGGACCTCGACGTGGCCAGGCGCAGCGACCCGGACCCGGTGTCCGACCTGGCCCGCCAACTCACCGCCGGGTTGGATCAGCCGCTGGAACAGGCCGAGGCGCTGTTCCGCCACGTGGACCGAGAGATCGCCAACGAGCCGAGCCTCGGCGGCCCGGCCCTGCAGCCGGTCGACTGCCTCAAGGCCGGCGCCGGCGCCTCCGCCTCCAAGGCCCGCCTCCTCGTCGCCCTGCTGCGCCACCGCAGCATCCCCGCCCGCCTGGTGACCGGCGTCACCCTGACCCGGGGCCTCGACCAGCACGCTCACAACTGGGTCGAGGCGTGGCTCGATCAGCGCTGGCTGCCGATGTGTCCCGTCCATCACCGCTTCGGCGAGGTGCCGCCCACCTACCTCGTCTTCACCTGCGGCGACACGCCCGTGGTCGTCGGCCATCACGTCAGCGACCTCAACCACGCCTTCCTCGTAGAGAAGGTCGGCCCCGAGGGCGCCGCCGCGGACGCCGGCCCGCTCCGCCGCGCCTTCCTGGCCGTGTCGCTTTGGGTTCTGTCGCCCAACGACCAGGAGCTGGTGCGCTTCCTGCTGCTGCTGCCGGTGGCCGCCCTGATCGTCTGCCTGTTCCGCAACGTCATCGGCTTGGCCAGCTTCGGCACCTTCGCCCCGGCCCTGCTCGGCCTGGCCTTCCGCGAGTTCCACAGCATGCCGGGGCTGCTCGTCTTCGTCGCCATCGTCCTCGTCGGCTGGCTGATGCGGCGCCTGCTCAACCACTACCACCTGCTGCAAGTGCCGCGCACCGCCTTCATGCTCAGCCTCATCGTCGTCGTCCTGATCGGCCTGACGATGCTGGCCAACTACCGCAGCCTGTCGGCTACCCGCTACGTCGCGATCTTTCCGATGGTGATCCTCACCGGCATGATCGAGCGCTTCTGGACGCTGGAGACGGAGGACGGCACGTCGTCCTCGTTCCGCACCCTGGTCACCACGATGATCATTGCGGCGACCATCGCACTGGTGCTGTCGTTCCACGCCGTCGTCAATCACCTGTTCTGCTTCCCCGAGACGGTCGGGCTCATCATGGCCGCGCAGCTGCTCCTGGGGCGATATACTGGCTATCGATTGTCGGAACTGTTCCGGTTCCGCGATTTTCTCGGGCGCCGGCCGGGACTGCGCATCGTGGGTACCGAGGACTGACCGGCCGCTTGCGGCTTAGCGCGAACGCTAAGCCGCAAGCGGCCTCGGAGGAGAGTGGCATGCTCTGGCTGTTCCGTGCGGCGAAGCGGCTCAAGGCACTCGGCATCCTGGGGATGAACCGGCGCAACGCCGCCTGCATCCTCGACCACAACCCGCGCGCCCTGTACCCCCTGGTCGATGACAAGCTGCGCATGCACCACCTCTGCCGCCGCATCGGCGTGCCGACGCCCGACGTCTACGCCGTGGTCGGCTCGCACTCGGAGTTGCGCCGCCTGCCGCAAACGGTCGGCGAGCGCGGCGACTTCGTCGTCAAACCGAACCGCGGCTCGGCCGGTCGCGGCGTCCTGGTCCTGACCGGCCGCGACGGCCGCGACTTCGTGCGCCACAACGGCGAACGGCTGCGCTTCGAGCAGATGCGCCAGCACCTGTCCGACATTCTCTCCGGTATGTACTCGTTGGCCGGCCGGCCCGACCAGGCCCTGCTGCAGCAGCGCGTCCGCCTGCACCCGATCTTCGAGGCGGTCTCCTACAAGGGGATTCCGGACATCCGTGTCATCCTCTACCGCAACGAGCCGGCGATGGCGATGCTGCGCCTGCCGACGAAGGAATCCAACGGCCGGGCCAACCTCCACCAGGGCGGCATCGGCACCGGCGTCGATCTGGCCAGCGGCTTCACGCATCACGCCGTGCAGCGCAACCGTATGGTGGTGGAGCACCCCGACACCGGCGTGCCCGTCATCGGCCTGCGCGTGCCGTACTGGCGCGAGGTGCTCGACATGTCGCGGCGCGTGGCCGAGGCGGTGAGACTGGGCTACGTCGGCGTGGACATCGTCGTGGACGTGGCGCAAGGGCCGATGCTGCTGGAAGCCAACGCCCGTCCGGGGTTGGCCATCCAGATCGCCAACGGCCGCGGCCTAACCCCCCGCCTGGCCGCGATCGACGCCATGCTCGACGCACGCCCCGCCGTGATCGACATCGACGAGAGGCGCGAGGTCGAGCCGCTGCGCCGCAGCGCCTGAGTCATCGACGGCTTGGCGACTGCGGAGAAGTAGCCGCTTGCGGCTTCGCACGCCCTGCGAAGCCGCAAGCGGCTACTGTTCCGCGATCAGTTCCTCCGCCAGCCGCGCCACCTCATCGGGCAGCGGCATCTGCCGGAAGCGATGCACCCCCGCCGGCAGCCCTTCCAGCTCCGCCTCATCGATCCGCAACCCGTCGGACACGGCGAGCAGAAATGGCTCGGGCGCGTGCCGCCGCAGGCACTGAAGGTGGACTTCGGCGCTCGACTTCCGCCAGAAACCAAGCACTTCGAGGTAGACCGAGCGGCCGCTGGCCCGGTGTGTCAAGCGGAAGTCGGGCACCCAGAAGCCGTCGCCGAGCGGGAACACCTCCGTCTCCTCGGCGATGTCCCACCCTTCGACCTTCTTGCGGAACAGCTCCACGAACATGCCCAGCTCCGGCGGGACGTAGGTGCCGCTGTCGGTCAGGTACGACACCAGCCCATCGGCCGGCGTCAGCGTGAATGTCTTCGGCTTGCGCTCTGCTCCCCAGCGCAGCTCCGCGTTGACCTCGAAATCACGGCACAGCAGCACCGCCGGCAGGAACAGCGCCAGTTGCAGGCCGTACTTCTGCGTCGCCGAGAACAGCGACAGCGGCCCGTCGAGGTGGAGCTGGTAACAGCCGTCGCCGGTGCGCTCGATCTCGCAGATGAGGCGGTGGAACTTCACCAGCCGCAGCAGTTGCCGGTAGCGCGCCGGCGGCTCGTTCCGCACCGCGACGTGAACCCGCGTCGAGCGCAGCAGCACCGCCTGAGCCAGGGCCACGTTGTAACGCTGGAGGAGGCGCTCGGCACTGATGTCCTTGAAGCGAATCAGCCGCTGTTCGCTCTTGAGGTCGGCGAACAGTCCCTGATCGACTGCCTCGGCCGTCATCCCCATCTCATCGGCGATCCGGCGCAGCACGGCAGTACGGTCAAACGACATCGGCCGCGCGACTTCCTTCCCATCGGAAGGCGTGGTTCCCCCTTTTCGGACTTCCGCCGCCGCACGGAAGACCGCCTCGCGCAGCCGGTCCGGCGGCTGACCGGAGACGGTCTCGAACTCGCAGCGGTCTTCCAGCAGTTTCGCCAGGCCGCGGTAGACGAGCTGTCCGCCCTCGTCGCCGAAGGCGTCGGCGAGGTCTTCTTCCAACTCGCCGCGCGTCCGGCCATCCTGTCCGCGGAACAGGTCGAGGAGGCGCTCCGCGGACGCCATCCAGTCGGGATCGGCGGCGTCGATGTAGTAGGGGACGATGCGCTGCTTGGCGTAACGGACGCGGACGAGATTCCCGGTGAGCATGGTGCTGTATCCGCCTACGTTTTCTCCACCACGAGCTGGCCATAGGGGAACAAAGCCGCCGGATCCTTTTCCATCGCGAAGCGCAGTTTCTCAAGGAGGGCCAGCGGCTGGAGGAGGTTGCGAGCGAGTGCCCCTGGTGGAGCGTTCGGACTCGGGCGGACATTCGGATCGCCGAGGAAAAGACAGGCCACAGCGTATTCCGTCTGATCCATGCCGTCGATGCGAAAGCGGAGCATTCCCGAGCGGACCTCCAACACACTCTGCGTGTGCTGGACCTGAGCGGGTCGAACTGGCACGACCAGGCCGAGTTGCTTGGCCTCGTAGGCGGGGAAGGTGGTGATCTCGGTCCCGGAGTCCACGTTGAAATCGTAATCGACATAGTTGCCAGTGCCACTCCTGAGCGAGAGCGTTATCTCGATCCAGAGCATCACGTCGCCTGTGCCCCAGAGCGTCCGGTAGCTGATCGGGATGACGAGTCGGCTCATGTGGATAAGTACCCCATGAAGGTCTTGAGTTCCTTCCGCTCGTCGCGGGGCACCCGCTGCTTGAAGGCGAACACTTCGTCGCGCCCGACCGCCAGTACCTCAGGGCCTTGCGGCGTCTCGCGGTACATAACCTGCATGTTGAGCCCGTCGAAGTACCAGCTGACGGTGTCGAGGTTCAGCATCCCAAGTTCGGCCTTGGCGAATACTTCCGGGGACCATTGGGTTCGTCTTTCCTCGATGAACTCTCTCACTTCCGGCGGCACGGCGAGGAGGCCGTGGGGCAGTTCCGCGGGCGGCTTCCCGCGGAGAGCTAGGGCGGCGTGCTGGATGGGAAATTGCATGACGGTGTCCTCCTGGCACAGATTGTAGCAGAAGGTGGGGCATCGAGCCGACTTCACTTCTTGCTCCTCCTGACCAGTACGCCCACCCCGGCGAAGAAGGCAAGAATAGTCGCGGCGAACCAGCAGTAGAAAAGACACTGCACGGTCGCTAGCTCCCCGGAAGGTAGCGGGGTAGCTGTCAACCACGCGTAGAAAGCTGTGTGGTAGCAAGAAAACGCTGAAAGAAGGAACAACACCACAGCCAAGATGAGTAGCTTCCCGCGGGTCACCGCATCCTCCTCTCCAGACCATTCTCCCCCTGTCCGCCCGCGGCCGCCACAGGGTGCAAGCCGGGAAAGGGACTGTGTGCGGGATGGGCATCCCTTCACCGGCGATCCCTTCTCACCGTCACCGCATGGCAGATGGTCTACCGATACGCATGGTGCTGCCTCCGCCGCTCGCTGGTGAACTCCTCGGCCGTGCCGCGCGACACGACCTCGTACAGCAGCGCCTGCTTGTCGCCGTGCTTCCGCAGCAACCGCCCCAGCCGCTGGACGTGCTCGCGCACGCTGCCCGTCCCTGACAGGATGATGCCCACGCTCGCCGCCGGTATGTCCACCCCCTCATTCAGAACCTGACTCGTTACCACGATGGGGTACTCGCCGCTGTGGAAGCGCTCCAGGATGATGCGCCGCTCTTTCGTCTTCGTCTGGTGCGTGATCGCCGGGACGAGGAACCGCCGCGCGATCAGGTACACCGTCGCGTTGTCATAGGTGAAGATGAGGATGCGATCCTCGCGGTGCTGCTCGATCAGTTGCTCCAGGCATTGCAGCTTGGCCGGCGCCGCCATCGCAATCTGCTTCTGCTCGCGGTACGCCTGGAAGGCGGCCCGGCCCTCCGGCGAGCGGCACGTCTCCTGGATGAAGCGCTGCCAGCCGCGCGGGCCGCCGAAGGTGATGCCGCGCTCATCCACGAAGCGCCGGTAGTGCTCGCGCGCCTTGGTGTAGCGCTCCTGCTCCTCCGGCGACAGCTCGACGTACAGCCGCTCGGTGCGGTAGTCCGCCAGGAATTCGCCGGCGAGCTGACGGATCTCACGCCGGTAGATGATCGGCCCGATCAGCTCCGGCAGGATCGCCTCGCCGCCGTCGGCTCGCTCGGGGGTGGCCGTCAGGCCGAGGCGGAACGGGGCGAGGCTGCCGACGGCGGCCTGGGCGTAGGTCGGGCCGGGCAGGTGGTGACACTCGTCGAACACCAGTAGCCCGAAGCGATCGCCCCAGCGCTCCAGGTGGATGTACGCCGAGTCGTAGGTCGTGACGGTCAGCGGCTGGATGTCGTAGGAGCCGCCGCCGATCAGGCCCACCGGGTCGCCGAAGGCGGTGACGAGGACGTGATACCACTGGTTGAGCAGGTCGATAGTCGGCGTGACGACGAGCGTCGGCCGAGATGCCTTGTGAATGGCGAGGACGGCGACGTGGGTCTTGCCGGTGCCGGTCGGCAGCACGACGACGCCGCGGGCGCCGGCTTTCCACCACGCTTCGAGCGCCTCGGTCTGGTGCGGGAACGGGTCGCGGCTGGTGCGCAGCGGCCACGGCGTCGCCTGGTAGGTGCGGGCCTTGTCCTCGTAGGGAATGCGGTGGCGGCGCAGGTGCTCGACGATGGGCCGGTAATGGCGCGCCTCGGCCCGGTGGACGCCGGCACGCGGGTCGGCTTGCAGGCCGGGCAGTTCGGCCAGGAGGTCCGGCGTGCCGCCGGTGACGACGATCGTGCCGCGGTCGAAGGTCAGGCGCAGGGTGGCTGGGTCCATGCCGGTGATTATGACGCCGGCCCGCCCGCTTGCCCACGGGAAATGCCCGAGGCGACTCGCCGGCCCGGCCATTCCGATCTACTCGGGGGACAACTGTCCTTGAATCACCGCCGCGCCCCGGTTACGTTGATGCTCAAGGGGATTCTCTCAACCTTGGGTGGTCGATCGTCATGAGCCAACAATCTCTGTGGGACCTGCTCGATAAGGGAGGCAGCAAGCAAGAGTATCTGGAGTCGAGCGCCCGGGACGACTCGCGGCGGCGGACGATCAAGCGCCTGCGCGCCGGCGGGCACTGGCTGACGCTGCTCCGCGTCGCCCGCGCCATCCCGCAACCGTTCACGCTCAACGACATCTCGGTGGCCGTCTGGCGGGCCTGCCCGGAGTTCTTCGGCATGAAGGGCTACCCGTACCCGGACAACCACAAGGTCCACTACATCCTCTACGGCAGTCGTGGACTGATCGCCCGGGGGGTCATCCAGCGCGTCCGCGAGGGACTCTTCTGTATCGCCGACGGTATCGACCTGGACGCAATCCTTGCCGCCGGAACAGCTCCCACTGGCGCGGAAGAGGGAGGAGTGGGTGAGTGAGTGCGATGGACACGACGGCCTCGGCCATGCGCGGCAAGGTCTGCCTCGTGACCGGGGCCACCTCGGGCATCGGGCTGGTGACGGCGCGCGAGTTGGCCCGACAAGGGGCCCGCGTGGTGCTGGTGGGACGGAGCCGCGAGAAGTGCGACGCGGCCGTCCAGCAGGTCCGCGTCCAGGCGGGCCACGCGGAGGTGGAAGCGCTGCTCGCCGACCTCTCGTCGCAGCAGCAAATCCGCGAACTGGCCCGGCAGTTCATCGCGCGATACCCGCGCCTCGATGTGCTGGTGAACAACGCCGGCGGCCTGTGGCTGGAGCGGCGGCTGAACGCCGATGGCATCGAAATGACCTTCGGGGTCAACCACCTGGCCTACTTCCTGCTGACTCAGCTGCTGCTGGACACGCTGAAGGCCAGTTCCCCCGCGCGAATCGTGAACGTCTCTTCGCGTGCCCACCGCAAGGCGACCATCGACTTCGACAACCTTACGGGGGAGCGCGACTTCTCGGGCTGGCGCCAGTATTGCCGGTCGAAGCTGATGAACCTGCTGTTCACCTACGAGCTGGACCGACGGCTGCGCGGGACTGGCGTGACCGTCAACGCCCTGCACCCCGGGTGGGTGTATACCGGCTTTGCCGGGAGTAACGGCTTGCGGGGCGCGGCCCTCCAGTTCCTGGCCCGTTTCTTTGCCATCGGCCCGGAGGAGGGGGCGCGGACGATGGTCTTCCTGGCGACGTCGCCGGACGTGGCGGGCGTCAGCGGGCGGTATTTCGTCAGGGCGAAGGCGGTCGCTTCCTCCCCTGCATCTTACGATCTCGAGGCGGCACGCAGGCTCTGGGAAGTCAGTGAGCAAATGACCCACCTGACCCCCGCAATCCCCTGATCTCCAAGGTTTAACGGCGGCTCGCATTGCCGCGCGTTGCTCAACGCGCGGCAATGCGAGCCGCCGCTAAACGCATGTTGAACTGACCCCATCATTCCACCTGCTGCATCCAACCGCGGTGGACCTGACCGGCGCGGATGATGTAGAAGCGCAGCGGGTTGAAGCTGGCCAGGTCATTGTGGTTGAGCACGAACAGCACGTTGTCCAGTGACAGCATCTCCCAGCTGTGCAGTCCGACCAGGATGTCGCCTTTCTGGATGCCCGCCCGGGCGGCGACGCTCTCGTCGCGCACGTCGGTGACCGCCAACCCGCCGTGCAGCTGCTGGTTGACGTGCGACACGACTTCCGGCGACACCGCCTGCATCTTCACGCCGAGCTTGCGCCAGATCAGGTCGCCGCCGACCGCCCCCGCCCTGTCCACCGGCGCGAGCACCAGTTCCAACTTCTGCTCGCCGTCCTTGCGGCGCACGACGACCGGCACCTTATCGCCGGCCTGTCGATCCAGCAGCGCCCGCTCCAGGTCGAGGGCGCAAATCACCGCCTGACCGCTCACCTTGACGACGACGTCGCCGCGCTGCAGACCCGCCGCGGCCGCCGGGCTGCCCGCCTCGGCCCGTTCCACGACCAGCCGCCGCTGCGCCTTCGCTTCCACCTCGTCCTTGACGCGCTTCACGGGGACGTCGCCTTCCTCGGACGGCAGGACGACGTCGTCGCGGCCGACGAGGCCGTGCCAGGTGCCGTTGCGCTTGCGCACGCTCATCATGTCGGCCGCCACCTGCAACATGCTGTCTACCGGAATCGCGAAGCCGATCCCCTGGGCGCCGGCGCGGATGGCGACGTTGACTCCGATCAACTCGCCGTTGACGTTCAGCAGCGGGCCGCCCGAGTTGCCCGGGTTGATGCTGGCGTCGGTCTGGATTAGCGCCTTGTAGGACATCTCCTTGTTCAGGGCCACGTCGCGCTTGGTGGCGCTGACGACGCCGACGGTGACGGTGTGCTCGTAGCCGTAGGCGTTGCCGATGGCGATGACCGTTTCGCCGACCATCACGTCCTGCGAGGTTCCGAGGGTGATCGTGGGCAGGGGGCGGTTGACGTCGATCTTGAGCAGCGCCAGGTCGCTCTCCGGGTCGCGGGCCACGACGCGGGCGGTGGTCGAGGTGCCGTCGGCCAGGCGGACGCGGAGGAGGTTGACGTCCTCGATGACGTGGTGGTTGGTGACGACGTAGCCGCGCGGGTCGATGATGATGCCGGTGCCCATGCCGTTGACGCGGTTGGGTGTCGTGCCCAGGCCGTCGGCGTGGCTGTCCGCGGTGCCGCTGCTGCGCTCGCTGTGGATGTTGACGACGGCGCCTTTAGTACGCTTTACGACGTCTACGACGGGAGTGCGGCGCAGGTTGAACGAAGCGGTCGGATCCCCGGCGCGGGTCGCGGGGAGAAATCCGGTGAGACACGCCAGCGCGGCGGCCGTCAGGAGCAGGTGCAATCTCATGTCGTCTCTCGGCTGTCGGGCTTGTGGGGAATGATGGGAAAGGCCGCGCAGCGGCACGGGCGTTTGCCGCCGCGAGACTCCGGTTCTCCAGTCAATTCGACCGTCGCCGCGCCGCGCCTGAAGTGGTCGCGGCCGCGCCAGGCGCATTCTTTCGCCCACGTGGTGCGGTCCTGCCGCGGGAGCGCACCCTGCCGTGGGGGCCGGCAATGCCGAAGGAAGTCAGAAGTCGGAAGCCGGCGGACGGAAGGGCCTCCGCCGCTTATCCTGTCTTCTGACTTCTGACTTCTTTGCGGAGGGGTTCCCAATGGCCGCCAAGACGCGCCGGCAGCAGCTTGAGGAGATGATCGCCGACGACCCCAACGACGCGCTGTCGCGCTACTTCCTGGCGATGGACTACGCCGGCGCCGGGGAGACCGACGAGGCCTGGCGCCGCTTCCAGGACATGTTCGCCCTGACGCCGGAGTACGTCCCCGCCTACCTCCAGGCGGGGCAACTGCTGGTGAGGATGGGCCGGCCGGCCCAGGCGGCCGAGGTGTTCGGCCAGGGCATCGAGGTGGCGCGACGGCTGCACGACGAGCACGCCGCCGGGGAGATGGAAGCGTTCCTGCAACAACTCGCGTGAAGCCGTTCCGCTTTGTAAGCGAGACGCTTCTTGTTACACTGAACGGCGTGGGGCCCGAAGCCAGAGGCGCGGGCTGGACGGAACGGAGTTTCCTCACCCTTTGTGATTCGTCGCGGGCGATGCAGACGCCAAAGATTGCGATCGTCTTGCCTGAAGTCGGCGCGGCGCCGGTGGTGCTGAGCGCCTGGTTTGCCGACCCCGGCGACGCGGTATTCGAGGGGGACCGCCTCGTGGAAGTGCTGGTCGGCGGGGCGACGTTCGACGTCTCGTCGCCCGCCACCGGCCGATTAGCCCAGAAGCAAGCGCGGCGGAACGAGCGCCTGGTGCCGGGGCAGGTGCTGGGGTTCGTGGAGGCGGAGGCCGAACGGGAGTAGCCGCGGACAGGAGAGCGCGGAGGGGTGTCATGACGGAGCGTGACCAGGAGGCGGATCACGATCAGCGACTGAAAATCCTGATCCGCGAGTTCTTGCGCGAGTTCTTCGCCCTGTTCTTCCCGCTGTGGGTGGAGCGCTTCGACTTCACGACGGTGGAGTGGTTGGATAAGGAAGTGTTCCTCGACCCGCCGCAAGGAGAACATCGCGTCGCGGACCTGGTTGCCAAGATCGATACGCGAGAGGAGCTGCCAGGGCAATGGGGCGGGGAGAGCGACGGTCTCCTGGCGCTGATCCACGTCGAGGTGGAAAGCGACGATCGGGCGACGCGCCTCCGTCGCCGCATGCCGGCGTTCTACAATCAGCTGCGCCAGAGGCATCGACTGCCGGTCCTGCCGATCGCGCTTCACCTGCGGGTCGGACACCACGGGATCGGCTGGGACGTTTACGAGGAGTCCTTCTGGGAGCACCGCATCCTCCACTTTGAGTATGCCTACATCGGCCTGCCGGCGCTGGACGCCGAGACTTACGTTCGTGGAGACAACTTGCTGGGGGTGGCGCTCTCAGCGCTGATGCGGGTGCCCGAGGAGCGGCGGGCGTGGCTGCGGGCCGAGGCGGAGCGGCGGATTCTGAAGTCGTCGGAAACGCCGGCGCACCGGTTCTTGCTTCACGAGTGCGTCGGGGCCTATCTCCAGCTGAAGCCGGAGCAACTGCGCGAGTACGAGCAATTGTTGGGCAGCGAGTCATTCCAGGAGGTCAATCCGATGGTGCAAACGATGCTTGAGCAGTTGTTAGAGCGGCGCGTGGAAGAGCAGCTGAAAGAGCGGCTGGAAGAGCAGCTGAAAGAGCGGCTGAAAGAGGACAAGCGAAATACCCTGCGGATGCTTCTGGGGGCCCGCTTCGGTCCCCTCGCGCCGGCCACGCAGCAACGACTTGACGACCTGCCTTCCGAGCGCATCGAGGAACTGATGATCGCCTTCGCCAAGGGCCAATCGCTCTTAGAAATGGGGCTCGCGCCATGATCAATCCTGCCCGAAGCGGCGGGCGGTTCTTCTCCCTGGACGGCATCGACGGCTGTGGCAAATCGACCCAATGCCGCTTGCTCGCCGATTGGCTGCGCGGGCGCGGCTACAAGGTAGTGCAGTGCGCCGATCCCGGCGGCACTCCTATCGGCGATGCTCTGCGCGACCTTCTGTTGAACGACCGCTACAAGAACATTTCGCTCCGCTGCGAGCTGTTCCTGTTCATGGCCAGCCGGGCGCAACTCGTTGCTCAGGTCATCCGACGTGCCCTGGAGTGGGGCGAAGTCGTCGTTTGTGACCGTTTCCTTCTCGCCAACGTCGTCTACCAAGGGCACGGCGGCAACCTCCTCTACTCGCCGTACGGCGACGACATTGACGAGGATCTACTGTGGGACATCGGGCGCTTTGCGACGAGAGGAATCGAGCCCGACCTTACCCTCGTGCTGGACCTGCCGGAGGACGTCGCGCTGAGCCGCCGAAACCGCCCCCCCGACCGCATGGAGAGCAGGCCGGCCTCGTATCATGGGTGGATTCGCGAAGGGTTCCTCGTCGAGGCGCGGCGGCAGCCGGATCGCATCCACATCATCGATGCCAGCCCGCCGATCGAGGTCGTTCAACAGCGCATTCGGGAGGAGGTCGAACGTGTCCTGGAAGCGGGTCCGCGGACATGACGTCCTGGTCGGGGCCTTCGAGCGTGCCGTGCGGCGCGGCCGGCTGGCCCACGCTTATCTCTTCGCCGGGCCGCCCGGCGTCGGCAAGCGCCTCTTCGCCTCCGAGTTGGCAAAAACTCTCCTGTGCGAGGATCCGCCGGCGGGGCGCTTCGACTCCTGCGACCGCTGCCCCGCCTGCGTGCAGGTCGATGCCGGCACCCACCCCGACTACTTCCAGGCCGGGCTGCCCCCCGACAAGCACGAATGGCCCATCGAACTGATGCGCGAACTGCTCCGCGGCTTCGCCCTCAAGTCGGCGCGCGGCAAGGGGAAGGTCGCCGTCCTCGACGACGCCGACGACTTCAACGAGGAGTCCGCCAACGCCTTCCTCAAGACGCTCGAGGAGCCGCCGCTGCGCTCCGTCATCATCCTCATCGGCACCAGCCCCGAGCGCCAGCTGGCCACGATCCTGTCGCGCTGCCAGGTGGTGCGCTTCGCCCCGCTCCCCGAGCCGATCGTCATCGATCTGCTGCGGGCGCAGGGGGTCGAAGATGCCGCCCTGGTCCGGCGGGTGGCCCGCCTCAGCGGCGGCAGCCCCGGGCAGGCGCGGGCCCTGGCCGACCCCGCCCTGTGGGAGTTCCGGCGCAACTTCCTCCGGCAGTTGAGCGCTCCGCAGATCGACAGCGTCGGCCTGGCCCGGGCGTGGAACGAGTTCGTGGAGGAGGCGGGGAAGGAATCGGCGGCGCAGCGGCAACGGGCCACGCTGGTGTTGCGGCTGGTCATCGACTTCCTCAACGACACGCTGCGCGTACAGCTGGGGGAGGCCCCACGACTGGCGGAGCCGGACGAGGTGCGGACCCTGGAAACGCTGGCGAATCGGCTCGACGCGGACAGGACGCTCGCGACCCTGGAGCGCTGCTTGCAGGGCGACACGCAGATCGACCGCCGGGTACAACTGGCGCTGATCCTCGAGGCGCTGACGGACGATCTCGGGGAGCGGTTGCGGGCGCCGTAAGCGGCGGTGTCAATACGGGGTGCGCTGCGGACGGGCGGCGCCACCACGGAAGCCCTTGGTTCGGGAGTGCCTGGGCATGCCCGCCGCCTCCCTGCCGATGAACCATGACGCCCGGATGGAGCGTGCCCGACTTGCACTCGACGGCCTGTCGGTCGGCGACGGCTTCGGCGCTGGCATTTTCATCCCCGGACGGCCCGAGTCCCTCCAGCGACCGCGCCCCCTGCCGCCGGCGCCCTGGCGCACCACCGATGATACCGAGATGGCGCTGGGGATCGTCGAGGTGCTCGAGCGGCACGGCCACATCGACCAGGACGAACTGGCCCGCGTTTTCGAGCGACGCTACTGGGCCGACGTGAACCGCGGCTAGGGGCCCAACGTCCACGAAATCTTCCGGGCGATCCGCCGCGGCGTCCCCTGGCGGATGGCGGCGACCTCACGGGTTGGGGACAAGCGCTCGCGCGGCTTGCTCGCGCGTCTGGGCTCCTGGCTGGGCGCGGGCCCAGCCGCCTCCCCGGAGCGAGGGGAGGGCTCGCTGGGCAACGGCGGGGCGATGCGGGTGGCGCCGGTCGGCGGCTACTTTGCCGATGACCTGGCCGCGGTGATCGCCAAGGCGTGCGCCTCAGCGGAAGTGACCCACGCCCAGCGCGACCCCTTTTTGGCTCGCGACGGGGAGGTCATACAAGGGAGGGAGTAGGCGCCTCGGCGACGAGCCCGCCGGGCGGCAAGCCAGGGGGGCTTGCCTGTGGCCTTCGGCGGGATGATGCTTATTGTGAAGAGTGGCCGCTGCCCCTGCCCTCAGCGGGGCGGACAGCCCCGCCAAGAGCTGAAAAAGGTGTTAGGAACGGGGTATTCTGCTTTTCGCGAAGAGCGGGGCCAAATGGAAAATCGGCAGGTCGCCGGTCACTTGGACGCCCGGGCCGATTCGAGATTCCGGCATTTCCGGTCGAGTTGGTCCGCCTCGTCCGCACGGCCCCTCTCGCGCAGTTTCCGAACGACCACCGGAGCCAGTTCGCGCAGCTCGCGCCGCAATTCCGGCTTCTCCGGCGCCATCTCCACTGCCGTGCAGCGATGATCCACGGCCTCGCGGTAGGCGGCCAGGGCCTCGTCGCGGCGGCCGGCCTGCTCCAGCACCTGCGCCAGCCGCTCGCAACTACCGCCCAGGTCGCGGCGATACATGAGGTTGTCCTTGTGCTCGGCGGTCAGTTGACCCCGCAGCTCGCGCGCCCGCTGATAGGAGGCGATGGCCGCAGCGGTCTGGAGCGATTCTCGCTGGAGGGCCCCCTGGCTGCTATAGGCCACCGCGAGCCAGTACCGGGCGGCCTCGTGCGTCGGCTCCTCGCGGCACGCCGACTCGAGGGCTTCGACGGCCGTCCGGTAGCAGCGCAGGCTGGCGACGGTTTCCAGTCCCCCGCCCTGGACCCGTGCCAGCTGAATGTGGCACTTGGCGCGACCATACTGGATGGTGCGCCGGGTTTCACCTCCCAGCACCGGGTCGCCGAGTCGCCAGCTCTCGTAAGGCATGATGTCGAGGCCACGGCCATGACGGCGGGCCAGAGCGCGCCCTGCCGACTTGAAGGCGATCAACCGGTCCCACAGGTCGCAACTCTCGCGCAGGGTGCGCAGGGCGTCCGTCCGCCGACCCAGGCCATGCTGGGTCGTTCCAATGAGGTAAGTGGCGAGCGCCTGGTAGTAAGTGAACTCGGTGCGTGACGGGTCGTCCCCCGCCAATCGCACAGCCAGGTCGCGGGCCTCCTGGGCGTGGCGCAGGGCCTCCTCGGGCAGGTGTAACTTCGCCGCCAATTCGCCCAATTTCACCGCGGCCACCAGCAGGAGCTCCTCGGCCTCCTGCGTCGGCTGGTCGCGCACCGCGCCTTGCGCGTGGGCGTGCGCTTGCTTCAGGAAGGGCTGGGCCGCGGCGAAGTCGCCGGCCCGGCCATAGACCTCGCCCAGGGACAGGTAGGTCTCAGCGAGGTTGCGCTGGTGGCGCGGCACGTCGGGTTGTTCCTCGACGAGCCGTTCCCACCGGGCCCGGGCTTCCTGGAAAGCGGCGACCGCGGCCGGCCGGGACTCCAGCGTTTCGTGGATGTTGCCGAGCGCCCGGTGGGCCGTGGCCGCCTCCTCGGCGAGCGCGGGGACTTCGCCGTGGTCTCGCAAGAAATCCTGGTAGTAGTGCAGCGGTCCGTCCAGCAGCTCCCGGCGCGACTCCGGCGACCCCGCCCTCAACAGCATGGCGTCGGTGATGAGTTCGCTCAGGGTCTGGTGGGACTGGCGAAAGCTGTCGCGAAGCTGGGCATGGCGCCGGTCGGCCTCTTGCAGGTGCTCCTCGGCCAGCGCGCGCTGGCCGTCGGCACGTCGCCGCTCCTCGTCGGCATGAAACGCGAAACCCAGCGCCACGGCCGAGCCGAGGACGACGACAAAGGCGACGAGTCCCAGCAGGCCCGCGGGCAGCGGGTTGCGGCGGCACCAACGCCAGGTTTGCCCCGCGCGTCCGACCGGCCGGGCCCGGAGCGGCTGGCCCGCCAGGAAGCGGCGCAGGTCGTCGGCCAGGTCGCCGGCCGTGGCGTAGCGCCGTGCCGGCTCCTTCTCCAGGCACTTGAGACAGATGGTGTCCAGGTCGGCCGGCACCCCCTCGTTGACGACACGCGGCGGCCGCGGGTCGTCGTGGAGCACCTGCTGCAAAACGGCGTGCGCCGTCCCCAGAAAAGGAATCGCCCCGGTGAGCGCCTGGTAGAGGACACAGCCGAGACTGTAGACGTCGGCCCGGCCGTCGGCGCCGTGGGCCTGGCCGCGCGCCTGCTCGGGAGCCATGTAAGCCGGCGTGCCGAGGATCTTGCCATCCACGGTCAGGGTGCTGTCGGCGGTCTGACGGCGCGCGAGACCGAAATCGAGCAGATGCGGCTGGCCTTCCTCGTCCAGCTGGATGTTCGACGGCTTGACGTCGCGGTGGACGACGCCCTGGCGGTGCGCCGCGTCCAGGGCGTCGGCTACGCGCGCGACCAGGTCGGCCGCCGTGCGGGCGGCCAGCGGGCCGGCCAGCAGCTGACGGGCCAGTGTCGTGCCAGGCACAAACGCACTGACGAGGTAAGCGCCCCCGTCTTCCAGCCGGCCGAAATCGTAGAGAGGGACGATACCGGGGTGGCGCAGCTGACCGACCGCGCGGGCCTCACGCAGGAAGCGCTGGTGCTCCTCCGGGCCGGCCTCCGGGCCACGGTGCAGCACCTTGACGGCCACCTCGCGCTGGAGTTGCGTGTCCCAGGCGCGGTAGACGGTGCCGAACGCCCCCACCCCGAGCTTGTCTCGCAAGTGGAAACGGCGCAGCCCGCTGAGGTGGTCGGCGCCAGGGGGAGCGGCCTGATCCTGCCGCGGGAGAGTGGACGAGGCGTCGGGGTGCGGGGAGGCGGCGTCCGCCGGCGCGAGGCGCGCGGCAAATTCGGTGCGAAACTCGGGGAACCGGGCCAGGAACTGGTCCGGCGTGGGAGCAGGCAAGCGGCGGCGCAGGTCGTACTCGGCGACGATCAGGTCGAGGAGGGCGGCGCGGTCGGCGGCCAACTCGGGGTAGCGGCCCAAGTAGTCCTCGGCCCGCGCCGGTTGGCCGCTTCGCAGCCGGTGTTCCAGGTCGGCGTGTACCAGCTCGTGCAGCACGGCACGCCGCAAGGCACCGCCAGCCGGCAGTTGGTCATCGATGGTCGGGACCCGCCCGTCGCGAAGGGCGTCCTCGAAGGCCTCGACGAGGCGCTCGCACTCCACCGCCTCGTCGGCGGGCAGGTCCTCGAAGTGCTGGTGGGCGCGCAGCATGGCCTCGCCTCGCGGTGGGGAATCAGGGGACGTCGTCCGCTTCGGCAAGCAGCCCGCGCAGCGTCTGGCGGAGGCGGTAGATCGTGCGGTGGACGGTGCGCTCGGAGCAGCGGACCTCGTCGCGGATTTCCGGGACAGTGTGCCCGGCCAGGTACAGGTCGAGAATGTGGCGGCCGCGCTTCTCCAGCACCTGCTTCAGCTGCCGTAGCGTCTCGGTGGCAATGGCGACCTCTTCGGGCGTCGGTTGTGCGGCTGCGCCGGGTCCCTGCGCAGCCTCCTCATGGTTACTCTGCAGGCTCTCCTCACGCCGGACGTCGCGGCGGGCGGCGTGGAAGTAGGTCACGTGCCGCTGGCTCTTGCGCAGAGTGATGAGTGCCAGAATGCCCCAGAGGCTCTCCCAGTTGTCGATCTCGAACTCACCGGCGAGATAATGGGTGAAGAAACTGCGCAGTGCCGACTGGAGGACGTCTTCCGGATCGACCTTGCGGCGGATGTTGGCGGGCAGCTGTTCGCGGGCAATCGCCAGGAGACGCCCGGCGAAGTCGTGCAGGAACTGGGCGGCGGCGCTGTTGTCACGAGCGCGCAAGGAATCGCGAAACGCGGTGAAGGAATCGCTTGCGGCCATCGTGGGACTCCTCGGCCCGGCTTGGGACTCGGCCCGCCGGATATTATGCGGGGCTCAAGGAGACACCGCAAGGGGCAGGGCATCGTCAGCGCGGAATTCGTGGCAGGATTCGGGCGCGGATTTGCATCCTTATGAGGGAGGCCCCTCGATGACGCCGCCGTCATGCGTCGGCGGCGAGGCGGAGACTGCCGCTGAGGCTCGCGGCGGTACCTGCCCCCTCACCCTGAAAAGAGTTGCATGCTCTAACAACCGGAGAAATGTGATGTTCATGCGTTTGGGGGGCTGCGCGGCTCTCGCCCTGGTCCTGGTCGGTGCGGGACAGGTGAGGGCGGACCTTGTCTATCGAGCCCAGTGGGGCAGCCAAGGCAGCGGCAATGGGCAATTCGACGATCCTTTTGGTGTTGGCTTCGAGTAATTGCTCAGAGTCTCTGGGTGAATCTGAACAGCGCGTGGCGCAAGTCATTCATTGACAATGAGTTACGACCGCTAACATCAGGCATGATTGTATTTTCTACTAACCTTCTGAGCAATTACCAGCGCGTGGCGCAAGTCATTCATTGAAAATGAGTTACGACCGCTAACATCAGGCATGATTGTATTTTCTACTAACCTTCTGAGCAATTACGATAATGGGGCAAATTCCGCAACGGCATAGGG
>Ga0116224_10000697_pt1 | contig 25343 bp, 19 predicted proteins | sample Sb_taG_9_FD_89699 | JGI IMG/M metagenome (GOLD analysis project Ga0116224, IMG submission 89699) | Peat soil microbial communities from Weissenstadt, Germany - Sb_50d_b_LC metaG | ecosystem: Environmental > Terrestrial > Soil > Wetlands > Peat | place: Germany: Weissenstadt | collected 2010-09-21 | reverse complement strand
GCCGCCGACCTCCTTCACCTGCCGGGCAAGCCGGCAGGGGTCGTACAACAGGTCGCTTGAATCTGCACTAGGGAGGGATGAGGATGGCCGCGGCGGTGCGACCGGAGGGGTTGTACCTGTTCGGCTGTGGGGCCCCGCTCTCTGCCAGCGCGACGGCCGAGGTGGTCGGGAACAAGGCGGCGGGCCTGATCCGCATGGCGGGGGCAGGCTTGCCCGTGCCGCCCGGCTTCGTCCTGCCGACGGCCCTCTGCCGCGCCTACCTGCAGCAGGGGGGGCGGTTGCCGGATGAGACGGTAGACCTCCTGCGGTCGGGCCTCGGCGAGCTGGAACGGGTCAGCGGCCTGGGCTTCGGCCGCGATCGGCGGCCACTGCTGGTCTCCGTGCGCTCGGGGGCGCCGGCCTCGATGCCGGGCATGCTGGACACTGTGCTGAACATCGGGCTGTGTGACAGGACCTTGCCGGCCCTGGTGCGCCTGACCGGCAACCCGCGTCACGCCTGGGACTCCTACCGCCGCCTGATCCAGGCCTACGCCGAGGTCGTCGGCGGGTTGCCGGCCGTGCCGTTCGAGCGCGTCCTCGAGGAGCACCTGCGGCGTGAGGCCGTCCCTTCGGTCATCGAGTTGGACGTCACCGCCCTCAAAGGTGTCTGCCAGGAGCTGCTGGCGCGGTACGAGGCAGAGGCAGGCGCACTTTTCCCGCAAGACCCGCTGGCCCAGCTGACCGGGGCCGTGGCGGCGGTATTCCGCTCCTGGCAAAGCGCCCGGGCGGCCGAGTACCGCCGCCTGCACGGGCTGGACGACCTGGCCGGCACGGCGGTGACGGTACAGGCAATGGTCTTCGGGAACATGGGCGGCACGTCGGGAGCTGGTGTCGGCTTCACCCGGGACCCGGCCACCGGGGAGAACGAGCTCTACCTGGACTTCCTGTGGAACGCACAGGGCGAGGACGTGGTGTCCGGCCGCTGTGCCGTGCCGGGCGCGGTCGGCCTCCGGCGGCCCGCGCCGGAACTGTACCAGCAGGTGCGGCAGGCCGGCGTCCGGTTGGAGCAGTTGTTTGGCGACGCCCAGGACTTCGAGTTCACCGTGCAGGAAGGGCGCCTCTACCTGCTCCAGTCGCGGGCCGCCAAGCGGACGGCATGGGCGGCCCTGCGCATCGCCTGTGACCAGGTGGCTGAAGGGCTGATCGACGAGGCAATGGCCCTGAAGCGTCTGGCGGGGTACGACCTGGCCTCGATCCGCACCACGCGGCTGGTCGTGCCGGAAGGCTGCCGGCCGATCAGCGCGGGGGTGCCGGCAAGCCCAGGGGTGGCGGTCGGGGAGGCCGTGTTCGAGCCGGAGGCCGCCGTGGCGCGAGCCTCGTCCGGCCGCTCCGCGATCCTGGTACGGGCCGACATTGCTACGGAAGACATTGCCGGGCTCGCGGCCGCGGCGGGTGTGCTGACCGCTCGCGGCGGACGCACCTCGCACGCGGCCGTCGTCGCTCGCCAGCTCAACAAGGTCTGTATCGTCGGCTGTGGCGACCTGGTCTTCCTCGGCGGCGGCCGGGGTTGCCGCATCGGGGGGGAGGTGATCCGCGAAGGGGCGGCCCTGTCACTGGACGGGCACTCCGGCCGCGTCTACTGCGGGCGACTGGAGTACATCGAGGAGAAGCCGACACGCCTCGTGGAGGAGGTGAATCGTTGGAGGGCCCGTTCTCCCGGGATTCCGGTGCCAGTCGGCCAGGTAGAGGCTGGACTCCTGATCAAGAATAGAGGCGATAAGTAAAACCTCCAAGGCGGCGAGCGCTTCACCTCCCGGCCGTCCCGATTCCCTGGACGATCAGTCACATGTCCCTAATCCGCACAGTGTCTGGCCCGAGTCGCACAGCGAATGCTCCCAGCCGGTGGGGCAAATCCGAGCGGAGGCCCCTGCGTCACGAAACCTGCAGCGCGTCAGCGCCTGGCACGCGCTGCGGCATGGCGAATGCTCCTCGGTGCCCAAGGGGCTGCCCCGATTGCAGTTCGAGCAAGGCAACATCAAGGCGCAGACACAGGAGGGCACCGCCGTGACTCACTTCACAATGCCGGGCGACCCAACGCCCCGCGTGCTGATCGTCGAAGCCGACCTCGACACCCTAGACCTGCTGGCCAGTTGCCTCCGGGGCCACGGCTACGAGGTCGAAGGCGCCTGCGACGAGGAGGCGGGGCTGGACTCCCTGCGCGAGCGCGGGGTGCCCAGCCTGCTCCTGCTGGACCTGAACCTGCCGGGGATCGACGGCTGGGACTTCCTGGACGCGGTCGTCAGCGAACCGGCGTGGTGCGCCGTCCCGGTCATCGTCCTGACCGGGGACCCGGAAGTGTCCCAGCAAGAAGCGAGCGCTCTGGGAGTCGATGGCGTGCTTCTCAAGCCGGTGGACGCCGACGTGTTGCTGGCGGCCGTTGGTCGCTGCTGCGACGCCGGGTGTGTCACCGCGTGAGCCGGCACGACGAGCCTTCCCCGGTCCGGGGCCGGTGGTAGACCGCTTCCGGCCACGGTGCTGTCGAAACGCTTGGCCGCGTTTTCGGGTATGATAGGACACCGAACCTGTCACGCTTTTCCCGAGGCGCAGCACATGACTCGTCGCGGACCGTTGGTTGGCTACCTGTCCCTCGCGTTCCTTCTCGCCACCGGCCTGTCGGCCCCGGCCGCGGACCCGCCGAAAGCGGCCGCCGTCGGCGACAAGGTCCCCAACAGCAACTCGCTGCGCGACCTGCGCGGCAACCGCCGGGCCCTGCACGATTTCAAGGGCCACAAGGCCGTCGTCATCGCCTTCGTCGGCGCCGACTGCCCGATTTCCAACCTCTACCTGCCCGGCCTCGTCGCCCTGGAGAAGAAGTACCGCGCCAAGGAGGTGCAGTTCCTGGCCGTCTACGCCAACGAGCAGGAAGACCTCGACCAGGTGGCCGGCCACGCCTATGACCGCGACGTGCCGTTCCCAGTCCTGAAGGACTTCGGCCAGAAGTTCGCGGACCTCCTCGGCGTCACCCGCGTTCCGACCGTCGTGGTCCTCGACGGCGAGTTTGTCCTGCGCTACCGCGGCCGGATCGACGACCGTTACGGGGTCGCTTCCCGCCGCGACAAGGCGACGCGCGACGACCTGGGCTTGGCCGTCGAGGAGGTGCTGGCCGGCAAGAAGCTCGGCGTGGCCGAGACCGAGGCCGACGGTTGCCTGCTCGACCGCGGCCAGAAGAAGGCGGACAAGACCGGCGTGACGTACACCAAGGACGTGGCGGCGATCCTCCAACAGCGCTGCCAGGGCTGCCACCGCCCCAGCCAGGCGGCGCCCTTCTCCCTTTTGACCTACGACGACGCGGCGAAGCACGGCGCCATGCTCCGGGAGGTCACGTCCCAACGGCGCATGCCGCCCTGGCACGCCGACTCGCGCTACGGCCACTTCCGCAACGACCGCCGGATGACCCGCGCGGAGATCGAGACCCTGGCCGCCTGGGTGGACGGCGGGATGCCGAAGGGGGACGACAAGGACCTGCCAAAACCGGTCGCCTGGCCGGAAGGTTGGACGATGGGCAAACCGGACCAGGTCTTTGAAATGCCGGAGGCGTTCGACGTCCCGGCGACGGGCGTGGTGCCCTACAAGAACTGGGTCATCGACACCACGTTTACCGAGGACCGCTGGGTCCAGGCGGCCGAGTGCCGCCCCGGGGCGCCGGGCGTGGTGCATCACATGGTCGCCTACATCCTCAAGGGGAGCGGGCGCGGCGGCCCGCTGGGGGTGGACGGGTCGATGTCTGTCCTCGTCGGCTGGGCGCCGGGCGACCTGGGGCTGAGCTGTCCGCCGGACACCGCCCTGCGCGTCCCCAAGGGGGCGCGGCTGCGGCTGGAGATGCACTACACGCCCAACGGCACCGCGGTGAAGGACCGCTCGGCCATCGGCATCACGTTCGCGCCGAAGCCGCCGAAGTACGAGTTGCTGATGAGCGAGTTCGCCAACATGGGCATCGCCGTGCCGCCCCACGACCCGCACTACCGGGCCGAGGCGACGTTCCGCCTGCCGGCCGACGCGCGCGTCCTCAGCTTCGTGCCGCACATGCACTGGCGCGGCAAGGACTACTTCTACGAGGTCATTTACCCGGATGGGAAGAAGGAGACGCTGCTGTCGGTGCCGCGCTGGGACTTCAACTGGCAGAGTGCCTACCGCCTCAAGGAGCCGTTGAAGCTGCAGAAGGGGGCGAAGCTGCACGCCGTGGCCCACTGGGACAATTCGGCGAACAACCCGCTGAACCCCGCGCCCGACAAGACGGTCTACTTCGGCCTGCAGTCGTGGGAGGAGATGATGGTCGGCTGGGTCAGCTACGTCTGGGAGCGCCCCGAGACCGCCGCGGCACTGGCCAAGAACCCGCCGCGGCCCTCCGACCTGATGTTCGACCGCCTGGACGTCAACGGCGACGACGTGATCACGCCGGACGAGATCCCGGAGCGACTGCGACCGCTCCTGCTGGTCGGGGGCATCAAGCTGCCGGAGAAAATGACGCGCGAGGAGTTCGCCAAGCTGTTCGAGCAGATGCGCGGCCGCCTCGGCCCGCGGAAGCCCCGCGAGGAAGAGAAGAAGCCCGCAGACGGGGAGAAGAAGCCGGAGGGGCAGGGGCTGACACTCTACGAGGCCGAGAAGAGGGCCGCGGACAAGGAGGAGAAGGGCGCCGCGGAGGTGAAGGTCGGCGGCAATTTCGAGGTGAAGGAGGTCAAGGACATCGCTTATTACGAGGGCGATGACGCCGACCCCAAGAAGCACAAGCTGGACCTCTTCCTCCCCAAGGGGCAAAAGGACTTCCCAGTGCTGATCTTCGTCCACGGGGGCGCGTGGGTCTTCGGGGACCGCAAGATGTACGGCAGCCTCGGCAACACCTTCGCCAAGAACGGCATCGGCACGGTGGTCATCAGCTACCGGTTGACGCCGCAGGTGCAGCACCCGGGGCACATCGAGGACGTGGCGCGGGCCTTCGCCTGGACGCACGAAAACATCGGCAAGTACGGCGGTAAAGCGGACCAGATCTTCGTCTCGGGCCAGTCGGCCGGCGGCCACCTGACGGCACTGCTCGCCACTAACGAGACCTATCTGAAGGCCCACAAACTGTCGCTCAAGGACATCAAAGGGGCCATCCCGATCAGCGGCGTCTACACCATCGTGCCGAACACGATGCCCAGGATCTTCGGCAAGGGGCAGGAGGCCGCCGACAGCGCCTCGCCGCTCAAGCACGTTAGCGGCAACGAACCGCCCTTCCTCATCCTCTACGCCGATAAAGACTTCCCGACCATCGACCGGATGTCTGAGAACCTGTTCGAGGCGCTCAAGAAGAAGAAGGTGGCGGTGAGCTGCGTGACGATGAAGGACCGGAACCATATCGATAGTATCATGAAGATCGCCACCAACGAGGCCGAGCCCGGCACCCAGGCGATGCTGGAATTCATCGCCAAACACTCCGGAATGAAGCTGAAGCCGCGCGAGGAGAAGAAGAAGGAATGACCCCCGAAGGGGAAGAAGCCACCGGGGCGACGCGCCACGAATGCCACGGCGCCGGCGGCGCCGTGGTGGCGAGAGGTATTACCCCGGCAAGAAAGAGGCGCACACAAGCCTGACGCGCCAGCGAAGGGGAGCCGTCTCCCTTCGCTGGCGCGTCAGGCTTGTGAGGGTGTCGCCGCCGGCCCTGGGGCCGTCTTATCGCGGCGGGTTTGGCTCCCGCGGCCCCGGACCGTCCTTCGAGGCGATGAACACTCGCTCCTTGGGGAACTTCTCCACCACCCCCTCGGCCACCCCGAAGTTATCCCTCAAGAGGTAGTCGGGGTTCGATGCCAGCCAGACCGACAGATCGATCGCCTGGTAGTGTCCGGTGTTGAACGCGATCAGCAGCCGGGCCGGCTCCGTCCCCTTGTTCTCGACCGAGTGTCCGTACCCCAGGGGGATGTAGCCGACGTCGCCCCGGCGCAACGTCTCGATCCGGAAGCGGCCGTGCGACCCGAACAGCGTCACATCGACCTGACCGCGGAGGACGTACTGCCATTCGTCCGCGTTGGGGTGCCAGTGCAACTCGCGCAGGGCGCCCGGCTCCAGGTCGAGGATGACGCCGGTGATCGTCGTGGAGATCGGGAACTTGTCCTGCCCCACGCGCCACTCCCGCCCGCCCCGGTGGATCGAGTTGGGCTGCTGCGAAAGCATGCGGTACTTGTGCGTGTTCGGCGACGTCCGCAGCTTCCCCTGGTGCGGCGGGGCCGGTTCGGCGGGCGGCACCGGGCCGCGGGCGAAATACACCTCCTCCTTGGGGAACTTGTCGAACGCCGACTCGGGCAGCCCCAGGTTCTTCGCCAACAGCGACTTCGGCGCGTGGCCGAGCCAGTCGGTGATGCTGAACGTGCCGAACTCCGAAAAGTAGCCGTTGTCGAACACCAGCACGAAGTGGCACAACTTATCGCCCAGCGCCTGGATCGAGTGGCCGTGCCCGCGCGGGAAGTACCAGATGTCCCCCGGCTCGAAGTCGTTCGTCTCGGAGTCGCCCCCCGGGGCGATGACTGTCGTGCGGCAGCGGCCTTCGATGACGTAGGCCCATTCGGCGGCGGTGGCGTGCCAGTGCAGCTCGCGCATCCCACCCGGCTCCAGCCGCATCGACACGCCGGCGATCCCCTTGGAGATGGGCAACTGCTTGACGGTGGCCTCCCGCGCGGAGTTCCCGCCGATGACCTTGCCCTCCGACTGCTCCAGGGCAAACCGGAAGGTGGGCAGTTCTGCGCCATCGAGGAGCGGGTCCGGCTTGTTGAGGGCCCCGATATCGGCGCGGGACTCGGCGGCCGTGGCGGCCAGTCCGGCTACGGCTGCGGTCGCCCCCAGGAATTTCCGTCGCGTCAGATCGGACATATTGCAACGCCTCCTTCACTACCCTTGGAATTGCGGTCGAGCGATCGCGCCCTTGGACCCCCGGACGTAAGAGTCTGTTGCGAACGCCGCTTGCGGCTTCGCAGGAACGATTGCGAAGCCGCAAGCGGCTTCCGGAACAGACTCCAGGTGTCGTTCTACGTCGAAGGGTTCCCGGGGAGAAGGCGGTCCACCTCCACGGCCACGCCTCCCGCGTAATCGACTCGGCCGAAGGGGCGGAGCCGCTCAGGCTCGACCCGGAGTTCCTGACCGGGCGGACGTTGACGGGCACGGTCGTCGGTCCGGACGGCAAGCCGTTGACCGGCTGGCACGAGCGGGGGGTGCGCATAGGATGAGGCGGTAGCCTCCGACGCGCCGACCCCATCCCCCCGTGAGGAGGGCCGCTCGTGCAGTTTCGACAGCTCGCCGGCACAGGCTTGCATCTCTCCTGGCTCAGCTTCGGCGCCTCGTCGCTGGGCGCCGAGTTCCGCCCTGTCGATCTCGACGAGGCGATCCGCTCCGTCCGGGTCGCCCTCGACCTGGGCATGAACTTCATCGACACCTCGCCCTTCTACGGCCGCGGCCTGAGCGAGTGCCTCCTCGGCCCCGCCCTGCGCGACGTGTCGCGCGACCGCTACTACCTCGGCACCAAGCTCGGCCGCTACGACGTCAATCACTTCGACTTCTCCGCGAGCCGCGTCGTCGAGAGCATCGACGTCAGCCTGCACCGCATGGGCACCGACCACCTCGACATCATCCTCTGCCACGACATCGAGTTCGTGGACATGGCCCAAATCGTGGAGGAAACGTTGCCCGCTCTGCGCAAAGTGCAGCAGCAGGGCAAGGTGCGCTTCATCGGCGTCAGCGGCTACCCGATGAATATCTTCCGCTACGTCCTCGACCGCGCGGAGCTGGACGTGGTTTTGTCCTACAACCACTACACCTTGCAGAACACGATGCTGGACGACCTGGTCCCGTACCTGAGGGGCAAGCGCGTCGGCATCATGAACGCGGCGCCGTTCTCGGCCCGGCTGCTAACCAACGCGCCGCTGCCGCCGTGGCACAAGGCGACGCCGGAGGTGCGTGCCGTCGCCCGCCGCGCCGCCGTGTACTGTGCCGCCGCCGGGGTCGATATCGCGCAGCTGGCGCTGCAATACTCCCTGGCACACCCTGACCTGGCGACGTGTGTCGTCGGCTCGGCCAACCCCGACAACGTCCGCAAGTGGGTCGAGTGGTCCGAGAAGCCCATCGACCAAACACTGCTCGGCGAGGTGCTGAACATCCTGAAGCCGATCCATAATTGGTTCTACGTCGAGGGGCGGCCGGAGAACAACGACCCGCAATGAAGCCGCTTGCGGCTTAGCGTTCGCCTCATCCCCGAGGAGGCGAACGCTAAGCCGCAAGCGGCCGGAGATTCCCCCATGAAAGCCCTATCCCTGGAAGCGCCGAAGCAGTGGAAGCGGATCGACGTCCCCGGGCCGGCGGCGCCGGGTCCGGGCGAGGCGCTGGTGCGCGTTCACGACGTCGGCATCTGCGGCACCGACATCGGCGGCTACCTCGGCAAGATGCCGTTCTTCAGCTACCCGCGCATCCCCGGCCACGAGTTGGGCGTCGAGGTCGAGGCCGTCGGCCCAGACGTTGCCAACGTCATGCCGGGCGACCGCTGCTCCGTCGAGCCGTACATCAACTGCCAGAAGTGCCACGCCTGCGCCCGCGGCAAGAGCAACTGCTGCGAGAAGCACCAGACGCTCGGCGTCCACTGCGACGGCGGCCTGCGGCCGCGCTTCCTGGTGCCGGCCCGCAAGCTGCACGTCTCGCGCAAACTCACCTTCGAGCAGCTTGCCCTCGTCGAGACCCTGGCCATCGGCTGCCACGCCACCCACCGGGCCGCGCCGCGGCCGGACGAGTCGTGCCTGATCATTGGCGCCGGCCCCATCGGGTTGGCCACGCTCGAGTTCGTCAAGCTGAGCGGAGCCAAGGTCATCGTCCTCGACATGAACGAGCAGCGCCTCGACTTCTGCCGGCGCGTCATGGGTGTGCCGCACACGCTCACGCCGTCGGACAAACTCGAGCAGGACCTGCGCGCCGTGACGGACGGTCACATGCCCGACGTGGTCATCGACGCGACGGGACACAGCGGGTCGATGTCGAGCGCCTTCGGCCTCATCGCCCACGGCGGCCGGCTCGTCTTCGTCGGCATCACCACCGACGAGGTGAAGTTCCGCCATCCCGTGTTCCACCGGCCGGAGGGGACGCTCCTCTGCTCGCGCAACGCCCTGGCGCAGGACTTCACGCAGATCATCGCGCTGATCGAGGACGGCAAGATCGACACGCGGCCGTGGATCACGCACCGGGCGGCGTTCGAGGAGTTGATCGACGTGTTCCCATCGTACACGCGGCCGGAAACCGGCGTCATCAAGGCGATCATTGCAGTGGGAGAATAACAGTCGTGATCCGATCCGCAGTAACGGTCAGCCTGTGTTATGAAGCCCGCGGTGGGCCGTTCGTGTTCTGGCACGACCTGCCGGCGGCCTGCCGCGCGGCCAAGGAACTTGGCTTCGACGGCATCGAAGTGTTCCCGGTAACGAGGGATCGAGAGGACGCAGAGTTCCTGCGCTGCGTGCTCAACGACGAGGGCCTCGCTCTCGCCGCCGTCGGCAGCGGCGCCGGCTGGGTGCGGCGGCGCCTGACCCTGTGTCTACCCGACGCTGCTGCCCGGCAAGAGGCCCGTGCCTACATCCGCTCGGTCATCGACTTCGCGGGGCCGTTTCGGGCGCCGGCCATCATCGGCTCGATGCAGGGCCGCCACGGCGACGGCGTCGAGGCGGCGACGGCGCTGGGTTACCTCGCCGAGGCCCTCGAAGACCTGGGCGAGCACGCGAAGCAGTACGGCGTGCCGTTGCTCTTCGAGCCGCTCAACCGCTACGAGACGAACCTGGTCAACACGCTCGACGCCGGCGCGGCGCTGCTGCGGTCGCTGTCCACGAAGAACGTGCGGCTCCTGGCCGATCTGTTCCACATGAACATCGAGGAGGCGGACATGGCCGCGGCGATTCGGGCGGGGAAGGACGTGATCGCCCACGTCCATTTCGTGGACTCCAACCGCCGCCCGGCCGGCCTGGGCCACATCGACTACGCGCCCATCGTGACAGCGCTGCGAGAGATCGGTTATGACCGCTTTGTCTCCGCCGAGGCGCTGCCCTACCCCGACCCCGAGGCCGCCGCGCGCCAGACGATCAGCGCCTTCCGCCGGCACTTTGGATAACCGCTTGCGGCTTAGCGTTCGCTTCATCGAGGGGTTGCGCGAACGCTAAGCCGCAAGCGGCTATCTGGGAAATCCTCCTCATGCTCAAACACCGACTCATCCACCCGAAGATCAACGAAGTCATCGGCCGTGCCGGCCACCACGCGAAAATCCTCATCGCGGACGGCAACTATCCCGCCTCCTCGAAGAAGGGGCCGAACGCCGAGTTGGTCTGCCTCAACCTGATGCCGGGCGTCGTCACCTGCGCCCAGGTGCTGGAGGCGATCATCTCCGCTGTCCCCATCGACCTCGTCAACACGATGATGTACACGCGTGACGACCCTTACGCTCTCGACGCCGACCCGCCCGTCTGGGACGAGTACCGGGCCGTCCTGCGCCGGGCCGGCCTAGACCTGCGGCTGGAGCCGATCGACAAATGGGACTTCTACAAGGCGGTCGAGACGCCCGACCACGTCCTCACCATCCAGACCGGCGACCAGCAGCGCTTCGCCAACGTGCTGCTCTCGGTCGGCGTCCGCACGGACTGACAGGTCGCCGCGAGGTCAAAACTGCCACGAGCAGGACAGGTGCCAGTGCCCGGGCGAGCCGTACCGGGTCGGCCCCACCGGGACGAGGACCCCGCCGGAGAGCCACCAGGTGTCGCTGAAACGGTAATGCAGGCCGGGCACCACTTCCCAGGTTCGCATCGCCCCCTGGTCGTGGTCGCTCCAGTAACCCTGCGCCTCCAGGAAGAAGAACAGCCCTCGGCTCGGGTCAGTCGGCAGGCTCGTCAGCGGCTGCTGCAGGGCCAGGCCGTACTGCAAGCCGCCGCTCTCCGACACCCCCTCGCGCCAGGTCGAGTTGGCCCGGACGTCCTTCCCCACGAAGCCGTGCAGCGCGGTGCCGTCGCCGAGGTCGTGGAAGACGGCAAGCGACGGCGTCACGAAGGACGGCCCCTCGTTGACGCCGTTGGACTCCAGCCCCGCCGGCCGCACCGCCTGGCAGGTGAAGGTGCAGCCCGTCCTGCCCGTGTCCAGGAACAGGTACTGCGTCTGGACCTTGTAATAGCCGACGCCGCCTGGGGCACCGCGGCGACGGAAGTCGAAGAACGGGTTGTCCTGCCCCATCGACACCTGCACGGGCCCCCCGTCGCCGCTGGAGGGCGGCAGCGATCCGTCGGGGTCGGCCGGCGAGGTGTCGTCGTCGATCAGCCCGAGTGGGTCGCCCAGCGAGGTCGAAGGCATCCGCGGCAGGCGGAGGCGCGGCGTGGACGACTGCGGCGGCGGCGGGTCGGCCATCGCCGCCCAGAGGTTGAGGTCGCGCAGCAGCAGTGGCTTGGCGTTGGGGTCGAGAGCGTCCACCCGATCCTGCGCGCGGACGCAGGGGGCGGTCAGACAGGTCAGTGCCACGGCCCAGGCCAGCGGGCCAAGCCGGCGCGGGAGAGAGGATGGTGCGCTCATGTTGCAGCGGGTTGCGTTGGCGAATCGACCGACCCACGTTCCCAGGGTCCGCGAAGCGGGGACGGGATGACTCCGCGGCCCGGCCGACCGAAAGCGGTCAGGGCTGGTGAGCGATTTATCGTCACCGGTCGCACGAAACAAGAGGAAGATGGGGCACGGCACGGCACGATGGCCGTCGCCCCGCGCGGGGCGCGACACCTGGGGGAACGGGGAAGGCGGGGAAGGGAAGGCGGGAAGTCAGGCCACGACCCGTTGCATCGTCGCCAGCAGTTCCTCCATCGGGATCGGCTTGGCGAAGTAGCCGCAGATGCCGAGCTTGACGAGTTCGGCGTTCTCCTCGGGGTCGGTGCAACCGCTACAGACGACCACCGGCAGGTTCGGCTGGAGTTCGCGGAAGCGGGCACAAAGGTCGATGCCGCTGATGTCGGGAAGCTGGATGTCGAGGAGGACCACGTCGATTCCCGAAGGCGACAGCGGCGTGCGCAGGATCGCGACGGCGTCGTGCCCGGTGGCCGCGGTCTGGACGAGGTAGCCGGCGCGAACCAGGGCCCGGAACATGGTATCGCGGACCAACTCGTCGTCCTCCACGAGGAGTACGGTGGGTTGAGAGGAGTGCTTCAGCGGAGAAATCATGGCATCGGCTTCCCGGCGGCGCCGGCGCACGAACAGCCCTTCCTGGGCCGGCCGTCCAGTTCGCGCACCTGCAGGCCCAACTGATATATTTATAAGAATGCTCGGTCCGGCGTAAAGGGGGATCTGAGTAATTTCCTGCCGCCACGGATAATTCCTTCCGGCGCGCCACGGCGCCGGTTACCCAGAAAGCCCTGCCGCGACTGGTGGAACGTCCGACATAATGAAAGCCGTAAGCGGCCGGAATCGGAGGGTCTCATGCCCGCGCAACTGCTCGACGGCAACACGCTGAAAGAGGCGATGGAGACGGAGATCGCCGCCGAGGTGGCGAAGTTCGTGCAGGCGACCGGGGTGCGCCCCGGCCTCGCCGCCGTCCTCGTCGGCAGCAACGACGCCAGCCAGCGCTACGTCCGCAACAAGCGCAAGGCGTGCGAGCGCGTCGGCCTGGCGAGCTTCTTGCATGAGCTGCCGCAGGAGACGACGCAGCAGCAGCTTCTCGACCTGGTGGCCGGCCTCAACGCCGACCCCGCCGTCCACGGGATCCTCGTGCAGATACCGCTGCCGAAGCAGATTCGGGAAGAGGCGATCATCCGGGCCGTGTCACCACACAAGGACGTGGACGGCTTCGGCCCGGAGAGCCTCGGTCTGCTCGCCGCCGGCCACCCGCGCTTCCTGGCGTGTACCCCCTACGGCATCCAGCAGATACTGGTCCGCAACGGCATCGATCCGAACGGCAAGCACGTCGTCATCGTCGGCCGCAGCACCATCGTCGGCAAGCCGCTGGCCCTGATCCTGATGCAGAAGGCGCCCGGCTGCAACGCCACGGTGACGGTCTGCCATAGCGGCAGCCGCAACCTCGCCGAGCTGACGCGCTCCGCCGATATCGTCGTTGTCGCCATCGGTCAGGCGCACTTCCTCAAGGCCGACATGGTGAAGCCGGGCGCGGTCGTCATCGACGTGGGCATCAACCCCAGGCTGGACGGGAAGCCGGGTGTGACCGGCGACGTCGATTTCGACGCGGTCAAGGAAGTGGCCGGCGCCATCACGCCCGTGCCCGGCGGCGTCGGGCCGATGACCATCACCATGCTGCTGCACAACACCTTGCAGGCGGCGCGGATGCAGGCGGAGCGGCGGTCGTGAGAGAACGAACTTCAACAACCGTTAAGGATGACTGACATGCCTTCACCATTTCCCGGGATGGATCCGTTTCTGGAAGACCCGGCGATCTTCCCAGACCTGCACGACCGATTGATCGCGGCCCTGAGAGACGCGATCAACGCGGTGCTCCCGCCGCCGTACTACGCCAGCAGCGCGTCGCGCGTCTGGATCGAGCCTACACAGCGACGGCCCGGGCCGGACGTCAACGTACTGCGCCCGGAGCAACCCGGCGGTGGGCCGATGGAGCCAGCCAACGGCGGCAGCATCGCCACAGCCGTAGCCGTGAAACCCGTGATCGTTCGTGTCCCCCATGAGGAGTTCCGAGAGCCCTTCCTGGAGATCTACGCGCGGCCCGGCAATGAGCGCCTTGTGACGACGATCGAGGTCCTCAGCCCAACGAACAAAACGCCCGGCGAAAAAGGACGCGACCTTTACGTGCAGAAGCAGAAGGAAGTGCTGAACAGTCAGGTTCACCTCGTCGAGATCGACCTGTTGCGCGGCGGCCGGCACGCCACGGCGGTGCCGCTAGACGCGGCGATCGCCAAGGCTGGGCCATTCGATTATCACGTCTGCATTCACACCTTCGACGAGTGGGAGGACTTCCTGGTTTACCCCATCCGGCTCGAGATGAGGTTGCCCGTGCTGGCGATCCCCCTGCTGCCGGGCGATCCTCCCGTGTCAGTGGACCTGCAAGCCGGACTCGATCGCTGCTACGACACGGGCCTCTACCAACGGCGTACGCACTACCGCGAGCGCACCCCGGTCCCGCCGCTGCGGCCGGAACAAGCGGCCTGGGCCGAGCGCCTGCTGCGCGAGAAAGGCATTCTCCCGGCTCCCCCGACCTCCTGAATCGCGCCATTCCCTGAAAGGTTTCCGCCCCACCCCGGAAGTACCTCGCGGAGGGACCGGCATGACCGACCCGCCGTTGACGCGGCCCAGCCTGCTGGTTCGCCTGCGCGACGCGACTGACGCCGACGCCTGGCGACAGTTCGTCGAGTTGTATGCCCCGCTCGTCTACCGCTACGCCCGGCGGCACCGGCTGCAGGACGCCGACGCCGCCGACCTGACGCAGGAGGTGCTGCGCGCCGTCAGCGGCGCCGTCGGCCGCCTCGACTACGACCCGGCACGCGGCTCGTTCCACGGCTGGGTCTTCACGCTGGCACACCGCAAACTGTGCGATTTCCTGACACGCTCCCGCCGGCAGCCCCGGGGCAGCGGCGACGACGCCACGCAGGAACTCCTCAATGAGTTGCCCGCTTCGGAAGAGGAACAGTGGGAGCGGGACTACGAACGGCGCCTGTTCGTCTGGGCCGCCGAGCGGGCGCGCGGCGAGTTCCGCGAGGCGACCTGGCAGGCGTTCTGGCAAACCGCCGTCGAAGGTCGATCCGCCCCGGAGGTCGCCGCGGCGCTGGGGATGTCGGTCGGCGCGGTCTACATCGCCAAGAGCCGCGTCCAGGCCCGGCTGAAGGGCCTGGTGCAGGAGGCGCGCGCCGCTCGCCAGAACCGGCGGGCTGACGCCGCGCCGCTCGCCAGAACCGGCGGGCTGACGCCGCGCCGCTCGCCAGAGGGGATGCCTCTCATGACGATGACATCATGTCCCGACCCGGCGCAACTGCTCCGGCTTCTCGACGGCGAGCTGCCCCAGGCCGAGCAGGCCGAACTGACCCGTCACCTGGACGGCTGCCCGGGCTGTCAGCGGGCGGTGGAGGACCTGGCCTCCGGCGGCCGGTCCTGGTCCGAGACGGCGGCGAACCTCAGCGGCGAGCAGCCGGGCGAGGAGTGCGAGCCGGCCCTGCGCCGCGCGGTCGACGAACTGGCAGGCGGGGCGGACGGGACGCAGGCCAACCGCACCGCCGCGAACGGGCCCCCCGCCAACGCCGACGGCGATCTTTCCTTCCTCGCCCCGTCGAAGAAGCCGGGACACCTCGGCCGGCTGGGGCACTACGAGATCCTTGAAGTGGTCGGCCGCGGCGGCATGGGCGTGGTGCTCAAGGGGTTCGATGAGAAGCTGCACCGCGTCGTCGCCGTCAAGGTGCTGGCGCCGTTGCTGGCCGCCAGCGGCACCGCCCGCAAGCGCTTCGTCCGCGAAGCCCAGGCGGCGGCCGCCGTGGCCCACGATCACGTCGTCGCCATCCACGCCGTCGAGGACGACGGGCCGATCCCCTACCTCGTCATGCAATTCGTCGCCGGCCTGTCGCTGGAGGACCGGATCAAGGCGGGCGGCCCCCTGGAGTTGAAGGAGGTGCTGCGCATCGGCCTGCAGACCGCGGCCGGCCTGGCGGCGGCCCACGCCCAGGGGTTGGTCCACCGCGACGTCAAGCCCGGCAATATCCTGCTCGAAAACGGCGTGCAGCGCGTCAAGATCACCGACTTCGGCCTGGCCCGCGCCGTGGACGACGCCAGCCTGACGCAGAGCGGTGTCATCGCCGGCACGCCGATGTTCATGGCGCCGGAGCAGGCGCGCGGCGAGGCGGTCGATCAGCGCAGCGACCTGTTCAGCCTCGGCAGTGTCCTGTACACGCTCTGCACCGGCCGGCCGCCGTTCCGGGCGGAGAGTACAATGGCGGTCCTCAAGCGCGTCTGCGACGATGCGCCGCGCCCCATCCGCGAGGTCAACCCCGACATCCCCGACTGGCTGGCGGCCATCGTCATGAAGCTGCTCGCGAAGGCGCCGGCGCAGCGCTTCCAGTCGGCGCAAGAAGTCGCCGATCTGCTTGGGCAGCACCTGGCGCACCTGCAACACCCGCACCTCGTGGGGCGGCCGCCCTCGGTCGCCACCACGGAGCAGCCCCGACGGAAACGCCGGCGCCGCCTGGCACTGCTGATCGCAGCGGTCCCGGTGGCGGCGGGCGTCCTGGTGGTGGTACTGACAGGGGGATTCGGCCGCGGCAAGCGCGTCGTCACCGCCGGCGAGGACAAGACCGTGCGCGTCTGGGACGCGGCGACCGGCAAGGAGATCAAAACGCTCGAAGCCCACGGGGAGGGCGTCATGAACGTCGCCTTCAGCCCCGACGGCAAACTGCTGGCCAGCGGCATCGAGGACGAGTGGAAACTGTGGGACGCCAACACTCTCAAGGAGGTCCGCACGGTCGAGGGGCGCGCCGGCTGGCTGGCCTTCGCTCCCGACGGGAAATCGCTGCTGGGCGGCGGGCACAACAACTCCGCCCTGCCCGACGCCGCTCACGTCGTCAAGCGCTGGGACCTGGAAGGCAAGGAGCTGGCCTCCTTCAAGCTGAAGGGCAAGGGCGGCTGGGCGGCCTACACGATGAGCCCGGACGGCAAGACGCTGTTCGAGGTGACCATCCACACGGAGGACCGCACCCTGCGCGCTTACGACACGACGACGGGCGCGGAAGTCCCACAACAAGGGCACGCTGGGCAGGTCTGGTCGGTCGCGGTCAGCCCGGACGGCAAGACCGTCGCCTCGGCCGGCAAGGACGGCACGGTCCGGGTCTGGGACGCGACGCACACGCCCTCGGCCTGCGGCGTGCTCCCGCTGTTCCCCGCGGGAACGAAGTCGCTGCACGGCGTCGCCTTCACTCCGGAAGGCCGCCATCTCGTCACCGCCAACCCCGATGGGAGCCTGTACGTGCTGCGGCTCGCCAGGCCCGGCGAGGTACTGCAACTGCCGGCCGACGCGGGCCAGTGAGGGCCTGTTCCCGAAGGCCGGCATGCGGAGCATGCCCTAGGCGCCGCAGTCCGTAGGGCATGCTCCGCATGCCGCCCGCTCCGGGAACAGACGCTGAGTGCCCCGTGCCGCTTCCGTGCCGCTACTTACCCCCCCTTCTCGATGATCGCCTCCTTTCCCTCACCATTCCTTCGCCTTTCGTTTATAGTGGCAAGCTGTTGCGCCACCGGCGGCCGGTCAACTGGGAAGTCCCGTCATGGAACACAACGGCAGAACACGCATCGCCATCCTCGCCAACCCCAGGGCCGGCGCCGAACAATCGCGCCGCCTCGTGGAGACGTTCGCCCGCAGGTTGCAGGCCATCGGCCTGGCACCCGTGGTCTGCTGGCACCGCCAGGAGTTGTCCGAAGCGGTCGCGTCGAGGAAGGACGACCTGCGCTGCGTGGTAGCGGCGGGCGGGGACGGGACGCTGTTGGAGGTGCTCAACCGGGCGCCCGGGGTGCCGGTCGCCCTTCTGCCGGTGGGGACGGAGAACCTGGTGGCCGGCTACTGCGGCCTGGCCCGCAATGCCGGAGCCCTGGCGGAGATCATCGCGACCGGGAGCTTGCGGGAGATCGACGTGGCGCGGGCCAACGAGCGCACCTTCTGCCTGATGGCGAGTGCGGGCTTCGACGCGGCCGTGGTCCACCGTATGCACCGGCGCCGCCGCGGACACATCACGCGCCTCAGCTACGCCTTGCCCATCGTGCAGCTGCTCCAGGATTATTGCTACCCGCCGATCGACGTGGAAGTGATCGACACCGGAGAGAAGTTGAGGGGTTCGCTGGCGTTCGTGTTCAACGTGCCGCGTTACGGCCTCGGCCTGTCGATTGCCCGGGACGCACAGCCCGACGACGGCCTCCTCGACCTGTACCTCTTCGAGCGGCCGGGCGTGTTCGCCCTGGCCGGGTACGCCCTGGCCATCCTCCGCGGCCGACATCTGGAGCGGCCCGACGTGCATCATCGCCGGGCGAAAGGCTTCCGGTTGTCTTCGGCCGGGGTGGTCCCGCTGCAGACCGACGGCGACCCGGCCGGCGAACTGCCCGCGACCGTTGAGGTGCTGCCGCAGAAGTTGAGGCTGCTGGTACCGAGTACTGAGTACTGAGTACTCAGTACTGTTACTGCCCGACGCCGCCGTGGACGCGCTCGGGCGTCAGGTGCGATGGCTGATCGACCATCCAGAAGCGCTCCATCTCGTACTCGATCTGGCGGAGGTTTTCGGACTGGTTCATCAGAACCATGGTCCGGCGCTGCGGGTCGCTCGGGTAGGCGTTGAGCATGCAGCCGGCGTTGAGCAACCCGGTCGCCACGACTGCCAGGAACAGCACGCGCCGCATAGCGCACCTCTCTCTCCAACGGATGACCCGCACCCCGCGCCGCGCACGATCCCGCCGGCCGGCTCCCCACCGACTCGGGGTCAGGTCAGGGCGACTCAGTCGCGCCCGCCACGACGGCGGGTCTGAGGATTGTATCGGTTCGTCCGAAAGGAGACTTGAGGAGGATTGTGCCCAAAACAACGAGAAACCCGGTCCGGCGCTCCGGACCGGGTTTGACGGGTGAGCCGGGTCAATCCCGGTCGGCCACGGGTTGTGGGACCGCTTTGCGCTTCCGGGGAGCCCGGGGAGCCCGGGGAGCCCGGGGAGCCCGGGCAGGGTGGGCGGGACCCTTGTCGGCGACCCCGTCGCCGTCGGCAGTGACGCCGTTGTTGACTGGGGTTTCCTCGTCCTCGTCCGGGGGGGGCACGGGGACGCGGGTCATGCGGCGAACACGCTCTTCCATGTCCTTGCCCGGCTTGAAGGTGACGACGCACTTGGGCGGCACCTCGACCTTCTCGCCGGTGCGCGGGTTGCGCGCCTTGCGCGCCTTGCGCCGCTTAACCTCGAAGACCCCGAAGTTCCGCAACTCGATCCGCCCCTGTTCGATCAGGGTATCCACGATGGCGTCGAAGGTCCGCTGCACGATATCCTTGGTCTTGAGCTGAGTTTCGCCGATGCGGTCGGCGATTTGCTTGACGATCTCTTTCTTGGTCACGGCTCCGTTCTCCTGACAACGTGCCCGGCCCATCCGCCGACAGAGCCCCTCAGGCGTGAAGCGTTTCAAGTGTAAAGACGCCAACGAGTAATGTCAAGATAAAAGGTCGGCGCCTGTCAGGCAACAAGAGAAATGTCCGCGGTCGGGAGTTTGTCACTTCCGCCACCTGTACGACTGCCGCCACGGGTGGTCCGCCGCCGTTTACGATTCCGCCGCGCTTCACCCCGCCGGTTGAAGCGCGCGTCCCATCCCTTATCGCATCGACTCGCGACCCCTTGTCCCGGCGACGAGGACCGGGCGGGGCGCCCCCTTCGGCAAGAACGCGCGTTAAACCGGCCGAGAGTCGCGTAGCTACTGGTGAAGACGCCGGCCGCGGTGGCCGGCCTTCAAAGGAAAAGGGACGCGACTCCAGTCCGTTCCCCCCTCGTTTGTCGCTATCGACAGGGGTTTCCTGCCCAGTTGGTCACCGTAGTTTTTTCGGCAACCCCTGTCCGAACCTGCCGCCCCCCGCCGCCAGGCAAGATGGCAGCAAGACGGTCAACCCCCAATAACCATGAGGACGAGTCCCCGGCCGCTGGCCGCGCGTCGGGGCTAACCTGGGAGGACGTGTCATGATCGATCAGAGTCTACGCCCGGTGAGTACTGCACGTCGGCTCCCGGCCCTTCCGGTCCGGGCTTCCGGACGGATGCTGTGGAAGTGGATCGAACTGTTCGCGGTCGTTCTGGGCAGCTTGGCGGCCGCGGGGTTCTGGTTCTGGCCCGGTCGCGGCGACGCCGATGAGGTGCGGCTGCCGGGTACCGTCGAGGCGCAGGAGGTCCAGCTGGGATCACGCGTCGGCGGGAGGGTGGCGGCCGTCCACGTCCAGGAAGGGCAGTTGGTCGAGCCCGGGCAAGTGCTAGTCACCTTCGAGGCCCAGGAACTGTCCGCCCGCCGCGACCAGGCGCAAGGTCGGCTCGCCGCCGCCCAGGCCGCCCTGGAGCGGGCAATCCACGGGCCGTTGCCCGAGGAAATCGCCGAGGCCCAGGCGGCGGCCGATGCCGCCCGGGCCCGTCTCGAGCGGACGCGGGCCGGCGCTCGGGAGGAGCACAAACGCCAGGCCCAGGGCGAACTGGGCGCCGTCCTGGCGGAGCAACGACAGGCCGACGAGGACTTCGCTCGGGCCGAGCGACTGGTGAGCGTGGCCGCGGTTTCCCGGGCCGAGTACGACGCCGCCCTCGCCGTCCGCGACCGGGCGCGCCACCGGGTGCGCGTGACCCAGGCCGCCCGCGACCTGCTGCTCCACGGCAGTCGGCCCGAGGAGATCGCCGAGGCGCAGGCGGATTTCGAGCGGGTGCAAGCGCACTGCAAACTGCTCCGGCGCGGCACCCGGGACGAGGACCGGGCCGCGGCCGCGGCCGCAGTGGCCCAGGCCCGGGCGCAACTCGCCGAGGCCGAGGCCACACTGCGCGAGACCGTGGTGACTGCCACGGAGCGCTGCGTGGTCGAGGGGGTGACGGTGCGGCCCGGCAGCGTGCTCGCCGCCGGACAGCCCGTCATTGTGGCCCACCGCGCCGCCGACCTGTGGGTCAAGGTCTTCGTCCCCGCCCCCGACCTGGGCCGGCTGCGGCTGGGTCAGGAAGTCGCGGTGACAGTCGCTTCGCACCCGGGCCAGCGCTTCGTGGGTACGGTGGCCCAGATCGCCACGGTCAGCGAGTCCACGCCGCGCAACGGGCCGTCTCTGGACGAACGCCGCCAGCAGGTGTTCGCCGTCAAGGTCCGGGTGACCGACCCGGAAGGGGGGTTCAAGCCCGGAATGGCGGCCGAGGTCTTCGTCACCCGGGCGGAGGTACACTGAACTGCAACCGGCAATTATACTCGCGCCATTCGATTTCCGGTTGTTTAGCCGCGAGCGTCCCGCAAGCACGCTCGCGGCTAAACGTCGGTTGTGCAACGGCGATGGTATAAAGCAGTTAAGCGACTCAGCGGAACGTCCTCGCCGGGCGGAAGCCGACGTAGTCGAGGCGGATCGACGGCAGGTTCCAGTCGCGGAGGGCGGAACGCACGACCACAGCCTGATAGTCGAACAAGCCGCCACGCAACACACGGCTTAGATTAGATTTAATATCTTCTTTATACTCTTTATCTTCGCTGGCCCCGCCCCCTGGTACCGGCGAGTAATACGTGAATTGCTCCTGGCACCACTCCAGGGTGTTGCCGAGCATGTCGAACAGCCCCAGGTCGTTCGGCTTCAGGGTGCCTCCCGGCACCATCCAGCGGTTCTGCGAGTTCTTGGTTAACCAGGCGTACTTGCCCAGCAGGTCTTCGCTCTCGCCGTAGCAGCGGCTGGTCACAGCCCCGGCCCGGCAGGCGAACTCCCATTCCGCTTCGCTTGGCAAGCGGTAGCCCTCCAGGCCCAGGTAGTTCGGCTTCGGCTTCATCCCCTCCGCGAACTCATTTTTGTCATTCGGCTCGTAGCACCACTGCTCTTGAGGTATCCCCTCCTGCTGGCTCAGCCAGTTGCAGTAGGCCGCCGCCTCATACCACATGACAGCGTTGATCGGGCAGTCGGCTGTCGGGGCGTACTGCTTGTTGTAGGAGTGACCCTGGCGGAAGCGAAGGAACTGTTCCACCGTCACCTCCTTGGCGGCCATCGCAAACGAGCGGCCGATCCGCTTTTTGTGCTGGAGTTCGATTTGTCCCTCCGGTCCCCCTGTTCGGCCCGCCTCCGAGGGCGGCGAGCCCATCAGGAACTCCACCGGCCCTGGGATGACCACCAGCGTCTGGCCCTGACCGTTGACGTACCAGCACCCCTCGCCCTTGCCCTTCGCAAAACCCTCCCGGATCTGTTGCAGCCTCTGCTCCCGGTGCCGCTGGTCCTTCGCCCACGCTTGCTCCGCCTCCTTAATGGCTTGCTCCTGGTGCCACTGTCGCAGCAGCCACTCGGCCGCCCCGTGCAGGCCCGGATCGGCAGCGGTGCGATACAGCTCCTGCAACTGCTGGACCAGCAGCTTCTTCCCCTCCGGCGTCCAGGCCTGCTCGCCAAACTCCTCCGGGCCCAGACTAAGGATCAACGCCCGCTGGATCGTCGCGTCGGTTTCTTCTTCCAGATGCTTGACAAGGGGGCCGGCCTCGGCCCCCAGCGGGCCAAAACGGTGGATCAGATAGCTCCGGGCCCTCGAATCGGGGCCGTGCTTGAGCAGCGGCCAGACCTTCGCTGGCTGGTCCATCCTCAAGAGAGCTACCGCCGCATTCGCCTGCCGCTTCGCCAGCTTCTCCTTGGCGTCCTCGTTGGCATCGGGTGGTAGGTTTCGGTCTATCGCACCGGTCAACACCGGCAGGCCCTGCTCCCCATGTTCTTTGAACTTGGGATAGATCACGGCGAACTGCTTCTCATCGGCATCCAAGAGCAGATTGGCCAGTTCGGCGGGTCGGTCAACTGCGTAGTCGGCGAGCACCGTGGCGGCCACGAGGCGGTAGTCGGCCAAGTGCCTGTGCTTACCACGGAAGACTTCCGCAAGCGGCCCGTGCAACTGGTCGCGCACCGGCCGCAAGGCCTGCATGCACAGGCCCAGGAACAGGGGATCAGCCTTCAGCAGCAGCTCGACCGCGGTGGGGGCCGCCTGGGTCCAGCGCGGATTGGCGGGGTCGAATGCGGCCAGGGCCACCAGGGCGCGGAAGCGGACCTCGACCTTCACCTTCGGGTCGTCCACCGTGTTCCACAGTCCTTCCACAAGCCCGGCGCAGTGCGGGGCCAGCACCTCGCGCACCAGCAGCACTTCGCGCGGATCCTCGGCCTCGATCATCCAGTCGGCCAGCGGGCCCCGCACGGCAGGGTCATCGACCAGGGCGAGGCCGGCCCGCAGGCGCCGTTGCCGATCGCCGCTCTCCTCGGCCCACAGCTCGCGCAGCTGTAGCACGGCCTCTCGATCCTCCTTCAGTGCGGCCAGGAGGCCCGGGACCGCCTCGGGAGCCGCGCTGCCGAGTTGCTCGACCTGGGCCTGCACCCGGCGCCGGTCGGCCTGCTGAGCCTCCGCCAGGCGGTCTCCGGCCCGGTCGCGTTCGCGAAAAGCCCAGCCCGCCAGCGCCAGACTCGTCGCCAGCCCCACCACGACGACGAACACCACCGCCCCCGCCAGTGCCGCCACCGCCGGCCGCCGCTTCACCCACTTGACCAGGCGCTCCGGCCAGCCCACCGGCCGAGCCCGAATCGGCTGCCCCGCCTGATACAGCCGCAGATCCTCGGCCAACCCACGCGCCAAGACATAGCGCCGGGCCCGTTCCTTGGCAAGGCACTTCAGGCAGATCGTTTCCAGATCGCGCGGCACCACCGCCAGGCGACTCGGCGGCACAGGCTCGCTGCTCACCACCTGCTGTAGCGTCTCCCACGTGGTCGCGGCGCGGAACGGCGGCCGGCCCGTCAGCATCTCGTACAGAATGGCGCCCAGGCCATACACGTCGGTGGTCGCGCCCATCTCGTGCAGGCGCCCCAGCGCCTGCTCGGGAGCGGCGTAACTGGCCGTGCCCAGAAACTTGCCGACGCTCTCCGTCGATTCCACGTCCAGCCGCTTGGCCAGGCCGAAATCCGTGATCTTCGGCGTCCCGTCGGCCGCCACCAGGATATTCGCCGGCTTCAGATCGCGGTGGATGATCTGCTGCTGGTGGGCGGCCTGGACGGCCTCGGCCAGCCGCTCCACCAGGGCGGCCGCCTGCCGCGGCGGCTGGGGGATGCCGGCCAGCCGCTCGGCCAGGCTGCCGCCCTCGACCAGCTCCATAGCGATGAACGGCCGGTCGCCGTGCCGGCCCAACTCATAAATCTGCACGATGCTGCCGTGGTTCAGGCTGGCGATGGCCAACGCCTCGCGCGTGAAGCGCGCGTGCTCTTCCGCCTCCGCCTCGTTGAGCGGGTGCAGCAGCATCTTGAGCGCCACCACGCGGCCCAGCGCCCGTTGCCGCGCCCGGTACACCACGCCCATGCCGCCTCGGCCCAGTTCGCCGAGGATTTCGTAGCCGGGCGGCGCCGGTGGGGTTTCGTCGGTCGCTGCGATTGACGACGCACTCGCTGCCTTGCCAGGCCGAGTCACGCCAGGGGCCAGCGACAGGGTGTTGCCGCGCAGCAGGGCGTCGAGCGCCTGTTTGCAGCCCTGGTTGCAGCGGTCAACGTGCGCCTCGATGCGCTGCCGTTCCGATGCCGTCATCGGATCATCGGGATCGAGGGATCGGCGGAGGGGTTCCAGGGAAGGACAAACGCTGTCGGCAGGCATCGTTTCCTCGATTCGGGAGCCGCATGCGGAGCACGTTGGCCAGGGTCCGGCAAGGTCCGCGTGGATGATGGCACCGTCCGGCAAGGTGTTTCGACAAGAACGCGCGTTAAACCGGCCGAGAGTCGCGTAGTTACTGGTGAAGACGCCGGCCGACGTGGCCGGGCTTCGAGGGAAACGGGACGCGACTCCAATCCATTCCCCTCTCGTTTGTCGCAGCCTTCGGCTTCGCAGTGTTGTGGGGCGGCTGCGACGGGTCTGTCATGCTCACGAAAGGAACCTTGCCATGAAAAAGTCTCTGCTGTCGCTGGTCGCCTCGGTCCTGACGGTCCTCCCGCTGCTGGGCGTCCTGGCCCCCGGCCTGACGCCCCAGGCCACGGCGGCGACGAACCCGTCCCCTCGGTGGATCCGGTATGGGTTCTACCAGAACTACGACACGGCCAACGAGGTCAGTCAGTCCCTGATCAACCAGGGCTACCGCACCCTCATCACCAGTGCCAGTGGCGGTTACATCCTCTACTACTGGCAGTAACCGCGGGTTGTCCCGGTAAGGTGACCACGACGTAACCGGGCCATATTCGCCCACCGCCGCGGCGGGGGCGGCGCTCGACGCCGCCCCCGCCCTTTCGTTTCATAGCGTCAGCCCCCGCTGCAGCGCCAGTTGCAAGGCCCGGTTCCTCACCTTCTTCTTGATCCGCTGGACGCGCATGGCCGCGGCGTGGTAGGACAGGCCAATCTCCGCAGCCACGGGCTCGATGGCCTGATCCCCCAGGAAGATTCGCTGGAACAGCTCCCAGGATTTCTGCTCTTCTCCCTGGCACGCAGCCTGGACCTCCTTCAGCGCGTCCCGCACACTGCGCAGCATTCCTTCCGACTGATCGTGCAGGCCCGCGACGAGATCGTCCACCTCGTCGGCATGTTCGAGCAGCAGGTCGTACACGGCCGACTTTCCGGTGGCTTCGTCGCCGGGTAATCGGCGGCGGCGCTCGCGCGCCAGGTTGGTCACTTCCCGGTGCGTGATGGTCTTCAGCCAACCGCG
>Ga0116224_10000695_pt1 | contig 25379 bp, 22 predicted proteins | sample Sb_taG_9_FD_89699 | JGI IMG/M metagenome (GOLD analysis project Ga0116224, IMG submission 89699) | Peat soil microbial communities from Weissenstadt, Germany - Sb_50d_b_LC metaG | ecosystem: Environmental > Terrestrial > Soil > Wetlands > Peat | place: Germany: Weissenstadt | collected 2010-09-21 | reverse complement strand
GCGGTAGTGTCTCAGTTTGATTGTGGCGGGGTGCGTATTAACCGCTGATCATCCGATATCCTGCGTCAGTAAGCCAAAATGCGTGTTGGTCGCCATCTACGAAGCCTTTTTGCTGTAGGCCCTTCATTCCGGCCCACAGTTCCGCGGTAGGTACCGCAACATTCCAGGCCTGCTGGATAGCTAGTACGCCAATTTTTTGATTAGGCCTGGCATTTTTGCTTCGGAAGATTTCAAGAGCGTCCCGCTCTTGCCACGATAGTTCGGACGGATTTTCGTAAGCCGTTATCGCTTTCTCTAACATTTCTGCTGCGGCAGTTAGATGCGCCTCTTTCTCATCCGTTTGCTGCGTATGTTTGGCGCGCTGAAGAAACATTTTAGCCTGAGCGAGATAATCCATCTCGAAACTCCATTTGCGTAGTCGCAATAAGCACTGGAATGATGTATGCTTGTCGCTAAGCAAATCAAGGAACCCTGATGCCCAGAGGCCCCAAAGGCGAAAAGCGCCCCGCCGACGTAAACGCTCGCGCCGTCATGATCGGGCGAATCGCAACCGGCGAGATCGAGGATAGGGTGACGGACGACGGTAAGAACGCAGCCGCCGTAGAGCTGGGGCGTATGGGCGGGAAGGCGCGGGCGGCTGGGCTAAGCAAGAAAAAGAGAGCTGAGATCGCCCGCAGAGCCGCTAAAGCCCGCTGGGACGGAGCCTAGGCGGCCTCAAGTTCCGCAGCATACTCTTCAGCGTGCCTTTTCAATTGCTCTTCGCTTTCCATCTGTCCTTTACAGATAGCTTCGTTCGCGCGCTTTACTGTCTCGGCGGCGACGGCTTCAGCCAGATCGAGTTTCTCATTTTCGTACATCCACCGGGCAACAACCGCCCAATCCCAAAGCGGACTTTCCGACGTTACGCGGGCGACCGGAGCCGGAAAATTCTCACCGCGAGTCCCTTTGGAATAGTGCGTCATGGCCGCGCGCGTTAGGCCAGTTCTCGCAGCGATTTCTGCTAAGCTGACGAGGGGGTCCGGCTCAATTCGATCAACCTTAGCGCCAGCCGCGTACACCGCTTTCGCGGCGCTAATGATTGCCTCTTCAAAGGAAGCAGCCTCGCGCGCGAAGTCGAGGATGATATGCCCCTTTTGAAACGATACGGTCGCGTCGCCGCAGCCGGCGTCAAAGAACCGATCCGCAAAATCTTCTGCTTCAGGATCTAGGCCAGAAGCGATGATGCTGAACTCAAACGTTTTCATCGTTCTTCTCCTCTTCCTTGTGTGGGCAGCGATCTACGTCACGGATGATTTGCTTAGCATGGTTCCCGCCGTTTTGTGGGGTCGACCAGACGAAGGTCTTACAGCCATCTCTGTCGTGGTAAGGGCAATAAAGCTTTCCCCAAGCATGACCTTTGACTTTGAACCACGTCCAGCCTTGCTCTTCGGCATAGGCAACTGCAGCTTCAATATCCTTGTCTGGATGCCTCGGCCTAGCAGCCACCTTGGCACCCACAAGTTAGTGGCCTGTTAACGGATGTCAACACTTTTGGTTCCTCTGGCCCTAAAAATGGTAAATTTACGCGCGTTTGATAGCACACTCGGATTGACATGTCGATTTTTATGCCCTACAAGTAGGTCACGAAAATCGACATTGGGGAAGCCCATGCCTGAAACAGTTGTTCGCCGGGAACCGTGGGATGTGGATGCCCGGTTGGCGGAATTGAAACTTACCCGCAAGGGCCTTTTGACTGCTCGAGACGTAGCTATTCAGGAAAGGGCAGCGGCTACGCCATTTCACTGTTCGAACGCGCCCGGTACGTTCGCGTACCACCACGGCACGTGGTCCGTTCGTGACCAATTCGCAGGTAAGGAGTGGGCCGTTTGCCGGCTCGATGGGATCGAGGGAATCCGCAACGAGGGGCTTAAGATCAAAGTGGCGTTTTCAAACGTCGACTTGGCCTGTAACGACGATCACATTCCGAAGCCACGTTCTGAAAAGGGCGCGGGGGCGGAAAGGGCTAGCGGTGGATTCTTTGATCATTTGCCTCATTACACACCTGAGCCGAGTGACGATTTTGCTTTGTACTATTTGATGGTCGATCAGGACGGTGCTGCGGAGCTAACCAGACCAGTTGTGAGGAACGGAACGTTCAGCACTGCCATTGAGCGCATTTATCTTTCTGATGGTGGCGACGGCGGAGATGAGTTGCTCGGCACCGATGATATTGCGGACGGCTTTGATCCGCAGGTTGCGCGCAAAAACTAGATCGTGAGTTTCTGAAATGTTCAACCCTCGAAGGCTTGGCCTTGCGCGGAAGCGTCGCCGATTCAGCGCGAAGATTCTTGCTGAAAAAACCGGACTTGCAGTGGACACAATCTCTCGATTGGAGAACGGATTAAATTCGCCGGATGAAACGACGGTAGCAAAGCTTGTGCAAGCTCTCGGCTTTCCAGTGCCGTTTTTCTTTGACCCAGACCCGGAAGACATTGACACGGGCGCCGTTAGTTTTCGTAGCTTCTCCAAGATGAGCGCACGCGAGCGTGATGCAGCTATTTCGGCTGGCTCATTAGGACTACAGTTGAGTAGCTGGGTAGATCAGCGGTTCACACTGCCGACACCTAATCTTTTGGACCTGAGCTATGAAACAGACCCTGAGGCTTCCGCACAATCTATGCGCCAATTCTGGAGCATTGGAGAGAAGCCAATCGGCAATCTAATGGCGCTTTTGGAAACTAACGGGATTCGGCTTTTTTCTCTTTCCGAGAATACTGCGGCGGTGAATGCCTTTTCTTTCTGGCGAGACAACAAGCCGTATATTTTCCTGAATAATTTTAAAACTGCTGAGAGTAGCATTTTTGACGCCGCCCACGAGCTGGGGCACCTCGTGATGCACAAACACGGCGATCCGAAAGAAACGCGATCGGCTGAACGCGAGGCTAATAGCTTTGCGTCTGCGTTCCTGATGCCCGCAAATGACGTAAAGGCTCGTGTACCCAGAAGGGTAACGATTGAAGTTCTGTTGAAGGCTAAGGCTCGTTGGCGTGTATCAGCGACGGCAATGGCGTATCGTTTAAACGCGCTACAGCTGCTTTCAGATTGGCAATACAAATCGCTTTGCATTCAACTGGGCAGATCAGGGTATCGTTCTGGCGAGCCGGTCGGAATAGAGCGGGAAACGTCTTTAATTTGGCGAAAGGTCCTAGGGCAACTTTGGTCTGAAAAAACCACCAAAAACGACATCGCGGCTGACCTTCATCTGCCCCTAGATGAATTAGAGGGCCTCATTTGGAACTTGGCGGGGCTGGACAAGCGCCCGCCCGATGGCTCAGGAGGCTTACGAGCCGTTAGTTGAACTTTTTACTTGACGCTAAGCATGAAAGTTCATATCATGCGGGGCATGAACAAGCTCCCATTGGAAAAGCGCGTCCAAATCCTGACCATGCTGGTCGAGGGTTCGTCGATGCGTTCGGTGTCGCGCGTGTGCGGCGTATCAATCAATACGGTCACAAAGCTCCTGGTAGACGCGGGAATGGCCTGTGCGGCCCTCCACGATGAAAAGGTCCGCAACGTCGCAGCGAAGGCCGTCCAGTGCGATGAAATCTGGTCGTTCGGCTACGCCAAGCAGAAGAACGTCAAGTTCGCCAAGAATGCCCCGGCGGGAGCGGGCGACGTTTGGACGTGGACCGCTATCGATGCCGATTCCAAGCTGATCGTTTCGTGGCATGTCGGCGACCGTAGCCAGCACACCGGCATTTCGTTCATGGGCGATCTCAAGGCGCGGCTCGCCAATCGCGTCCAGCTCACGACGGACGGCCATAAAGCCTATTTGAAAGCCGTTGAGGTGGTCGATTTCGACGCCGACTACGCCATGCTGAATAAGATTTTTGCAACAGACTACGCCGGGCCGAGCCGCTATAGCCCGCCCAAGTGTATCGGTGCGATCAAAAACCCAATTATGGGCAATCCCGATCCGGCTTTGGTGAACACGTCGTTTGCCGAGCGGCAGAACCTGACGATGCGGATGGCAATGAGGCGGTTCACGCGGCTCACCAATGCGTTCTCAAAGAAATTCGAGAACCATTGTCACGCGCTGGCCCTCTATTTCTTTTGGTACAATTGGGTTCGCAATCACAAGACGCTGGGGGTAACTCCTGCGATGGCAGCTGGCCTCACCCAAACGCCGCTGAAATTCACAGACTTGCTCACAGCAATGGACACCGAAGAACAAAACCGATTAGACGAAAAGCGTCAGGCGGTTATCGATGCGTCAGAGCAATTATCCCGCGTGCCACAATCAAACTGAGACACTACCGGATTCGCTCGCGCGCCGGCGCGCGGGCCGCGGACCTTGACGATTGTTGTGAATTGCGTGCGTTGATTTTGACAATGCCCGGCAAATCAATGGCTTCCGGCACGCGTCCAGGCGTGCATGCGACCGTGACAGCGTCGCTCGAAACCGGTGAACAAACGGCGCACAAAGTCGCCGACGGCGTTACCGAGCGTTTCGCCGCCGAAGATGTCGCGGCGAGCCTGTCCGATAGCGGCGGCGGGCGCTGGCGCGTCGCGCTCTATTTTCGCGCGCCGCCGGACAAAACCGCGGTGCGGGCTGCGGTGGCGGCCGCCGGCGGGAAAAAAACGGCTATGGCGCTGCGCTTCACGCGCGTCCGCACCACGGATTGGGTGCGCGAAAGCCTTGCCGGCCTGGCGCCGGTCGCGGCCGGCCGTTTCGTCGTTCACGGGGCGCACGACCGCCGCCGCATTCCGCCAAACCGCATCGGCATCGAAATCGAGGCGGCGCTCGCCTTCGGCACCGGCCACCACGGCACCACGCGCGGCTGCCTCGTGGCGCTCGACCGGATTTGCAAATCGGATAATGGACGCCGCATGAAAATCCTCGATCTCGGCACCGGCAACGGCGTGCTCGCCATCGCCGCCGCGCGCGCGTTGCGGCAGCGCGTGCTCGCGACCGATATGGATGCAAGCGCGGTGCGCGTCGCGCGCGCCAATGCCGGACTCAACCGCGTCGACACAATCGTCACCGTGGTGAAGGCGGATGGCGTCAGCGCGCGCGGCGTTCGCCAAGCGGCGCCGTTCGATCTCGTCTTCGCCAACATCCTGCTCGGGCCGCTGCAACGGATCGCCGCGCCGCTGCGGCGGCTCACATCGCCCGGCGCCCGCGTCGTTCTGTCCGGGCTGCTGCCGGCGCAGGCCAATGCCGCGCTCGCGGCCTATCGTCCGCTGGCCCTCGAGCGGCGCATCGAACGCGACGGCTGGACGACCCTCGTCCTCGTCCGGCGTCGCCGCCGACCGGGATAAATTCAAAATAAACCCTCCCCTGCAGGGGGATGCCGCGAGCCGATCAAATAGAGTAACGCTTCAGCACCTCGCTTAGCTGCGTTGCCGACATGCCTTCAGCCACCTAGTTCTTTGTTTGGGCATTCCGAAAACCGGTTTCCACTTTTCAGGATCATGCCCTAGATTGCCGCGCATGTTCGAGGCCCATTTCCAGTCGTTCGAGGATCGCGCCGACCGCGCCGAATCCGCGCCGCGCGTCGCCGCCTTGCGCGCCGAGCTCAAGCTGCGCGGGCTCGACGGTTTCATCGTGCCGCGCGCCGACCGTTTTCAGAACGAATACGTTCCGCCGAGCGCCGAGCGGCTGGCCTGGCTCACCGGCTTCACCGGCTCGGCGGGCCTCGCCATCGTGCTCGCCGACCGCGCCGTCCTGTTCGGCGACGGCCGCTATCAGGTGCAGGTGCGCGAGGAAGTCGACAGCGCGGTCTTCACGATCGAGCATCTCGTCGACAATCCGCCGCCGGCCTGGATCGAAGCCAATCTGCCGCCGGGCGCCAAGCTCGGCTATTCGCCGTGGCTGCATACCATCGACGGCGCCGAACGCCTGGCCAAGGCCGCCGCCGCGGCGCGTGCCGACCTCGTCGCCGTCGAAGACGATCCTATCGACGCCATCTGGACCGACCGCCCGCAGCCGCCGCTCGGCGCCGTGGTGGCGCACGATCTGCGCTATGCCGGCGAAAACACGGCGGCGAAGCTCGGGCGCATCCGCGCCGACATGCAGAAATCTCCCGTCGACAGCCTGCTCGTTTCCGATCCGCACGCGGTGTCGTGGCTGTTCAACATCCGCGGCAGCGACATTCCGCACACGCCGGTGGTGCTCGCTTTCGCCACCGTGCCGAAGGAAGGCCGGCCGGCGCTGTTTGTCGACCTGCGCAAGCTCGGCGCCGAGATCCGGACCCAGCTCGAAGCGATTGCCGACGTGCGCCCGGACGCCGCCTTCGAGCGCGATCTTGCCGCGTTTGGCGAGGCGCATCGCGCCTTGCGGGTCGATCCGGCGACCTGCCCGGAAGCGATCGCCCGCATCGTCGCCGGCAACGGCGGCGAAGTGGTGCGCGGCGCCGATCCGATCGCGCCGCTCAAGTCAGTGAAAAACGCAGCCGAGATCGCCGGCGCCCGCGCGGCGCAGCTGCGCGACGGCACGGCGGTGACGCGCTTTCTCGCCTGGTTCGATTTGCAGGCGCCGCGCGACGAGCTGACCGAAATCGACGCCGTCGAGGCGGTGGAAAGCCTCCGCCGCGAAACCGGCCTGCTCAAGGACGTATCGTTCCCGACCATCGCCGGGGCCGGGGCCAACGGCGCCATCGTGCATTATCGCGTCACCCGCAAGAGCAACCGCCGCATCGCGCCGGGCGAGCTGTTTCTCCTCGATTCCGGCGGCCAATACGAGGACGGCACGACCGACATCACCCGCACGGTCGCGGTGGGGGCACCAACCGACGAGATGCGCCGCAACTTCACCCTTGTGCTCAAGGGCCATATCGCCGTCGCGCGCGCGGTCTTTCCCGACGGCACGACCGGCGCGCAACTCGATACGCTGGCGCGGCAATTTCTCTGGCGGGCCGGGCTCGATTTCGATCACGGCACCGGTCACGGCGTCGGCAGCTATCTGTCGGTGCATGAGGGGCCGGCGCGCATTTCCAAGCTCGGCGGCGCGCCGCTCAAGCGCGGGATGATCCTGTCCAACGAGCCCGGCTATTACCGCACCGGCGCCTACGGCATCCGCATCGAGAATCTGATCTTGGTGACCGAGGCCGCAGCCGTGGCCGGCGCGGAAAAGCCGCTCAACGCCTTCGAGACGCTGACGCTGGCGCCGATCGACCGGCGCCTCGTCGAGCCGGCGCTCATGACCGCCGACGAGACCACGTGGCTTGACGCCTATCACGCGCGCGTGCGCGAGGCGCTGGCGCCGCTGCTCGATGCGCCAGCGCGCGCCTGGCTGATCGCGGCGACCGCCCCGTTGGGGCGGGATTAACCCTGGGCGTTCCGGCGGCGGAACTTTTTCACATCGGTAACGTTTTCACGCGGGGCTGGTAAGGCGCGAGGAAACGTCATGCTTGGGACTGTCCTGATCGTCATTCTGATTCTGCTGCTGGTCGGCGCGCTGCCGACTTGGCCGTATTCGACCGGCTGGGGCTATTACCCCGGCGGCGGGCTCGGCCTGATCCTGATCATCGTCATTGTCTTGGTCCTCATGGGCAGAGTTTGAGCGTGGGTCCCGCGCGGCGGGACCTGGACCTCTCGGCGTCGTCTTTGCGAGCGAAGCGAAGCAATCCAGTGGGGGTAAACCCACTGGATTGCTTCGTCGCTTTTCTCCTCGCAATGACGCTCAGCGAATGAGCTTCGCCCACTCGTCCTCGGTCAGCACCTTGACGCCGAGCTTTTGCGCCTCAGTAAGCTTTGAGCCGGCGCCCGGTCCGGCGACGACGTAGTCGGTTTTCTTGGAGACCGAGCCCGACACCTTGGCGCCGAGGCGCTCGGCGGAAGCCTTGGCCTCGTCGCGGGTCATCTTTTCCAGCGTGCCGGTGAACACCACGGTCTTGCCGGCGACAGCTGAATCGATCTTCGGCATTTCCGCGTCGAGGATTTTCACCTCCTTGATCAGCCGCTCGACGATGCGCCGATTGTGGTTCTCGCCGAAATAGGCGCCGATGGCTTCGATCACCGTCTCGCCGATCTGATCCAGCGCGTCCATCTCGGCGATCGCCTCCGCATCGCCCTTGGCCACCTTCAGGCAGGCATCGTGGAACGCGGTCCACGAACCATAGCCGCGCGCCAGCGCCAGCGCCGTGGTTTCGCCGACATGGCGGATGCCGAGCGAGAAGATGAAACGGTCGAGCGCGATCTCGCGCCGCTGCTCGATGGCGGCGAACAGGTTACGCACCGAGGTCTCGCCGTAGCCTTCCTGCTCTTCGAGCTTGATCTGTTTATTGCGCCGGGGCAGTTCGAAAATGTCGGCCGGCTCGGTGACCCAGCCTTGCTCGAAGAAGAATTCGACCTGTTTCTCGCCGAAACCCTCGACGTCGAAAGCGCGGCGCGAGACGAAGAGCTTGAGATGCTCGATCTTCTGGTACGGGCAGGCAAACTCGCCGGTGCAGCGGGCGCGCGCGCCCTCCTCGCCGGTCGCGGTCTCCTCGCGCACCACGTCGGTATGCAGAGGACAAGGACATTTCGTCGGGAAGCGATAAGGCCTGGCGTCCTTCGGGCGCTTGTCGAGCACCACATCCACCACCTGCGGGATGACGTCGCCGGCGCGCTGCACGATGACGGTATCCTTGATGCGAATGTCGCGGCCTTCGCGCAACGGCTCGCCGTCACCGCCGATGCCCTTGATGTAATCCTCGTTGTGCAAGGTGGCGTTCTGCACGATGACGCCGCCGACGCCTACCGGCTCGAGCTTGGCGACCGGCGTGAGCGCGCCGGTGCGGCCGACCTGGATTTCGATGTCCTTGAGCAATGTGATGGCGCGCTCGGCGGCAAACTTGTGCGCGATCGCCCAGCGCGGCGAGCGCGAGACGAAGCCGAGCCGTTCCTGCCAGTCGAGGCGATCGACCTTGTAGACGACACCGTCGATGTCGTAATCGAGATGCGAGCGCTGCGTTTCGATTTCGCGGTGAAAGGCGAGCAGTTCCTCGACCGAGTGGCACACCTTAGTGAGTGGATTGGTCTTGAAGCCGCAGGTCTCGAACCATTTGATCATGCCGGACTGCGTCGCCGCCGGCATGTCGCTCATTTCGCCCCAGGCATAAGCGAAAAATCCCAGCGGCCGCGAGGCAGTGATCGTCGCGTCGAGCTGACGTAACGATCCGGCCGCGGTGTTGCGCGGATTGACGTAGAGCTGCTTGCCGGCCTCAGCCTGTTTGCGGTTAAGGTCGAGGAACGCGGCCTTGGTCATATACACTTCGCCACGCACCTCGCACGCTGCCGGCACATGCCGGCCTTTAAGGTGCGGCGGCACGTCCTTCAGCGTGCGGATATTGGCGGTGACGTCTTCGCCCTCGAAGCCGTCGCCGCGCGTGGCGCCGGTGACCAGCGTGCCGTCCACATAGCGCAGCGACATCGATAGGCCGTCGATCTTCGGCTCGGCGGAAAACACGATCTTCTCGTCGTCGCCGAGCCGCAGGAAGCGGCGGATGCGTCCGACGAAGTCGATCACGTCCTGTTCGGCGAAGGCGTTATCGAGCGAGAGCATCGGCACCGCGTGCCGGACCTTGGCAAAGCGCGCCGCCGGCGCGACGCCGACGCGCTGGGTCAGGCTGTCGGGCGTGCGCAGCTGCGGAAAGCGCGCCTCGATGGCGCCGTAACGCCGCCGCAGCCGATCGTATTCGGCGTCGGAAACGGTCGGCGCGTCTTCCTGGTAATAGCGCCGGTCGTGCTCGGCGATGTCCACGCCGAGCCGCGCGTATTCGGTTTTCGCCTGCTGTTCCGTTAGCTCGTCGACGGCCGTTTCGTTCTTGGGGCGGTTCTTCGGGCGCGCCATGACGACTAGCCCGCGGCGCGGATCAGTCGCTCGGCGGCGGCGCGGGCTTCGGCGGTGATCTCGGCGCCGGCGAGCATGCGGGCGATCTCCTCGCGGCGGCGTTCGGCCGCCAACTCGATGACGCGGGTGGCGACGCGCTTGCCCTTGGCGAGCACGTCCTTGGTGATGAGATAGTGGCGGTCGGCGCGCGCCGCCACTTGCGGCGCATGCGTTACCGCGATCACCTGCACGCCGGAGGACAGCCGCGCCAGGCGGACACCGATCGCGTCGGCGATGGCGCCGCCGACCCCGGTGTCGATCTCGTCGAACACCAAAGTCGGCGCCGAGCCGCGGTCGGCCAGCACCACCTTGAGCGCCAGCAGGAAGCGCGCCAGCTCGCCGCCGGAGGCGACTTTCATCAGCGGCCCGGGCCGCGTGCCCGGATTGGTGCGCACCCAGAATTCGATGCGATCGAGCCCGTCCGGGCCTTCGCCTTCGTTGTCGATCTGCGTGGAGAATTGCGCCCGTTCGAGCTTGAGCGGCTTGAGTTCGGCATTGACCGCCTTTTCGAGCGCCGCGCCGGCTTGCCGCCGCGCGGCCGAGAGCGCCTGCGCCGCCCCCCGGTAACGTGTTGCCGCCGCCTGCGCCTCGCCTTCCAGCGCCGCGAGCCGCTCGGCGCCGGCATCGATCAGCGCCAGATCGGCTTCGTAGCGCCGCGCCTGCGCCGCCAGCTCGTCGACCGGCACGTTGTATTTGCGCGCCGCCGCGCGCAGTGCGAACAGGCGCTCCTCGATGCGCTCAAGCTCGAGCGGATCGTATTCGGCCACGCGCAGCGCGTGCTCGAGATGCAGGCGCGCTTCATCGAGTGCGCTCAGCGCCGAGTCGATCGCCTTGACCACCGGCTCGATCAAAGCCGGCGCCTGCGCCGCGCGTCGCTCCAGCCGCCGCACGGCGGTGGCGAGCGGCGGCACCGGCGACTGCGGGCCGCTGACCGTTTCGTGCGTCGCGCGCAAATCCTCGGCGGACTTTTCCGCCTGCATCATGGCGGTGCGGCGCTCGGCGAGCGAAGTCTCTTCGCCCGCTTGCGGCGCCAGCCGGCCGAGCTCGTCGACCGCGTGGCGCAGCCACTCGGCCTCGCGGCGGGCGCGCTCGACCTCGGCGCGATGGGCTTCGACGGCGGCTTCGCAGGCGCGCCGTTCATCCCACAGGCGCCTGACCGCGGCGGCGTCGGCCTCGATGCCGCCGAAAGCGTCAAGCAGTGCACGGTGCGTCGCCGCCTCGACGAAAGCGCGCTCGTCGTGCTGGCCGTGGATCTCCACCAGCGCCGCGCCGAGCGCGCGCAGCACCTGCCCGCTCACCGGCTGATCGTTGACGAAGGCGCGGGTGCGGCCGTCGGCGAACTGGACGCGGCGGACGATCAGCGCGTCAGCGGCACCGGGATCGGCGAGCAGACCGTGTTCGGCGAGCACGCGGCTTGCCGGATGGTCCTTGCCGACGTCGAAGGCCGCGGTCACCTGCCCCTGTTCGGCGCCCTGGCGCACCAAGGCCGCCTCCCCACGCGCGCCCAGCGCCAGCGCAAACGCATCGAGCAGGATCGATTTGCCCGCCCCGGTCTCGCCGGTGAGGACCGCGAGGCCGGAACCGAAATCGATGTCCAGGCGATCGATCAGAATGATGTCGCGGATGGAAAGGCGGGCGAGCATGGGAATCGGATGTCAGAGGACGGATGTCAGAAGACGAATGATATGCCCGATTCTGTCGTCTGTCGTCCGTTCTCCGTCGTCTGATCAGCCGAGCCCCTTGAAGGCGCGGCTCATCCACGAATCCTTGTTCTCGCTCGGCTCGCCGCCGGCGGATTTCACCAGCTTGTAAGCGTCCTGGTACCAGGGACTGTCGGGGAAATTGTGCCCGAGCACGGCGGCCGCGGTCTGCGCTTCGTCGATGATGCCGAGCGAGACATACGCCTCGGTCAGCCGCTCCAGCGCTTCCTCGACCTCGCGCGTGGTCTGATACTGCGTCACCACCACCTTGAAGCGGTTGATGGCGCCGGTGAAATCGCGCCGTTTCATGTAGAAGCGGCCGATTTCCATCTCCTTGCCGGCGAGCTGATCGCGCGCCACGTCGATCTTTTTCTTGGCGTTCAAGGCGTATTCGGTGTCCGGATATTTGCGCACCACCTCTTCCAGCGCGCTGACGGCCTTGTCCGCCCGCGCCTGGTCATGATTGACGTCGAGAACCTGGTCGAAATAGGAGACGCCGATCAGATACTGGGCATAGGCCGCGTCCTGGCTACCGGGATGCAGCGTCACATAGCGTTTGGCGGCGTTGATGCAGTCGTCGTATTTCTGCGCCTGATAGTACGAATACGCCGACATCAAGAGCGCCTTGCGCGCCCAGTCCGAATATGGATTTTGCCGATCTACCTGGTCGAATTTTTTCGCCGCATCCTCGTATTGCTGCTTGTTGTTGAGGAGGTAGAGACCTTCGTTATAGAGCTTGTCGGCGGAATCCTCGGGGATGTAGTCCTCTTCTTTGTTGAACATGCTGCAGCCCATGATGGGCGCGGCAAAAAATGTCAGCGCAAGAACGCCGGCCAGCGCGCGCAGCCTGCAACCGGATCCCCACGGTCGTCGTCGCCGCGACATCATGAGCGTAATGAAAATCCCGTCCAGTCGCTGGCCCGTGCCGCGCTGGTTGCGCGTTGCCGGAACGGCCAGCGACCCAATGCTGTAATCAAAGGCTGATTAAGCCGACAATCGGCCGGGATTAAGGCAAAAAAGTCAAGGAAATCAAGAGATATTCGGCCCATAAGCCGGCGCCGCAAACCCGGCCGCAAGATCGGCATGACCGCGGGTCCGGCGCATGGGCTCTTCCATCTCGCTGTAGGTCCATGCGCTTTCGTCGGCCATCAGGGCGGTGACCACGGCGTGATTGAGCTTATGGCCGCCGCGCAGCGAGCGGTAGGCGCCGATCAGCGGCGCGCCGGCCAGCGCCAGATCGCCGATGGCGTCCACGGCCTTGTGGCGGACGAATTCATCGGAGAAGCGCATTCCCTCGGTGTTGAGGATGCGGTTCTCCGCGACCACGACCGTGTTTTCGAAGGATGCGCCGAGCGCATAGCCGGCACTCCAAAGCTTGGCGACATCGCGCATGAAGCCGAAGGTGCGCGCCCGCGCCAACTCGCGGCGGAACAGCTGCGGTTCCACGTCGACCGCGAAGCTCTGCCGCCCGATTAGCGGATGATCGAATTCGATCTCGGTTTCCACGCGCAGACCGCGCGCGTGGGGCCGCAGTTCGCCACAGCAGCCGTCGGCATTGATCCGTACCGGCTTGAGCACCCTGATGCAGCGCCGGGGCGGCGACAACAGCGCAATCCCGGCCCGATCGATCGCATCGACAAACGGCGCGGCGCTGCCGTCCATGATCGGCACTTCCGGGCCGTCGACTTCGACGACGGCGTTGTCGATGCCAAGACCGCACAGCGCGGCGAGCACATGTTCGGTGGTGGAGACGGCCGGGCCGTTGGCGTCGCCGAGCACGGTGGCGAATTCGGTCGCCGTCACGGAGCGGAAATTGGCGGTGATTTCGCGGTCCTTCTGACCGTCGCTGCCGGAGCGCCAGAAGACGATGCCGGCGTTCGCTTCAGCGGGATGAAGCGTCACGGTGACGGGCGAACCCGAATGCACGCCGATGCCGGAAACAGTGACTTGCTCGCGCAGGGTCGTCTGCCTGCCGGCTTGCGTGCCCCTCGTCATGCCCGACACCTCATAGCCAGACCGCAAGCGCAATCGGCCAACCCCAACTTGAGGAATGCGAAGGTTTGCACAAAGGGGCCGTCCGCCGGCCCCCCGATACGCTGACCCTCGACCCAACTCCCCCAATGACCGACAAACCATACCGGCGACAGGGTTTCCGGCCAACTCACGGTTTCTTACCGAGTGTTACCTTCTTCCCGCCGCACTCTTGGCGGCAAGGCGCCAAAAGTCCTCCGGACGTTCCGGCCACAGGTCACAGCTTGCCGGCCTTTATCGGCGCTGACGAACGCCCGGATTCTCGCCAATAAGCCATATTCTTCAATTGCTTAATTGGCGAAATGCCGATCGGCCGCGGGAGTCGAAAAGTCGGTTCCCCGATCTCGCGGCGTCCTCAGTTGGCCTGCCGGCGCAAGAAGGCCGGAATGTCGAGCTGGTCTTCCTCGGCGCGGTTATGCACAGGGGCCTGCCGGCCGTGCTGGTCCAGGCCTTGGGGCGCCGGACGCTTGGCGTATTCGGAGACCGGCTCGGACCGCGCTTCCGGCCGCGGCGCCGGACGGCCGGGAAGCCGTTCAGCCGCCGGCGGCAGCGGCGGCGCGCTGCGCGGAGGCGGCGGGGCCGCCGGCATTTCCTCTTCGCCATCGCGACGGCCGAGCCCGACCGCCGCCAGGCGTTGCAGGAGCGACATGCGCCGCTTTTCCGGATGCTCCTCCGGTAGCTCGCCACGGCGGGCGCGAAGCTCGTTTTGCGCGGGAATCGGCAGCTCGTCGATCCGCGGCATGCGCATCCCACGCGCCGGAATGCGTTCCGGTTGCGGCGGAATGAATGCCTCCGGCTCTTGGGCGTCCGCTCCGCCTGGCGGATCCATGAACAAAGTCGGCTTCATGCCCAGCGGCCGAATGGTCACATCCTGGCCGGCGGCTTGCGGAAGAAGCGCCGCCGCGACCGCTGCCTTGGCGGACTCAATCGAATCGGTGACCGAAGCGGGAGCCGGCGCCGTGGCGGCGTGGCGGACCGGCTCGCCGCGTTCCGGGGCGCGTTCGTTGTCGATCCGCAGCCGCTGCGCGACTTCGGCGATACGCGCTTCCGCCGCGGCGGGCTGCCGCTGCGCCAAGGCGTAATCGATTCCGGTGGCGACGACCGAAACGCGGATGATGCCGTCGAGGCTCTCGTCGAAGGTCGCGCCGACAATGATGTTGGCATCCTGATCGACTTCTTCGCGGATGCGGGTCGCCGCTTCGTCAACCTCATAGAGGGTCAGATCGCGGCCGCCGGTGATGGAGATCAGCAGGCCTTTGGCGCCCTTCATCGAGGCGTCGTCGATCAGCGGATTGGAGATCGCCGCTTCGGCGGCGGCAAGCGCGCGTTTTTCGCCTTCCGCCTCGCCCGTCCCCATCATCGCCTTGCCCATTTCGCGCATGACGGCGCGGACGTCGGCGAAGTCGAGATTGATCAGGCCTTCCTTGACCATCAGATCGGTGATGCAGGCGACGCCCGAATACAGCACCTGGTCCGCCATGGCGAACGCGTCGGCAAAGGTCGTCTTCTCATTCGCCACCCGGAAAAGATTCTGGTTGGGAATGATCAGCAGCGTGTCGACGCATTTTTGCAGCTCGACGATGCCGCTTTCGGCGATGCGCATGCGGCGCTGGCCTTCGAAGTGGAACGGCTTGGTGATCACGCCGACCGTGAGAATGCCGAGTTCCTGCGCCATCCTGGCGATGACCGGCGCCGCGCCGGTGCCGGTGCCGCCGCCCATGCCGGCGGTGACGAACACCATATGCGCGCCCGACAGATGATCGCGGATTTCGTCGAGCACCTCCTCCGCGGCGGCGCGGCCGACATCGGGCTGCGAGCCGGCGCCGAGGCCCTCGGTCACCTGCGCGCCCATTTGAATGATGCGCTCGGCCTTGGACATGGTGAGCGCCTGCGCGTCGGTATTCGCCACCACGAAGTCGACGCCGAGCAGCCCGGCGTTGATCATGTTGTTGACGGCATTGCCGCCGGCGCCGCCGACTCCGAACACGGTGATACGCGGCTTAAGCTCACGGATGTCGGGGATTTTCAGATTGATCGTCATGGTTGCCTCTTTCCTCAATGCGCGGGCGTCGTCGACGCCCGGCCCCGGCCGGTCCGCCACCGGCCGTTGTGATGTTTCGTTGGCTTCGCGTCTGGGGGCCATCAGAAGCTTTCGCGAAGCCACTGTCCGACGCGGGCGATGTATCCGCCGCCCGTGCCACTCGTCAGATACCGCTTACTGCGTGCTTCGAAATACTCGAGATGCGCTGCTTGCGGATAAACCAGCAGGCCGGTCGCCGCCGCGAAGGCCGCGCCCTTGGCCGCGTCCGGAAGACCGGAGATGCCCAGCGGACGTCCGAAGCGCACCGGCCGGCCGAGAATGCGGGCGGCGGGCTCGGAGAGTCCCGTCATCTGGCTGGCGCCACCGGTGAGGATCACGCGTCCGCGCGGCTCGGCGGCGAACGACGACGCCGCGAGCCGGTCGCGCACCATTTCCAGAATTTCCTCGACCCGCGGCCTGACAATGTGCGCGAGCGCCGAACGCGGCACGAACTGCGCTTGCTCGCGCTCATCTTCGCCGGTCGCCGGCACCGTGATCATGTCGCGTTCGTCCGAACCGCCGATCAGCACACTGCCATAAAACGTTTTGATTCGCTCGGCATCGGCGACGCTGGCGTTCAATCCCCGCGCAATGTCAAGCGTGACGTTGAGTCCGCCGAGCGCGAAGCCGTCCGAATGGATGAAACGGCCGCCGAGAAATACCGCGAGCGTTGTGGTGCCGGCGCCCATGTCGACCACCGCCGCGCCGAGATCGGCTTCGTCGTCGGCGAGAACGGACAGGGCGGACACGTAGGGGCCGGCGACCATGGCCTCGACATCGAGATGGCACCGCTCGACCGCGAGCATCAGATTACGCGCCGCCGCGACGTCGGTGGTGGCCACATGCATATCAACGCCGAAACGCTCGCCGAGCATGCCGCGCGGATCGCGGATGCCGTTACCGCCGTTGATCGAATAGCCGATCGGTAGCGAATGCAGCACGGCGCGGCCGTCGCGCAGCGAGTGCCGATGGCTGGCGCCGAGAACGCGGGCGATATCGGATTCCGACACCGCGCCGGCGATGTTGATCTCGGCCGCGAACAGCTCGCTCGCCAGCCGCCCCGCCGACACCGACAGCACCACCGATTCGATTTCGACCGACGCCATGCGCTCGGCGCCATCGACGGCCTGGCGGATGGCGTCCTCAGCCTGCGCCAGATTGATCACGCCACCGGCTTTGGTGCCGCGCGCGGCGGCGTGGCCGAAGCCGACCACCTCGATCGCATGGCTCCTGCGCGTCAGCACCTGCTGCGGCGGATGCGGTCGCAGCCGCGCGATCAGACACGCAACCTTGCTGGAGCCGATATCGAGGGCGGCGACCAGCGCGCTCTTGCGCGGCGATATCGGCTTCATCTTCGGCGTCAGGCCGTAATGCAGGGCGTTCATGCGTCGCCCGCCCTTTTCTTCTTCTTGTCTTTGAGCGCGTCGTCGCGCGCGGCCGCCGCCGCGTCCGAGAGCCGCACGCTCACGCGATCGGGCAGCCGCAGATCGACGGCGACGATGTCGCGTGACAGAAGCTTTTTCTCGCGGTCGAGCATCACCAGGCACTCGAGCGCCAGCGCGACGTCGCCTTCCGGCAAGCGCACGTCGATGCCGTTGTTGAGCCGTAGATTCCAGCGTCTTTGCGCAATCAACACCGAAGCGCGCAGCACGCCGCGAATATCGGGGTAGCGATCGATGACCGCGAGAAAATCCTTGGCCTGCCGTTCGGCGCCGCGTCCGACCACGAGCGGCAGACCGAGATAGCGGTCCTCGACGAACGGCTCGAGCACCGTGCCGTCGGCGGCGATGACGCTCACGCGTCCGTTCTCTTGCCACAGCGCGAAGGCCTGCCGCTCGGTGATGGTGATCTGCAGCCGGTCCGGATAGAGCTTGAGCACCGCCGCGTCGGCGATCCACGGATTCGCCATGAGCCGCGCCCGCGCCGCATCGGCATCGAGGAACAATAGCGAGGCGCGCCCGGTCACGCCGGCGGTGGTGAGCACCTCTTCGCGGCTGACTTCCTTCGGTCCGGTGAGCGAAACCGCGGCGATGCGAAAGCCGGCCGCATTGGCGGCCTCGTCGCGCGCGTCTTTCAGCCAGGCGACGACGTCGGCGACATGGCCGCCGGCGATAGCGCCGTAGCCGAGCGTCGCGGCCAGCAACAGGATCGATCCGGCGATGCCGAGGCCGGGCGGCGGCACGCGCGCGACCCGCGAGCCCCAGCGCCGGATCCGCCGGCGGTGACCCGTCGGCCAAAGCAAGCGATCGAGCACGCGCCAACGGCGCGGCGCGTCAAACGGCGAGCCGATCTCTTCCCCCGCGTTTAACCTCGACCGCATCAGCGGTTGGTCGAGGCGTCCTCCACTATCCATCGCACCAGCTCATCGAAGGTGATGCCCGCATACGCCGCCAACTCGGGCACGAGCGAAGTTTCGGTCATGCCCGGCTGCGTATTGATCTCAAGACAGACCAGCTTTCTCGTTCCCCGATCGTCGTAGCGAAAGTCAGCGCGGCTCACGCCGCGGCAGCCGAGGGCGCCATGGGCAGCCAGACTGAGTCTGCGGACTTCCTGGTAAACATTTGGTAAAATTTGAGCGGGTAGCAGGTGCTTGGAGCCGCCGGCGGCATATTTTGCCTCGTAATCGTAGAAGGCCGTCGCCGGCACGATTTCGATCACGTCCAGCGCCCGGTCGCCGAGCACCGCGCAGGTCAATTCCTTGCCCGGAATGTAGCGCTCGATCAGGACGGTCTCGCCGAACGGCCAATCGTCGCGGAAAAGCTCCTGGGGCGGATTGGGATGCTCCTCGGTGACGATAAAGACCCCGACGCTGGAGCCTTCGGCGAGCGGCTTGACCACGTAGGGCGGGGTCATGAGATGCCGCTTGGCGGCTTCGAACCGCGAAGCCGTCACATCGTCCGCGACCGGGATACCGGCGGCGCGGAAAATCGCCTTGGCGTAGCCCTTGTGCATGGCGAGCGCCGACGCCAGCACGCCGGAATGACTGTAGGGAATGCCGAGCACTTCGAGGACGCCCTGCAGGGTGCCGTCCTCGCCGGGCCGGCCGTGCAGCACGTTCAACGCCACGTCGGGCCTGACCGCGGTCAGTGCCGCGGCCACGTCGCGGCCGGCGTCGATCGGGGTGACGCGATAGCCGAGCCGGTTGAGCGCATCGGCGCAGGCCTTGCCCGAGCGCAACGACACGTCGCGCTCGGCCGACCAGCCACCCATCAGAACGGCGACGTGCTTGGTCATTTCCGGCCAGGTTTGTTCAGCGGATGCCGCTGATTCGCTGGCTCACCAATAGAATCCACTATTGGCGAAAGGTCGAGAGTCTCTGAGGGCCGGCCACGGTCTAACCCGGCACTCCGATCCGCTTGATTTCCCAGTCGAGATCGATGCCGGAGCTGTCTTTGACCCGCCGCCGCACTGTTTCGCCGAGCGTCTCGATGTCGGCCGCGGTCGCTTTGCCGAGATTGATCAGGAAATTGCAGTGCATGTCCGACACCTGCGCATCGCCGACGCGCAAGCCGCGGCAGTCAGCGGCGTCGATCAGCTCCCAGGCTTTGCGGCCGGGCGGATTCTTGAAGGTCGAACCGCCGGTGCGGCTCTTGATCGGCTGGGTCGCTTCGCGCGATTCGGTGATCTTGTCCATCTCGGCGGCGATGACCGCCGGATCGCCGCGCGCGCCGGCGAAGGTGGCTTGCGTGAAAATGTAATCGTCGGGCGCGCCGCAATGCCGGTAGACATAATGCATGTCGGCGTTGCCGAGCATATGGACACGGCCCAATCGATCGACGGCGCGCGCCTCGACGAGCACATCCTTGATCTCGCGGCCATAAGCGCCGCCATTCATGCGCAGCGCGCCGCCGATGGCGCCGGGAATGCCGCGCAGGAACGACAACCCGGCTACGCCCGCCTCCTGCGCCGCGCGCGCGACTTTGACATCTGGCACGGCGGCGCCGGCACGCACCTGCACGCCGTCGATGGCAACGTCGCCAAAGCCGCGCCCGAGCCTGATCGCGACTCCCGGTACGCCGCCGTCGCGCACGATCAGATTGGAGCCGAGGCCGATGACGGTCACGGAAATGTCGGCCGGCAGATGGGCCAGCATGTAGGCGAGGTCGTCCTCGTCCTCCGGCACGAACAAAATCTGCGCCGGCCCGCCGACGCGGAACCAGGTGAATTCGGCGAGCGGCTGGTTGGCCACGAGCCGGCCGCGCAGCACAGGCATTTTCGACCGCAGGATTGCGCTGATGTCGGGAAAGCTCATGCCGCCGCCTTGTCGAGCCATGCCGCGAGCACCTTTTGTCCGATTTCGCGCGTCGCCGGCCCGAGCGTGCGCGCCTGCCGGCGCAGCTCGCGCGGATCGATGCCCGCTTTGCCGAGTTCGACGGTGTGGCCGACGAGCCAACTTTCGAAACGCCCTGGCTCCGTTTCCAGATGAAACTGCAAAGCAAGTTGCGACGGCGTGCGCGCAAACGCCTGCACCGGACAATGCGGCGTCGAAGCGAGCCGCGCACAACCCGAAGGCAACTCGCAATTGTCGCCATGCCAGTGCAGCACCGGCGTGGCGCCGAGCGGCGCCAGCACCGACGTCCGTCCGTCGGCGGTGAGCGTTAACGGCGCCCAGCCGATCTCTTTGACCGGCCCCGGCGCGACGCTCGCGCCGAGCGCCGCCGCTATCAGCTGCGCGCCGAGGCAAATTCCCAGCACCGGTTTGTCCGCCTCAAGGCGCGCGGCGATCGCCGCGACCTCGTCGGCGATGAACGGATAGGCGTCGCGCTCATAAACGCCGATCGGGCCGCCGAGCACGATCAAAAGATCTGGCGTCAGCAGCGTTTCGGCGTCGAAAGCCTGGATTCCGGCATCGTGGTAGCGCACGCCATAGCCGCGCGCAGCAACCAGCGGACCGAGCAACCCGAGATCCTCGAAGGCCACGTGGCGAACCGCGAGGCATTTTTTGATCATGGCGGAGCCGTCTTAACTCGCAGCTGCCGCCAGCTCTCCCGGCAGCGCATAGGCCCATTGCGTGATCGAGCCGGCGCCGAGGCAGACGACGTAATCTCCCGCCTGCGCCATGCCGGCGACCAGCGGGGCGAGCTTTTCTGGGCCGTCGAGCGCGATGACGCGGCGGTGTCCGTGGGTGCGCAAGCCCTGCACCAGCGCGTCACGGTCGATGCCGGCGATAGGCGCTTCGCCGGCCGGATAGACAGGCGCGACAATCACCGCGTCGGCGTCGTTGAAGCAGGTGCAGAACTGCTCGAACAGGGCGGCAAGCCGCGTGTAGCGGTGCGGCTGCACGACGGCGATCACCTGGTCCTTGGTGGATTCGCGCGCCGCCTTGAGCACGGCTGCGATTTCGACCGGATGGTGGCCGTAATCGTCGATGATGGTGACGCCGTTCCACATGCCGGTGCGGGTGAAGCGCCGGCGCACGCCGCCGAAGCCCGCCAGCGCGTCCCTGATCACGTCATCGCCGATGCCGAGTTCAAGCGCGACGGCGATCGCGGCCGTGGCGTCGAGCGCGTTGTGCCGCCCCGGCATCGGCAGGGCGATGTTCTTGATGTCGCGCACGAGCCGGCCGGCGCGGTCGCGCAGCGCAATAGTAAAGAGCGACGTTCCGCCGGCGTGCGAGACATCGACCAGCCGCACGTCGGCCTGCGGATTTTCGCCGTAGGTGACCATGCGGCGATCTTCGATGCGGCCGAACAGGCTCTGCACCACCGGATGGTCCGTGCACAGCACCGAAAACCCATAGAACGGCACATTCTCAACGAAAGCGCGAAACGCGTCCTGCACCGCTTCGAAATTCTTGAAGTAATCGAGGTGCTCGGGATCGACGTTGGTGACGACGGCGATATCGGCCGGCAGTTTGAGGAATGTGCCGTCGGATTCGTCGGCCTCGACGACCATCCAGTCACCGAGGCCGAGCCGCGCGTTGGTGCCATAGGCGTTGATGATGCCGCCGTTGATCACCGTCGGATCGAAGCCGGCGGCGTCGAGCAGCGCCGCCACCATCGAGGTGGTCGTGGTCTTGCCGTGGGTACCGGCGATGGCGACGCAGCTTTTCAAGCGCATCAGCTCCGCCAGCATCTCGGCGCGGCGCACGATCGGCAGCCGCCGCGCGCGCGCCGTGACCAATTCCGGATTGTCGGGCTTGATCGCCGAGGAGATGACGACGACTTCGGCGCCCGCCAGATTGCCGCTGGCATGACCGATGGCGATTTTCACGCCCAACTCGCGCAGGCGTTTGACGTTGGCGCTCTCGGCCTGATCGGAGCCCTGCACGGCGTAGCCGAGATTGACCATCACCTCCGCGATACCGCTCATGCCGATGCCGCCAATGCCGACGAAATGCACCGGACCGATGTCGTGCGGCAATTTCATGCCTGCTCCGGATTCGTCATGCCCGGCGCGATGCCGGGTATCCACGTCTTCGTATCCATCCATGCAAGACGTGGAGGGCCGGAACAAGTTCGGCCATGACGCATGATTACTGCTTCGAGTCGATTCCCGCTACCTTGAGCACCAGGTCGGCAAGCCGGTCGGCCGCATCGAGCCGCCCGACCGATTGGGAGGCCACAGCCATGGCCCCGAGCCGCTGCGGTCCCGCCGCCAAAGCGGCGATCTCGCCGGCCAGACGCTGTGGGGTAAACTCTTCCTGCGCCAGCCGAATTGCGCCGCCGGCCGCTTGCAACACGCCGGCATTGGCGAACTGGTCCTGATCCAAAGCATGCGGCAATGGCACGAGGATGGCGGGGCGGCCGATGGCCGAAAGTTCGGCGACGGTCGAAGCTCCCGAACGCGCCACAATCAGATGGCTTGCCGCCATGCGCGCCGGCAGATCGGAGAAAAACGGCGCGACCTCGGCGGTAACCGCAAGGCTCGCATAGGCGTTGCGCACACGGACGACGTCTTCCTCGCGCGCCTGCTGGACGACGGCAAGCCGCGCGCGGAGGTCCGGTTCGAGCAATCCGATCGCGGCAGGGACGATATCGGCCATGATCCGTGCGCCCTGGCTGCCGCCGAAAATCAGAAGCCGCAAGACGCCGCCGGGTGCCGGATAAGCCGCAGCCGCGGCGGCGGCGACCGCCGGCCGCACCGGATTGCCGGTCAGCGTCCCCTTGGCCGCAAGTTGCGGCGCATTGCGGAAAACGTCGGGGAAAGTGGTGGCGATGGCGGTGACGCGCGGTGCCAACAAACGATTGGCGCGCCCGATCACCGCGTTGGCATCGTGGATGAGGGTGGGAACGCCGCGCCAGGCGGCCGCCAAGACCGGCGGGACCGTCGGATAGCCGCCGAAACCGATCACCGCCGCGGGCTTGAGCCGGCCGATCAAAGCCCAGGCTTGGGCGAGGCCGATTCCGAGAGCGGCGGCAGTTTGCGCCAACGCGATCGGGTTGCGCCCGCGCAACGTGGCGCTGGCAATGACGTGAACCGCATCATCGGGCAGTGCGCCGCCATAGCGCGTCGCGCGCCGGTCGGTGGCGAGATGCACGGAGATTCCGCGTTGCGCGAGCGCCGCCGCCAGCGCCTCGGCGGGGAACAAATGGCCGCCCGTCCCGCCGGCCGCCACCAGGATCGGCGCCCGGCCCGCCGCCTGCATCACGCCGGACTCGGGGCGAGAACCGCCTCGCCGGCAAGCTTGGCCTGCGGCCTTTCGCGCGTGAGCGCAATCAGCATGCCCATGCCGTAAGCGAGCGAGACGAGCGATGAACCGCCATAGGAAATGAACGGCAGCGTCATTCCCTTGGCCGGCATGAGATGCAGGTTCACCGCCATGTTGATCGCCGATTGCAGTCCAAACAGGATCGCCAGCCCCGCGGCGGCAAAGCGGATGAACGGATCGTCGTTGCGCATGGCTTTGCGGAGCGCGCGGATCACGATGAAAGCGAACAAAGCCACGAGAATAAGGCAGAGCGCTACGCCGAACTCCTCCGCAGCCACCGCGAACACGAAGTCGGTGTGGCCCTCCGGCAGGATGCGCTTGATCGTGCCCTCGCCGGGGCCGCGGCCGAACCAGCCGCCGCGAACAAACGACTCGGTGGCGATGTCGATATTAAAGGTGTCGCCGGACGCGGGATCGAGGAAACGGTTGATGCGCTGCGCCACATGGGGGACCGTATAAAATGCCGTCAGCAGGCCGAGGCCGGCGGTGGCACCCAGCCCGAGCACCCAAATCAGCCGCATGCCCGCCATATAGAACAGCGCGCCCCACACCAGCGTGATCAGCATGGTCTGGCCGAAATCCGGTTGCAGCACCAGAAAGCTGACGACAACCACCAGGAGCACCAGCGCGACCGTATTGGCCGGCATGTCGGGACGCTTGCTCGATTCACCGAACAGCCAGGCAACGAGAATAACGAAAGCCGGCTTGAGAAACTCCGATGGCTGAATGTTGACGCCGAGCACGATCAGCCAGCGCCGGGCGCCCTTGATCTCCGGCCCGAAATACGGCGTCACCGCGACCAGAACGACGCTGACGAAAAACACCATGAGCGCGAGCTTGCGGATTTCGCGCGGCGACAGAAACGAGGTGGCGATCAAGACGGCGACGGCGGGAATGAGGAACAACACCTGCCGATTGACGAAATGGAACGGGTCGAGGCCGATGCGTGCGGCCACCGGCGGGCTCGCGGCAAGGCAAAGCACGATGCCGCCGAGCATCAGCGCGCCCAGCGCGGCCAGCGTCAGCCGGTCGATCGTCCGCCACCATTCGCTCAACGGCGTTGGCTGTGCGCGCGAGGCCAAAGTTGTTCGCCTGAACAGGCGTCCCCGAGAACAATCCCGGGGCTATTGGTGACACCGCCATGGTTTCCACGGGATTAAGAAACGCCGTCATTTTATCCCCGGCAGCGCGCGTACCAGGGCCCGGAAGGCATCGCCGCGAATCTCGAAATTGCGGTATTGGTCGAAGGACGCGCAAGCCGGCGAGAGCAGCACCACCGGTTCTTTCGCCGTCGATCTTGCGGCGTCGCGCGCCGCCGCTGCCAGCGCCTTGTCGAGCGTGCCGGCGATCTCGTGCAGCACCACGTCCGCAAGCGTTATTGCAAACTCTTCCGCCGCCTCGCCGATCAGATAGGCCCTGCGGATGCGCGGAAAGAAAGGCCGCAGGCTTTCGATACCGCCGGTTTTCGGCTTGCCGCCGGCGATCCAGAAAATATCGCTGAAGCAGGCGAGCGCCTGCGCCGCCGAATCGGCGTTGGTCGCCTTGGAATCGTTGACGAACAGCACGGCGCCGCGCCGGCCCACTTCCTCCATGCGATGCGCCAGCCCGGGAAACGAACGAAGCCCGGCCTGGATCGCTGCCGGCGTCAGCCCGAACGCCAGCGCCGCCGCCGCCGCGCAGACGGCGTTCTGTGCATTGTGCAGCCCGCGCAGCGAGCCGATGCCGCCGATCCCGGCAACTTCAACGACGTTGCCGCCGGCCGCGCGCATGATGCGTTGACCGTCCACATAAAGCCCGTTGGTCAGCGTCCGCCGCACAGAGACCCGGACCACATGCTTGCCGGACTGCGCGAGCCGGACGGCAATCGCCTTGCACCATTCGTCGTCGACGCCGACGATGGCGATGCCTTGCTTCGGCACGCCGGCGACCAGGCGTTCCTTCACCGCCGCGTAATGCTCCATGGTGCCGTGGCGCTCGAGATGATCCTCACTGAGATTGATGAGGATGCCGATCGAAGGATCGAGCGAGGGCGCAAGATCGATCTGGTAGGACGAGCACTCGATG
>Ga0116224_10000693_pt1 | contig 25405 bp, 20 predicted proteins | sample Sb_taG_9_FD_89699 | JGI IMG/M metagenome (GOLD analysis project Ga0116224, IMG submission 89699) | Peat soil microbial communities from Weissenstadt, Germany - Sb_50d_b_LC metaG | ecosystem: Environmental > Terrestrial > Soil > Wetlands > Peat | place: Germany: Weissenstadt | collected 2010-09-21 | reverse complement strand
CGATGCTCCGCCTCCGCCAGTGGGTGAGAACTCGGCCATCTCGAGCGGACGCGTGAGGAGCGCCGAACCAGCGGTCGACCCGCGGAGCTGGGCAGCGCCGAAGCCGTCGGGCATCCGGCGCTTTGTTCCCATCCTCCAGTGGCTGCCGAAATACGATCGCCAGTGGCTGCGGTTCGACGTGATCGCGGGCGCGACCGTGTGGGGGCTGCTCGTGCCGGAATCGATCGCGTACGCCGGGCTCGCGGGGCTTCCACCTCAGGTCGGCCTTTACACGTTGCTGGCGACGCTGGCCGCCTACGCGGTGTTCGGTACGAGCCGTCATTTGATCGCGGCCGCGACGTCGGCGGCCGCGGTGCTGCTCGCCTCCTCGGTTGGCGGGCTGGCGGGGACTGATGCTGCCCGATACATGTCCGACGCTGCGGGGCTGGTCATCTTCTGTGGCGGCCTCTTCCTGATCGCGGGGTTGCTGCGGCTCGGGTTCGTGGCGCAGTTCCTGTCGCGGCCGGTGATGGAGGGGTTCGTGTTCGGGCTGGCGATCTTCGTGACCGTGAGTCAGCTGCCGAAGCTGTTCGGGATCGAGAAGGGGTCCGGCGACACGATCAAGCAGTTCATCCACCTGATCGGGCACCTGGGGACACGAGCGGGGCGACGCTGGCGGTCGGGGCCGGCGCGCTGGTGGTCTTGTTCGCGGCCGAGCGGAAGGCGCGGAAGATCCCGGGCGGGCTGCTGGCGCTCGTGCTGGGGCTCCTCGTCAGCACTGTCTTCAGCCTGTCCGCGCACGGGGTGAAGATCGTCGGGCACGTCCCGAGCGGACTCCCGACGCCGGGCGTCCCGTCCATCCACAGCAGCGATGTCCTTTCGCTGATCACCGCGGCCGCGGGACTGCTGCTGGTGATCTTCAGCGAGTCGCTCGGAGCCGCGGACAACTTCGCGACGAAGTACGGCTACGAGATCGATCCCAACCAGGAGCTGATCGCCCTCGGCGTCGCCAACGCCGGGTCGGGCTTGATGGGCGGGCTCGCGGGCGGCGGCAGCCTTTCGCAGTCAGCGGTGAACGAGGGTGCGGGCGCCCGCTCAGAGATCTCGCCATTGATCGCGGCGGTGCTGATCCTGATCACGGTGCTCGTGCTCACCCCGGTGTTCAAGAACCTGCCCGAGGCGGTACTCGCCGCGTTGATCATCCACGCGGTCTCGCACCTGTGGAAGGTCGCCGAGATGCGCCGCTACTACAACCTGCAGCGCCTCGAGTTCTGGCTCGCGCTCGCAACGCTCCTCGGAGTGATCACGATCGACGTACTCCCCGGCCTCGTGATCGGCGTCGCCGCGATGCTGCTGCTCGTCATCTACCACGCCAGCAGACCGCAGATCGGATCGCTCGGGCGGGTCCCGGGAGAGCCCGGCGCCTATGGCGAGATCGGCAGGCATCCCGACTACAACCGCATCCCTGGCCTGCTCGTGCTCCGGCTCGAGGCCCCGCTGTTCTACGCCAACGCCACTCCCGTTCGCGACCGTGTCAAGACGCTCATCGGCATGGCCGTCCCGCCGCCGAGCGCGCTCATCATCGACCTCGGCAGCAACGAACGCCTCGACATCACCAGCGCCGAGATGCTCACCGGGCTCGTCGACACCATGCACTCGGCCGGTATCGACGTCGCGCTCGCCGACGTTCGCCAGCCTGTGATCAGGATGGCGCGACGCTCGGGGCTGGCCAAACGGCTCGGCGAGGATTGGATCTTCCACACGATCGACGAAGCCGTCCACGCCCTGGGTCGCGGGGATGCGGCCCTGGTGTAATCTCGCTTGGGCGGTTCTCCGGTCGAGTGGACGAGGCTGGTGGTAGAGGATCCTCGGTGTGCAACTTCGACGCGGGTGGCGACGCGGCACACGAGCCGCTTTGTGCTGGCGGTCCTCACGGTATGCGGGGCACTGGCCGCCGCGGCGGCGACTGCGGCCACTGCATCGACGCCGACCCTGTCTGTCCCGTCGATCAGCGTTCCGACGGTGAGCGTCCCCACCGTGAGCGTTCCGACGGTGAGCGTCCTCACGATAACCGCGCCAACGGTCAGCGTTCCCACCGTCAGCGTTCCGTCGGTCACTGTGCCGCCCGTCACCGTCGGGCCGGTCACGACGCCGCAGGTGAGCACGCCGAGCCTCACGACTCCGTCGGTCAGCAGGCCACCCCTCCCGAGCACCCCGGCACGCACTCCGACGGTGGGCACGCCGGTGGGGACGCTCCTGGACCAGCCGTCGCGTGGTGCGTCGGCTTCGGCGGCAGCGGCGCCGGGCGCGCCGACGTCGCAATCCGCCGCTCCGTCGGTGTCGGGAGGCTCCGCGTCCGGCACTCAGGCGCGCGCGACGGTTGGTTCGACCCGCCGGCCCGGCGGCCGTACGGTCGCGGGGAGCGCGGGGGTCGGCTCTTCCGGGGAATCTGGGCAGACGGCGCCAGGGACGGCCGGCGCTACGGGCGGGTCCTCTTCGCCGGACGGGCGCAGCGGGCCGGCGCGCTCGGGCTCGCGCGATTCGACCGGCACGGCGGCGTCGACCCAGTCCGGCGGGCCGCTCGGCCGATTGGTCAAGGAGTTGCCCAGGGCCGTGCTGTTCGCGCTGCTCGCGTTCGGGGTCATCGCGGCCGCGATGGCGCTGAACGCCTACCTGCAACGCAGACGCGCGAAATCGTTGGCCGGTCAGCGGGCTGCTCTGCTCTCAGATGTCGGGGTGCTCCAGGCCGCGCTGCTGCCCGCGGTCCGCGAGACACTCGGCGAGCTGGACGTATCCGTGGCCTACCGGCCCGCGAAGGGCTTGCCGCCGGAGGTGATTTCTTCGACGTGTTCACTCGTCCGCGCGGACCGGTATCTGACCGGCGAGCTCGGTGACGGCTTTGCCACGGTCATCGTCAGCGGCTAGGAGCACGAGACGGGGAAGCTCACGTGGGCGAAGGCGGGACACGAGCCACACATCATCGCGGGCGAGCCTGAGCTCGAGGAGGAGGCAGCGACCCCGCTCGGGTCCGGGTTCGGCGATACGTGGCCGCAGTTCTCGCGTCCCCTAGCGCCCGGTGAGCGCGTGTGCTTGTTCACCGACGGCCTCGTCGAAGCCCGCCGCCGCGGCGAGTACCTGGGGCGCGCGCACCTGAGATCACTTGTCGAACGCGGGCTGAGCGCGCAGGCGCTCGTCGAGCGGATTGAGTCGGACTCTGACCTGTGCACGGATGACCTCGCCGTGGTCGTCCTCAGCCGGGCGGCCGTCGTGGCTCCCGTCCAGACTCCGAGTGCGCCGCAAGCGGCGACCGTGTAACAGTCCCGCTCAGGCGGCGATCGACGCCGGAGGCGCGTCGAATGCAACAGTCCGGTTCCGACCGGCGCGTTTCGCCGTGTAGAGGGCCTGGTCGACCCGATCCATCATCAACTCGAGCTCGATCGGCGCGGTCGTGGCGGTGACCCCGGCGCTCACCCGCACCTCGGGCACGCCGGGACACGTGCTCGCCGCCAGCGCCCGGCGGACCCGCTCGGCGAATGCCTCCGCGCCGGCCTGGTCGCTCCCGGGCATCAGCACCGCGAACTCCTCACCCCCGAGCCGGGCCGCGACGTCGATTCCCCTTGCCTCGTTCGAGAGCAGCCGGGCGATGTGAGCGAGGACGCGGTCTCCGACCACGTGCCCGTGCTCGTCGTTGATCAGATTGAAATGGTCGATGTCGAACGTGGCGAGTGCGATCGGCCTGCTGTCGCGCCCGGCGCGGCCGAGCACGCGCGATGCGTGCTCGTTGAACCCGCGCCGATTGAGCAGGCCGGTCAGCGGGTCGGTCCGCGCTTCGCCGCGCAGCCGTTCGAGCAGAAGCTGGCTCCGGCACTCGAGGACGCGAGCGACGACTGCGATCGCGGAGGTCGACACCATCACGTCGACCCAGCGTCCGGGGTAGGCGCTCGCAGCGGGCAGGAACAGCAAGGCGACGGCCTCCCCGACTGCGACGCACGCGACTATCGCGACGGCTCCGCCGAGCCCGAAGAAGATCGTCGTCCACAGGACCGGCAGCGAATAAAGGATCGCCCCGTCGCCAGGCTCCGGAGACGTCGCCAATGCGTAGGCGATCAGGGCGACGCCGACCGGGGCCGAGCAGGGCCAGCGCCCAGCGCGGGAGCCGCGGACCGACTGCCAGCAGCGCGACGAACAGAACAAGGACGACGACCACCGGGAGCAGCGCGAATTTGGGATCGCCCGGCAGGAAGCCCTCGACCGCGCCATCGAGCGCAGCGGCACCGTACATCGCGGACGCGGTGTACGCCGTTCGGAGTGGACGTTCAGGCCACTCCGGTTAGAACTGTGACCGCGACTTGTCGCCGCGCTCAGGAGGTGGACTTGGCCTCGGCCGGGTCGAGCGAGCTCGCGACCGTGTCGAGGATGCCGGTGACCTCGTGGAGGATGGCGGCCGCGGTCGCGATCTCCTTGTCGCTGAACCCGGACAGCCGCTCGGCCCAGAGACCGTGCCAGACGGCGAGCTTTCGCTCGAGGAGCTCCCAGCCCTCCGGCGTCAGCGCGACGTTGCAGACGCGCCGGTCTTCGGTGCTGCGCCGGCGCTCGACGATGTTCGCGGCTTCGAGCTGATCGAGGATCGCGGTGATTGTTGCCGGCGTGAGCTCGGCGCTCTTGGCGAGCTGGCCGGCGGTCATCTCGTGCCCGCGGCCCAGCGCCGCGATCGTCCGGATCTGCGCGAAGGTCAGCTCACCCGGCCGGCTGTGATCGCGGCCGCGGAGGCGGCGATCGGCGGCGAGCAACTGATTGAGCGCCGTGCGGAACTCTTCGATCGTGCCGGCCGGTTCGGTGGCGGATGAAGCGGTTTGACTCACGCTGCCTCCAGCAGGGGCTCCTCGGCGGGAATCGCGACGGGGATCTCGGACGTGTTGGCGGCCTTGGTCCGCCGCTCGATCCGCGCCAACAGTAGCGTCGGGATCAGCGCCAGCAGCGTCACGCCCATCACCCACCAGTAGGTGTGGCCGAAACCGGCGGCCGCGGCGGCGGCAGTGTGGGCATTCTGGAGCTGGCCCTGAAGGACGACCGCGATGACCGCGGTTCCGAGCGATCCGCCCACCCGCTGCAGCACCGTCAGCTGCGGGCTGGCGTCGTTCACCTGCTCGCGCGACAGCACCGAGAAGGCGGCGGTCATGGCCGGCATGATCGACAGGCCGACGCCGATGCCACGGAACAACATCGCCGTGCCGATCGTCGGGTACGGCGTGGTGGCGGTCACGAGCACGAACGGGAGCGTGGCCACCCCGAGAATCGCCGCACCGAGGAGCGAGGTCCGCCCGGCACCGAGCCGCTCGGTGAGCCGCCCCGAAAGGAACATGCCGACGCCTCCGCCGATGCCCTGCGGGATCAGCAGCAGGCCGGTCTGGATCGCGTCCTCGCCGCGGACCGTCTGGAAGTAGAGCGGCATCAGGATCATCGCGCCGAACAGCGCGGCCCCGAGGCAGAAGGTCACGATCGACGCCGCCCGGAACGCCGGGTTGGCGAACAGCTTGAGGTCGAGCAGCGGCCGCTCGATCCGCTGCGAACGAGCAACGAACAGACCCAGGAGGGCGAGGCCGGCGAGCGCCGGAACGAGCACCGAGGGGGAGGTCAGTGAGCCCGCAGTCTCGCTTTCGGACAGGCCGTACGTGAGGCCGACGACGCCGGCCGCGGCGAGGCCCAGGCCGATCACGTCGAGCCGGCCGGCTTCACTCGAGCCGGCGGCGTCGTGCGGTAGCAGGCGCCAGGCAAGGATCAGCGCGGCCGCGCCGATCGGCACGTTGATCATGAAGATCCACTCCCACCCGACCGACTGCAGCAGCAATCCGCCGAGGGTGGGACCGAACACCGGCGCGAGCACGATCGGAATGCCGATCAGGCTCATGACCTTGGGAAGGTTGCGAGGGCCGGCGGCCTTGACGAGGATCATCTGGCCGATCGGGGTCAGCATTCCGCCGCCGACGCCCTGGATCACGCGGAACGCGATCAGCTCACCGCTGTTGGCGGCGAGCGCACACAGGCCAGAGCCGACGGTGAATACCACCAGCGCGATCAGGTAGAGACGGCGTGCGCTGTAGCGGCGGACCGCCCAGCCCGTGACCGGAATTACGGCGGCGAGAGAGAGCAGGTAGCCGGTGATTACCCACTGGATCCCGCCGAGCGAGGCATGCAGATCGATCGACAGGTCGTGGAGGGCGACGTTGACGATCGTCGTGTCGAGCACGGACATGATCGCGCCGAGGATCACCACGATCGCGACCCGTCTCACGTGCGGTTCAATCCGCGGGTCCGGGGACTGCCACGCCGACGGGGCCGGTTGGGCCTGCGATGCCGGCCGGGGCGACCGGAACCGGAGAAGAGGGGATGAGGGGGAAAAAGTCTCCGAGTTCATTTGGTGGCGAAAGTTTAGCAGTAAAATATTTCAGCGTCAAACTAATTATCGGCCATCCGCGCCGGGGCTTGAGCCTCGATTCGAGGCTCGTGGAGATGAGGGCGACCAGGGGCGGACTCGGTCCTCGGACCCCGGCCGGGGACGATCAGCGGACCCCCGGCCGGGGACGATCAGATTCCCGCGCGCGGACGGCGCCGAGTCTGCGATGGTCTCCATCGAGAAGTAGGGGACCAATCCGAGAGGAGACACTCATGGCCGAATGCGTCCACGTCGACCAGATCAAAGTCGAGGTGCCCGAGAACGTCGAGGGATGCGAAGAGTGCCTGGCGACCGGCCAAACGTGGGTCGCGCTCAGGGCCTGTCGCGTCTGCGGCCACGTCGGCTGCTGCGACTCCTCGCCGGGAACGCACGCGACCAAGCACTACCAGGAGACCGGGCACGCGGTCATGAGCTCGGCCATGCCCGGCGACAGTTGGTCGTGGTGCTACATCGACGAGGTCTCGTTCTAGACGGGTCGCGCGGCGGCGAGCGGTTCCAACGGACGCGCCGCGGTCAGCAAGCTCGGATGTCGGCCAGGCGCGGCGCGGCCGTGGTGCCTAATGCAGCCATGAGCCATAGCGCATGGTCTGCTGATGGGCGTCCACGACCGTCGTGACGTTCTGCTGGAGCTTGCTGTCATTTGCCATGCCGTGAGTGGAGACCAGATGGTCCTGCGCGGCTTGCAGCACCTCGTCACGCTCGCCGAATATCTGGATCGAACAGGTCTCGCCCGGCACCCTGGCGCAATCGAACACGGTCCTGGTCATCGGCTCTCCTTTTGATTCGGGCGGCTCGCATCCTCGCCTCTGATGGGATACTCGTCAACGATTGCAGCGGATTTGCAACGCGTCGCGGCCTCACGTTCGGGCCGGGACCGGCAGACGGGCGAGGATGAGTTCTACCTGATGCAAAGCGGGAGACGCGCCTAGCCGCGTGAAGGCCATACCCGCCTCGTCGAGCAATGCTCTGGCTTCCGCCGGGCGGTGATCGTCGATGAGCACGCCGGCCAAGTCGGTTTGGACGGCTGCGAGCCAGTACGGATATTGCAGCGCGGTGAGCGTTTCGATCGCAATCCCCAGTTGCGTCTCGGCCGTCGAGACCTCATCCCCCGCGGCTGCGAGGAGGCCGCGCCCGCGGGCGATCTGCGCGCGTAGGTACGCGGGTACATGACCCGGTGGCTCGTCAGCGAAGAGCGACACCAGGCCATCCGCCTCGACCAAACGACCCAGCGACACGGCGGCGACGACGGCGGGCGGGAATCCGATCCTGCTCGCCTGGCTCGAAGGTCCTTCGATCTCCGCAATCTCGCGCACCGTGGCGGAGAGAAGCTCGAAGGCCGACGCGAGTTCGCCGGCCGCGACCGCGATCGTCCCCTCGCATGCAGCGTATGTCCATCGGAGCTCGCCCATGTCGCTCCGTTGCCACGAGGCCATGCCGGCGAGGTGTTCTCGCGCCGTACCCGCCTGTCCGCGAAGAGCAGCGACAATCGCCAGCTCGAGGTGAACGTATTCCGCCCCGGGCCGATCGTCGGATTGATCCAGTAGCCCGGCTCCCAGGCTCTCGAGCTCGTCCCAGTCGCCTGAGTATTCGCACACCCGCATCAGGTTCGACCCCGCGACGCTCTCGTAGAGACGGCTGCCAATGCGTCTCGCCGTGGCGAGCGCTTCCCGCGTTTGCTCGGCCGCCCCGGGCAGGTCGAACCGCCTCCGGAAGTCGCCGCTGTTGAGCTGGGCGAGGAACAGCCGATCGATGAGCTCGTGTTGGCGACACAGCTCGATAGCGCCGTCGAACTGGATCCGCGCCTCGTGGACACGCCCGACCGCGTTGCACAGCTGTGCCTTGAAGGTCAGCGCGCCGGCGAGCGCGTCAGGCAAATCGAGCGCCTGGGCGAGCTCGAGCGCGCGGTCGAGCGGCTCGAAGGCGTCACGAACCCGACCGGTAGCCAACAGCGCCGCTCCCAGCGTGACGTTCATCCGGGCGACGTCGGCATCTACGGCGTCCGGGCCGAGCGCGGCGAGACCCTGCCGCATCCGCTCGATCGCGTCCGCAGCTCTTCCCGCCCGCCACAGCGCCGGCCCGATCAGGGGTCCAAGACGGGCCGCATCGCGCTCGCGGCCAAGCCGTAGCAATCGGCTCGCAGCGTCCTCGAGCGCCTCGAGCGAGGCCTCGTATCGGCCGTCGATCAGGGCCATGTTCCCGGCCGCTTCCAGCAGCTCGATTCGCTCGTCCTCGGTCGCGGCCAGCTCGATCGCGCTCCGGTACGCGCGCTCGGCGGTCTGGGGCGCGCCGACCGCCGCGGCTCGCTGAGCGCCGCGACGCAGTGCGGCGATCGCCTCGGTGCGGAGCTGGATCGCGTCGGAGTCGTCGGCGGCGGAGCGGTACGCCTGGAGGTAGTGCGCGGCCAGGACCTCGGCCACGTCCTCGCCCTCGTTGGCGAAGGCGTGCGACAGGTAGTGAGCCGCCGCGAGGTGCCGGGACTTCCGCTCGCGCTTGGACAGGGTCTCGTAGGCGACCGTCCGGAGCAGGGTCTGGCTGAATCGGTACTGCCCACGATCAGGCGAGTGCGGGTCGGCCCGGACGGTCAGCACCTGCTTGCGAACGAGGCTGGCGAGGACAGCCTCGGCGGACCGCTCCGGCATGCCCGAAAGCGCCTGCGCCGCCGCGAGCGGGAAGTTGCCCCCGAACACGGACACCGATCGGATGAGCTCGCGCTCGTCGGAGCCGAGGGCATCGAGCCGGGCGCCGAGGAGCGAGATCAGGCTCGGCGGGACGTCGAGCTCTCCGAGCTCGCCGGCGAGGACCAGCGCCCCGTCGCGCTCGACCAGGACGCCGCGATCGGCGAGCGCCCGCACCGTCTCGATCGCGTACAGGGGAATGCCCTCGGCGTGGGAGATGATCCTCCGCTTTGCGGCGAGCGGCAGCGTCGCCACCGCGTCAATCAGCTCCTCCATCGCCGTCTCCCCGAGCGGCTCGAGCGACATCGCGGTGGCGCCGCGGTGCCGGGCGGCCCAGCCCGGCCGCCGCTCCGAGAGCTCCGGCCTGGCCAGCGTGAGGATGAAGATGCGGTGCTGCGCGGACCAGTCGAGCAGGTACTCGACGAAGTCGAGCAATCCGTCGTCGGCGCAGTGCATGTCCTCGAACACCATCACCACCGGATCGAGCTCGGCCATACGCTCGAAGCACAGCCGCCAGCCGGCGAAGAGCTCCTCCCGTCCGAGGCTGGCCTCGCCGACGCCAAGCAGGACCCCCAGTCGAGCCGACACGAACTCGCGCTCGCCGGCGTCGGTGACCCAGCGCTCGAGGCCGACGCGGAGCTTCGACTCGGCCTCCTCGACGGGTGCGTTCTCCGGAATCCCGAGCCGATGCCGGACCATCTCCGCGAGGGCCCAGTACGCGACGCCATCGCCGTAGGGGAGGCAACGACCCGGATGCCATAGGAACCGGTCCGGCAGGTTCATCAGGTAGTCGAGGAACTCCCAGCGCAGCCGGGTCTTGCCGACGCCGGCGGCGCCGGAGACCGCGACGAGCCGAGCCGAGGAACGGCTCATCGCGGCGTGGCACAGCTCCTTGATCAGGCGCAGCTCGGCATCGCGGCCGACGAACTGCGCCTGGAGCCCGTCGCGGTCGTCAGGGGCGGCCGTCAGCAACGCGGCCGCGCGCCACAGCTGGAGCGGCTCGGACTTGCCTTTGAGCTCGTGACGGCCCGCATCCTCGTAGACGACAGCGCCCGAGGTCACCTGGCGGGTGACGTCGTCGACCAACACCGTCCCGGGATCGGCGGCTCCCTGGATCCGCGCCGCCGTATTGACGCGGTCCCCGACGACCAGCCCCTGGTCGGGATTGACCAAGAGCGCGGCATGGCCGGTGACGATCCCAGCACGCGCACGGAGGTCGGGTGCCCGCACGCTCTCTTCGAGAGCCGCGACGGCGTCGACGATCTCAAGAGCCGCTCGTACGGTCCGCTCCGCGTCGTCCTCTCGCGCCGCCGGGGTCCCCCACACCGCCATCACCGCATCGCCGATGAACTTCTCGATCGTTCCTCCGTACCGGTCGACGATCCCCCGCGCCGCGTCGAAGTAATGGCTCAGCAGGTCGCGCACGTCCGAGGGATCCCACGACTCCGTCAGCGACGTGTAGCCGACGAGATCGACGAACAGGACGGACACCCTTCGCAGCTCCGCGGACTCGCGGCGCGGCGTGGCGGCGACCGCCGACGGCGCTCTGTCACCGAACGTCCGCGTGGCCTCCCGGGTCGGAGCCAATCCCGGTGCCAGCGCCATGCCGCACTCCGAGCAGAACCTCTGCCCGGGCGCGGTGGCGTGGCCGCACGCCGGGCACGACATGGACAAGCTCGCCCCGCACTCCATGCAGAACTTGGCACCGGGCACGTTGTCGGTGCCACAGTGCCGACAGACAGTCGCTCCTCCGGTCATGACCCCGTCGGAAAGTTTAGGGGCGGCGCGCGCGCCACTCGGGATTGCAAGCCGGGTGCCGGGACTGGGAGACTCTGCGCCGCCATGGTCCTTGCCACCTACAACATCAAAGGAGGGGTCGGCAAGACCTCGGCCGCGGTCAACCTCGCCTACCTCGCCGCGCGCGCCGGCGCGACGACGTTGCTGTGGGATCTCGACCCCCAGGGGGGAAGCACCTATCTACTGAGGGTCAAGCCGAAGGTGAAGGGCGGCGGGCGCAAGCTCGTGCGGGGCAAGAGCGACGCGTCGACTCGGATCAAGGGCACGGACTACGAGCGGCTCGACCTGCTCCCGGCCGATTTCTCCTACCGCCACATGGACCTCGACCTCGATTCCACCAAGCGCCCGACGCGCACGCTCGGCCGGGTGCTGTCTCCGCTCGTGCCCGATTACGACTACGTGTTCCTCGACTGCCCGCCGAGCATCTCGCTCGTGTCGGAGAGCGTGTTCGAAGCCGCCGACGCGCTCCTGATCCCGCTGCTCCCGGCGACGCTGTCGGCCCGCACGCTCGACTACATCGAGCAGGTCGCCGGCAACGACGTGCAGCGGCTGCCGTTCTTCTCGATGGTCGACGCGCGCAAGCGCATGCATCGGGACGTGATGGAGACATTCGCCGCGGAGCGGCCGGAGATGCTGCATGCGGTCGTTCCGCTCGCCGCCGACGTCGAGCGGATGGGCGGGGTGCGCGCGCCGCTCGAGGAGTTCGCGCCGCGCGGGCGCGCAGCCGAGGCGTTCCGCGAGCTGTGGGCTGAGATCACCGAGCGGCTGGCTCGCCGGGCGTCACTTCACTGATTCATCACAGGATCGCCCCGTCGCTCGCCCATCATCGCGATAGATGAGCTACGCAGAACTTCACTTTCATCTACTGCCCGGAATCGATGACGGGCCCTCGACGCTCGAGGAGAGCGTCGAGCTTGCGGCGGCCGCCGCCGCGGAGGGAACCGGAACGATCGTGACCACGCCGCACGTGCACCCCGAGTTCGTCACTGATGTGAGCTCGCTGCCCGACCGAGTGAGCGAGGTCGTCTCCAAGCTCGCCGCCAGGCGAAGCCGGGTTGGCGTCCTGTGCGGGGGCGAGCTGGCCCAGGAGATGGTGCCGCGACTGTCTCAGCAGGAGCTCGAGACGATCGCCCAGGGTCCACCCGGCCGGCGCTGGCTGTTGCTCGAGGCGCCGCTGGCCGGGATCGACCGCACGTACACGGCGGCCGCCGACGAGCTGCGCGAGCGCGGCTTCGCGGTCGTCGTCGCCCATCCTGAGCGTGCGCTCAGATGGTCGGATGCCGGGTGGGAGACGCTCGAGCACGAGCTGGCCGCCGGCAGCGTCGTCCAGATCAACGCATGGTCGGTCGCGGGGCTGTACGGCGAGCTGGTCCGCGCCACCGCGCTGTGGCTGGTGCGGACCGCGCCGCGGGCGGTGGTGGCCTCGGACGCGCATGGCGGCTCGAGGATGCCGGCGCTGACACTCGCGCTCGACGCGCTCGGCGCGGCTCGGGTCCCTGACCCGCACCGGCTGCTCGACGCGGTGCCCAACGGGCTGCTCGAGCACGGCCTGGCGGTCGGCTCGAACTCGCTCGCCGCCTGATTACAGGACCGGCGCCGGGTCGGGGTGGGCGGCGCGAATCGCGTGCAGCTCGTCGGGCGAGCTCAGGAACGGGTCGAGCAGTCCCGGGTCGAAGTGGTGGCCGCGCTCTGCCCGCATGTGCGCGACGGCGTCGGCGAACGGGATCGCGCGGCATCGTGGGCGTCGCTGGGTCATAAGTGCACACCCGGCACTCCGCCGGCGGCGAATGTTGATTCGGGCACGCATGTGGGTCGTTTCCGCGATCTCGGCGGCGCAGGTCCCTCGAGCGTGCGGTTATGACCCCCACCTCGCGGGCACATCACGCCTCGCCAACCGCTCTGGCATCGGCCGCCCAGCGGCTCACCCGACCGTCAACTACGCCGCGACCGGCGCGAGGTCAGCCGGGTCACCCGGCGCCTCGAGCCTCGGCCACATCTCGACCGCGCGTTCGACTAGCTGCTCAACCACGGTCTCGACGTCGACCCGGCGCTCGAGCTCGACGAGCGGCTCGGGGTCGGTCCACGTGACCGCTCGGCCGGGCGCCAGCAGCGTGCAGCAGTCCTCGTCGGGCAGGATCGAGGTCTCGAACGTGCCCAGTCGCTGTGCCTCTTCGATGATCTCGGACTTGTCGCGGTCGATCAGGGGACGGAGCAGCGGCAGCGTGGCGGCGCCCTCGACGACCTCGAGATTGCGAAGAGTCTGGCTCGCCACCTGGCCCAGCGAGTCGCCGGTGACGAGCCCCTCGCACTGCTCGCGGCGCGCGAGGGCGTCGGCGACGCGGACCATCAGCCGGCGGCCGGCCAGGACCTGCAGCCGGCCCGCGCCTGAGGTCGCGAGCAGCCGCTGTGCGATTCCGAACGGCACCACGAACAGGCGCGAGCGGCCCTGGAAGCGATTCAGCCGGGCGACCAGCGCATACGCCTTGTAAGCCGATTCGGGGCCGGTGAGCGGCTGTCCGCTGAAGTGGACGAAGTCGCAGCGGAGGCCGCGCTTCATCATCCGGTACGCGGCGACGGGAGAGTCGATCCCGCCTGAGAGCAGCACCATCGCCCGCCCGCTGGTGCCGACCGGAAGACCGCCCGCTCCCCGCAGACGGTCGACCGACACGAACAGTTCGCGCGCGTACGCGTCCACGCGAAGCTCGATGTCGGGGTGGGACAAATCGACGCGATATCCGAGTTCGTCGTTGATGGTCCCCCCGACCTCCCGAGCGATGTCCATCGAGCAGACCGGGAAGCTCTTCTCGCGCCGGCGCGCGCGGACCGCGAACGAGCCCGCCGGCAGGCCGCGCACGAGCTCGACCGCGGCCTCGGCGGCGCGGACCACCGCCGGCTCGATCCGCAGCGCCGGCTGGACGACGCTCAGGCCGGGGAGCTCGAGCGCGACCTCGAGCGCGCTCGCCAACCCCTCCGCCGGCGGGATGATCAGGAACGAGGAGCCGCGCCGGCGGAGCTCGACCTCGCCGGCTCGCCGCATCGCCCTCCGCAGGTTGCGTTCGAGCACCGCGGCGAAAGCCGAGCGCCGGCGACCCTTGAGCGCGAGCTCGCCGAACATGAGCAGCGCGCAGGGCGTGCCGCGGGCGGAGACCGACGCAGCGCGCAGGCGAGCGGCGGCTGTCTCTGAGACGGTGGCGTTCATGGCCGAGTCTGCGGTCAGGCTAGCTCGTCCGCATGGGCGGATGCGGGGGCGGAGCGAGCCCGAGCCCGCGGGCCCGCTCGAGCGCGTGGGCCAGCACCTCCTCGGCGCCTTCGATCTCGCCGTCGCGCATCAGCACCCTGCCGCCGACGACCGTCGAGTGCACGACCGCGCCCGACGCGGCGTACACGAGTGCCGCGGGAAGCTCTCCGAGGCTGAGCTCGGAGGCGCCGGCGCGCAGCAGCAGAAAGTCGGCCGGCTGCCCGACCTCGAGGCTCGCGCCGCCGAGCAGCGGCGCCCGCCGCCCGGTGGCGATCTCCCAGGTCTCGACCGCGCCGATCGCGGCGGCGTCGTTCGCCGCGTGCTTCTGGAGCAGCGCGAGCACCTTCATGTCAGCAAACAGGTCAAGCGAGTTGTTCGAGCCGGGACCGTCGGTGCCGAGCCCGACCTGCACGCCCGCGGCACGGGCCCGTGGGTACGGGAACACCGCGCCCACCGCGAGCTTGAGGTTCGCGACCGGGTTCGTGACGACCACGGCGCCACGCTCGGAGATCAGCTCGAGCTCGTCGTCGTCGAGCCACACGCCGTGGGCGAGAACCGTGCGCGGCGACAGCAGCCCGACGCGGTCGAGGTAGCGCGCGGGCCGCTCGCCATGGACGGCGAGGCAGTCGATGACCTCCTGCTCGGTCTCGGACAGATGGATCTGAACCGGGAAGTCGCGCTCGGCGGCCAGCTCGGCGATCCACCGCAGGCTGTCCTCGGTGACCGTGTAGATCGCGTGCGGGGCCAGCCCCGCGTCGATCCGCTCGCCGGCGCCGGCGAGCTCGTCGAGGCTGCGCCGGGCGGCCTCGCGCATCTCCTGGCTCCGCCCGTCGATGTCGATCAGCGGCGCGGCCACCGTGGCCCGCATCCCGGCATCGGTGACGGCGCGCGCGGCTGCCGGCGCATGCCAGTACATGTCCCAGAAGCGGACTGTTCCGCTCCTGATCATCTCCAGGCACGCGAGCCGCGTCCCCCAGTAGACATCCTCGGCTTCGAGCCTTCGCTCGATCGGCCAGATCTTCTCCTCGAGCCAGCGCATCAGCGGCAGGTCGTCGCCGTACCCGCGGAACAGCGTCATCCCGGCGTGGGTGTGGCCGTTGATCAGCGGCGGCACCAGGATCGTGCCGCGCGCGTCGAGCACGTCGTCCCCAGGCTCCGGCTGCACCCCGGGTCCGATCTCGCAGATGATTTTGTCTTGGGTCCGCAGCCCGACCGGGTCGCCATCGAGCAGGGCGCCCGCGACCGCGAGGCTCACGAAGCGGACCGTCCGACCGGATCTCCCGGGATCCCGAGGGCGTGCTCCTGGAGATCGATCGCCGCCTGGATCAGCGGCCCCTCATGGCCGCGCGGCCCGATCAGCGAGACCCCCACGTTCCAGCTCACCGGGAGCGCGGCGACCGGCATCCCGGTCATGTCCCACAGCGCGGTCAGCTCGATCAGCGGATCGCCGGGGCCGCCGGCGTGCCCGCGGTCGTAGCCGGGGCCGCGCTCGTAGGGGAGGATCGGCAGCGTCGGCTCCAGCACGAGGTCGACGTCGTTCTGCCTGAACCAGTCCTCCCAGGTGGCCGTGCCCTCCGCACGGCGGGCCTGGGCGGCGAGGTAGGCCTGGGCGTCGGTGAAGTTGCACGCGGCCTCGATGAACTCGGCGATCGCCGGGCGGTAGCGATCGTGGTGGTAAGCGAAGGCCTCGTGATACGCCCAGACCTCGGTCATCAGCACGCAGCTGAGGTCGTCCCATTCGAACGTCCACGGCGCCGCCAGCTCGACGATCCGCGCTCCGAGTCGCTCGCACGTGTGCGCGGCCTCCTCCAGACCACGACCAACCGCGTCGGCCATCGTGATCCCGTGCGTGCGATCGGTCAGCGCGATCGTCACGCCGGCCAGCGGGCGGCCGCCGGACCGGGCGCTCACCGGCGGTCCGTCGATCGCCGCCGGCGGCGGCATCAGCGGCGTCGCGGCGGGGCCGCCGCCCGCCATCGCCGCCAGGAGCGCGGCGCAGTCGGCGATCGTGCGTGCCATCGGCCCTGGGTGGTCGAGCGATGGGGCCAGCGGGACGATGCCGTCGAGCGGGAGCCTGCCGTGGGTGGGCTTGATCGCGCACGTGCCGCAGCAGGCCGACGGAATTCGCAGCGAGCCGCAGGTGTCGCTGCCGAGTGCCGCCGGCGTCATCCGCGCGGCCAGCGCCGCCGCGCTCCCGCCGCTCGAGCCTCCGGCGATCAGGTGCAGCGCCCACGGGTTGCCGACCTGGTCGGTCGTCCCGCCGGCGGCGAACTCGTGCGTGTGCGTGTGCCCGAGCAGGACCATCCCCTGCTCGCGCAGACGGTCCCACACGGTTGCGTTGGCGGCGGCGACGTTGCCTTCGAGCAGCCGGCTCGACGCGGTCACCGGCAGGCCGGCGACGCCGTACAGATCCTTCAACCCGATCGGGATGCCGCACAGCAGCGGCGTCGCGTCGCCCTCGGTGGCGCGGCGCTCGTCGGCGAGCGACGCCTGCTCGCGCGCGATCTCGGGATACAGGCGAGCCCAGGCGTTGATCGCGCCCGGCGCGCCGTCGCTCGTGGGCGGGCCGCCGTTTCGCGTGTCGATCCGGCGCAGGCAGGCGTAGGTCAGCTCGACCGCCGACAGGCGCCCGGAGCGGAGCAGCTCAGCCGCCTCGAGCACGCCGAGGTCGGTGGGGTCGGCGTGCTGAGGAGCGGCGGCGTCGGGGGGGACCGTCTCGGTCATGGCGCGAACGCTACTGGTCCGTCGCCTCTTCCTGGAAGCTGCGTACGGACGCGCGGAGGAGAGGATGCACAACGCAGCAAAGCTGGGCTCCCGCGCGCAGCCGGGCCCACGTAAGCATGGCGGGCATGCTTATGTGGACTCGGGGGCCGGCTGGCGGGGGGGTTGCTGCGAAATACATGTGGGTCGCGGTGGCGCGAGGGCGGCCGCAGAGTGCTCACCGGCCGGCGCGGGCGCCGAGCCACGCGTCGAGCTCGTCGGCCGGCGCCGGCGCCGCGAGCAGGAACCCCTGGCCGAAGTCGCATCCCAGATCGCGGACGACCTCGAGTTGGGTGGCGGTCTCGATTCCTTCGGCGACCGCCTTGAGCTCCGCGGCGCGGGCGACGCCGAGGACGGCCCCGAGCAGCCGCGCGCCCTTGGGGTCGGTGCCCGCCGCGTGCGTCAGCGAATGGTCGAGCTTGACCACGTCGAACGGAAAGCGCGAGAGCGCACTGAGCGACGAGGAGCCGGTGCCGAAATCGTCGAGGCAGAGCCTGACACCCAGCCGCTCGAGCCCTTCGAGGACGGCGCCCGTCCGGACGGGTTCTTCGTCGACGGTGGCCTCGGTCACCTCGAGCGACAGGCAGGCCGGGGGCAGGCGCGCGCCGGCAAGTGCACGGTCGACCGCGTCGATCAGCGACGGCGAGCCAAGCGAACGGGGGGAGACGTTCACCGACACCCACACACCGTCCGCCACCAGCCCCGCTTGACGCCACCGCGCCAGCTGAAGGCAGGCTTCGGAGAGCACCCACTGATCGATCTGCGTAATCAGCCCGGTCTCCTCGGCCAAGGGCAGGAATTCCATCGGTGCGAGCGATCCTCGTTCGCGGTGCTCCCAGCGGATCAGCGCCTCGACCGCGGCCGGCCGGTGGTCTTCGTCGAGCGTGAGGATCGGCTGGTAGTGGAGGTGCAGCTCGCCGAGCTCGATCGCGCTCCGCAGCTGGTGCTCGGTTTCGAGCTCGCTCATGGCCTCCGCGGTCATCGCGGTGTCGAACAGCTCCACGCCACTCCCGAGCTGCTTGGCTCGGTACATCGCCAGATCGGCTTCGCGGATCAGGTCCCGCGCATAGGTCTGGCCCGGCCGGGCGCGGGCGACCCCGACGCTCGCTCTGACCTCCAGCTCGTGGCCGTGCACGAGGAACGGCTCGGTGATCGCGGCTCGCGCGCGTTCGGCGACGCGCAGCGCCTCGCGCTCGCCGCGCAGGTCCTCGCACAGGATCACGAACTCGTCCCCTCCGTAGCGGACCACGGTGTCGCCCGGCCGCAGGGTCCGCTGAAGGCGCCGCGCCACCTCGACCAGAAGGTCATCGCCGGCGTCGTGGCCGAGGCTGTCGTTGACGCCCTTGAACCCGTCGAGATCGAGGAACAGCAGCGCCAGCGAGGTCGGTCGCCGGCGCGAGCGTCCGACCGCGACGTTGAGGCGATCGAGCAGTAGGACGCGGTTCGGGAGGCCGGTGAGCGAATCGTGCAGCGCCTGGTGGGCGAGGCGGGCGGCGGCCCGCTTGCGCTCGATCGCGTAGCGGATCGAGCGGTCGAGCGCATCCGGGTCGGTTGCCGCGCCGATCAGATAGTCCTGGGCTCCCTCGTGGATGGCGCGTAGGGCGATCGCCCGATCGCCCGAGTCCGAGACGACGACGAGCGGGACCTCCGAGGCGCTCGACAGGACCGCCTCGAGTGCCTCGAGTGCTTCCGCGTCTCCGGCGGGGAGGTAAAGCACGAGGCAGTCGATCGTGTGCTCGCGGAGCGCGCCGCGGGCGCGCGGGAGCGTGTCTCGGGCGAGCACGTCAGCCTCCCCTCCGACCCGCGCGCGCAACTTCCCGGCGAGCGCCTCGGCGTCCCAGGTGGTCGCGCCGACGACGAGCAACCGTAGCCGCTCAGTGAAGTCCTTTTCTCTGGATGGCCCCAACCCCGCGAGATCCTGTCTCTTGCCGTGGCCGTGTCGAGAACGAGGCTAGCGCACGCATGCCGTGGGCAAGGCGTCTGTAGGGTGCGCGTCACGCGATGTTCGGAATGCGCGAACAGCTGAGGACCGCACTGTTTGTGGTGACGGTCGTGACAGCCTGCGTGGCCTGGCCGGCGACTGCGGCCGCGGCCACGCGTCTCGCCGTCGGCGGCAGCGTGCAGCAGGTGTATGTGACTGGCGCGCGGCCCAGCGAGCGCGTAGCGCTGGTCGACCGGCGCGGTGCCACGGTCGCTGTTCTGCCCGCCGGCTCGCTTGGAGGCCTGATCTTCCGCGGCGTGAAACCCGGGCCCGGCTATCGCGTCCGGCCCGCCGGAGGCGGCGCGGCGTCACGGGCGGTGACGGTGCTCCCGGATCGGTCCGCGCCGCCGAGCACGAAGATCTACGGCCAGCACATCCCCAGCTCGGGTTACGGGTACCTGACCACGCGGGACGGCACCAAGCTCGCGATCGACGTCCGGCTGCCCGGCGGACCGGGGCCGTACCCGACGCTCATCGAGTACTCCGGCTACGGGTACGCCGATCCGGCGGGGGCGGTGAACGGGATCAGCCCGATCGCAACGCTGCTCGGGTTCGCGGTCGTCGACGTGAACATGCGAGGCACGGGCTGCTCGGGCGGCGCATTCAGCTTCTTCGAGCCGCTCCAGAACCTCGACGGTTACGACGTGATCGAGACCGTCGCGCACCAGCCGTGGGTGTTGCACCACAAGGTCGGGATGGTCGGTGTCTCGTACGGCGGGATCAGCCAGCTGTTCGTTGCCGCCACCGATCCGCCCGACCTGGCCGCGATCGCGCCGCTGTCGGTGATCGACGACACCGCGACGACGCTGTACCCCGGCGGGATCCTCAACACCGGCTTCGCGGTGTCGTGGGCGCAGGCGCGCGACTTCGATGCCGAGCCGGCCTCACCCGGGGACGGCGAGCCGTGGGCGCTCCAGCGAATACGCGCCGGCGACCGCACCTGCCGCGCCAACCACGTGCTCCACACCGCGGCGGTGAACGAGGTCTCCGAAGTCGCGGCCAACCGCTACTACATCCCGTCGTTCGCGAACCCGTTGAATCCCGACACGTTTGTGCACAAGATCCACGTGCCGGTGTTCCTCGCGTGTCAGTGGACCGACGAGCAGACCGGAGGTCACTGCCCCGAGCTGGCCGAGCACTTCACGGGTACGCGACTGAAGTGGTTCACGTTCACCAACGGAGCCCACATCGACTCACTCGATCCGGCCACCGCGGTGCGCTGGTACGACTTCCTGTCACTGTTCGTCGCGCAACGGTTACCGGATCTGACTCCGGGGCTACGGGCGCTCGCGCCCGAGCTGTATCAGCTCGCGATGGGAGTCAGCGGGGTCCAGTTCCCGGCCGATCCGATCGAGGACGAACCCGACTATGCATCGGCGCTGGCCGCGTTCGAGGCCCAGCCGTCGATCCGCATTCTGTTCGACAACGGCGCCGACAGCGCGACGCCGGGCGCGCCGGACGCCGCGTTCGAGCAGTCGTTCGCGCGCTTTCCGATACCCGGGACCCGCGCGATGTCGTGGTACCTGGGGCGCGCGGGGACGCTGGGCGGATCCCCGCCCGCCACGCGTGGCGTTGACGCGTTCACGTGGTCGCCTCGGGCCCGGCTGGCGACGGACTTCACGGGCAACACGGGAGCGGGCGGCCTGTGGGGGACCTCGCCGGATTACCACTGGACTCAGAATCCGGCCGGCACCGCTCTGTCCTACATCAGTGCGCCACTGACAAGCAACACGGCCGTGGTCGGCGCCGGCGCGCTCCGCGCGTGGATCAAGGCTTCCACGGCCGACGTCGACCTGCAGGTCACGATCTCCGAGGTTCGTCCCGACGGCAACGAGACGTTCGTGCAGAGCGGCTGGCTGGACGCGAGCGAGCGCAAGCTCGACGCTGCCCGGAGCACGCTGCTCGAGCCGGTGCTGAGCGAGCGCAAGGCCGACGCGGCACCGCTGCCGACGGGGCGGTTCACCGAGGTGATCGTGCCGCTCTACTACGAGGGCCACGTGTACCGAGCCGGATCGTGGATCCGGGTCACGATCTCCGCACCCGGTGGCGATCAGCCGACGTGGGCGTTCTCTGATCTGACGCCGAAGGGCCGCGCGACCGTGATGCTGGCCCACTCCCGCTCGATGCCTTCCCGGATCATCCTGCCGGTGGTGCCGGGCGTGGCCGTCCCGACCGGCTACCCGCCGTGCCCGGGCCTCCGCGGCGAGCCTTGCCGGCGCTATGAGCCGCTGGTCAACCGGACGGTTGGCTGAACAGCCGTTCGAGCACGCGGGCGACGCCCTCCTCGTCGTTCGACGCGGTCACCTCGTCGGCGGCGGCGATCACATCGGGGTGGGCGTTGGCAACCGCCACCGCGTAGCCCGCCCAGGCGAGCATCGGAAGGTCGTTGGGCATGTCGCCAAACGCGATCACGTCCCGGCGGTCGATGCCGCGCTGCTCGCACAGCCGGGCGAGCGCCGAGGCCTTGCTGACCCCGGTGGCGCTGATCTCGAGCAACCCGTCGGCTGAGTTCGAGTGGCTGAACTCCGCCAGGTGACCGCCGATCTCGCGTGCGACCGACACCAGCGCGTCCGCTGACAGGCGGTCGTGCCGGAGCATCAGCTTGACGGCCGGCTGCGCGACCAGCGCCTCGACGACGTCGACCGTCGTTCCGTCGGGCACGGGCCAGCGCGGGACGTAGTCCGGCTCGTGTCCGAACCCGCTGGTTCGCTCCACCGCCCACGATCCGCCCGGCACCTCGGCCCGGAGGAGCGCGACGAGTTCCTGGGCGATCGCCGGCTCGAGCGGCGTGGCCTCGATGACCGATTCGGTGTGGAGGTCGTAGACGACCGCGCCGTTGGCGCAGATCGCGACGCCGTGGTGGCCGGTCTCCTGCGCCAGCGGCCGCATCCACCGGTGCGGCCGGGCGGTGCAGAACACGACCAGCGCGCCGGCGGCCTCGGCGTCCGCAATCGCCGCACGGGTGCGGTCGTCGACGGTCCCGTCCGCTTTCAGCAGGGTGCCGTCGAGATCGGACGCAACTAGTCGTGGGCGCATCGACCGATCGTGCCAGGTTGGGGTCACGCCGAGCTGTCGGCGCCGATCGGGAGACGCCCGGTCATCACGCGCTCGGTGACCAGCCACGTGATCAGCCCGACGGCGGCGGTCCCCGCCCCGAGCGCGCACACCGCGCTCCAGCCGCCGCTCGAGTAGAGCGCCGAGGTGGCCGCCGACAGCGCGACGCCCCCGCTGAAGTAGGCGACCATGTATGCGGTGGTCAGCCGGCTGCGGGCCTGCCCGTGAAGCGAGTAGACCGCGCTCTGGTTCGAGATGTGCATCGCCTGGGCCCCCGAGGTCGAGCACGACGATCCCCGCGATCAGCGCGACCACCGAGCTCTTACCGAACGCGAGCAGCCCCAGCTCAATACCAGCAGGAGGATCGAGCCGCTCATCACGGTGCCGACGACGCGCCCGCGCTCGTGGTCGCCTGCGAGCGACGAGGACATCGCCACGTCTGCGCTCGAGCAGGTCGCCGAGCGGAACCAGCAGCGCCAGCCCGACCACGTAGCCCGCCTGGGTGACCGTGACCAGCAGGCCCGCGTCGCTGTTCGATACCGAGAAGGCACGCGCGATCGTGTGCAGGAGCGGCTGCGCGTAGTAGAGGTTCGCGACCGCGGCGCCGCACGTGAACGCGAGCAGCAGTACCAGCGGCCGGCTGATCCCGGCGCCGAGCTCGGCTCGTTGTGCGATGCGATCGCTCATGAGTGACGTACTAACCGCGTGCTCCTTCCAAGGTAGTAGGGTCCCGCCCGCCCGACCGCCGGCTCGAGGAGGAGAGGTTGTGGTGAATCGCATTAGTTGTGTTCTGCTGGCCGGGCTCGTAACCGGGTTGATGATTGCCGGTTCGGTGGCCACCGCCAGACCGGTCCGGGCCCGGACCGCGGCCGGCGACCCACCCGCGGCGGACTGCCAGCCGTTCGGGGGACGCCCCTGCCTGCTCCCGTTCCCGAACAACCTGTTCACGCGACCCGACCGCTCCAGCCGGACCGGATTGCGCGTCAGCCTGCCTGCCGGCGCGATGCCGATCAGCACGAGCGGGCAGCGGGTGAGCGTCGCCCCGTACGACCGCGCCGACGGGTTCAGCCCGGGGTCGGCCGCGATCCTCCACGTGCCGGGCCTCGACAACGCCGCGGCGTTCGCGCGAACCGGCGCGGCCGGTGTGCTCGACATGGCCAAGTCGCTCCACAAGAACCAGCCGATCGTGATCATCGACGAGCAGACCGGGCGACGGCAGCTGATCTGGTCCGAGCTCGACGCCAACGCCAAGACGCCGCAGACCACCGATCTGCTGATCCACGGCGGCAAGGACTTCGTCGACGGCCACACGTACGTCGTGGCGCTGCGCAACCTGCGGACCGCCGCGGGACATCTGATCCAGGCGCCGAAATGGTTCGAGCTCCTGCGCGACAACCGCCCGCTCCCGCAGAACGAGCGCTCGCAGCGCGCACGCTACGCCCGCATCTTCGCGGCGCTCGCCCGCGCCGGCGTGCGCCGGGCGAACCTGTACGAGGCGTGGGACTTCACGGTGGCGTCCCGGCAGAACGTGACGGACCGCCTGCTGTCGATCCGCAACAGCGCGTTTGCCCAGCTCGGCGATCGGAAGCTCGCGGACGGGTTAGTCGAGGGCCGGGCGCCGAGCTACACGATCACCTCGACGAAGACGATCTCACCGCAGCTGAGCGCGGTGGTCGGCACGTTCGACGTCCCCTGCTATCTGATCCAGTGCGGCACAACGGCCACGACCGGCTTTCACTACAGCTCGCGCAAACCCGACGCGGTCCCGACCCAGTTTCCCGGGAACGTGGCGGCCGCGCCGTTCGAGTGCATCATTCCGAGCACCGCCGGCAACCCGACCCCGGCCCGTGTCTCCCTCTACGGCCACGGGCTGTTCGGCGACTACACCGAGGTCGAGGACCCCTGGGTCGAGGCGCTCGCGACCCAGTACAACATGGTCTTCTGCGGGACGGATTGGTGGGGGCTGACCCAGGAGGACGAGCCGTTCGCAGCCACGGTCGTCTCGAACCTGAACCTGTTCGGAGTGATCGTCGACCGCCTGCAGCAGGCCGTGCTGAACACGCTATTCCTCGGGCGCCTGATGATCAGCCCGCAAGGGTTCGCTTCCAACCCGGACTTCCAGGTCGGCGGCCGGCCGGTGATCGACACCTCGCACCTGTACTACAACGGAAACTCCCAGGGCGGCATCATGGGGGGAGTGACGCTGGCGGTGTCGCCCGACGTGCGGCGGGCCGTGCTCGGCGTCACCGGGATGGATTACGGCAACCTGCTGCTCGCGCGGAGCACGGACTTCACGACGTTCAGCACGTTTCTCGGATTCACCTACACCGATCCGTCGATGTACCCGGTGATCCTCGATCTGCTCGACCAGTTGTGGGATCGAGGAGACCCGGACGGGTACGCGCCGTACATGACCGCACATCCGCTGCCCGACACCCCGTCGCACCAGGTGCTGATGCAGATCGCCTACGGCGACTTCCAGGTCAGCATGTACTCCGGCGCGGCCGAGGCGCGAACCGTCGGGGTGTCCGCATACGAGCCGGCGCTGGATCCAGACCGGTCGCGCGATCGCAACCTGTTCTACGGCATCCCGGCGATCGGCCACTATCCGTTCGACGGGTCGGCGATCGAGATCTGGGACAGCGGGCCCGGCCGCGTGCAGGAGCCGCCGGTCGGAAACATCCCGCCGACCGCGAGCGCCACGAACATCGACCCGCACCAGAATCCCCGCAACACCCCCGCGGCGCAGCAGCAGATCTCCGACTATCTGGAGCCGGACGGGGCGGTGGTGAACGTGTGCGGCGGGGCGCCGTGTCACACGTCGGTGTTCACGCCGTGAGGTGACCTGCCGGTCATCGGCGGGCGGCGGCCGATCGGCGAGGCGGTGGTCCGGTCGAGTCTCTGACCTTGAGCTCGACCGGCACGCTCTCGTGCCGCGGCTCGATATGCGGATTCTCGATCCGCTCCATCAGCAGCGCGACCGCGCGCTCGGCCTGGAAGTCGAGTGACTGCGCCACCGTGGTCAGCGAGATGCGATGCAGCCCGGCGAGCGCGATGTCGTCGAATCCGACGATCGAGATCTTGCCCGGAACGTCGAAGCCGAGCGTCTCGCACGTCTCGATCATCGCGATCGCGCCGATGTCGTTGGAGACGAACAGCGCGGTGGGGCCGTCGGGCGCTCCCAGCGCGGCGGCGAGCTCTGCTACGGCCCTGCCGGCGCGCACCGACTCGGCGCCCGGCTCCCACTGGAGTGGCGTCATCGCGGTCCGGCCCGCCTTGCGCATCGCGGCTCGGTAGCCGGCGCAGCGGGCGCGGTCGCCGCTGCGCTCGACCAGCGGCGTGCGCACGTAGGCGATCCGCGCGTGACCGAGCGCGAGCAGGTGCTCGGTGGCGAGCCGTCCGCCCTGAGTGTCCTGCGGCCCGACCGAATCGCCCCACTGCTCGCTGAGGCCGAGGAACACGATCGG